>FMJZ01037180.1_pt1 | contig 10862 bp, 10 predicted proteins | sample 1987881 | NCBI WGS metagenome assembly FMJZ01 (sample SAMEA4378227, study PRJEB15110) | soil metagenome | biome: soil; feature: Field; material: Soil | place: India | collected 2015-03-11 | depth 0 m | reverse complement strand
TTTTTTCCCTGGCTGTATAAAAGCAGGAGAGGCGGAAATATCAAAATAATAAGGTTCAATATTTATAACTACATCAGGTTTTTCAGGATTTTTATCAAGACCTAATGCTTTTATGTAGTCATCCCTTGTCTCTAAAACCTCTCCATTGGGAAGTAAAGCCTGATCCATGTTTGACGCAAACATTCCACCTTTAGGTCCACAACCTGTTAGAGAAAAAGTCAAAATTAATAATACAAGAAAAATCCGCATTCATAACCTCCTAATTATTTTGTTCTTTCTCAGTTGATTGTTCTTGTTCTTCTTTTTTCACTTTAGGTTTGCATTTACATCCTTGTTTAATTAAGCTTTCAAGAGAAGTTCCACCGGTAACAAAATTAGGTTTACTTGAAAAAAATTGAAAGGGTATGGATAAAACACCAATTATGTTAATTATGGTTCCTACGGTGTCTTTTGGTGGGCATACACATTCGTAATCGTCTGTCTCATAAAGACTTGTTTCACTTTGTTGTTGTGAATCCTGCTCGCATCCACCTGCTATACAACCGGGATCAATTGCCCATGCTGTAGAGGAAAATAAGAAGAACAACAAAATTAATACAGCAGTTGTTTTTTTAATCATTTCCCCCACCTCTTTTAAATGAGATTAAAATATTTTTTATCATATTAATTTTTTCCTGTGATAATTTTCCTTTACCATTTTTGATATATTCTACAAGAGTATCAATACTGCATATATCAAAATTTGCAGGTTGTTTTTTAATGAAAACATTACTTTCAGGATTTGTAAAAACTATTACTCCTCTTATATAAATATCCATATTTTTTTGTTTCAAAAAATCTTTTAAATAGTGAATAGAGGTTAAAATTTGTTTTTCTGGATTTTTTAAAGTCCCTTCATATGTTGTTCCCCTCTGTCCAACTTTTATCTGCCGCCATCCATTTTCATCATATTCTATATGTCCTCTGTGATTTTTTACTTCAATAGCATATGCTCCAGTAGGTCCAACTACTAAACAATCAATATCTCCACTTTTTACTGGCACTCCAAAAAATCCAATATACTCATCTGATAGGTTATCCTTTAAAAGCTGTTTTATATGTTTTTCTCCTTCTTTGCCATAATTATAAATATTTATGATTTTACTATTTTTAAAAATTTCATTTAATTGCCAAATAACTATTAAAATTCCGAAATAACCAAGATAATAAAGAGGGGTTAGAGAAAGTAAAAATCCTCCTCCTAACGTAATCAAAATAATAATAAAAGAATTTTTCATATTTTGTTTTGACTTTAAAAGTTGTTCTTTTATATTATCAGTCAAAACAATAATTTCCATGGTCTTTTTCCAAGTTTTTTACAATAGTCCCTTATTTTTCATCAATCCCTGTATTTCAATATTACTGTATCTCAGATACATAGCTGTTGTATTGAGGCTTGCATGTCCCATGAGTTGCTGTACTGCTGTAACTGGAATCCCTGCTCTAAGAAGTTCTATCGCCCTTGTGTGTCTTAAAACATGGGGATGAGCAATCTCTTCTGGAATTCCTGCTTTAATGCACAGGTCTTTAAATATATTGAAAAAATTATTTCTTGCTATTTTAAAAACTTTTCCTTCTAAAGAGGGGAATATTTTAATGGTTCTCAAATACTCTGAAATAAGTCTATCAGGAATGGGGATAATTCTAAACTGTCCTTTCTTCTTGCCAGTTCTTTTAAGGGTGATTAATCTAACAGTTGAGTTTTTATAGTCCAGGTCTCTACTTTCATCAATATTTAAAACCTCTGAAATTCTTGCCCCGGTGTATCTAAGGAATAAAAATACAAGCCAATATCTTGCCCTTACAATACCCCGTTTCTCCTCATACCATTTTTGAAATTCTAAGGTAAGTCTGTTTAGTTCATCTTCAGTGAGATGATATATTTCTCCCTCTTGAGAATGGGGAACAGGAGGAAAATTCTTCTTAACGGTAAGCATCTCAGTATGTTAACAGAAATGTTATAGATAGTCAAGACAATATGGAGTGAATCAAGGGGTGAAAAATGGAAAAAGTCAGGCTAACTATAACAGAATAGAACTTTTGTTATAAATAATAATTACATTATATTTTTTGTAATTCAATTCTATGTCACGCATAGTTTTTGCATCATCAGGGATTGTAGTAAATTTTCTACATGCCTGAAAAATAACCCTGGCATTGATGTCTTAACTTCATTAAATCTTTTTCTACTCCAGCATCCACTTAAATAAAGTTCTTTCCTTGCTCTTGTTACCCCGACATAAAACAATCTCACTTCTTCATCAAATTTTCTTTTATCTTCTTGACTTCTTCTGTCAGGGAAGACTCCTTCTTCAAGAGCTGGTAAAAACACGATATCATATTCAAGTCCTTTTGCTGCATGCACTGTCATAAGCTTTACTGCATTTCTCTCTTTCCTCTCTTCTGTCAGAAGAAAACTGTCGAGAAAATCTCTGAAAGAATCATAATTCCTCAAAATCTTGTGTAGCTCAATTAAGGTTGCATACCGATCCTCCGCATCTTGCTCATATTCCTTTTTTAAGTAATCAATATAGTTTGTGCTTTTAATGACAAATCTTAATGCCTCTGCAGGAGTATTAAGAAGAGAGCGAGTATATTCTATGATTCTAATGAAATTGAGAATTTCTTCTACTTTTTTATTCTTTTTGGTATTAATATAAACCTTCAAAGCCTGTAAATAATCAACTGCTCTAATGTTTAAAATTTCCTTAAGTGTTTTCTGCCCAATTCCTCTTTTAGGAGTAGTTATTGCTCTCTCAAAAGATGCATAATCAGAAGGATTGTATGCAAACTTAAGATAAGAAAGAGTATCCTTAACCTCTGCTCTATGAAAAAAATCATAATCATCAAGATCATCAAAAATTATATTGTTTTTTCTCAGGACTTCCTTGATAACTGGCTTAACATATCTTGACCTAACGAGAATTGCCACTTCTTTAGGTTCTGTCCGTGTTAAAGCTGACTTAATATTCTCAGCAATCCACTGAGCTTCTAAATATTCGTTATCAAATTCTCTTATTTTTATTAAACCGCTATCAACTTTTGTGGATTTAAGTTCAAGAACAAGACTTCTCCATTTTTCATCAATCAAGTCTGTTATGCTGTTTGCCACATGGAGAATAAATCTACTACTTCTGTAATTTTCTTCAAGTTTTATTTTATGAGGGTTATAATCATTTATAAATCTAAAAATGTTATCAGCCACAGCTCCTCTAAAAGAATAAATACTTTGCTGAGGGTCACCTACAACCGTTATGTTGCCATTTTTTATTATTGTTCTGACTATTTGATACTGAATGGGAGAAGTATCCTGAAATTCGTCAATGAGAATATAGTTAAACCTTTCTTTATAGAGATTACGTATTTCTGGAATAGAGAGAAGTTTATTTGCGAAAAGTTGAATATTGTCAAAATCAACAGCATTGCAATCTATCAGAGCCTGTTCATAAAGCTTAAAAATTTCATACTCTATATAATCCTTGAAACTGGAAGGTTTAATTTCACCAAACTGTTTTAGGTAAGAAATTTTATCAAACAGTTTTGCCCTGTCAGCATCATTTTCTCCATAGTATTTGTCTTTACAAATAGCTTTAAAAAGCAAGTAAGAGTCATCATCGTCATAAACAACAAAATCCTCTTTAAGACCATTGCAAAGCAGCTTCACATGTTCCCTTAAAACCTTGAGGCAGAAACTGTGAAAGGTTGAAATCCATTTTGATTCAATTCCGGTTAATTTTCTGACCCTTTCTTTCATCTCGTTGGCAGCTTTTTTAGTGAAAGTAATTGCAAGAATCCTGTAAGGAGAAAAACCTGTCTGAATAAGATTAGCTATTTTATAGGTAATAACTCTTGTTTTACCCGAACCAGCACCAGCAATTACAAGAAGAGGCTTGTGAACAAACTCAACAGCCTTTAATTGAGAAGAGTTAAGCTTTTTGTAGGCTAATAAATTCAGATTTTTCACAAGAAAATATTACTTTTCCACTAAAAGTAATATTAGGTAATCAAAATAAAAGATATAGAAAGGATTAATGACTATGGCAGTTTTCCCGATAAAAAGAAAAAATATCAATGCATGTCAGCAATGCGGAACAGAAACAGATAAATTTTACATCTGGGCACAAAATAGAAGGGAAGCCCATATTAAAGCTAACAAAATAATTATGAAACAGGGGAAACTTCTCTGCTGGGAGTGCTTTAAAAAGTGGCTATGGAAAAAGCAGGAAAAATACCAGAGGAAACAAGAAATTAACTTTTCTTCCTCAGTCACAAAAATGTGACTAAATTGTGACTAAAGGGGGGTAAAAATGCACAATTTTCACTCTGACAAATCAAGCATACAAGCCATTTCTTGATTTTAAACTTCCTTTGCACGCAGGAGGTCGTGGGTTCGAATCCCTTCACCTCCACTTTATTTTTCAAGGGTTTACAAATTCTCTCTCCTGTGACTGTGACCAAATTGTGACTAAATTGTGACCAAATTAGTATTTTCAAGGGTTTGAAAGGCATATGGGGTGTGGGGGTAAACAGAAAATCAATTGTCCACTGTGACTTAAATTGCTGGAGAATGTCTATTTTTTCTTATTTGACAGAGAGCTATCCAGAAGTGGACTGTGTCCAAAGTTATTTTCCAGTGCTTTAAGAGCCTCTTTTTTATGTGCCTGAGATAAGTGAGAATACCTGAGAGTCATGGTCAAACTTTTGTGACCAAGTAGTTCCTGCACTGTCTTTAAATCAGCTCCAGACATAACAAGATGACTTGCAAAGGTGTGTCTCAGGTCGTGAAAGTGGAAGTCTCTAATGCCTGCTTTCCTGCATGCACTGTTAAAGCTCCTCTTTAAATCGGTGTATCGTTTGCCTGTATCTGGATTTACAAAGACATAGTCGGTGTCAAGTCTCCTCTGACTGTGGAGTTGTCTGAACAGAGCTTTCAGGCTGTCAGTCATAGCTACCTCTCGGCGGTTGTAGTTTTTGGTTCTGTCAAGTAATATAATTCCGTTTTTTAAATCAATCTGACTCCATTTGAGAGCAAGGATCTCTCCTTTTCTCATGCCAGTGTGAATTGCTGTATAAATAATCGGGTAGAGGTGTTGTTCGCAGTGAAAGAGAAGTCTATTGATTTCCTCTTTAGTCAGGTATCTCAGACGCTTAGTTTCTCCCTTGAGAGACTGAACTTTTCTGATTTCTTTAAGTCTTCGTTCTGTAATCATGTTCCAGTCACAGGCTTTTGAGAATGAGGCTTTAAGTATTGATATATAACGATTACAGGTAGCGATTGAATATTTCTTTTCTATGAAGTAACTTTGTAGATATTCCACATCCTTGAGTCCTATCTGTTTGAGTTTTAGTTCTTTAAACCATTCAGGTAATACATTTAGATAGTATTTTTTCATGCTCTCATAATATGCCTGCCTTTTATAGCACCATGGAAGGTAGTGCTTTTCATAGAATTCAGCATAGCTTATGCTACTTTCAGTTGATTCAGCTGGTTTAAGTAGGTCTGGTGCAGGCTCAGATTTTGAGTTGTTGAGTTTGAGCATAACTTTGGCATAAATCTCCTCTGCTTTTTTTCTATCTGAGGTTTTAGTTGAAATGCGGTGTCGCTTTCCATTATGATAGAGACTAATCCACCAAACACCACCACGTTTATACAAAGCCATAGGAAGCCTCCTTTCCTGTGGCTTGTATGCCTGACTTGTCAATGAGCGATAAAGATAAAAAATTGTAAGGCATGGCAGGCTTTGTGGTCAACTCAGGATATTTTTGAAAGAATTTCGTTGACAGCTTCGTCAATATCAGAAGTTTTGACAAGGTGTTTCTGAATAAATTCCTCTACATCAATAGGTCTAAAGCGGACCACTTTTTTGTTAATACGAACATAAGGAATAGTTCCTTTTTCAATCCAGTAATAAATTGTACGTTTATCAACTTTGAGAATTCTGGCTACCTCATCGGGAGTAAAAAGTTCTTCATTTATAAACATACATTCTCCTTTAAAAATCACTATTTTTTATTAAAAATATTACCGTTTAAAAAAATCTTTACAATTTGAATAAAAATAATTTCTCGTTTGCAATCCTTTCAATTCAGTAATGTATTGTCTCATTTTCATAAAATCTTTATATCCATCATGCCTGACTATTTCATCATTCAGCACAACTCCATAAGGATATATTTTTTTTAATAACTCAAGGTTTATATTAGATAACATTACAGGCTTATCTACAGAATTTATAATTTCTTTTATTTGTTCTATAAAAATGTTTTTTATTCCTTTAAAATTAAAAATAAAAGTATCTATATAAAAAGCAAATTTTAAATCAGTTTCTGAAAAATTGTTATCTGCAAGTTTTATCTCCTTAATAATTTTTAATTCTGGTTTTTTATTTTTTAGTTTTTTCAAATCATTTAAACTTAAATTTTGGTTTATCTGTATTACTGTTGTCCTGGTTTTTTCGACTAAAGAAAGAATAGCCTCTACCGAAGAAAAAGAGGTAATTATAATTGGAGTCACAAATACAGGAATGTATTTAACCAACTTCTTAAATGTTTTAATAGAAATTTCATTAGAACTTTTAGAAAATGTCTCTTCAAGAAAGAAACCTAAAGCATCAGCCCCTTCGTATGCAGCGGTTATTGTTTCTTCTATGGTTGTCACTCCAGATATCTGAATTTTCAAGGGCTACCTCCTCAAGAATCTTTATAATTTTTTCATCAAATATTCCGTTTTTCCCTTTTAAGTAAGTTATTGCAAGGTCATGATCACATGCAGACCTGTATGGTCTATTTGTTCTCAGTGCATCATAAACATCAGCCGCAGATACAATCTTAGCTGGAAGAGGAATTTCATCTCCTCTTCGGCCATATGGATAACCCGAACCATCTGCTCGTTCGTGATGATACAAAATAATATCCTTTGCAGTCTGATAAAATACGGTATTGTCTTTACATATCTTTTTTAAAAGCGTCAGCCCATAAAAAGAGTGTAATTTTATATATTCCTTTTCTGTTGAAGTATACCATCTTGGAGCGTTTATAAAACTTCTTGACATCAGTAATTTACCTGCATCATGAAGTAACGCTGCAGAACGTATTATATAAGCTGTATTCAAAGAACAATAACATTCGGCTATTCTGAAACTTAACTCAGAAACATTAACTGAATGATAAGAAGATTCAAACTTAACTATTTCCTCTACCACATCTGAAAAACTATATTTTTTATCTTCAATTCTTTTTATAAATTTCAAATAATAAACCACATCTTCTAAAGTCCAGAAAAAAGGAGTTCCCTTTATAGCCAGATTTTTGATTATCTGTAAACTTAAATTATCTATAATAAAACTCTCAATAAAAATTGCTGAGTGATATTGTAGGGCTAAATCAATAATTTCAGAAGATAAATCCCTACCCTCTATAACTGATGGAATGATTTGACGTCCATCTATTTCATGTTCTCCAATAAGTTCAATTTCTCCATCAAAAAAAGATAGAGTCCTTTTTCTCATAATATATGTGCCATGTAAACATAACCAGTAAAATTCCATAGAAAGATATTACTTCAACCACTGAATTCCCACCGCTTATAGAAATAGTGGTAAAACAGGTAACACTTGTGATATTAGTTTTTTTCTGGTATCTCTCTGTTTCTTTCAAAAATTAGAAAATTTTTGAAATTTTTTCAACTTCATCAAACTCAAAAATGTCTTTAATAATTCTTCCAAAAACTGAAATTTCTATTTCAAGATTTTTCTCGTTGACTTTCTTGATCATTCCACTCAGCCCCTCATAGGTTCCCTTTATAATTTGAACCACATCTCCTTCTTTGAAGGACTTTGAAGGATTTATCAACTCTGTAAAACTGTCAAATCCCTTAAGAAGCTGTTTATACTGTTTTGTTTCAGTTATCTGAATGTGAGGTTTCAGTTCCTCGGGTATATAAGGTTCCGGGTCACGAACAACCAGGATACACTCAGGAAACTCCGTATCAAAAACAGTAAGACGAGCTTTTGAAAGAATAGACTTAAGGATTTTAATATATTTTGAATGCCGGGAATAAATGAGATATGCCATGAAAAAATATTACTTAAAAAGTATGTCACGCATAGAATCACTCCACTGCCATGAAAATCTCTTCCTCTTCGGTATCCTGCATTATCTCATGTTCTACCTGAAGTTTTTCGATAATTTTATTTATAAAATACTCGTCTACGCTTCCCACAAGAGCAAACCAATAGCTATTAACCGTATTTTTCTGTCCTATCCTGTGAACTCTTCCCTCTGCCTGAAGCATTTTAGCCGGTGTCCATTCATATTCAGCAAAAACTACTGTTGAGGCTTTTGTAAGAGTTATCCCCTCTGCTGCTGCAAGTGTTGTCGCAATAAATAAAAGATACTCATCTTTGGTTTGAAATGCCTCAACCAGCTTTGCCCTTTCATCTGCAGGAGTTTCTCCTGTAATAACCAGAGGATTAAACTGCCTAAAAGTATCTCTAAAAAACTTTGCAACGTCTCTATGATGAACAAATACTATTACCGGTTCCGATTCTAAAGTATCACTGAGAAAATCAACTATAATTTCTTTCTTTTCCTCAAATGCATATCTTCTATATTCGTTCATGAGAGTAAATGCAACAGAACGAACCTGCGTTTTTTCAAGCTTCAACTTATTAAGTAAATCTCTATCTCCATTTTTCTTTGCTTCTTTAATTTTTTTATTTATTTCCCTAATTTTATCCATCATCCCTCTGGTTCTCTCTTCAAGGTCTAAGAATACCTTACCAGCATTTTTCTTTACAGGGATAACTGTTCTTATTTTTTCTGGAAGCTCTTTTAATACTTGAGATTTTTCTCTCCTTAACATAATAGTAACTCTTAATAATCTTCCAAGTTCTTCTGTGTTGGATGCACCATTAAAATCCCAGAACTCTTTTATCCCATCTCTTGTTTGTATCTGCTTTTTATGAGCTGCACAATATTTGTGGGCAAATCTAAAAAAATTATCAAACTTCTGAGGAAGCAATAAATTTAAAACAGGAAAAAGTTCCGCAGGCCTGTTAAGCATAGGTGTACCAGTAAGTGCAATGATTTTTGCTTTAAGATTAGATTTACAAATTCGTTGAACTTCCCTGGTTCTTATTGCATATTGATTTTTTATATAATGAGCCTCATCAAGTACTATACAGTCAAGATTTTTAAATTCTTTACCCTGAAGAATATCATAATTGCAAATATAAATATCAACATCAAAATTCTGTTCAAAACCGTTTCTACCCTCAAGAACTTCTATATTAAGAGGATTAATTGACCACTTATTTAATTCCTTTAGCCAATTGTATTTTACAGAAGAAGGACAAATTATTAAGGATTGGGGAGTTTTCCCTGTTTGTTTTGATTCATAATTAAGATAACCTATTACCTGAACAGTATTATGAGTAACAATTGCATATTCAGTAAGATAAAGGCAGTCAGGAGAATCAACCTGAATACAAACTGCCTCATCCACTCTTTCAAATTCTATTTTTTCTATTCTTCTTGATACTGGATATTTTACTGGAGGACTGTATCTCTGAAGTTTTCTTCTGGAGCGAAAAGGAGTAAATTCAGCCGGAAGTTTAATTCTTAATATATGACAAATTTTAATGTGTTCTTTGTATTTAACTTTTTTTACAGAATGCCTACATATGCCACCAAGAGAATGAACTATTTCTTGGACATCTTCTGCTAATCTTTGTGAAGTAGTATAAAATTCTACCACCATCCCATCTTTCGATACATACCCATCAGTGTCCAACAATCCTTGTAAAATTGCTAATCTATCTTCAATAGAAGAGTATTTATATATATCAGGTATAAATTTATCAGTAGAATTGCATCTTAATCCAAACTTTTTAAGTTCTCTTTTTAATGGATTAAAATAATTACCAAATTTTGAAACTATTCTAAATTCAAAAACATTTGCAGAACGACTTTTTATCCTTTTAAATTCAACATCTTTTAATGATAAAGCAATAGAATTAACAATATCCTCATCTGCTGCATTCATAGATAATACTAAACCGTCCTTTAATTTTCCATTTCCAATTAATACACCTAAAAAATAAGGATCAATTGGTAAATATTTTTTTCCATATATTAGTGGTTGTGTCATAGGTATTTTCCATTTAGAATTATACTTATCTCTATAAAATGTTTTTATCGTATATTTTTTGTTTTTGTTCCGACCTTTACCAAAATGATTAATAGTTGCATTCTTATCAATCAATTGTCTTGTTGATAGGACAAATTCTTCACCACTATTATTTATCACTTTCCATAAATGATTTAAACCTACAAGAACAGAACATCCATCATTAAAAGTAACCCTGTATAATTTCTTTTTCCCTTGTGGGTATACTCCTACTACATTAACAAGTTTTCCTGAAATCCCAAAAATTTTATCACCAACTTTTAAATCACCAATTCTTTTTCTGCCCTCTGGTGTCCAAACTCTATTATTTACCCATTCTTCTTTACCCAACCCCATGGCATCCGCAAGCAAAACATTCTGTTTATTTACTAAAAATTCAACTCCAGCTCTCTGATAAGGATAGAGGCTTAGTCCTTCTGGTAAGGGAACAGGGAAATCACTACTTTCTTTTCTGCTTAGTTCGATTATATTTGAAAGTCTTGAATAAAAAGAATTGACAAAATGGGCTGCATAAATAATTTCTTCTTGAGGGAAATAAGATAAAACTGTAGAAAGTCTGTCAAGGAAATCCTTTGTGTTTTCAAAATCATGTAAATCTGCATACCACGCTTTTCGGTTTTTGTCCCATTTAAGT
>FMJZ01108104.1_pt1 | contig 10866 bp, 9 predicted proteins | sample 1987881 | NCBI WGS metagenome assembly FMJZ01 (sample SAMEA4378227, study PRJEB15110) | soil metagenome | biome: soil; feature: Field; material: Soil | place: India | collected 2015-03-11 | depth 0 m | reverse complement strand
GGCTGGATGACGAGAAAATCGAATTTGCCCGATCGATTAAGGATATAGAGAGGAAACTTAAAAGGGCCGATATCCGGTTGGAGTCGTTTATTTTTTCGGCCACTCCTTGGGAGAGATTAAGAAGGGGGACGGCGAACGGTGGTGATCAAGAAGAATACGAAAACCACCATGTGCTGTTTTTGGATGATCGCAACTGGCCGGAAAAGTTGTTTAAATTAATCGGGCAGTCGTAATTTTCTTTTTTAACAATTGGGGTCAATTACCAGTAACCGGTTTCCGGGGGCGCTGGTTTCTGTTTGAGCGGGAGGGGTAATTCAAGCGGCGGTTGCCGGGGGGTGATTTTTGTAGTAACCTGAAGGGCGGATATGAGCAGGGCGTCGGCGATTGTTCTGGTTTTCGTCTGGTGCGCGCAGGCACAGGTGGCGGGTCCAGAACAGATGGTCAAGGGGATGAATTTTATTCGGTTCGGGGCTGACTACGCCTATGATTCACAGCGGGCGTATGAGTCGCTGGAGCGGTTGCGGGCAACCGGGGTTAACTGGGTGGCAATTGTGCCGGTGTGGTGGATGGCGGATACCGGGAGTGCTGAGGTTTTCTGGTTGAGCGGTCGTTCACCAGGTGATGGAGAGGTGAGGCGGATTATTCGCCGGGCGCATGATTCCGGGCTTAAGGTTTTGTTGAAGCCCGAGGTGCACTGTATCAGCGGGGTGGAGCAGAGAGAGCACGACCCGCCGGATAGCAGTTGGTTTGTTTCTTACCAGGTTTTTCTTTTGCGCTACGCCGGGATTGCCCAACAGACCGGGTGTGAGATGTTTGCCATCGGGACCGAACTGGATCGAACTGCGGATGAGCCCTGGGAGGTGGCGCGGTGGGAGGCTTTGATTCGGGAGGTGAGGCGGCGGTATTCAGGGCAATTGGTTTATGCCGCGGATTGGCGGATGTATCAGAGTATCTCTTTCTGGGGGTTGCTGGATTTTATCGGCATCAATGGCTATTTTCCGGTTGGGGCGGAGAGAGGGGCGGATACGTGGTCCGATAGGTTTAATTGTTTTGCCGCGGGGTGGAAGCGGTGGGTGGCGCAGATTGACAGTTTCTGGAAAGGTCAGGGGGATTCAAGCAAGCCAATAGTGTTTACCGAGATTGGTTACCGGAGTGTATCCGGTGGCGGGCGCTATCCGGGTGAGGATACGATTTCCGGAAGTTTTGATGAGGAGGAGCAGCGTTCTGGTTATCTCGCCGCTTTGCACTCTTTGCTGGGAAAGTTCTGGTTTGCCGGCTGGTTCTGGTATTGCTGGACAACCGACCCGGATCAGGGCGGGGCGGGCGATTTGAGTTATAGCCCGAGGCAGAAAAGGGCGCAGGAGGTGCTGCGGCGCTGGAATGCCAGTATCGGTTCGCATCGGGGGTTCTGTTTTCCCAGTACCGATGACTTTGTGTATTTTTCTCCCCGGACCTATCAGGCGCTGGATTCGCTGGTTCAGCATCACGCCAACTGGGTGGCGATAAATGTCCGCTGGATGATGGCTGATACCGGGGTTAACTACGGGTATATCAGACCGGTAGCCGGGCAATCGCCGATCGATGGCTCAATCCGGGCGGTGATTGATTCGGCTCATCGGCTGGGGTTGAATGTGGCTTTAAACTGTTATATCGCTCCGATTAACGGGGTGTGGTGTGGCAGGCACAATCCAGATGGAAACGGTAAATGGTTTCGGGATGAGTCGGTGTATGTGAGTTATTGTGCCCGTCTTGCCGAGGCGGAAAGCGTTGAGATGCTCGTGGTCGGGCTGGAGATAGACGGAACGATGGACAGTGTCTATGAGGCGGAACTGTGGCGGCGGATGATTCTGCCGGTGGTGCGGCAGGTCTATTCCGGACCGCTGGCTTATGGTGCTTCCAGTAGTGTTGTCCATCCTTATTTCTGGGACGGGGTGGATTTCTGTGGTGTTCAGGGGTATTTGGGGCTGGCGACGGGTTCTGATTATGCCGGGCAATATCCGGCTGATACCGCTTATGACCAGCGTCCCGGGGTTGAGGACCTGGTAGAAAGGGGCAAATACTCCTGGCAGCGGTGGTGGATTCCCTGGATTGAGAAATGGTGGTACCGAGTTAATGAGAAGCCGGTTTTGTTTACCGAGATTGGTTATCGCAGTCTGGACAGCACCGCGGTGCACCCGGCATATGACTACTGGTATGGCTGGCGAAAACTGCCTTCGGATACCGAGGCGGTTACCCGGCAAAGGCTTTACTCGGTCTGTTTTCCGGTGGATACCATTACCGGTTATATCGTTGGTGATTCCGGGATAATTCTTAAGACAACGGACAGCGGTTCTACCTGGCGTTTTTGCCGTTCCGGGACCGGGGACAATTTGTATTCGGTGCACTTTGTGAGCCGGGATACCGGTTATGCGGTTGGCGCGAATGGCGTGATTTTGAGGACAACCGACGGCGGGATCAGTTATGAGAACATTGCGGTGGCGGGGCTGGAGGTGGATTATTACTCGGTCGGTTTTTCTGATGATGGTCGCCTTGGTTATGTTGTTGGTGAGGGGGGTGTAATTTTGAAAACCAGCGATAGCGGTGATTTCTGGCAGCGGCTGGTCGGAGTGCTGCCCGCCGGGGAGACGGTGCGGTTGCGTTCAGTTGGTTTTGTTTCCGGCAGCAGCGGTGGTCTGGGGAGGGTGGCTTATGTTGTCGGCGACCGGGGTACAGTGCTCAGGACCACCGATGCCGGGGTGTCCTGGCATAAGTTAAACATTCCGGTAAAGGTGAACCTCAACGATGTGGAGTTTGTTTCTTCCCGGACCGGTTTTATTGTTGGCGACAGCGGGGTTGTGCTTTACACTACTGACCGCGGTAGGAGCTGGTCAGTTTATCAACTGCGAGACCGGACCCGGAACCTTTACTCGGTTTCGGTGCCCGAGCCCGATTCCGCGCGGTTCATTGTCGGGACAGACGGGATTATTCTCCGGGCGGGTGACGATTGGTCTCTGGATGGCGCTTTCCAGGTTTATCTGTTCGGGCGGCACCGTCCGACATTGCGTTCGGTCCAGTGCCGGCTGGTGCCCCGGGCCGGGTATTATGACCTGGTGGGTTTTGCGGTTGGTGATTCCGGGATGATCCTCAAGACTTCCAGCGGGGGCAGGATGCGGGTTGATTTCAATGAGCAGGCAAACTGTTATGAGGCGGCGTTCCGGGCATTCTGGAAAGACCCGGTCCAGCCGAGACCGTTGCCCTGGTTTTACGGTTTTCACTTCTGGAAGTGGCTTACCGAACCGGTGCCCCTTGATAATGAGCACGAGGCGCAGTTAGACGATTATACGCCGCAGCAGAAAAGGGCGGGCGAGGTTGTCCGGAAGTGGTTTAAGCCGATGCGGTGACCGGTTGGGGAAAAAGTGAGCGGTCAGGGTAAGTTATCACCTCTTGACTTGGTAAAGAATTTAACATATTCTGACACTATGAAGATAATTTTAAGCCTTTTTTTGGTCGTTTTGCCGGCGTGGGGGGTGCTTTACCACGTTGACCAGCCGGTGGCGATTTCTCTTGCCCACGGTGAGTATTATGCCGGATTGAGGATGTGGGGAGAGGGCGGGGTGCTGATGCGGTTTGCGGTCGGGCTTTTTGACCGGTTAACCATGGGTATGTCCTATAGTGCTAATCGGGTGATTGGGAGCGGGACACCGGAACTGGCGCGACCGCGTCCGGAACTATTGGTGCGGATAGCAATTCTGAAGGAGATGGGGTATGCGCCAGATCTGGTTTTTGGGTTTGAGAGCCAGGGTTATGATTACTGTAACGGCGACCGGTTTACGGTGAAGGAGAAGGGGGTTTTTCTGGCGATGGGGAAGACAATAGAGGCAAGCCGGACTTATTGTGAACTGGGGGCAAACTGGTGGCAGGGGTTTAACGGTTTTATTGTGTTGAATCAATTACTGCCTGGCAATTGCGAGTTGATTTTTGAACTGGACCCGGGGTTGAATGACCTGCCCAGGGACGGCAAGTGGCGGGGCGGCTGGTTTAACATCGGGTTTGCCTGGACATTTCAGGAGCGGTTGCGGATGGGGTTTGCGGTGCGGGACATTTTCGGCAATCAGGAGCGGACCCGGTTGAATCGGACAATTGACATTTCTTTTCAGGAGAGTTTTTAGGAGGCGAGATGGATATTAAAAGTTTTCTTAAGGGAATTAACGGGTTTAAGCCGCTGGACGAGAGCGCCCTGGAGCGGATCGCAAAAATTGCCCGGCTGGGCAGTGTAAAGGCAGGTGAACCGGTTGATGTCCAGGGGGAGCCGGCAAAGAAGTTTTATATTCTGGTTTCCGGCCGGCTGGCGGTGATTTTGACCCTGGATTTTGGTGTGGCCCATCAGACCTATCAGGTTACCACTCTTGGACCGGGCGATATGTTTGCCTGGTCAGGGCTGGTCGGCAATCCTTATTATACCGCAGGAAGCCGGGCGATTACCGATTGTACCTATCTGGAGTTTGAGGTCCAGGAACTGGAGCGGTTGTTTGATGAGGACCCCCGGTTGGGTTATGTGGTGATGCGGCTGGTAGCGCAGACAATCGCGTCGCGGTTGCGGCACATTCAGTTGCAACTGGCACAGCAATACGCGCTGCGGGAGTCGGACGAAGCCTGAAGACCAATGCCCGCCCGGGGAATTACCACAAAAAAAGAGGCTGCCGGAGTGCGCCAATCTGATGGTGAGCAGCAGGCAGGGCCGGGGTTTGTCGTTGCGATTGATGGCCCGGCCGGTTCCGGGAAGTCAACAACTGCCCGGTTGTGTGCCCGGGAGTTGGGGTTTTTCTACATTGATACCGGGGCGATGTATCGGGCGGTGACACTGAAGTTGCTGGAGAGCCGGTTTCCTTTGTCCGGTTCCCGGTGCCGGCTGGCAGAACTTCTGGCCCGTACCCGGATTGAATTGGAGTGGCACGGGGAGAAACTGCGGGTGAGGCTGGATGGCCGGGATGTAACCGAGGCGATAAGGAGCCCGGCGGTGAATCGGCTGGTTTCGCCGGTGAGTGCGCTCCGGGTGGTGCGGGAGCGATTGGTGGCAGAACAACGGCGGCTGGCAAAGGGAAGGGATGTCGTCTGTGAGGGACGGGATATTGGCAGCGTGGTTTTTCCCGGGGCGGATTTGAAGGTTTTTCTGGACTGCAATCTGGAGGAACGCGCCCGGCGCCGGGAAGAGGAGTTGCGGGGGTTAGGTGCGAAAGGGGTGAGCGGTGCCGCGGTGAGGAAAAATATCCTTGAGCGGGACCGGATTGACAGCGGTCGCCGGCTGAGCCCATTGCGCCGGGTGCCGGATGCGGTCCTGGTTGACACCACCCATCTGACAATTGAGGAGCAGGTGGCGGTGGTGTGTGCGCTTGTCCGGCGCCGCCGGGCAGGAACCGGATGAGACTGCGGTGGCGGCTGGCATGGTTTTTGACCTATCCGCTGGCGCGGTTATTGCTTCCCCTGCGGGTGGAGGGAAGAGAACGGTTGAGCAGTGGGGGGCAGATCATTGCCGCGAACCACACATCAAATTTTGACCCGTTGATTATCGGCTGGGCTGCGGCAAGGGAGATTTATTTTCTGGCCAAGGAGGAGTTGTTTTCTTACCGTCCGTTTGCCTGGTTGATTTGGAACTGGAACGCCCTGCCGGTGGCAAGAGGAGGGGTTGATTTAAAGGCAATGCGCCGGTGTTCGGCGGTCCTGCGTCGGGGGCAGACGCTGGTTTTGTTTCCGGAGGGGACAAGGAGCCGGAGTGGCGAGATCGGCGGGTTTAAGCCCGGGGTCGGAATGCTGGCGGTGATGAACCGGGCACCGGTGGTGCCGGCGTATATCAGCGGGATGAGCCGGTCAATTGTTTCCTACTGGGTGGACCGGGATTTTGTCCGGCAGGGCTGGCGGAGGAAGCCCGCTGGTTGCGTAAGGATAAGGGTGCGTTTTGGCGAGCGTGTGGACCCGGTGGGTTTTCCCGCGAACCGGGAGGGTTATGAGCAGATGACCGCCGTGATTGAGGAACGGGTGCGCCAGCTCGCGGCAGGCGGAGAGGGATGATTTTATGCCCCGGGTGATGGTGGCAAAGCCAACCGGTTTTTGTTTTGGGGTGGAAAGGGCGATCCGGCTGGCAAGGGCAGGTTTGAACCGGTTCCAACGAGTCTGGACCTATGGCGAGATTGTGCACAATCCCCAGGTTTTGGCAGAACTGGCAGCGGCAGGGATAAGGCCAATGCGCCGGTGGCGGGATTTACGCGGAGGGGCGCTGGTGATCCGGGCGCACGGCTGTCCACCGGCGGTGATTGAGCGGTGTAAGAAGGAGGGGATCGCGGTAATTGATGCCACCTGCCCTTATGTGCGGCGGGTGCAGAGTGTGGCACGCCGGCTTGCCGGTGAGGGTTATCAGGTGGTGGTGGTGGGCGAGCGGAATCATCCCGAGGTGAGGTCAATTTTAGCCGCGGCTGGAAAGGGGGCACGGGTTTACACACCGAATTTAAAACTGCGGGGGAAGGTCGGGGTGGTTGCTCAGACGACGATAAGCCGGGAGGGGTATAAGGCAACAGTTGCCAACCTGCTGAATTTACGCTATACTGAAGTTCGGGTTTTTGATACTGTCTGCGCAGAGGTAAGCGCCCGCCAGACAGCAACCGAGTGGCTGGCGCGGAAGGTGGAGGGGGTAATTGTGGTTGGGGGCAGGAACAGCGCCAATACCACCCGGCTGGCAGAAATTGTTGCCCGGGCCGGAAAGCCGGTAGTTCATGTCGCAACCGCGGCAGAACTGGACCTGAAGCAGTGGAGGCGGTTTTCCCGCGTGGGAGTGGTGGCGGGTGCTTCTACACCGGCGTCGGCGGTAGCAGAAATTACCCGAATTTTAAAAAATTCCGGTTGTCCGGAAGTAAGGGCAACCGAGTTTAAGGAGGTCAGTTAATAATGGCAGAAGGGTTTAACGAAAGGTCAACCACCGCTCAGACGGGTGGCATTTACGATGCGTCTTTTCCGACATTCCGGGCCGGAGAGATTGTTACCGGAACTATTGTTAAGCGGTTAGCGAACGCAGTGCTGGTTGATATCGGGTTAAAGGCAGAAGGGGTTTTGCCGATGGAGGAGTTTCGCAATCCCGATGAGGCGATGGAAGGGGCGAAAATCCAGGTCTACATTGACGCCTTAGAGGACAAGGACGGTTTCCCGGTCATCTCCAAAAAGAAGGCGGATTTCCAGTTGGCCTGGGAGACGATCAAGCAGAAATCGGAGAGCGGGGAGCCGGTTACCGCCCGGGTGCTGCGCCGCGTGAAGGGCGGTTTGTCCGTTGAGATTGTCGGGCTGGATGCGTTTCTGCCCGGTTCCCAGGTTGACATCAGGCCGGTGCCGAATTTAGACGAACTGGTCGGCAAGGAGTTTGAGGTGCGGATTCTTTCGGTTAACTGGCACAAGAAGAACATCGTGGTGTCCCGGCGCGTGCTTCTGGAGGAGCGGCAGGAGGCTTTGCGGCGGGAGTTGCTCTCCCGAATTCAGGTCGGGGATGTTGTTGAGGGGACAGTTAAGACGGTTACCGAGTTTGGTGCCTTTATTGATATCGGGGGTGTTGATGCCCTGCTCCACATCTCGGATTTGGCCTGGGTGAAGGTGGTTCATCCTTCTGAGGTGGTGGATGTGGGACAGAGGTTGAAGGTGAAGGTGCTTTCGGCAGACCCCAATACCGGTCGGATTACCGTCGGTCTGAAGCAGTTGACAGTCCATCCGTGGGAGAAGGTGGAGGAAAAATATCCGATTGGTTCCCGGGTGAAGGGACGGGTGACAACCCTGGCGGAGTACGGTGCCTTTGTGGAACTGGAGAAAGGTGTGGAGGGACTGATTCACATATCGGAGATGTCCTGGACGAAGTCAATTCACCATCCGGCACAGGTTCTGGCGGTAGACCAGGAGGTGGAGGCGGTGGTGCTGAATATTGACAAGGAGAACCGCCGGATATCGCTGGGATTGAAGCAGACGATGCCCGACCCTTGGTCGGTGATTGATGAGCGGTATCGGATTGGGCAGCGGGTGAGCGGTAAGGTGAAGGCTTTGAAGGAGTTTGGTGCCTTTGTGGAACTGGAGGAGGGGATTGAGGGATTAATTCACAACAACGACCTCTCCTGGACCAAGCGGGTGAAGCACCCCCGGGATATCCTGAAGAAAGGGCAGACCGTTGAGACCATCATTCTGGAGATTGACAAGGAGAACCGCCGGATCGCCCTGGGGTTGAAACAGACCCAGGAGGACCCATTCTATAGACTCAGTCAGGAGTTGAAGGAGGGTGATGAGATCCGGGCGCGGATTGTTGATATTCCTAAACCCGGGGTGGTGGTAAGTTTGAACTACGGGATTGAGGGGTTTGTGCCGCTGAGTCAACTGGCGCGCGGTGAGGGGAAAAAGGTGAAAGAGAACTATCAAATTGGTGAGGAGTTGATCCTGAAGGTGCTGCGGGTTGACCTGAATAACCGGCGGGTGACGCTGAGCGAAAAGGCGCTCCAGCCGCAACCGGAGCAACAAGAGAAACCGGAAAAGGCGCCCGAGGAACCACCGCCAGATAGGTTCACCCTGGAAGACCATCTACGAGATTTTAAGGACTTTTGATTTTCCGGCCGGGCAGGGAGATGGCAGTTACCGCCATCATCTGTTTGTCAGGAGAGGGGGGGGCGGTGATATCCGCACCGATGACCGCTGCTGTCCTTACCGTTGGCTGTCGGCTCAATCAGGCAGAGAGCGATTGTCTGCGGGGTGTTTTGCGTGACCGGGGGTTCCGGATAGCCGACGAGCCCGCCGGGGCGGATGTTGTTTTTGTCAATACCTGTACCGTTACCGGTAATGCGGACCGGAGTTCAATGGCGCTGATTCGCCGGGTGTGCCGGCTTACACCCAAACCCCGGGTGGTGGTGCTGGGCTGTCTTGCCGAACGGGCGGGTGATAGCCTGACGGCGATTCCAGGGGTGGATGAGGTGTGGAGTAATCAGAGGAAGCAGGCGGAGATCGTGGATGCCTTTCCGTTGCCGGTGCGGAGCCGGGCGTTGCTCAAAGTGCAGGACGGCTGTGACCAGGGCTGTCGGTATTGTGTGGTTAGCCTGCTGCGCGGGACGCCGGTTTCCCTGCCGCCCGAGATGGTGCAGGAGCGGTTGGAACGACTTGTTGCTCAGGGTGTGGGCGAGGTTGTGCTCACCGGATTGAATCTGGGGAAGTATTCGGCGGCAGGAATTGGGCTTGCCGGTCTCATCGCCAGTTTGTTGAAGGTCCCGGGTCGGTTTCGGTTGCGACTGGCTTCGCTGGAGCCGGATAGTTTTGACGAACGGTTGTTTGCGGTAATTGGCGACCAGCGGATCTGTCCGCATTTTCACATTCCGTTGCAGAGCGGGGATGAAAAGTTGCTGGCGGCGATGGGCAGAAATTACACCAGTGCCCAGTATGCCCGGTTAATTGAGCGGTTGCTGGCGGTGCGACCGGATGCCAATATCGGCGCTGATGTGATCGTCGGTTTCCCGGGTGAGGACAGCGGTTCCTTTGAGCGGACCAAGGCGTTTCTGGAGCGGTTGCCGATTGCCTATCTTCACGTATTTCCTTATTCACCCCGGCCGGGCACTCTGGCGGTCGGTTATGGTGACCCGGTGCCGCGGGAGGTGAAGGCGGAAAGGGTTGCCCTGTTGCGCCAGTTTGCCCGGGAACGACGGTGGGCTTATGCCCGACGATTTAACGGGACAGTGCGGGAGGCGGTGCTGGAGCCGGGCGGGCGGGCACTTACCGATAACTACCTGCGGCTTTTCTGTCCGGAATTGGCAGGGGTTAAATGTCGGTCCCGGCATCTGGTTCGGTTACGGATTGAGGTGCACGGGGAAGATTTGTTAGGGAGACAGGAGGATTTATGAAAAAAAGTTTAGCCCGGGCGTTAATTTTTCTTATGAGTGTGGCGGCGCTGGCCACCGGCCGAGAGGTTAAAATCGGGTATGTGAATTCCGAAGAGATTATCTCCCGCTATGAGGCGGCGATAGCGGCGAAAAGGGAGCTTAACGCCGAGATTGCCAGGTATGAGGCAAAGGCGGAGTCTTTAAAGGCGGAGTACGAGCAGGCAAAAGAGGAGTACGAGTCCCAGCAACTATCGCTTTCTGAGGAGGGCAAGCGGGCAAAAATGGCAGAAGTGGAGAGCCGCAAGCGCCGCTATGACAGTTATCTTAAAGAGATCTATGGTAAGAACGGCAAGATTGAACAGAAAAACCAGGAGTTGCTGGCGCCGATTGTGCAGCAGTTTGATTCAGCGGTGAGCAAGGTGGCACAGGAAGAGGGTGTTGTCCTGGTTCTGGATGCGACCAAGGCGGGAATTATTTACAGTGAGCCGGGGTTGGATTTAACCGCCCTGGTGCTGGAGGAGTTGAACCGACGTTATGCACCGATGCCGACAACCGGTCCGGTGAAAAAGGTTTACGCGATTATGCCGATTTACGAAAGCAACGACCAGGCACAGCGGGATAAAATCGGGAGCCAGATTCGGAGTTTTGTCAATACCCTGATCGGTACCAAGCCCAATACCGAGATGATTCCCGACCGTAAGGTGGACGAGGTGGTGGTAAGCCGGGGTTATCGCGGACAGCAGGTTCAATTTGACCAGACCCTGGATATCGGTCGGTCGCTGGATGTGGACTATGCGGTTTTTGGCGAGTGTCGCAAAGAGGACCGCCGGATTCAATTTAAACTGACAATTGTTGATATCCGTACCGGCACCCTGCTCCAATCCCAGGAGGGCGAGGCGGAAAGGCCCGAGGTGTTGCAGGAGCGGGTGAGCCGGGTGGTGCAGACGCTTTACAGCAAGATCCAACGGTAACGGTAGGCAACCCGGTCCTGGAGGGCAGGAACTTGGGC
>FMJZ01004497.1_pt1 | contig 10870 bp, 9 predicted proteins | sample 1987881 | NCBI WGS metagenome assembly FMJZ01 (sample SAMEA4378227, study PRJEB15110) | soil metagenome | biome: soil; feature: Field; material: Soil | place: India | collected 2015-03-11 | depth 0 m | reverse complement strand
TGGTTTGGGATAAACTACCTGATAAGCATCCTCAAAAGGCAGTTTTAAGAAAATTCTCCTTAGACTACGAGGCTAAGTTTAAGAGTGAACCTGGCACCTTCGGAGGGCATGCTTATGATGCCTTTATGATGTTAGTAGAAGCCATAAGAAAGGTTGGGCCTGATAGGAAGAAGATTAGGGACTACATAGAGAATGAGATTAAAAACTGGCCAGGTACCGGTGGAATATTTAATATGTCACCTGCTGAACACTGTGGCTTAGACAAAACTGCCTTCGAGATAGTTACAGTAAAGAACGGTGAATGGGAACTTCTAAAATAATTTTAAAGATTGGAGCTGGGATGAAAATCAAAATAAATCTTAGCCCCGTTGAAATTTGGAGTTTCTAAACTTCTAAAAACTATTCCCCAATATTAGGATTTTAAGAGGGAGTTAAAGATATTCTCCCCTTCTACTAAATTCCTCTCACTCTTATAAAATAACGACTATAAAAACCAGGCGTAAAACTTTTTTCCTTTCTTAAATGGTTGAAGCCTCTCAGTGAAGGATATTGTATGGAAGAAGGAGAAAAGAACAGATTTAAAACAACTCTTTTTACAGCTAAATTAAACTCTCAAAACCTTATTAATCTTTATGCATTAGCTCCGTCTTGGCAGAGCACTTATGACATAAAAGCTATTTGCCAAATTATGTTAATAAGTTGCTTCACGTAGATATTGAATAATAGTTAATAGGATGCAGCCACGAATTATTTAGAAAAAACATAGAATCTTAACCTAAAGAAAACATGGGAGTAAGAAAATTATCTTAATATTTACATTGATCTTTGCTAATCTAAAGTAGATTTTAGTTTCAGGAAAGGGGTGAAATATGTTATATTTATTAGTTATAAAAAAATTCTTTCAGAGGAGAGGTGCTGGAGTGGCTTAACAGGCACGACTGGAAATCGTGTGTGGGGCTAAAAACCTCACCGAGGGTTCAAATCCCTCCCTCTCCGCCATCCTTGAGGCATTTCAAAGCCTTTTTTTGAAGAGAGAAAAAAAATGTTCTTTGATTTTTTCGAAGAAAGGTCTTTTACTCCATTTAGCCAATTCAATTTTCTCAGAATTTTTAAGGTCCTCCTCAAAGACTGATAGCATTTGTGAACCAAAATCTACATCAAGGATACCAACATTACCCTCATCATTATATCTAAAAGATTGAAAATCTAAATTGGCTGAACCGATAATACTCCAGCAGTTATCGAACAAATAAGTTTTCGCATGGAGTATCTGGCCTAAATAGGTGTATATCTCAACGCCAGCATCCAAAAGCTTTTTGAAAAAAAACCTTCCAGCATAAGATGCAGCAGGGACATCGCTCTTACTGGGAACAAGGAGTCTAACTCTTACCCCTCTCTTTACAGCTTCTATCAAAGTCTCAATCATTCTCTTACTTGGTATAAAATAAGCAGTGGTCAGGCAAATATCTGATTTAGCCCGATTAATGCTATAGTAAAAAAGTCTTCTCAGCATTCTTCTGCCTTTTGAAGAGCCGGCAAAAATAGGTATTGATAAGTAGCCTCCCTTTACTTTCCATATATCGTCCAGAGGAGCCTTAACATCTTTGCTCTCAAACTTGTCCCCTTGATAACGTTCATGATATTTAATTTTTTCACCACCCCATTGATTCCAGCTCTTCTCAAAGTTTTTAAAAAGTTTTTTCACTATAGGTCCTGTTAACATAATGCCTGTATCACGCCAATTTTTTTCCCTAGATTTGATGTGAAACCCGCTATACTCATTAGCAATGTTCAAACCACCTGTAAAAGCCTTTAGGGAATCAATTATTATAAGTTTTCTATGATCCCTATGAACATAACGAAAGGGGTTTTTCCATTGAAAGGGCCTCGAACTACTGATTTTAACTCCTGCAGATCTCATATCATTCCAAAAACTTCTTGGGGTACCTAAGGAACCAAAATGATCGTAGAGAACATAAACATTAACACCTTGCCTGCTTTTTTCTTTTAAAATTTCTGCAAGAGCTCTGCCAGTTTCGTCATTTCTAAATATGTAGAAGGCAAGACATATCAATTCTTTTGCTTCTCTGATTGATTCAAATATAGTTTTGAAACTTTCTGGACCCCTCCAGAGTAGTTTTACGTCGGTAGCGATAGAAAATTTATCATTTATGATTCTTTCAAGAGAGGATATCGTAAAATTATCGGAGAATTGCATGAAGACTTCTGCTTTTTGTATAGTATCTATCATATTTTAATTTTCTAATAAAGGAGTAGTAAAGTTCTATGATTCAGAGTTGATCCCGATGCCTAAAGTTAATATATAATTATCTAAGGCATTTTTGTCATGCTGAGAGACCTGCCAAGGGGGTTAAACTCTTTGCTTACCCGATATAGCTTTAATACTGTATCTTTTAGGTTTTTTCTAAGATTATTTTAAAAGCTGTAAATATTAACTATTCTTGATTAAATTGTGATAAATATCCCATAGAGTTAAAAAGATATTTCATTCCTTTCCCCCTACTATTTGGAGATATTAATAATATACTTAAGGTACTAAAAGAGGGAGTAACAACTTACTTAAACTGAAAGAGAGCTAATTTATTGCATATTAGTCTTTATTAGAGCTATTCTTTCTTCCACTTCTCATAGAAAACTATTTCTTCGAGAGCTTTTCGTGGTGGCATTTTAGCATCTTTTTTTTCCTCTGGTATATGGCCTATAGGGAAAATACCGACTACTCTAATATCAGATGGTATCTCTAGAAGTTTACGAATCTCCTCTTCATCGTAGATTCCTACAAAAACAGTACCTAAGCCCATAGCTCTTACAGCAAGCATAAGTGTCTGACATGCTATGCCCATATCAACTAAATAATAATTTTGTTCCCAAATTTTCCCTGATTTTGTAGGATCAGCACAAGCAACAATTACCACAGGAGCCTCTGCAACGCCTTTAGTAGCAGGATTTGCTTTGTATCCCATTGGTTTTAAAAAGGACTCAAGGTTGGTTAGTTCAGCTATCTTTTTAATTTTCTCTTTGTCTCTAACTACTACAAATCTCCAGCACTGCATATTGGCCCAAGAGGGAGAGTATCTTACTAAATCAAGAATGGTCTCAATCTGCTGGTCACTAACAGGCTCATCTTTGAATCTTCTTATGCTCCTTCTTGTCTTAATAACTTCAAAAGCATCCATTCTGTGCCTCCTGTTATGAATGTGCCTTTATAAAGTTTATACAAAAGGGATTTACTATACGTTAACTGGCAGGATAAGCCCATAATAGATAAATAGTATTTTATTTATCCGTTACGGGCTTTTTTTAATTATAGAATAAAATTGAGTATAAAATAAAATTATCTTTAATCACTTAATTTTTGTTCATCTAAAACCATTTTTAGGACTGACAATCTCAATTCTTGTAAGTTTAATCAGGTGTCTGTCTATGCTCAAGAACATTTACTATAAAATTGTCCGGTTTTGGAAGTCCTGCAAGTTTCCATGTAAGCAAGGGGCTAGTAAACTGCTCTGTGATACAGTCATGAGGTTGATGAACATTTTTGCATACCGCATTGAAAATGGGGAAAAAATTAAATTCCTTATAGAAATTTCTGACAAATTTTAGAATTTCAAGTTTTTCTTTTGTTAGCTCTTCTATACCTTCTTGCTCAGCAAGTGCACAGGCAACTTTTTCGTTCCAATCGTCAAAGTTTTCCAGATAACCTTCATTGTCTACCTTAATTTTTAAATCACCATACTCTAAAATTGGCATTAACCCTCCTATTTAAGCGATTCAAAGTTCTTTATAAATTGTTCTATTTGTACTCCTAAATAGATGCATTTAATATTGTTCATGCAATCATCTGCATCTTTGAAGTCTAAATGAGTTGTTAGCTCATTATTACCTCTTTTGAACTTTATTATGTATGCTTTCTTATTAATGTCTTGCTCTATTCCCATTGATATATCATGTTGTTTGATCTCGGGATACATCTCCCCTATTTTTTCTTTAAGATCATCTATTGTGTATGCCATGTTGCCTCCTCACTAAAGGGTTTTTCATAATTATTTAAGTCTTGTTTCAACTGCTTGCCAATTTATGTTTTTAAAAAATGCCTCTATATAGTCTGCTCTTTTAAGTCCGTAATCTATCATAAAGGCATGTTCAAAAACATCCATAATTAGTAAAGGGGTACAACCAGCAGGATGGGATACATCATGTTCATTGATCCAAAAGTTAATCAGTCTTCCATTGGTTAGGTCCTGATAAAGAATCACCCATCCAATTCCTCTCATAGTTCCTGTAGCCCTAAAGTCTTTCTCCCAGTTATTAAAACTTCCAAAATTAGCGCTAATTGCTTGGGCAAGTTTACTCTCAGGGTTAAAAGGAGATTTACCACCAAGATTTTCAAAATAATACTCATGAAGTCTCATACCATTGAATTCCCACCCAAGTCTTCTTTTTAATTCGGCAAATTCCGGTGAAGCAATATTACCATCTTTTAACATCTGGGTAAGGATATCAAGAACCTTGTTGGTATTAGTAACATAGCCTTGATAAAGGGTGAAATGATTCTTTAATAATGTCTCACTGAATCCTTCCATCCCTAATAAGCTTGAATAATCTTTAGCAATATAGGACATATACCCCTCCTTAATTATAAGTTTCATTTTTTACAAACTCATCAATACTTCTTCTAAAAGCTCTTGGTAATAACTCTATACCATCTTTAAGGTATCCGACTGCGACTATCATAGGGATTATTTTGTCATTAGGTATATTAAATTCTTTTTTGATACACTCTTCCTCAAAACCATCCATCGGATGGGTTTCAAGCCCAAATCCTCTGGCAGCAATCATAAGATTCATTGCAAAAAGAGCAGCGTTTTTAATTGCAAAAAACTTTCTTTTAATACTGGTAGGTTCTCCTTGAAGCTGATAGACCATGTTTTTATAAACATCTCTCATCTCAGGCTTCATGTACCCCAAGCTTTCCCAGCTATCGAAAACCCTTTCAAGATTCTCTTCAAGAGCTACAGGATCTGCTACGATTATTAATATTACCGATGCATCTTCAACTTTTGGTTGATTAAAGGCACAATTTCTTAAAATCTTCTTTCTTTCAGGATCCTTTACAATAACAACTTTCCAAGGCTGCAGATTGAAAGATGATGGAGCCAGATTTGCTACCTCTAATAGTGATTTAAGTAAGTCTTCAGGGATCTCTTTGTTTGGTTCAAAGAAGTTGATCGAACGCCTATTCTTTATGCTATCTAATAATATATCCATTTTACCCCTCAACCATAATAGCTCTAATATTTAATGATAATATTTTTAATTATTATACATTATATCAAGAAAAATTATAATATCAAGAAAAATTATAAAAAATATCATGCAAAATTATAAAAGTGAATGTATTATATATTACTTCTCATTTGACCTCACTCATGACCAAAATAGGGAATTGTTTTCCTCAGGTTGTATGAACAACAGAGATTGACGTTAATTAACAGTTATTGCTTGGAGCAATGGCTTCGAAGTAATCTTTTCCTTAAAAACTGCCATTTAAAATCTTTTATTTGTAATTTGATAGATATAATTTAATCTAAATTAATTGTAAACAAGAGATTTTTTAAGGAGATGGTTCTATATGGACAATAACATCTACCACTTCAGGAAATCTCTTTTTTATTTCTTCTTCTGCTTGATGGGCAATATCATGGGCATCATGTACCGAGATTACTGGGTCAACCAAAAGATGAAGATCAAGAAAAACATGGTTTGGGGTTCCCCTTGTCCTTACACCATGGCATCCTCTAACCCCTTCTACCTGATTAACAATTTCTTTAATCTTCTTTTTATCAATTTTGGTCTTATCCACAAGGATTTCCACTGCATCCTTAACTATTTCTATGCCAGCCTTTGCCACCAATAAGCCAACAATTGCACCCGTAATTACATCGATAAAAATAAAACCTAATTTCATTAAAATAAGGCTTATTATAACGCCGGCAGAAATATAGACATCGACCTTCGTATGCCGTGAGTCTGCTATCAGGTATTCGCTTTTTAATTCTCTTCCCTTTTTTATTTCGTATTTTGCGACCCCGCTATTTATAATTACGGTTGCTATCATAATCAAAAAACTTGTAGTGGTAATCTCTACGGTATGCGTATCTACAAGGGAGTTATATACCTTTTTGAATATCTCTATGCAGGTTAAAAACATTAATAAGCCGATAAAAATTGTAAAGAGTGTTTCGTACTTTCTATGGCCATACGGATGCTTTTCATCAGGGGGATGAGAAGAGAGGTAGATACCTATAAGGCCAACAATATTAGAGATACCGTCAAACAAAGAATGGTAGCCATCAGATAAAATAGACAAAGAGTTTGTGAGGTATCCATACACTACTTTTACAGACGATACGAGAAGGTTAAAAAATAGCGTTATTAGTAAAACCTTCTTTATCTCTGAAATTCTGTTGAAGTATTTTTTCCCACTTTTTTTTGAAATAGTAGAACTGTCCAGCATCTATAGCTTCTCTCATCTTTCTAAAAAAATTGAAATAAAAATAAAGATTGTGGATTGTATTCAATCTCATAGATAGAATCTCTCTGGCTAAAAAAAGATGCCTCAAATAGGCACGACAAAAATTTCTGCAAGTATAACAATTGCACTCATCATCTAAGGGGGCTGGGTCATCTTTATATTCTGCCCTTTTTATGCTAATCCTTCCTGCTCTTGTAAAAAGAGTGCCATTTCTTGCGTTTCTTGTAGGCATTACACAATCAAACATATCAAAACCATTCTCAACAGCCACTAAGACATCTCTTAAATCGCCCACTCCCATAAGATACCTTGGTTTATCCTCAGGTAAATAGGGTGATATAAAACTTATTATATCGTACATCTCCTCTTTACTCTCCCCCACACTCAATCCGCCGAGAGCATAGCCATCAAAACCTAACTCTATCAATTCTTCAAGACTTCTTATTCGAAGATCTCTGTACATGCCTCCTTGAATAATACCAAAAAGGGCTTGGTTGTTGATACCTTGCTCTTTATGGAAATTTTTACATCTTTTTGCCCAGCGGGTCGTCCGCATTAAAGACTTAAGGGCATAATCATAATCAGCAGGATAAGGAGTGCACTCATCAAAAGCCATTGCAATATCTGAACCTAATGAAATTTGGACTTCCATGGACTTTTCTGGACTAAAGAAATGAGTAGAACCGTCAAGATGAGATTTAAATTCTACACCATCCTCGTTTATCTTTCGCAGATTTGATAGACTAAACACTTGAAAACCTCCGCTATCGGTGAGAATAGGAGCTTCCCAGTTGATAAAATTATGGATACCGCCGATGTTCTTAATGATTTCATGCCCTGGTCTTAGGTAAAGATGATAGGTATTACTAAGAATGACCTCTACTCCAATATCTCTTAATTCATCAGGAGACATTGCTTTTACAGTTCCTTGGGTACCAACTGCCATGAAGGCTGGCGTATTAATTTTGCCATGGGCAGTTGTAATTACGCCAATTCTCAAATTTTCATGAGTTTTTCTAACTTTAAAGTCCATAGCTTAATTATAAAGACAATAGGACTAAAAATTAAAATGAATTAAGATGGAGAATCTCTGAAATCCCTAATAGGACTATCTCACTTACTATCTAAAGTTATCGCCTTGTGCGAGATTCGCCATTCTTAAATATCCTTCCTTTTTCTGAATTTATCAATGTAGACCTTAAAATTGGCAAGATTGATTCATAAACCCTTGATTTAACTTAATCCTATTTTTTTCTCAAATTCCTTTTGTATAACCTTTTGTAACTTATTTCATCACGCTTATTTAGGTCGTCCGTTTAACACACAAATTGATCACTTTTATACTGTCGAAGACTAAAGAGTTACTACTTTTGAGACAAAAACAGGTATCTATTCAGATTTAGCAAACTTAAAGTTTTTTAAAAACTCTATCACTTAGAAAACTTACCCAGAGAGCATTAAGAAAGAAATTATAGAAGGAGTCAAATTTGATAGAATCCCAGCATCTGCCCTTGATACTTCATGGATGCTATTTATATTCTCAATTATCTTTGTTTGTGTATATATGTTTCTGTAACCCTTAAGGTTTTTATAACAAAGATGCTCTTTTGTCATCTTTGGGCAATTTTTATATATACTGCATACTCCTTTTTGTATCTACTACAAAGGATTTCAAACTTCTTGACTGCTTCATCATTATTGATTAATTTTATCCCTATCTTAATTATTAGCTTTAAAAAGGAATCCCCTTCTTTAAATTATTAGATTGAAGAAAGCTAAAGCTTACAATTATATTTTAAACTTTTGATTTAAAATCGAAGTCAGAAGTTAAATATACCGAGATAGAGTTTTCAACTCCTAAATACAATCAAATGCACAATTGCTTTTTTTAATTCATCAGATTAACATTTAGTAAACCCACAGGAATAACATTTAGCGCAGCCCTCTTCATGCTGTATTGCGCTTCCACACTCAGGACAGGCTCCTATCAACATTGTTTCCCTATAGAGAACTTTATTATTACCCTTCTCTAAGGTATTATCTGCAGATAAAGGCTGGTATCTCTCTAAAGCCTTTGCTATAGCATCTGAACAGGATAAGATTCTCCCGCCTTCATGCCATGTGGGCTGATGACAAGATATCCCTTTTAATTGTTTAATCACCTCTTCTGGTTCCACATTAGACCTTAAAGCGAGGGAAATAAGCCTCCCTATCGCCTCAGCTTGACTTGAAGCACAGCCACCTGCTTTTCCAATGTTTGTGAAGACTTCAAAGGGTTTACCAGATGAGTCCTCGTTAATCGTTACATAGAGATTTCCACAGCCTGTCTTCATAAATCTTGTAGTCCCCTTCATAACCGTAGGTCTCTTCTTAGGAATAATCTTCTGGAGTGAGTCTACATTCGTTCTTTCCTCCTCTTTTTTCTTAGTTGTAGAGAGAACCTGTTCTTCCCTTGAACCATCCCGATATACGGTTACACCCTTACAAGAAAGCTTATAAGCCAATAGAAATACCTCTTCAACATCCTTAGGAGTTGCAGAGTTAGGTAAATTAACTGTCTTGGATACCGCATTATCAGTATATTTTTGAAAAGAAGCTTGCATCTTTATATGGTCAGCAGGGGATATATCATGGGATGTAACAAATATTCGTTTGATTCCCTCTGGTAATTCACGAAGACCCTGTATTGAACCGACTTCTGAACACTTCTCCACTAAATCTCTACTCCATAGACCATGATCTTTTAATGCCTTTTCAAAGTATGGATTTACCTCAATGAGCTTTGTGCCTTCCAAGACGTTTCTTACAAAGGCTACAGCAAATAAGGGCTCGATCCCAGAGGAACATCCTGCAATGATAGATAGAGTTCCTGTAGGAGCAATAGTAGTTAAAGTAGCATTTCTCAGTAACAGACCGTCTTTATATATGCTTTTTGGATAGTTTGGGAAGGGTCCCCGTATTTTGGCAAGATAGTGTGAAGCATTTCTTGCTTCATCTTGAATAAATTTCATTATTTTTTCTGCAAGCTCTAATGCTACTTCAGAATTATAGGGGATTCTGAGTTGTATCAATAAATCAGCCCATCCCATAACACCGAGCCCGATTTTTCTATTAGCTTTTGTCATCTCCTCTATCATCTTTAGGGGATACTTATTCGCATCGATTACATTATCAAGAAAATGCACTGATTTATAAACAGTATCTCTTAGCATCTCCCAGTCTATTTCTAAATCGCCATGCCCCTTTTGTTTGACCATTTTTGCAAGATTTATAGAGCCAAGATTACAGGATTCAAAAGGAAGTAAAGGCTGTTCACCACAGGGGTTTGTCGATTCTATTTCGCCTATTTCAGGAGTAGGATTTGACTCATTTATCCTATCAATAAAGACCACCCCTGGCTCTCCATTCTTCCATGCCTGATTTACTATTTTCTGAAAGACTTCTTTTGCCCTTAAAGAAGCTGCTACTTTTTTCGTTCTTGGATTGATAAGGTCATACTCTTTATCTTCAAAAAAGGCTTTCATAAAGGAATCTGTAATAGCAACGGAGATATTAAAATTGTTTAGTGTATTGTTTTTATCCTTGCAAGTTATGAACTCCAGTATGTCAGGATGGTCAACCCTCAAAATTCCAATATTAGCCCCTCTTCTCGTCCCCCCTTGTTTAACAGCTTCAGTGGCAGAGTCAAAAACCGTCATAAAAGAGATAGGGCCAGAAGAAATCCCCTTTGTAGAGCCTACGACATCCCCTTTTGGTCTAAGTCTGGAGAAACTAAATCCAGTGCCACCTCCGGACTTATGGATTATAGCAGCATACTTTATAGCATCAAAAATCGAGTCCATAGAATCTTCTACAGGAATAACAAAGCATGCAGAGAGTTGTCCAAGCCTTCTACCAGCATTCATTAGGGTAGGACTATTTGGGAGAAATTTTAAGGATGTAATTAGCTCATAAAAATCATTTTCTGTCTTTCTTACCTCCAAATCAGTCTTGCCATATAATCTATCAATGGAAGCTATTGACTTAGCTACTCTAGTGAATAGAGCTTCTGGAGTTTCAATAACTTTGCCATCTTCATTCCTTTTAAGATACCTTTTTTCTAAAACTGTTATAGCATTTTGAGTCAACGAAAGAGGCTTTAACTCTATATCCATAAACTCCTCCATATATTTTGCATTCCTTATTTAGTAGGGTATATAACAATATACTACAATATATTGTATAGTCAACTAATTTTTTGTTTTCTATATTTAAAAGGCATTTTAAGAGAGCTATGGTTAACGGTGATCTTAAAGCTATCAATTAAAATTCTAA
>FMJZ01166109.1_pt1 | contig 10878 bp, 7 predicted proteins | sample 1987881 | NCBI WGS metagenome assembly FMJZ01 (sample SAMEA4378227, study PRJEB15110) | soil metagenome | biome: soil; feature: Field; material: Soil | place: India | collected 2015-03-11 | depth 0 m | reverse complement strand
TGTCTAAAACATTAGTTATAACTAATGTTTTTATGTTTATCAAAAGATGACAGAAAGTAGTGTTTGAAAGATAAAGAACAAGTGCGCTCTATTGCAAAAAAGACTTTGGTGTAAGAATGGAAATTAAGTGGAAAGGTCAGATTTTTGTGTAAATTAGTTTTTCTTCCAGAGGTATGCTTTCCTTTTTAAAATAAGGAAGAGGATATATCTTTTTCTTTAACATATTGATACTGAATTTCTGCAAAATATTATACATTACCGATAACTATTAACATCTTTTTGTCAAGGCGCTATGAGAAAAAATTGCTTATTGCGATGCGCTATCTAATAGCAGTTTCGGTTAATTGGTTGGGAATATTGATGGTTGAATTTAACTTTTTAGGTTGCTTTAAAATCCAGCACTATAGATACAACCGCAATATTTCTGTCGATATAAATCCAGTTTTTTACTGAGTTGGAAATCTTTATCTTCTAATTTATAGTTGGTCTCAATAAAATTTATGCGATATTTTTGACCAATTTTTTGGCCTAAGATATTGATTATTCGAGCATTTTTATAAGGACTGGCAGTTAAGGTGGTTGCATAATATCGAATTGAACGGCTTTGGGCTTGTTCGGCAGTTGCTTCTAAGCGAATTCGGAAACAACGCCAACATCTTGGGCCACCCTCTGCCCAGTGTTCAAAACCCTTTATTGCCAAATACCATTGTTGGCTTTCATACTTGCCGTATATTAACGGAACATTACAATGTGAGAGTAATTTCTCGGTGGCTAATAGCCGATGTCGATATTCGTCGGGTGGTTCAATATTGGGATTATAAAAGTAACCAATGACCTCATAGTTTTCTTGCAAACGTCTGAGGATTTGGCTGGCACACACGCCACAACAAATATGAAGTAGAAGCTTAGGTTTCATCTAATTAGGTTTATTAGTATCCTGCGGGCAATAATTTTTGAATCATTCTTATTTTTGTTATATTATAGTTTCATCTAATTTGTGTTTATTGACATTTTAAGGGTAATGTTTTTGAGTAATTCTTATTATTATAATAGTCAATATATAGATATCAATAATAGTCTAATTTGCATTTTTGACATTTCAACTTTTTAAGATTATAAGGGTATGACGGATATAAAATCCACCAGAATTCAATAATAGTGTCGCTTCCATATTATGTTGGTTAATAGAAATTTACCGGTTTTTACGTGTATGAGTGGCACACTACTCTTTAAGCATTTCAATTTCATTTGGTTGGCGGTCATTTCATTATGAACTTATTACAAATTAGGTTAGTTATTGGATTTCTTTTTTGCGACCCTGTTTGTTTTAGGTGTTTAATTTTAGTCCTGTCAGATAATTTCGGTTTCGTTTGATTTTAGTCTTCTCTTGCTTTAAGGATTTGTCTAAATCCAATACGATAAAATGGTTTTGGTGTTATTTAATCTTGTCAGTCTTATGGTTTGATAAAACTATTTTACAGTTTTTAATTCTTCTTTTTTCTGTTTGATTTTTTCTTCAGTCTTTTGGATGCGGTTGATGATACCGAACATTTTTTCATTTATAGTTATAGTCGTTACAGTTTCTGCTTGTTTCTGGTATTCGTGGTAAAACTGCATGCCTAATTCTTGGAGCAATCGTTCTTTTTCTCGTTCTAAAGAGAATAGTTGGAGTTTGATTTTGCCTTTATAAGTTAAATCTTCGGCTTCTTTGAGGGCAAATTCCGTTTTATCTTTTAACCAATTTTTGACATCTTCCCACAAAATCGGCATATTTTATCTCCTTGTAATGGTTAAAAATTACTATTTAACATAAGCTTATTATTTTTAGATAATATTTTTTTATCACCGATTAGCGCATTAGAATAAACTTTTCTATAACCGAGTTCATCTCTTCTTTACCCGATTGATAGGAACGAGCAGTGATTTTATAGAGATAAACACCATTAGCCGGTGTTATGCCGTCTTCATCTTTGCCATTCCATTCAATCTGATTATAACCAAAAGGACAATATCTTTCTGGTAATGTCTTTATTAATCTGCCAGCAATCGTATAAATTTTGATTTGGACATAACTGACTTGGGACAATTCAAATGTAAAATAAACATTTTGGCTATTGGGCGCTGTATAGGATAAGACTTTGTCAATAATCAACCTTCGGTCTTTGACTACCTTAACATTTACTGAATCTTGAGTCGTGTTTAAAAGATTATCTGAGGCTTGACAGATAATCGTACAGTCGCCAGTATCTAAATCAACTGGATACGAGAATCGACCTTGAGTAAAGTTGCCAATATCATAATTAAAATATGGGGTTAAATCTACATCATAGAGAATCGTCCGATTCGGTTTTTTAATAATAAGTCGGGGATAATAATTACCAGTAACCGGTGCTAAAAAAATGCCCGAAGTATCAGTTAAAATGCCTTCAAGGATAAATTGTTGGGGCATAAGGTCATAATTATTAATCTTTTTCTCATTAAAGTAGAAATCAATTTTCGGACCAAAGAAATCAGTAATTGGAGCAATGGTGGTATCAAAGACAATAGTATCTTTTCTAAAACTATAAATCTTATTTTGTCTTGAATCATAACTAATAGCACTGATGCGCGAGGTGTGAGGAATTTCAGTATAATAGCCACCACCAGCACCTGGTAAAACATCATAACGGATATATCGGGGAAGTCCTAAGGGTACAACAAAACTAAAGCGCATTGTATCATTGATCGAACGTCCGGTTCCCCGAAAGATTTCATAGCCTGATAGGGCATAGAAGATTGTACCGACTTCTGATTCATATCGGCGCAGCCATTTGTTGGAATAAACCGCGGTTGAATAAGTTTCTCCTAAATTAGGGGCTTGACAGCGTATTGTGGCTCCGGGTTGGAAAGTGTTGGGTTGCGCATTAATTGGCGACATCAGATTGGGTAATGCGGGAATGGTTGCCGGATCACCAAATAGATGATAGTAATGATTTGGTGGTGTAGTATAACAAGCAAATAAAAAACTTCGACCAAGGGTGCTTTCGGGTTGAGAAATAAGTTTTTGGAAAAACATCTTGGCAAAAAGATAATTATCTCCAGAAAAAGTTGCTTTACTCGCACCAATTGTCGCGATTGCACCATCTTGTTTGCGCACTAATTCTTCTGTGAGGGCTTCAAATTTAGTATCATCAAATCGGCCAACACCACAACTACCAAAAAAGGCAATCAGATTGCGTCGACCATTTCTTATCATAGGAAGATGTTCAAGTTTTAATACCTGTTCATTAGTAATTTGAAACCCTGAGCCATGACCAAAATAGACTAAAAGCGAAACTCCGGTGTTAATCTCTTTAAGTAAGGCTTCACGGGCTAAACGTTTTTCCCGAATATCATTAAACGGATATTCCGTAAGATAAATTTTGATTGGTTCGTAATGTGAAAATAATTGGGCGGTGTTAAGCGTTAAAAATAATTCTAAATTCTCATTATTGCTGATATGTTCAAACCAGAAACCATAATCTACTGAACCTTGTCCTTTCCATTCATCATCAGACAAAAGGATAATTCGTTTATTCCACATTCCTAAGGCACGTTTTGATTCATAATCAATCAATTTATCATAAAAGTTTCTGATTTCGGTATTATTTCGTGCCGTGATTCGGCCCAGCATCATATCTGGTGTTGTGCCATTGCCATCAAAATCCGCATACCAGGCGTCGACGGATAAGGCGTTAAAAGAATATACCTGAAAATCTATATCATAACCCCGTTCATAGGGCGGGACCGAAGGAAAATTCGTTAATTGCAAAATGTTTCGATAATCATATGTGCCGTCACCTAATAAGAGTCCCCAATAGGGCCGATATTTTTGAAACAGTCGTTTGATCGCCCCGGGCTCCTCGATGCCAAAAGTAAAATCGTCATAAATTGCACTTAAAGGAACCGCTTTAACTTGGGCTTGTGGAATACCGACAATATTATTTTTACGATAATTTTCTAAAAGTAAAGCATTTGCATACAGTTCATCCGGAGTAATAATAAAATAATGAATATTACCATAATTTAAAGTTCTACCAATAGTCCGAGATTCGATGCTTAAAACTTTACGCGCATTAATCTCATCGGAAATACAATAAAAAGTCGTATCGTAATGGGTTAAACCAAAGATAAGGGTGTCTTGATTTTTATAATAACCGGAAATCATTTTGGGTGCATTGTAATTGGTTATGTCCCAAACTATTGGTTTGTTTTTGCTGCGGGTGATAGCAAAAGCCTGAGTTCCGGGTAGTGCGTAAAAATATAAATCCCGCATTTTAGGCAGAAATGCTAATTTTTGTGAGTAATGGATGTCAAGATAATCAAAAAATACTTCTTGGCCACTCGTATTATATAAAGTAAAGTTAATCGTATTGTTCAAACTTAAAGGAAGTCGGCGATTAATAATAAAATCAAAAGGCGGTGGTCCGGTTTCACCACCACTAAAATAGAAAGTGTCAAGATAGTTATTATTGATGCCGACCTTAAGATAATTAGCGGTTGATTTACCCCAAAAGCGACCGGAAATAGAAAAGAGCGATTCGGGATTAAATAAATCTAAATTTATATCAAAAGTTTTCGCATCAACGCCGGCTTCTTTTGAAAAAAGTTCCCAAATCCATAATAAACCACTGCGTGCAGGACAATCGCGGTCTTGTTCTAAATGAACAAAATTGGGTGCGGAATTTTTAGGATTAGATAAAGTAATTGACGAGACTTGTTCAATTCTTTTGCCGTATCCTGAAAGGGATAAAGATGTTCCCCAAGTGAGCCAATAGTAATTGTAGCGAGTAAAGGGATTAGTATAAAATTTGGTGCGGGTTAAATTATACCGTGAGGGTGATAAGCCATAAAAAAGGATGTAGTCATCTTTATCAAAAGTCCCGTCAGACTCACCCGTAATATAAATAGGAATTTCCATCATTGTATCCGGATAATAGACATTAGAAGTACAATCACCAATATTAAAAAGTCGAATAGTTCTTGGATCAATCAGTTTTATCGGAATGCCGGCTCGCCGCAATTCATCATAGGTTAATTTATAGACACCAGTGGATTCAACTTTGATTTTATACCAGTTCAAGAACCCTTGAGGAAACCGAGGATTAATGGGATTAAAAAGCGGTGTGTTTTTCCAATAGACCGCATCTTTGCCGTTCAGTAAAAGTTCTTGGACAAGACCATCAAAATAGTCTGACCGATAATCAATCTGCCCTGGTTCACTGAAATGGATTTGGACCACAAAACTATAATTGATAATTGCCCGTTTATGCTGATACTGGTATTGAATCGGTGCGATTTTTATTCGGGCAATGCGAATATCACGCAGATAACCGATTTCCGAAACTTCACAAATATTTTCCGGATAAAGAAAATTTTTGGTATAAGAGGGATTAAGTTGATATACTGGTTCTTTGTCCCAAAATTGCAATGGTACTGGTGCAAGATTGATGTTATTAAACACACTTTGAGAAATGACATTCGTGGTAATAGTGATATCACCTTGTTGAGGAATACCAATTAAGATATCTTGACTCGGTAAATCAAAAACACTAGGTAATTCTTTGCGACTAGTGCCTTCAATCTTAAAGATGGTAAAGGTCTGATTACCAATGATAATATTTTGCTGAGTTAATGCATCTTCGGTAAACTCACATCTAAAACTAAGTCCAGTATTATCTGATTTAATGATTGTAATTTTGGTTGTGGTGGGAGGTTTAATTTCTAAAGTTGATGATTGATTAGTTAGAAAATCGTCGGTTAAAAATGGTGTGGTTGAACCGGATATAGATTTTTTCGGTTGCGGAATCTCTTGGATATCCGGTGCGGGTTGATAAATTTGCCAATTTGTAGTTGCGGAAAAGAGCACTGAAACAAGTAAGAAGATTGATACCGCCAAATGGTTTAAAGTTAATAATTTTCTCATATTAAGATTATAATACCAAAGACATTAATGTCAATCCGAGATACAATCAGGCGATGCATAATATGTTGTGTAAAATCAGTATTGATATGTTAAAGAAAAAGATGTATCCTCTTTCATGTTTAATATGAAAAGCATATCTAAGAAAACGCTAATTTCCGCAAAAATCTTGATGCTATCTACAATCACAAAAGGTTGAGGATGGATTATAGTATCCAAAATTTAATATCTCGTCAATAATGATTTGCAATATGTCCAACACATACTATCCAGTTTATGAAACTTAATTATAACGGGTATGGGAAACAGGTTTTTCAATGAGCAAAGGTTAAATTAAAGAATATAGGCAATATGCGAAAATATATCCCTTATTAGAGCTAAAAAACAGTTCTAATTATTTATTAACAATCCACAAGAACATTTCGGGGCATGACTATCTGACACCTCTTGGGTATCTTAATGGTCAGATCCCAGAGACTAATGATAAAATCCGATATGTTGTTCTGATATTGTTAGATAAAGTAGCGGTAGAATTAGGCCCTTAAAACAGATACAATGTCTTGGCACCGCACCATAAATTTCTAAAAAATTAAATTTTAAAATAGTATAAGTGAATAAGGATAAAACTGGCTGCGGTTAAAAATAATCTCACCGCACTGATTTGAAACTTAAGCAACAAAGTATTATTTCAAAAAGAGTTAAGTTTAAAGTATTGTGAGAGAATGAAACCAAGCCCAGCTCCTACTAAAATCAACCACGCAGGACTGATTTGAAACTTAAGCAATAATATAAGGCTGCTCAAAGCCAATCCGATTTTGATGATAGAACTAACCGTGCAGTTACAAATTAGCACATTATGATTAGAAGCCAAGATAACTGTTGCGAAGACAAGAAAACCGACAATTGCCGGTTTAATTCCCATAACAAATCCTTTAAGGTAATTAGCCAGAGCAAGTTTTTTATTATTTTTTATCAGCCGATGGTAGATGATTAAAATTATTGCTAAAATAATCAGCGAAGGCAGAAAGATTGCAATAGTTGCAATTAAGGCACCGATAACACCAGCTACTTTATAGCCGACAAAAGTTGCTACTAATGCAACAGGTCCCGGTGTTACTTGACTAATAGCAATACCGGCAAGCAGTTCAGACTGAGTTAGCCATTTTTGAACGATGACGACTTCATGCTCAATAAAGGGAATTGCGGCATAACCACCGCCAAAAATGAATGTGCCGGTTTGTAAAAATATTAAACCCAAAATTGCTAAGTTCTTCAATTTTATAGTAAATGGAGTTGTTCCGATTATAAGAAAAAATGGTAGGATTAAATTTAGTTTAAGAATTTTTCGTTGCGTAGCGACAATACCAATGAGACCACACGTCAACAAAATTAAAAGCGGACTGAGTTTGAGAAGACTGGCACCTAATGCTAATACAGCAAGGATAATACTGATAATATCTTTAAGATAAATTCGTGCCATATCAAAACTTGCCCAAGCCAGAATGCCAATAATAATCGGCTGAATCCAAGCAAAGATGTTATTAAGTATTGAAATCTGTTGCGAATGGACATAGAGATAACTTAAAATTAAAGTTGATAAAAATCCAGGCAAAAGAAAAGCAATTACCGAACTAATCATACCTTTGCGACCTCTAATCCGATAACCGAGATATTGTACATAATTGGGAATAAATGGACCAGGAATCATCTGACCTAAAGTAACTGCAGTGGCTAAATCGTCATCGGTTACCCATTTTTTATCGGTAACAAGATATTTTCTTAGAATCGCCAACATTCCTACACCGCCACCAAACCCAACACTACCAATTTTAAGAAAAGTTAAAATTAAGTCTTTAATTCTAACCGGTCGATTAATATTTTGCGACATCATCTTAATAATATTTAAAAAAACCGATTAGACAAGATGTAATTTTCAATAAAATGGTCTATGTCTAATTTTGTCCAGAATATTATTAAAAGGTTTTAATAAAACTCTTATCCCACAAAGGATACAGAAAAACTAAGAAGTTTTAAGTGATTTTACTCTTAAAGCAAAAGAATTATTCAAACTCGACTTGGTGTTTACTTTTTGTTTAAGGAACTGAAGAGAAGTCTCGGACAAAATTTTATGAACTTGAAGTTAATCGGTTAGTAGAACAATGCCCTGATGAATATCAGATAGTAATTAAATTACCACTTATGTTTTTATTATTTTTTATAACTTATATTTTATTTCTACCAATTTATAAATTTATCAAAGTATATATTAAAAATTAAAAGCCTGCAGTTTTATTTCTGCAGGCTCAGTGTAAATGCAGCAGTAAATTACCAGAAACGCCAAGGTCGTTTAGTGCGCATCTCTTTTTTCATCTTTTTTGCCCGTTGAATCACATTCCGTAATTCTTCGTTGAACCGCATCTGAAAGAGCATAAATTTTGCTTGTTGTTCTGGAGTTAAAATCGCGGCAATCTCTTTTTTAATTTTGGCTTCGGCTTCACGGAATTTACTTTCACTTAATTCCAGTTCTTGTATTTTGGCTTTAAGTTCTTTTTCATACTTTTTCGCATTGCGTAAATAGTTTTCAATTTCTTCAATGATTTTCATCCGGTTCTGCTCAAATTCTTCACGGACGCGTTTTAATTCTTTTAATTTCGGAAAGAATCGGGTACTTTGGTCCTCACTCAAGTTTAGTTCTTCAGTCAGTTTCCAGATTCTAATCATTTCTAATTTTTCCTTGGGTTTTTTACCTTCAAAATCAGGACCTGATGGTCGTGCGGGTGGCGGTTCATCCTGTACGCAAAGACATTCTTCACAAGGTTGTTCAGAACGCAAGCAATGGGAATGTGGTGTTATTGCTGGATTTTCTCTTTGAGGCTTCATCGGTTGAGCCATAATATAGCTCAATCCGAAAAGAAAGATAATAATTATTTTAACCATTTTTCCCTCCCAGGCTTTTCGCCTGATGCTGATATTTTTTAAGTAGTTCATTGACGATATTTTCTTTTTCAAAATCCGAAAGTTGCGAAAATAAATCAATGGGCTCAGCAGTTAATAGTAATTCTTGGTCAAGTGATTCCGCCTCGTCAGGCAAAACTTTGGCAATTAACTGCTCATTTACCAATTCTTGTGTTTTCTGATCTAAACTATCATAAAGATAATTACCATTTAGGTCTTCTTGATTCAGACTACTAAATAAGAATTCTTCCGAGACCGATTGGCGTTTTATAAGGTTTAAGCGCAAAATAGTAATTATGGCTAAAAGCATCATTGCAGAAGCAAATGCTGGTAGCAAACGGAGCAAAATATTTCGTCTTGGTTGCCCTGGCTGAGTTCTAATTTTTCTACGAACTTGAGTTAAAAAATCTTCTTCCGAATAAGGAAGTTTACTAACCGGGTGAAAATTGTTGAGAAGTTGCCAAAATGCTTTCCAATCATTTAATTCTTTATTACAAGTTGGACAATGCTTAAGATGATGGGCTATTTGTTCCATTGCCTTAGAAGACAATTCAGTATTTAGGTAGGCGATTAGTTGCTTTCGGATTTTCTTGCACTTCATAACTTTTTATTTAAGTAATATTGTCAATTCCGTAATTCATTTGTTTATATCCAGTCCTTAAGTAATGCTTGTAATTTCTTTATCGCGTGATGATAATTAGCTTTTACGGTTCCCACTGAAAGTTTTAGGATTTTAGCAATTTCTTCATTTTTCAAATCATCATACTGTCGCATTATGAAAACTAATCTTTGTTGCAATGGTAATTTACTAACCGCTTGCGCAATTGCGCTTGAAAGTTCTTGTTGTTTTCGGATAGTTTCCGGTTGAGATAGTTCAGTATGCGTTGGTTCAAATCGTAGGGTTTCTTCACTCATATTATCTAATGAGGAAACATCTTTTTCGTGTTTGTGTTTTTTGCGATAACTGAGGCAAAGATTAAAGCAGATTCGAAAAAGCCAGGTGTAAAAAGAAGATTGCCCTTTGAATTTAGGTAATGCCTGATATGCTCGGACAAAAGTTTCTTGTGATAAATCCCAAGCAACTTCTGAGTCGTGTACCATCTGAAATGCCAAAGAGTAGACTTTAGTGTGATAGCGTTTAACCAATTCCTCAAAACTCGTTTCGTCACCGTGTTTAAAGGCATTAATCAGTTCAATATCAGATGCCGCATTCTGATTATTGGTTTGTGCTGAATCCATTGGATTAAATTAACTTTTTCTTTTCGCACATAGAATTAGACTAAAAAAATTTATAAAAAGTTTAATTACACAAATAATTGAATCTTAAAATTGCATTTGTAATTTATTGTAGACCTAAAATAGCATCGTTGATAATTTTAAATTTTGTAATTCCCATAAAATAATTAAACTATGCCTTTCTGCTAATGAAGCAAAAAACTATCGGTTATATAGACAAGCTTAATTAAATAAATAATTAAGTCAATGCTATTTGTATTTTGGGCTAAAATAACAAACTCGATCGTTTTATAAACTTTTACTTTCCATTCAAAAGTTGAGCAATAAAAAAGAGATACTATTTGCCAACAGTACTAATAAATATCAGGTTTAATCTCAGAAATTTTCGTTCAGTTGAAAAAAATCCATAATAAATACGAATTCCATATTAGATTCTACTACCATAGAGGCATTAAAATGGAATTTTCCAGCTTACCAGAAATGTGATGATAAAGAGACTATTAAAGAACAATAGGGCATAAGACAAAATTTCAAGGTGCTTTTTATCTAACTATTTAAGAATTTATAAATAACAAAAAGCTCTCTTTTTGATGGAGTATAACCTCCTATATGGTCTTTTTGTCTTTAACTAAATGCTGGGAATTTGGGCCTTTGACACTACTGAAAAATAGATGATTATTATTATACCATATAAATAGTACAATTATTTAACTGATTTTTTTATTTAACTGTTTAATAGACAACAA
>FMJZ01077557.1_pt1 | contig 10880 bp, 12 predicted proteins | sample 1987881 | NCBI WGS metagenome assembly FMJZ01 (sample SAMEA4378227, study PRJEB15110) | soil metagenome | biome: soil; feature: Field; material: Soil | place: India | collected 2015-03-11 | depth 0 m | reverse complement strand
CTTTTTACCATTTTTAAAACCTTTATTATTATAGGTTAGACTCAATAAAATAGCACAAATAAGGCTATACTATGCAAGCCCATTTAAAGATCATCTAAATCTACTAATCCTCCATATATAGCCTGTCCAAATGAGATCCCTCCATCATTTGGAGGGATCCTCTTGTTAGTAAATATCTGAAATTCTTCTGATAATAATTCAATGGTCTTTTTAACAAGTGGATCATTCTGAAATACCCCACCAGAAAGACATACCTTCTTAATACCTGATTTTTTTACAATGCTGTATATTATATCAGCTAAGGTGTTTATAAATCTGGAAGGGACTACCCTTTTGTCATTCTCAAGGATTATGCATTTTATAATCTCTGACCAATCAATAATATTGTCTTTAATTGTATATGGATAGGTTTCTTTTATACCTGGATTATAAAGATCCTCAATCATCATAGCTGCCTGTCCTTCATAATTAAGTTTATGTATGATTCCAATAAGTGAGGCAACACCATCAAAGATCCTTCCAGCAGATGATGTGTATGGTGAATTTATACCTCTTTGCCATGCCTCATAAAGAACCTTTAGTTCCATCTTGTCAAAGGCATTCAGTGTAGGAATAGAAAGATTAAAACATCCATCCTGAAAGATCTCAAATAGCATTGATAAAGCAATCCTTCTTGGTTCCTTTATAGCCTTTTCTCCACCTAATAATCTAATTTGTTTAAATTGGGCAATCCTTTCATATTTTGTGTAGCTACATCTTAAGAACTCCCCTCCCCATAAAGTGCCATCCTCTCCATACCCTGTGCCATCCCATGAAATACCAATGACCTCATCTAATATATTATTTTCAGCCATACATGAAATTATATGTGCATGGTGATGCTGAAGACCTATTTTTTTAACATCCCTTTGGGAGATTGCCCATTTTGTTGTCTCATATCCTAAATGAAGGTCATGAACTATCAAATCAGGCCTAAATTCATATAGGCTACAGAGTCTTGATACGGCCTCCTCAAAATAATTAATAGCCTCTAAAGTTTCCACATCCCCTATATGCTGACTGATAATAACCTTGTCATCAAATCCAATGCTAAAGGTATTTTTATAAAAACCACCTACTGCTAAAACATTTCTCTTTAACATAATTGGCAATTTTATTGGCATTGGTGCATATCCCCTTGATCTCCTGATAAATGTAGGGAAACCACCTATAATCTTTAAAACAGAATCATCACACCTATTTTGAATATCCCTATTATGGATAAGGATATAATCACTGAAATTAATAAGTGTCTTTAGTGCTATGTCATTATCTTTTATAATTGGTTCATCAGAAATATTGCCTGATGTTGCTACAATAGGAAAATTTAAAGCCCCTAATATAATATGATGAATAGGTGAGTAAGGAAGAAATGCCCCAATCCTATCTAAATTTGGCGCAACAGAGGGAGCAATAGCACAGCCTTCCCTTTTTTTTAATATCACGATGGGTCTTGTTGGAGCCAGTAATAAAGCCTCTTCAATCATAGAGACATGGGCATATTCTTTTATACTGTCTATGTTTGGAAACATTACAGCAAAGGGTTTTTCTTGCCTCCTTTTTCTATTTCTTAACTCTATTACAGCTTCTTCATTTCTCGCATCACAAACAAGATGAAAACCACCAATTCCCTTAATAGCAACAATTCTTCCATTTATAATTTCATCAATTAATCTCTGAATGGCATCATCTTTTTCACTTACTAAAAAACCTTCTTTGTTATAGAGGCTTACATAGGGACCGCATACAGAACAGGCATTTGGTTGTGCATGAAATCTCCTATTATTAATATCATAATATTCTTCACTACATTTATCACACATCTTAAAAACACCCATTGTAGTATTGTCTCTGTCATATGGAAGACTTTTTAAAATGGTAAATCTTGGTCCACAATTGGTGCAGTTTATGAATGGGTAATGAAATCTCCTATCTGATGGATCAAACAATTCTGAGATACATTCACTACATGTAGCAATATCAGGCAATATTGATACGTCCCTTTTCCCTTTTTTAGAACTCTCTCTTATTTGAAAATCATCATATCCGATAGGATCACAATATGTTATCTCCAATGAAAAGATATTGCAAAGAGAGGGTTTTTCATTATAAATGCTGTGGATGAAGCTATCAATTTTATCCTGATCAGCCTCTACATCAATTATTACCCCATTCATGCTATTTGATATATATCCCTTAATATCAAGTGCCTTCGCAATCCTAAATACAAATGGTCTGAAACCAACGCCCTGAATTGCACCATTAATATTTATTATTACTCTAATCATTTTGATTTTGTTTCCTCGAGGCTTTCATTCTCTAATAAGGGACTAGAAGGATTTTTAAGAATCTCTTTATCTTAAGAATTTTGGGATTATAAATAAATTATGCTATCAACATATCCTCGGGAGCAACTCTCCCTTAGGAGGTTCCATAATCCTTGTTGTTCCCCATTCTGATTTCAAAAGCACCTTTCCCAACATTCTTTTTGTAACCCTTCCGATTATTGCTCCATTCCTTCCATCTGGGTGATTTTTGATGATATTTAGCGCTAACTCGGCATCTTTTTCTGAAACTGCAAAGACAACCTTCCCTTCACTTGCCAAATGTAGGGGATCTAATCCTAATATCTCACACAACCCTATTACCGGTTCCTTTAAGGGAATAGAGTTTTCTCTTATCTCAATACATACACCTGACTGTCTTGCCCATTCATTAAGGAGGGCAGATAATCCACCCCTTGTAGGATCTCTCATTGCATGAACCTCTATATTATTTCTTAATACATCCTCAACAAGACCCCATATTCCCTTACAATCACTATCTAGATCCATCTCTAAACCTATCCCATCCCTAATCGACATTATACAGGCACCATGATCCCCAACTGTGCCAGAGACAATAATAACATCTCCCTCTTGTAGATTAGATGCTGAAAGTCCCTTAAATATGACCTTTCCTATGCCTGATGTGTTTATGAATATTTTATCTATATCACCTTTTGGAACTACCTTAGTATCTCCTGTCACTATTTTAACATCTGCCTTTTTTGCCTCATCAGCCATACTCTTTACAATTTCCTCAAGCTCATTGTATGAAAACCCCTCTTCAATAATAAAACCTGTAGATATGTAAATTGGTTTAGCGCCCATAACTGCAAGATCATTTATAGTGCCTACAATAGAGAGTTTTCCAATATCTCCACCTTTAAAAAATGGTGGTGATACAGTAAAGGAATCAGTAGTGAATGCTATATCTGAATCCAATTGTAGTATAGCTGAATCCTCAAGAGCATCGATAAAGGGATTTGAGAAATGCCTTAAAAAGAGATTCCCTATTAGTGACCATAACTCCTCCCCACCTCCACCATGAGATAGAAGGATTTTATTCATACCACCGACTCCATAGAATATTTATAATATGCCTGACAGGCACCTTCAGATGATACCATGCATGGGCCAAATGGATTTTCTGGGGTACATGCCTTCCCAAATATAATACAATCAAAGGGTTTAATCCTTCCTCTGAGGATATCACCACACCTACATAACACATGATCATCTACTGGCTTAACATTAAGAATATCACTAAAAACAACCTCTGCATCCCACTTTGCAAATTCATCCCTTAGTTTTAGACCACTTTCTGGGATATCACCCAATCCCCTCCATCTAAAGGAATCCCTTGTTTCAAAATATTTCTTAATCAATCCCTGTGCCTTTTTGTTTCCCTCAATATTCACACCCCTTTTATATTGATTCTCCACCTCGCATCTATTTTCCTTAAATTGCCTCATAATCATTAAGACAGCCTGAAGGATATCCAGTGGCTCAAAGCCAGCTATCACAACAGGTGTTTTATATCTCTTTACTATAGGCTCATAAATCTTTGTCCCTGTTATAGCGCTTACATGACCTGGTCCTATAAATGCATCAATAGAGATATCTCCTGAACTCATAATTGCATTGATTGGAGGGGGCACAAGCACATGATTAACGTGTAAAAAAATATTTTTTATCCCTGCCTGTATTGTTAAATCAAGCAATGCAGCAGTCATAGGGGTTGTGGTCTCAAAACCAATGGCAAAATAGACAACCATTTTATCAGGATTCTTTTTAGCAATATCTATTACATCCATTGGCGAATAAATCATCCTTATATCCCTACCTTCTGCCCTTTCCTTGATGAGGCTTCCCAATGAGCCTGGTACCCTCATCATATCGCCTAATGTAGCTAATATGATATCTTCTTGCCTTGACAATAATATGGCATGGTCTATCCTTTCCTTCGGAATTATGCATACAGGACAACCTGGTCCATGTACAAAATTAATGTTGTCAGAAAGTAGCTGATTTAATCCAAATCTCATAATAGTATGTGTATGACCTCCACATATCTCCATTATATTTATTGGTCTATAGGATTCTGATTTTATGGCTCCTAATATGCCCTTAATATAAGAGGCGTCTCTGAAATCCCTTATTAAATCCATTTTTTTAATCTATCCACAGATAATTAGGGTATGCATTCTCAATACTATTTATTACTACTATTATAAGTTTAAAACAAATTTAAGGTCTACTAAGGCAGAAACTTGACAGGGAGATATTTTTATCATATAGGTTAGTAAGCACTTACATTCAATATATATTAATATGAGCAAAACAAAAGACACACCAATAACAAAAAAAGGATACTTGAAGTTGCAATAGACCTTTTTTCAAAAAAGGGCTTTCTTGGTGTAACTCCTAAGGAGATCGCAAAAGGGGCAGATGTTGCAAAGGGTGCCTACTGGCCTACAATCTCGGTTAAAGGCATATATTCAAAAAAGATGAGAGTCCTTCCCCAGCGTTTCAAAATAAAGAAAGCACATAGGGCAAAAGAAGATGTGATAGATGCAAACACCCTTCTTTCTCACATCAAAAAAGCAGGTTTCAGAGGCAAGATATAACTACCAAATCTCCCTAATAAAACCCAAGCGACTAACAGGTGTGTTATTAACTATAACAAAATGACAAATTAGAAAATGGGACGGGAGGATGTATCTTTTATCGGCGGGGTGTAAAAATGTCCCAATACAATATAGCATCAGGGAAAGGGATTTGTCCTCTCTTGAGGCATATACAAAGCAAATTGTGAGTGAATTCTCAAAACTGCCCGGAATTGTTGATGTGGATACATCCCTCGAAGCAGGAAAACCAGAACTTAGAGTATTTATTGACAGGGACAAGGCAGCGGATTTAGGCGTTGACATTGCTGCAATTGCAGAGACAGTGAACTTCCTTTAACCGTCCTTCTCTCTATGCCCTTCTCCTTTATAGGTGCCTTTGGAGCATTTTTTTCAGCGGAAAGACCCTTAATATCTTCAGCTTCATTGGGCTTATCCTTCTCGTGGGCCTTGTGAAAAAGAATGCAATCCTACTTGTTGATTATACAAATACATTAAGGGGAATGGAAAGGAAAGAAGCAATACTTGAGACAGGCCCTGTAAGGCTCAGACCCATACTGATGACGACATTCGCAAAGGTTTTTTGAGAGTACTGATGCCCTTTAATATATAATTTCCTAGCATCCTAACCAAGATTGAATAATACCTGCTTTCATGGCCTTTAGTTATTATGGCATGATTTATTCATTTGATACTTATAATTCATGGAAACGGCAGCATTAGATCTTTGACCTTTTTAAAACTCAAGCGATGTATTGCACAAGGACCATATTTTTCTATTTTTTTTAGATGGAGTTTAGTTCCATAACCTTTATGCTTATCAAATTCATATTGGGGATAATAGGAATGATATTTCATCATTATACCATCTCTAACAACCTTGGCAATTATTGATGCAGCAGCAATAGATGCACTCTTTGAATCACCTTTTATAATTGCCATCTGTTTTATTCCAAGGGTTGGAACATAAAGTGCATCTATGAGCACTATATCAGGTTTGCAAGTGAGATTACATACTGCCCTATGCATTGCAAGTATAGTTGCTTGCCTTATATTCATTCTATCAATATCACTGACTTCTGCTATTCCCAAACCTATACTTTTAGCATTAAGGAGTATCTCCCAGAAAAGATTTTGCCGAAGTTTTTCTGAAAGTTTTTTTGAATCATTAACGCCCTTAAGAATCAATTTATCTGGCAAAATAACAGAAGCAGCTACTATAGGTCCTGCTAAAGGTCCTCTGCCTGCCTCATCAACTCCAGCAATAAGGGTAAATCCCTTTTTTCTTATATAATCATCATATTCATAGAGGGTTATTTCCATAATCTATTATTAGAAAGTATAAATTTAGCTTATCAGTGGTAGTTTATTTGCAAAGAAATAGAGCCATGCCCTTCGATAGATTATTTTGGACAAATATACTTAGATTTACCCTGTGTATTATGGTTATTTTTGCTCCTTTGATTTTTCTTTAACCTTTGCCTCTTTACCCTTTTTGCCTCTAAGATAGTATAGTTTTGCCCTTCTTATTGCTCCCTTTTTCAATACCTCTATCTTTTCAATAGATGGTGAGTGAGTGGGGAATATCCTTTCTACACCCACTCCAAAAGATACCTTTCTGACAATAAATGTCTCTCTTATACCACTACCTTTTTTTGATATAACAATACCTTCAAAAGGCTGAATCCTTTCCTTGTCACCTTCTACAACCTTAACGTGCACCCTTACAGTATCCCCTACATTAAAGACAGGGAGATCCCTTTTATAACCTTCTTCTATTACCTGAATCATATTCATGGCCTACCTCCTTGATTTCTAAAAAGTATTTATTAATTTTCTTTTTTTGAGCAAAGCTCCTTCAATATAATATTATCTTCGGGACTTAAATGTGCCTTTTCAATAAGGTCTGGTCTTTTTTTCAGTGTCATTCTCAGCGACTCCTTTCTTCTCCACCTCTGTATCTCCTGATGATTGCCAGAAAGAAGGACATCTGGTACCTTCATGCCTTCAAATTCATAAGGTCTTGTATAATGAGGATAATCAAGGATCCCCCAGCTAAAGGATTCCTCTATAATTGACCTATCATCCCCTAAAACATTAGGAATCAATCTGGCAACGCTGTCTATTATAACCAAAGCAGCCAATTCTCCTCCAGTCAATACATAATCTCCTATGGATATTTCCTCATCAATGAGATATTCCCTTACCCTCTCATCAACACCTTCATACCTACCACATATCAGTACTATCCTTCTTTTCTCCCTCGAAAATCTTTCAGCCCTTTCTTGATCATATCTCTTACCCTGAGGGCTCAAAAGAATAGTCAATCTTTCGTATCCATCAGATTTTAGAGCCTTAAGGGCATTATAAATAGGCTCTATCTTCATAACCATTCCTGATCCACCTCCATAGGGATAATCATCTACTGTCCTATGTTTATCTGTTGCAAAATCTCTTAAATTATATATCTTTACATCAACAAGATTTTTTTGAATAGCCTTTTTAAGTATACTCTCTCCAAGATATGCATAAAAAATATCCGGAAAGATGGTAATTATATCAAAACCTACAAAACTCATGCCTCTATTGCTTCTATTCCATATTCATTAAAGAAACATTTGCATAAGCAAAGTAGGTGTAACTGAAAAGCCTTTAGACTAAGCACTTGTAACAACATTAACCTATTTCCCTCATCACCTTTGCTGGTAACTTGACAAACGATATATTTATAATCCTTTGTTTACACATAAACAAACAACTTCTATAGGCTTTGATCCAATTCCTGCTTTGCATGATTAAAAATCAGAATTCCATTGGTTTTATAACCATTTTGTTTGATTCTAAATTAATATCAATAATAATATCCTTTATAGCAGGTATCATATACTCCTCAGATTTATCCTCCCCTTTTATAACATATACATCTACATCTCCAGTCTCAATGATAGACTCTATTTTCCCTAAATATTTCCCATCAAAGGTATAAACCATAAGACCTATTATCTGATAATGGTAATATACATCTTTTGGAAGTGGTGGGCTTTCTGATTTTCTAATCTTTATTAATGCACCCCTGTACCTTCTTGCGTTTTCAGGATTATTAAAACCTTCTATATTTAGAATAAGGTTTTCTTTGTGTTTTTTTACTGATTTTATTACCCTCCATTCAGGCTCACCAATAGACTGAATTGCTATATCTTTTATCTGAAAAAATCTCTGGGGATCATATGTTAAAGGTTCTACTAACACCTCGCCATTAACCCCCCACTCCTTCAGTATTTTTCCAATAATAATAAGCTCTTCTTCCATGAGCATTGTAGTATTAAAAATAAGGGGCGTTTAAAATAAACGCCCCTTATAAAAAAATATATCTAATTATTCGTTACTCTAAAATTTCCAGAACACACCTCTTGCCAAGCTTTGTACCCGCAGCTCCGAGTATTGTTCTCATAGCCCTCGCAGTCTTACCCTGCTTGCCTATAACCTTCCCCAGATCGGACTGTGCCACCCTTAATTCATAGACTGTGGTCTTCTCACCATCAATCTCAGATACTTTTACCTCTTCGGGTTTGTCAACAAGTGATTTAGCCATTGCCTCAATCAATGCCTTCATTTTCCTACCTCCAATGGATTTAGTATTAGAATATAGAAGTTTTTTATGTACTAAATTTTTGTATGAGTTTCCTTACAGTATCTGTAAGCTGGGCACCTTTGTCTATCCAAAACTTTGCCCTTTCCATATTAATCTTTACCTCTGAAGGTTCTTTCCTTGGATTATAGGTTCCTATAATCTCTATGAATCGTCCATCCCTCCTTGCCCTAGAATCGGCCACAACAATCCTGTAAAAAGGGTTCTTATGCGCCCCCATCCTTGACAATCTTATCTTTACCAACGACTCACCTCCCCTTCAGTGATTATTTCATTGAATGAAATTTTAATATATTTAATAATAATTATTCAATCTTACAAGGGCTGAATATTCTAAAATCTAAACCTTGGAAACCTGAACCCCTTCTTGCCAATACCGCTTTTAAAGATCTTCATCATCTTTTTCATCTCAAGATATTGTTTTATTAGTCTGTTAACATCCGCAACCGTTGTTCCGCTTCCAAGAGCAATCCTTTTTCTCCTGCTTCCATTTAGGATATTATGATTTTGCCTCTCCTCAGGTGTCATAGAGTTTATTATAGCCTCTATTCTTACAAATTCTTTATCATCAACCTTAATATCTTTCATTGCCTTATTCATACCTGGTATCATGCTTAAAAGGTTTTCAATAGGCCCCATGCTTCTTATCTTTTTAAGCTGATCTCTTAAATCTTCAAAGGTAAAGGTATCTTCCATTATCCTCTTTTGAAGCCTTTCTGCCTCTTTCTGGTCAAATGTCTTCTGAGCCTGTTCTATTAAGCTAAGGACATCTCCCATTCCAAGTATCCTGTTAGCAATTCTATCAGGGAAGAAAGGCTCAAGCATATCAATCTTTTCACCTGTACCAATAAATTTAATTGGTTTACCAGTAACAGATCTGATAGAAAGCGCTGCCCCACCCCTTGCATCACCATCCATCTTTGTCAAGATTATTCCATCAATTCCTATCTGTTCATTAAAGCTTTTTGCCATATTTACTGCATCCTGTCCTGTCATCGCATCTGCAACCAATAAAACCTCTTTAGGATTCGTCCTTGACTTTATATTTCTAAGCTCTATCATAAGATCTTCATCTATATGGAGCCTTCCTGCTGTGTCAAAGATCACCACATCCCTACCATCTAGTTTTGCCTGTTTTATTGCATTTTCGCAAAGGACTACAGGGTCCCTTATCTCTTTTGAATAAAAAACGGGTATATCAATTTGTTTGCCGAGGGTTATGAGCTGATCAATTGCAGCAGGTCTTTGCAGATCAGCAGCTACGAGGATGGGTCTCCTACCTTCCTTTTTAAAAAATCGGGCAAGTTTAGCTGAAGTAGTAGTCTTTCCAGAACCATGAAGACCAACCATCATTATTATAGTTGGCGGATTAGGTGATAGTTGTATCTTTGTATTTACAGAACCAAGTAAGTTACATAATTCATCATGAACAATCTTTACTACCTGTTGGCCTGGTGAAAGGCTTTCTAAAACCTCTTTGCCTATAGCCCTTTCCCTTACATGCTGAATAAAATCCTTTACTACCTTAAAGTTTACATCAGCCTCAAGAAGCGCGAGTCTAATCTCTTTTAAGGCTATATCTACATCTTCCTCTTTTAAGAGGCCTTTGCCTTTCAATTTTTTAAATATTGATTCTAATTTATCGCTTAAGCTTTCAAACATATAATTATTTTTTATTCTTGATTTACTTTAACACCATTCATTACTGCCTTAGCTGCTTAAAAGTGAATCTATCTTTGCCTTTAATTGTGATTTTGGAACAGCGCCCACAATCTGATCAACCTTTTGACCATCCTTAAAAAACATAATTGTTGGTATTCCCATTATCTTATACCTGCTTGCAATATCAGAATTCTCATCTGTGTTTAGCTTACCAACCTTTATCTTCCCTGCATACTCCTTTGCTAACTCTTCAACTGTTGGTGCTATCATACGACATGGTCCACACCATACTGCCCAAAAGTCAACCATAACAATCCCCTTTGACTCCAAAACCTCTTTATCCCATGTAGAACTTGTAATTTCAATAACGCCTTCTGCCATAAACCCTCCTCAATTTAAGATAAAAAATTATAATTTTCATAGGAATATTTTGTCAATTAAATGTAAAGGACTGTCAAGCCAAAATGAAAAAGAGGTTTAAGTGTGAGAAATATTAAGCGATTTAATTGCTTTTAAAAGTAAAAAGGGATTTACTTTCAGTTGATTATATATTAATTTTATGGAATTGATCTAATTATTTTT
>FMJZ01000635.1_pt1 | contig 10890 bp, 9 predicted proteins | sample 1987881 | NCBI WGS metagenome assembly FMJZ01 (sample SAMEA4378227, study PRJEB15110) | soil metagenome | biome: soil; feature: Field; material: Soil | place: India | collected 2015-03-11 | depth 0 m | reverse complement strand
GCGGCTAAAGCCACTCCTACCACCATCCGTCGCGACTAAAGTCGCTCCTACAGCAAATTTTGTTTTTCATGCCAATTTTTTCGGCTGCTCGGGAGAGCAGCCCTACGATCAACCCCCGTTATTCAACACAGCAGCAATGAGTGTCAAAATTTAGTCCACACAGAAGTTTTTGAAGATTCCCTGAAAGGTGAGAAGCGATGGAGAAAAGGCGACTTTTAATCTGGATTGCTGGGCTTTCTCTTTGGGGACTACTCCGTGGCTTATTGCCTTTAGTTCCCATACCGTTATCCTTGTTGCCGATCGCTTGGATGCTGACATTGATTGGCGGAATTGCTTTGCTGATATGGTTGGCATTTGAAACGGGCAAAGTTATGCCGAGCAAATTAGCGGGCATTTTCGGTTTGATTGTTGTCGGGTTCAGGGTTGGGCTAACTTTCCTCTCTGTTCCCCAAAACTTTGCGGGGCAAATTGCTTTTGGAGCAATTGCTGACACTTTGACCCTGACATCCGCTTTGCTCTTGGGTTCGGCGATTTCAGGTTTAGTTCGCCATGCCAATTTACTGTTGCCAGTTGCCATCGTCCTCACCGTCGTTGACATTTGGACTGTTTGGCTTGGTGGTTTCGTCTTCCAAATTTTTCAAAAAGCCCAAGAAGGCGTTCCCGTTGCTCAAAAAGTCGTTGAAGCGGCAACCGTCAAAATGCCGACAGTCGCAACCGCTCATCATGCTAGAATCGGCATACCTGTAATCGGCATAGGCGACTTGTTCTTTGCTGCTTTCCTTTTCGCTCTCCTTTGGCGATTCAGACTAAACACTCGTCCCGCTTTCGTTCTGTCAATCGTTTTCGTTGTCATCGGTCTTTTACTAGCTCAACTTCCGTTCGTTCCTTTCGGCGTTCCGGGTTTGCCTTTTATCGCCCTTGCGATTTTGCTGCCCAATCTGCGTGCGTTTCAATACACACCTGAAGAGAGGAAGGCTCTTTTAATTGGTGGCGTTTTCTTGATTGCTCTACTTGCCGTTTTCAGTCTTATGGTCAGCCGCATGTAACTCATCACAGCGACACTCCTTCAACTGTCCAAATTTGAAACTCCCTGTGTCCGTTCAATTCGGCTTTGCACGGTTTTCCTGACGCAACTTGAAGCAACTCGTCAAAAATCTGCTTTCCCACCTCTTCAATCGTCATTTCGCCGTCAAGAATTAAGCCTGCATTGATGTCAAGGTCGTTTCTCATCCGATCAAAAACATCGGTGTTGGATGCGATTTTCACCACTGGTGCGATTGCGTTCCCGATGGTTGTGCCTCTACCTGTTGTGAACCCGACAATTTGAGCACCCGCTGCGACCAAGCCTGGAGTGGATTCTTGGTCGTAGCCTGGACCTTGCATCAAGAAAAGCCCTTTGCCTGGTGGCAAATCGGCGTATCCGATAACGCCTTCAACTCTTGAAGTCCCTGCCTTCGCAATTGCCCCAAGGGACTTGACAGCGATGTTGACTAGTCCGCCTTCAATGTTACCGGGGGATGGGTTCTCGTCCAAGTCATGTCCGAACACGCCCACATATCTGCGGAACCAATCAACTGCTTCAAAAATTTGCTTAGCAACTTCATCATCCCGTGCCCTTTCCGCAAGTAGATGTTCAGCGCCGTAAATTTCTGGCACTTCGGTCATGATAACCGTTCCTAGGCAGCGGATGAGCAAGTCGGCAGCGCAACCAAGTGCTGGGTTCGCAGTAATGCCAGAGAAAGCATCCGAGCCACCGCACTTGACACCCAAGACAAGTTCACTTGCTGAGGCAGGTTCTCTATGAAACTGGTTAGCCAGTTCCAAAAATTCGCTAACAATCTCAAGTCCTTTTTTGACAGTCGCTTGTGTCCCACCGCATTCTTGTATGCTCAAGGTCTTGACAGGTTTTTTCTCCCTTAGCGGCTCAATGTATTTTTGAAACGCTTCAAGGTTTGCCTTCTCGCAACCAAGTTCAATGACAAGGGCAGCGGCGACATTTGGGTGTTCAATGTATCTTGTGAGCATTTTGAGGGTGAACTCCACGGGAGTGCCGAGGGGGCAACCACAACCTTTGTTGTGGGGAAGCGCAACAACCCCATTGACATTTTCGTATCTCTCTGGTGACCAAAACATCAATTCAGCCCTCATTGCAATTTGCATTGCTTCGGTTGCCGAACACATACTTGTCGGGACGACCAATACATAGTTCCTTGTCCCGAATTTGCCATCACTTCGGCGATAACCTTGCCAAGTCGGAATTTGTTCGTCGGGAAAGTAATCGAGAGGGGTATTTTTTGTGGCTGGGGCAACGGTGCGCGATAGTAGTTCGTCGCTGATTCGTTCCCGCGTTATTCTTTCTCCAATCCGAATGCCCAAAGAAGTTGCGAAAGGTTGACCGTATTGCTTGATGGGAGTTTGAGGTGGCAAATCAAAAATTGCGAACCTGTGCCCAACTGGAATTCTCTCCCGAATTTCAATTTTATGCTCACGCCAAATTACTTTAGTGCCAGCAGCGATTTCTGTTTTCGCAACCGCGACATTATCGTCAGGATGAACAACAAGAGCGACGTGTTCCAAGGAGACTCTCGCTTCAGCCATTTCCAATCACTCCTTTTGCGTTTGCTGCATTGTTGAATTTTCCTTTCGGCAGTTATTCGGAGGGTGCATCTCCTGAAGCGTCGATTTTTGACTAACCTCTCATTATTCAACACAGCAGCTTTCATTGTCCTATTCGCCCCAAACGACCAAGGGGAAAGTAACGGAAAACGACCCTGCCTTCAATCAAATCCAAAGGGACTGGACCAAAATCGCGGCTGTCATTGCTATGTGGACGGTTATCGCCCATGACAAAAACTGCGTCTTCTGGTATATGCCACATCCCGTATTCCTCAACGATGCCGTTGACATATGTTTCTTGAAGGAGTTGACCGTTGATGTAAACCTGTCCAGCCCAAATGATGAGTTTTTCTCTCGGCAAACCGATGACTCGCTTGATAAGCCAATCCTCCTTTGTGATTGGGTCTCGGAAGAAAACAAGTTCGCCTCGTTTCGGTGGGTTTTCTGGTGTAAACCGAACTCGCCTGACGATGACTGCATCGCCTTTTTGGAGTGTCGGCTCCATTGAAGATGAGGTTACCATCGTCGCTACGAACATGAAACGGAAGAGCAACCAGACCTCAAGACCAAAAACGAGCAAAAGCCCCACGAACACCCAAAACCAAACATCCCTTATGCCCCGCTTTTTCGTTAGCCAGTTTTGCTGCGGGACAGGTTGTGGTCCATTGTTCATATTGCTTCACCGCGTGTAGATGAACCGAACTCCTTCAAGACCGAAAGGAACGAAGTGGTAGCCCCAAACCCAGCCTTGCTCACCTTCAAAATGCCAAGGACCAGTGAAGTAAACTTCCTCACCACGATGGTGCGGACCAAGCAGGTTGCGCAAACTGCCAATGAGTTTAACGCTCAACTTGTTTCGCTTGCGAATTTGCTTCGTTATTTCAACCCGATATGGTGACCATACTAAAACGCCGCACAGTTTGCCGTTCAAACCAATTTCAGCAACAATTGCATTGCAACTGTCAAGCGCAAGCCAGACGAAATTCGCCCCCACTTCTGAGGGAAGTGGCAATTCAATCTCAGTGTTTAAGGAGACGCTGCCAGCAAAGAACGGGAAGCCTTGATTAACCAAGTTTCCGCTTTCAACTTCTTTTACAGGTGCTCGTATCGCAAATTCAGTTTCGCCTACTTGCCAAACACTGAAATCGCCGACGATGTAGACGGCCTCAACTTCAAGGGGCGGTTTGTAATCGCATTCAAGAAGCAACTCATTGACACCTTCTTTGAGCAAACCGCGAATGTCAATTTTCTGGAAAGCGAAATTCAGCCAGTGCCCTTCAGGTTTTGACGGGACTCTTTTGCCGTTCAACCGGATGCGATATGCTTGCGGCTGCTCAATCACCAACCACAAAGGCGAGTTTTCTGGCGGCAATTCGTCAAGGGCAAATTTGAACCAAACTTCAAGTTTGCAAGGTTCTGCTTTGCGTATGAGTCGGTTGCAAAGCCAAGCAACAGGTTGGCGCTCAACCCACTCGCCGCCATCAATTCGGTAATCGCAGTAGTCAAGGGTTAAGGCATTTAGGTCTTGAGGTTCTATTTGCCAACGAGGTTGGAGGGAAACGGTGTGGGCAGTGTTTTCTTTTGTTGAGCGCAGAAGCAATTGCGATGTGTCGCCCCAAATTGGCTTTTCTCGTTCGTTCACGACGAGCAAGTATGATTGGGCTGAAGCGAAGGGCAATTCAGCGATGAGTTTTTGCCCCTCTTGTTGCACAGGCAACGGCTTAACTTCTCCTGTCGCTGCGTCCCACATTTGCACTTGTCCCTCGACAGAAATTTCAACTTTCGCCGTAAACTCTTCGTTGTTGCGCTCGGTATTGACAAGGTAAAACAATCGCCGCCCATCTCCTAAATCTCGCTCTTGACAAGCAATGCCCGCCGCTTCCTTACCATCCCGCAAAATTGAAATCCGACGCTCAACCATTCTGCTTATGGTTTTTGTAAGGACATCTGGGTCGTTTCGGATAACCTTTGCCTTTCGTTTCAGGAAGCGGGAGACCCGTTCATTGGTTTCTCCGTTTAACCTTTCTGGCAGCGGTTCAACAGCGATGACTTTCCCACCCGCTTCAGCGAATTGCTCAAGCAAATTCAAAGTGCTGTCAAACCAACTTACGCTCGGTGGGACGATGACGACCTTGTAAGAGCACAAGCCGACGCACAATTTCCCATCTTCGACTTTCCCGTGCCGTTTCAAAATGAACTCATCGCCGAAATCAAAGTCGTAGTGATGACCAATGAGTGCCCGAACAATTGTCAACAGTTGCTGGTTTAGGTTCTCGCAAAGGGAGCGTTCTTCTGGGTGATAAACACACCAAGCACTACTTATGGGGTGCAGAACGAGTATGTCGGTGACAGATCGCCCTTGGCGGAGCATGAAGGTTGTTCGGGCAAACAAGTTATTGAGCAAGTGCCAATAGCGCCAATAGGGTTGATGGTCAAGGAAGGATGGAGGGAAGTCTCGTTTCCTCGCACCCCTCAAACTGTAAAGGCTAAGGTGTTGACAAACATAATCAACGCCCAAAACAAGCTGCCACTCAGCCATCCACCTTTGGTCTTCCATGCTCGCATTCCAGCCACTTGTTCCGAACATTTCGCTCAAAACCCTAAGCCCCAATTGACGGGCAACAGAGGAACATTGCTTTATTGTCAAGGGGGTTAGCAAGTTCCGACCAAGTTGGTCAATGCCCGGAAGTTGCATGAACTCGTAATGGGGCATGGCTGCACCTATCCAAGCGATTTGCGACCAAAGAGTGTCCTCTGCCATCAAGTGACCAGTTAATTGCAACCCATAAGTTTCGCACCACTCGTAAATGCGCTTCGTGAAGTTCTCAACGAAAAGTTCCGTCATCGTTTTCAGATAGTCGTGCCGAATTTTCTGCCAATCGCGCCCGTTTAAGTTGACTTCGTAGAACAGGCTTGGTAAATGTGGGAGCAAATCGTAACCGCAACGCCCCTTAAACTCGCGGGGAAGTTCTGGCGTCCAACCATAGGCGTTACGGTTACAGTTTGGTTCGTCGGTGAAGATGCCAGGAATCGTTTTACCAAATTCGTCACTGAAGCGTTCGCGATATGCATCATGAGTAACTCGGATGAACGCTTCAACTGCTTTTGGGTTCATAGTGTCAATGTAGCCGGTTCGGTCAACGAAGAACTCAACGACCACTTTTCCTCTGTGCTCGCTCATGTTCAACGGTTGCCCTGTCACATTAGCCCATTCATGCCATTGTCGCCCTTTTCGGGTGACGATGTAAACAGCGAGGCTTCTGTCATGGGGTATGAACTCGCGCATGTTCCAATCAACGGGGATTTCACGGACGCGAAGCAATTGCTGATTGTAATCACCACCTCGTCCAGAGACAATTCCGCCCGCGAAACCGCTTGGCCATTTGTCTTCGTCGTAGAGCCAAGCGAGCATGCCAAGTTTTTTCGCTTCATCAACACAAGCGGCAATTGCTTGCATCCATTCCTCGCTCATGTAAGGGGTGTCAAGACCTATGCGGGCGTGCATAAAGAAACCACCGATGCCTTGTTGGTGGAACTCGCGAATTTGGCGACGAAGTTCTTCGGGGTCAAGTCTGTCGTTCCAAGACCAAAAAGGCGCACCTCTGAACCACGATCCACTGCCAACCTCTCCGACCTCACGAAATGCCCTGATAAGTTCATCCACCATTTTCCTTCACCTCGCTTCAAAATTGTGACACACGAAAAAAGTCTTGATGTTCGTTGGGAAAGAAGCAGTGAGCAAGTTTTTCGCAGGTAGTGGTTTACCGCTAACTACGAACTCTGTGGAGCGATGTCACAATTATTGCGTCCCTTCCTCACAGCAATGAAGGGGCGCGGCTTATAGGATGCGAGGAATTGTCAAGGAGGCGAAGGGGCGTGAGCAACGAGAAGGACAAGTTGAAAGTGCAGGATGGCTATTTGAACTTTTTGAGACGAGAACGGGTTCCTGTTGCAGTTCACTTCTTCACTGGGATGCAACTGCGGGGCATCGTGCGTGGGTTTGACACTTACACATTCGTGCTGGAACTTGAAGGGACGAATAAGCAAATTCTCGTGTTCAAGCATGGTGTCTTGTATGTTGACCCGATGAGACCTGTCGGTGATGTGGTTGGGCGGTTGATTGCTGAAACGCAGCAAACAGAACAAGCACGGCAAACTCAGCAAAGCCGCCAACAACAGCAAAGAAAACTACGACGCCCTGCCCCGCACGAACCAGCGAAAACTGAGTGAGGACAGGTGAGGTGATGAACATTGGTAGTGCCGATAATTTTTGTCAAGATGCACGGCATAGGCAACGATTTCGTCGTCATCGGTGCTTTGGACGAGTTGCCTTTGCCCGAGGAAGAGTTAAGCGAATTTGCTCGCTTTGTTTGTGACCGACATTTTGGCATCGGTGCTGATGGAGTCATTTGGATTCTACCCTCACAAGTCGCCGATTTCAAGATGCGGATTTTCAATCCCGACGGAAGCGAGGCTGAAATGTGCGGCAACGGAATCAGGTGCGCCGCTAAATGGTTTTATGATCGCGACTACGCAAAAGGAAACACAGTTCGGGTTGAAACTTTGGCTGGTATAAAGACAGTCTGGGTTCAGGAGGAAAACGGAAAGGCAGTTGCTGTCACCGTTGACATGGGTGAGCCGATCTTCAACCCCTCGCTCATCCCAACTACATTGTCGGAGGGGAAAGAAGCGATAGAAGTCTCCTTGAGCCTTGAGGGATTTGAGACTTATGTTGTCAGCGCCGTTTCAATGGGAAATCCACACTGCGTCATCTTCGTCAACGATGTTGGGATTTTCCCCGTTGAAACGGTCGGCACCAAAATTGAGAACCATCCCGCTTTTCCGAGGAGAACGAATGTTGAGTTCGTTCAAGTGATTTCACGCAATGAGATGAAGGTTCGGGTGTGGGAGCGAGGAGCAGGCTTGACACTTGCTTGCGGGACTGGCGCTTGTGCTTCTTTGGCTGTCGCTGCCAGAACGGGAAGAACCGAACGAAAAGCAAAAGTTCATCTCCCAGGTGGGACATTGACAATTGAGTGGAGAGATGATGGAAGGATTTACATGACGGGACCAGCCGTTGAAGTTTTCAGAGGAGAGTTCGGGTGGGAAACCAAAAACATTGTTCAATAAACCACACAAGAGAGGAGGCTGGGAAATGCCGAAGCCATCACAGCGAATGGAAAAACTTGGACCTTATCTGTTCTCCGCAATTGGGGCGAAAGTGCGTGAACTGAAAGCGAAAGGAATTCAAGTCATCAGTTTGGGCATCGGTGACCCCGATGTTCCCACTCCTGACCCAATTGTGCTTGAACTCATCAGGTCGACAACGGATGTCAATGACCCAGACAGATTCCGATACGGAAGCGATTGGCCTTTGGATGTTTTCCCAAATGTGGTGGTTGAGTATTACCGAAAGCGTTTCGGTGTTGATCTTGACCCTAAAAGCGAGGTCACTCCATTGATAGGGTCAAAGGAAGGCATTGCTCATATCGCTTTGTGCTATCTTGACCCTGGCGATGTCGCTCTGGTTCCTGAACCTGGCTATCCAGTTTACAAAATCGGGGCATTGTTGGCATTGGCGGAAAGTTACCCTGTGCCTTTACTCCCTGACAAAAACTGGACTCCCGACTTCTCCGCTATTCCGTCGGAAGTTTTGAAGCGGTCAAAAATCCTTTGGCTCAACTACCCGAACAACCCGACAGCAGCCTGTGTTACTCTTGACTTTTTCGCTGAAGCGGTTGCTTTAGCCAAAGAACACAATTTGCTCATCTGTCACGATGCAGCCTATGTTGACATCACATATGACGGTTATGTTGCGCCGAGCATTTTGCAGGTTCCGGGTGCTAAAGATGTTGCGATAGAGTTCGGTTCGCTCAGCAAACCTTTCGCTATGACAGGGTGGCGAATAGGCTGGGCTGTGGGAAATCCCGAAGCAGCTAGGCTTTTAGCGACGGTGAAAGACAACATTGACAGTGGCATATTCCGACCAATTCAGCGTGCGGGGGCAAAAGCCCTTCAAATTTGGTGTCAAGACCCGTCCATCACTCGTTCGGTCGTGGACACTTACCAACGGAGAAGAGATTTCGTTGTGAACGCTTTGCGACAAGCGGGGATTTCTGCACCAAAACCTAAAGGCAGTCTGTATGTTTGGTCCCCCATTCCTGAAGGTTTTTCAAATTCGCAGGAGTTTGCGACTTTCCTATTGGAACGAGCTCATGTCGCTGTAACACCAGGCAGCGGTTACGGTCCTGCTGGTGAAGGTTATTTCCGAATTTCACTCACTTACCCAGACAGCATAATAGCAGAGGCAATGGAACGGATTTCTCATGCTCTTAAACAAGGATGAACAAAGCAGCCTTAGAATTTGCTTTGAGAGAATTCATTGTTCGTAGAATTGTCAAAAGTTGCTAAGTTTCAACCCGGTGCAAGACGCTCAGCCATTGTTCACTTTCTTCGCTTGGGGCAGGTATGAACCGCCCCCAAGCACGGGCGTAAACAACTGCTTGTTTATCTTGGATTTCACTTACGACCTCCCAGCTATGCCCTTTCCTTCGGACAAGGTAGCCGACGATTTCAATTGTCTGACCGACAGGTAAAGGCTTTCGGAAGCGGACGGTTATTTCAGTGGAGAGGGCAAATTGACCTGTAGCCGCATAAATTGCCCAAACCATTGCTTCATCCAAAAGGGCCGTGATGATGCCACCGTGAACAATGCCAGGAAACCCAACATGTTTTTCCGTGGGCGTGAAAGTGGCTTTAACAGTCCTGTTGGCAATTTTGAACCTGACTCCCAACCTTCCCAAACGCGTTTCGCCACACACAAAACACTGCTTGTAATAAGGGAGCATCTGCTCGTTCTTTGCCATTGCTTCCACCTCCACCATCAAAGGATAGCGCTTTTTATCAAAGGCTTGACGCCGTGAGATTTTCTCGTTATAATGCCATGCGCCGCCGCAAACAGGATAGCAAAAGAACCCATAAGAGCGTAAGGAGGAGTGAACAGCCATGGCGAAGACAAAATTTGAGCGGGTTAAACCCCACGTCAACATCGGCACAATCGGTCATGTTGACCACGGAAAGACGACTTTGACCAGTGCAATTACTTTGGTGCTATCAAAGTACACCGACCCTAACACAGGCCGTCCTTTGGCACAGTTCTTGCGTTACGAGGACATTGACAAAGCACCAGAAGAGAAATCGCGAGGTCTGACCATCAACATTGCCCATGTGGAGTTTGAATCTTTCAAGCGCCACTACGCTCACATTGACTGTCCAGGTCACGCCGACTACATCAAGAACATGATCACAGGTGCCGCTCAAATGGATGGAGCAATTTTGGTTGTCAGTGCACCCGATGGTCCCATGCCTCAAACCCGCGAACATGTCTTGCTTGCGAGGCAGGTCAATGTCCCTTACATTGTGGTCTTTATCAACAAGACCGATATGATGGATGACCCTGAACTGATTGACTTAGTGGAACTGGAAGTTCGTGACCTACTGAGCAAATACGGATTCCCTGGCGACGAAGTCCCAGTGATCCGTGGGAGTGCCTTGAAAATCCTTGAGTGCGGCTGTGGGAAGGAAGATTGTCAATGGTGCGGCGTTGTTTGGCAGTTAGTTAACGCAGTAGACGAGTTCATCCCTCTGCCCCAGCGACCAGCGGATTTGCCGTTCCTGATGCCTGTTGAAGATGTTTTCAGCATTGCCGGTCGCGGAACTGTTGTCACTGGTCGCGTTGAGAGAGGAATTCTGAAGCCCGGAGAGGAAGTAGAGATTGTTGGCTTCTCTACGGAACCTCGCCGAACAGTTTGCACTTCCATTGAAATGTTCCGCAAAATTTTGGACGAAGCACAACCCGGAGATAATGTCGGTTTGCTCTTGCGAGGTGTTGATAAGCGAGAGGTCAGGCGCGGGCATGTGATTGCGAAACCAGGTTCAATTAAACCTCACACCAAGTTCCGAACACAAGTTTATGTGCTGAGCAAGGAAGAAGGCGGACGACACACTCCGTTCACCTCAGGCTACCGACCTCAGTTCTATTTCCGAACAACTGATGTAACTGGCGTCATCACGTTGCCCCCTGACATCCAGATGGTCATGCCTGGCGACAATGTTGAGTTTGATGTTGAGTTGATTTACCCAGTCGCCCTTGAAGAAGGTCTGAGGTTCGCTATCCGTGAAGGTGGGCGAACCGTTGGAGCTGGCATCGTCACTAAAGTCTACGACTAAACTTTTCCTTGACAACCTAACTCTTGGGGCAGAGCCTCCGCTCAT
>FMJZ01030060.1_pt1 | contig 10930 bp, 10 predicted proteins | sample 1987881 | NCBI WGS metagenome assembly FMJZ01 (sample SAMEA4378227, study PRJEB15110) | soil metagenome | biome: soil; feature: Field; material: Soil | place: India | collected 2015-03-11 | depth 0 m | reverse complement strand
TTGTGGGAGGGCTAATATCCTTATGAACCGAAGTTCGTTTGGGAGGGCGAACTTCCATGTGAACCGAAATTCTTCGGCCATCACGCAATAAGTTTACATACGGATGGGCACAACTTGTTCGCCTTTAAATTTGCACCACAAAGTTACTCCACGTTAAGCCAACTTGCCCTAAACTTTTGCTGGAGAGTCCAAAACTCAATGGAGCGTGATGAGAGATGAGGCGGATGTTGGCAGTAATTTTTGCGGTTGCGATGAGTGTCATTTTGGGGGTGAAAATCGTGAAAGCACAGAGGTCAAAAGAAATCGCTTTCTATGTCGCACCGAACGGAAACGATGCTTGGAGCGGGCGGCTGGCTTCGCCAAACAAAAAGAAGACCGATGGACCGTTCGCAACTTTGCAAAGAGCCCTTGACGCAGTGAAAACACTCAAACAGCAACAAGGTGGCACGCTAAAGCAACCTGTCACCATTTACTTTCGTGGCGGAGTTTACTTCCTCAAAGATCCCGTCACGATTACTCCCGAACATTCTGGCACTGAAAAATTTCCTGTAACGATCGCAGCCTACCGAAACGAGAAACCTATCATCAGCGGCGGACGACGAATCACTGGATGGAAGCAGACAACTGTCAATGGTCGTAATGTTTGGGTGGCGGAAATTCCTGAGGTCCGCGAGGGCAAATGGTTCTTTCGTCAACTTTGGGTCAATGGTCAAAGAGCAATTCGTGCCCGCCATCCCAACAAGGGTTACTTGCAAGTCGCCGAAGTTTTGGATGTTACGCCGCAAACCCAGTGGCACGAAGGGCAAAGGCGATTTCGGTTTAACGAAGGCGATTTGAAACCTTGGGCAACTGTTGCAGATGCCGAAGTTGTGGTGATGAACCGATGGGTTGAATCGCGGTTGCCTGTAGTTAGTGTTGATGAAAAAGAACGTATCGTGAGTTTCGGTAAACGAAGCGTGTTCAAACTTGATGTTGGCGACCCTTACTACCTTGAGCATTGCCTTGAAGTTTTGGATGCTCTCGGCGAATGGTTTTTGGACAAACGCACAGGCACACTTTACTACTTGCCTCGCCCGAACGAAGACATGAAAACTGCTGAAGTTATTGCCCCTGTCTTGACACAACTCGTCCGCATGGTTGGCGAACCGAAAGCGGGGCAATGGGTTGAGCATATCATTTGGCGCAGCATAACCTTCTCTCACGCCGAATGGTATTTCCCCGCTGACTTCAGACCTGGCTGGCCTTCACCTGATGTGGGAGGGTTTCCACAAGCGGCTGTGGGTGTTCCTGGGGCTGTTTACGGAGAAGGCGTTAGGCGTTGCATTTTTGAAAATTGCACCGTTGAGCATTTAGGTACTTACGGATTGGAACTTTCTCGTGGCTGTCGCGAAAATCGCATCCTCGGATGCACCTTGCGGGATTTGGGAGCAGGTGGAATTAAAATCGGCGAAACGGTCATCCGAGATGATCCCACTGAGCAAACTTATGGCAATGAAATCAGCGATTGCATGATTATTGACGGCGGAAAAATGTTCCACAGCGCTGTCGGAATTTGGATTGGTCAAAGTGGCAAAAACCGCATAGTTCGCAATGAAATCGCCGACTTCTACTACACCGGCATCAGCATCGGTTGGACTTGGGGTTATGGACGCTCATTGGCTGGTGGTAACATCGTTGAGTTTAACCATGTGCATCACATCGGCAAAAAGAGCGACGGAGATGGACCGATTTTGAGCGACATGGGTGGCATCTATACACTCGGAATTCAGGAGGGGACAGTTATTCGCAACAACTTGTGGCATGACATTGATGGTTTGCGCTATGGTGGTTGGGGCATTTACTTTGACGAGGGTTCAACAGGTATCGTTGCCGAAAACAACATCGTTTACAACACCACACACGGCGGTTTCCACCAGCATTATGGTCTTGAGAATGTAGTCCGCAACAACATTTTCGCTTACGCTCGCGACCACCAACTGCAAGCGAGCCGTCCTGAAAATCACTTGCGTTTTCGTTTCGTAAACAACATTGTGATTGGTCGCAGCGAGCAATGGCTTGCTGGCGGGATTGACTTTAATTTTGAGTTTGACCGAAACCTTTACTGGCGCGAAGGTGGAGGATCTATTCGGTTTGGCAATTTTAGTTGGGATGAATGGCGGGCAAAAGGTATGGACAAAAACTCGATTATCGCCGACCCGCAATTTGTCGCTCCAGAAAAATTTGACTTTCGGCTCAAACCCACATCGCCGGCATTCCAACTCGGCTTTAAAACCTTTGACCTGAGCAAAGTCGGACCGAGAAAGCAACGAGCAGGTAAATGAGCGGGCAAGTAGCAAATTTGTAGGTCGTCCAAATAACTTGCGTCTTTGAGGATTTCGTGTTGAAAGCGAAAGAGAGCGTTGACACTTTGGTTGAAACGCTTCGCAGAAATGCGATCCCCGGATATTTCAGCGACAGCGATTTGGACGTTGTGGCAAATAGGTGATGAGCGAGCGGTCAAGGGAATCATCCCCCTCCTCACCGACAAAAGACGAATTGAACGACAATGGTGGCTCACAGATTGGGTACGGGAGACACTGAGAGCAGAAAATCTTAGCCTAATTATCTCCCCGCTTCCTTTCAGCACAGTTAGCGCAATCGCTTCGGCTGCTTTAGTGTAATTGGGATAGTCAAGTTTGGTCAGTGAGTTCTGGAAGGCATTGAGGGAAAAAGACAAAAACGCTGTTGAGTGATTGAAAGCGATGAGGGAGTATCGTGAAGAAATCGTTGGGGCATTGGTCAGGATGCCAAACACAGGCACAGTCAGTGAAGCGATAAATGCGGCGCAGTTGCTTGGTGAATTATGGGCATTTGATGCTTTGCCCGCTTTGCGCACGAAAGCAAAGGCACTGTCAACCCCTGAAAAGGTGAGGAAAGTTTGCCTTGAAGTAATTGCCAAGTTAGAGCAATTGTCAAGGCTACCTTCACCGGCAATGGCAACCGAGATAGACACAATCTACACTACCCCGTCCTGCTATAACGACAGAATTTTCAACGGACACCATCCCCAGTCCCGTTGAGCCGCTTCACGATTTGGAAGCGTGACGCCAAACTTTCATTGGCTCAAAAGTGTTTGCCATCTTAAAATTGAAGGACGGCGTTTTGCCGTGTCCAAATCCTTCACAATTTCTCGTGGAGGGATGAAGCGATGGAGCATCGCAAGCAAGGTGTTTTGCTCATGGCATACGGTGGTCCTAACTCATTGGACGAGGTTGAACCTTACTACACGCACATTTTGCGTGGTCGCAAGCCTTCGCCAGAGATGCTGCAGAACTTGGTTGAACGCTATAAAGCCATCGGTGGCAAATCGCCCATCAATGAAATCACTTTTGAGCAAGCAAAGTTGCTGCAGGAATATCTCAACAGTCAACAACCTGCGAACCTCAAATCACAAATCACCGTCTATGTGGGAATGAAGCACTGTCATCCGCTCATCTCAGAAACTGTCAAGCGCATGGCAGCGGACGGAATAACTGACGCAGTGGGCGTAATCATGGCTCCTCACTACTCACGATTTAGCGTCTCGGAGTATGTCCGCTATGCAAAGGATGCCCTTGGAAGATTAGGCAATCCAATAAAGTTCAAGTTCGTGGCGAGTTGGGCTACTCATCCTCTTCTGGTTCAGTGCTTCGCTAACAAAGTTCGTCAAGGTTGGTCACAATTTCATCCCGATGTGCAGGATAAGGTTCAATTCGTTTTCACTGCCCACAGTTTGCCCATGCTCATTTTGGAGCAAGGTGACCCTTATCCTGAAGAACTTCGTCACTCATGCGAAGCTGTCGCTTACGAGGTTGGAATTGAGAACTGGACGCTTGCTTACCAAAGTGCCAGCGGCGATAATTGGCTTGGTCCAGACATCCTTGAGGTCTTGGAATCGCTCGCCCCAAAAGGAATCCGACATGTGTTGGTCATCCCCATTGGTTTCTTGTGCGACCACCTTGAGGTGCTTTACGATATTGACATTGAAGCAAAGCAAAAAGCGCATGAACTTGGGATAGAGTTTCGCCGAATTGAAATGCCCAACAAGGAACCGCTTCTCATCGCTGCATTGGCTGACATTGTGATGAAGGCAACGCAAGGAATTGAGGATGGTTTCAGGTTCGAAGCGGACAAAGTTCTCTAAGCCTGAAGCAAAGATCACATGAGGCGAACCTAAAAACCCAAGGGGTACGTCAAACAACTCTGTCAATTCAGAGCCATCACTGCCACAATTTAGGAACGCGGAGGTGCTTTTATGAGGGAACGGATTTTGGTCACCGGTCCTTGCGGGCGTGTCGGGAAGCAAATTGTTCCGCTTCTGCGTGAACATTTTTCGCTTCGGCTCTTTGACATCCAACCCATGGAACCCGAAGGAGACGATGAATTCATTCAAGGTGACATTCGTGATTTTGAATCGGTCCTGAAAGCCTGTGAAGGAGTGGTGGCTGTTCTTCACCTCGCTGCAGTTTCTGACGAGGACGATTTCCATACCCGACTGCTGCCAATGAACTTGCTGGGAACTTACAATGTCTTTGAAGCGGCTTTGAGGACTGGTGTGAAAAAAGTTTTGTTTGCGAGTTCAAGTCAAACTGTCTTAGGCTACCTTGACGGTGATTGGACTAAACCGCAAAAATGGTTGACACCCGACATGCCAGTCAGACCGATAACCGTTTACGCTTGCACGAAAGTTTTCGGCGAAGCCCTCGCCCGTTACTACTCGGACAAGTTCGGCATGTCAATGATTTGCATCCGAATAGGTTGGTTTCAACCTTACGACAGCGAGTTGCTCAAAAGGCATCCTGCGATGCTGTCAATGTGGTGTAGCCCCCGAGATTTGACTCAGTTGATTGTCAAGAGCATTCGCAGCGATGTTAGGTTTGCTGTCTTCTTTGCCGTCTCCAATAACCCGAAGCGTTTCTGGGACATAAGCAACGCCCAACAACTTTTAGGCTATGAACCGCAAGATAGCGCTGCAGATTACTTCATTGGGGAAGGGGAGTGATTTAGATGCCTGAATTGAGGCAGGATTACGCAACTAAGGAGTGGGTCATCATTGCGACGGAGCGAGCGAGACGACCCCACGAGTTTCTGAAAGGGCGTTCAGAGCATCAACCTCTTCCGCCTCACGACCCCAATTGCCCCTTTTGCCCCGGCAACGAACACATGACACCCCCTGAAACTTTTGCCATTCGTGATGGAACGCCTCCAAACACTCCTGGTTGGCGGGTGAGAGCTGTGCCCAACAAGTTTCCCGCTTTGGTCCCCAACGGTCGTCCTCAACGAGTTAGGTTGGGATTATACCTCAGGATGGAAGGGGTTGGACATCACGAAGTTGTAATAGAATCGCCAGAGCACGACAAAACTTTAGCGCTTTTGCCTCAATGGCAAGTTGAAGATGTCGTTCGCGTTTACCGTGCCCGTTACCGAACTTTGAATTTAAACCCAGCTAACGAACTGGTTTTGATTTTCCGCAATCAAGGTGAGCGTGCTGGGACTTCCCTTGTCCATCCGCACTCTCAAATAGTCGCCACGCCAATTGTGCCGGTGCCAATCCGTCGTGCCCTTTATGAAGCGGAGCGACATTACGATGCCTTAGGGCGATGCGTCTTTTGCGATATTTTGGAACACGAACTTGAAGTCAACGAGAGAATTTTCGCTGAGAACAAAGATTTCGTTGCGTTAGTTCCTTATGCTGCCCGCGTGCCTTTTGAAGTTCACATTCTACCCCACCAGCATCAAGCAACTTTCGGGGAATTACCCGATGACCAACTGAGCGCTTTTGCAGCGATGTTAAAGTTGGTTTTGCGCAAACTTTATTTCGGTCTAAAAAACCCAGACTACAACTTTGTCATCAGCACCGCCCCACATTACTCGCAAGGAGAACCTCACTTCCACTGGCATCTCAAAATCCTGCCCCGCTTGACAACTCCTGCCGGCTTTGAAATCGGTTCAGGCATGTATATCAATGTCTCGCTGCCGGAAGAGAACGCTAAGTTCTTGAGGGAGTTAGAAATCCCTGAGGGCTGACGAACAATGAAGCGAGGGTTTGCGATATTCTTGGGACTGACAATTTTGTTGATGGCACAAGTTATGTTGCTGCCCCGTTGGATGCCACAGGGTTTTGTCCCTGACCTTTTGATGTTGACAGTTATACTGGTCGGTTTCTGGAAGCCCAAAGGTCAATCGTTTTGGTTGGGGCTGTTTTTCGGTTTGTCTCAAGGTTGGATGCACGGGGCGGGTTGGTGGGCTTTCGCCTTATCGCGAGCCTTTGCAGGGATTTTTGCTGGTTGGATGCGAACCCAGTGGCTTTGGGCAAGCCCAATAGCAGCAGGTTTCTGCGCTGCCATCACCACTATCGCAACAGAAACCTTATTGGCACTTTTGCTGGCTTTATCGGAACGGAGTTTGACGCCATTTGCGCTACTTTTTACCATTGGATCGTTTGAAGCAATTTTCAACGCGGTAGCAGGTTTCGCTATCTCATGGCTGCTTCGCCCTGAAGGAGGTGCTGGCGTGGAGGTGAAAGGAAAAGTTTTATTGGCACTCATTTTCCTGACTGTGTCGGTTGCGTGCCCTCAAGAAAAATGGTTGTTGCGATTTTCTGTTCGTGAGGGCACAGCGTTGAATTGGCACATTCGCATGGTGACGAAAAAAGTTGTCAATAAACGATCCGACACAGAAATCACTGAACTTTGGGTAAGGGAGCAGATAGAGCAAATTCGCCCCAACGGAAATTTGGTTTGGTCGTCGCAGACGCTCCGATGTGTCATTAACGGTGAAGTTGTCCCCGTTGACAAGACGGAGAAAACAATTTCCGAATTGACACCGTTAGGTTACCCAACCCGACCCTTTACGCTGCCGCCACCTTCGCTGCATCAACTTGATGATTGGTTGCTTGATTTGTTCGGCGGAGTGAGCCTTGTCTTTCCCGCAACCGAAGTCAAGGTCGGAGACAAGTGGCACTATAGACTCTCGGTTGGCTTGAAACCGCCCAACGAACCCAGACACTTGACAATCAACTACCAACTTGATGGCCTTGAAAAAGTCGGCGATAGGGAATGCGTGAAAATTTCCGTGAAGTTGGATTCTCCAGTAAGGTTGGCATGGGGATGGAAGGACGCCTCCATCATCGTGACCGGAGGTGCGAAACTTGAAGGCACATTTTGGTTTGACCCTTCATTAGGTTCGGTTTGTCAACGGCGCATGAAACTCTCTATAGACTACACCGTGGAATCGGAAAGGTGGGATGGCTTCCAGTTCGTCCAGACGACAAAATATGTCAATCAGGTGATGGAAGTGGAAGCGCAGCTGTCATCGCATTAGAAACTGAGGGGTGATTCCAAGTGTGTCTTGCTGTCCCAGCGCGCGTAGTTGAAATTGTAGACGAGCCCAACCAAATCGCCAAGGTTGACATAGGCGGGGTCAGACGAAACATAAGTGTGGCTTTGCTTGAAGATGTCAATGTTGGTGATTGGGTGCTCGTTCATGTCGGGTTCGCAATCCAGAAAGTTGATGAGGAAGAAGCCGAACAAACTTTGGCAATTCTAAGCCAATTGGGAGGAGCGGGCGAGGACGAGTTCCCAATTTCAGAGGAAAGTAACGACGAACAGGAAGAACTTGTCCCAAGTTGAATTTTTTCAGCCCTTTGAAGAACCAGAATTTCTGTCAAGGAGGACAAACCGATGAGGTTCATAGATGAATTCAGAAACTCTGAGTTGGCGAAAGGGGTCGTTCGTGAGATAGAGAAGTTGGCTCAAGGTCGTCGTTTCCGAATCATGGAAATTTGCGGCGGTCATACCCATACGATCTACCGTTACGGTCTGCACGATGTTTTGCCAGCAAACATTGAACTCATTCACGGTCCCGGCTGCCCTGTTTGCGTGTTGCCGATGGGGAAAGTTGACGACGCAATTGCAATTGCGAAAAAGGAAGGCGTCATATTGACAACTTTTGGTGACATGATGCGAGTTCCCGGTTCGGAAGGTTCGCTGATTGACGCTCAAGCCGACGGCGCCGACATCCGAATGGTTTACTCGCCCCTTGACGCTTTGAAACTCGCTCAACAGAACCCCGAAAGAAAAGTCGTCTTTTTCGCCATCGGGTTTGAGACTACCGCTCCAAGCACTGCTGTGACTCTGCTCCAAGCGAAGAGTTTGGGAATCAAAAACTTCTTCGTCTTTTGCAACCATGTTCTCGTCATCCCTGCAATTAAGGCGCTCCTTGACAGTTCTGAAACCCAAATTGATGGCTTTATTGGTCCCGGTCATGTGACGACAGTGATTGGAAGCAAGGCTTGGGAATTCATCCCAAACGATTACGGGAAGGGAATGGTTATAAGCGGCTTTGAGCCACTTGACATGCTTCAAGCAATTTACTTGCTCGTCAAGCAACTTGTTGAAGGTAAACCGAGAGTGGATGTTCAATACACCCGAGCCGTTCGCCCCGAAGGTAACTTGAAGGCTAAAAAAGTGATGGAGCAAATTTTTGAGTTGCGGGAAAGTTTTGAGTGGCGAGGTTTGGGTTGGATTGAGCGAAGCGCTTTGAAGTTGAGAGGTGAATTTTCCGATTTTGATGCCGAGTTGCATTTTGAGATTCCAAACCTTCAAGTCTCTGACCCGAAGGTTTGTCAATGCGGGGCAGTCTTGCGTGGGACAATTTTGCCTTGGGAATGTAAAGTTTTCGGAACCGCTTGCACCCCCGAACACCCAATTGGCGCTTGCATGGTTTCGTCAGAAGGAGCCTGTGCTGCTGTCTACCAATATGGGCGTTTCTCCCGAAAAGTTCGTGAATTGCTGTAACGACAACTGTCTCGCTCTATGTCTTAACGACAGCGAACAAGGCACAATTCTATTGCAAATCCGCCGAAGACTTATCGGGGAAGGTGATAACGAGCGTGAGTGAAGTTCGTGTCCGAATTGCACCCTCACCAACTGGCTACTTGCATGTGGGAACTGCTCGGACGGCGTTGTTCAATTGGCTCTTCGCCAGAAAAAACAACGGAAAATTTTTGCTCCGAATTGAGGACACAGACCAGGAAAGGAGCAAACCAGAGTTTGAGCAGGACATTGTTGAGGGTTTAAAGTGGATTGGGCTTGATTGGGATGAACCCATTGTCTACCAATCGCAACGGTTGGGGTTGTATCGCAGGGAAGCGCAAAGGTTACTTGAGATGGGTAAAGCCTACCCTTGTTTTTGCACGCCTGAAGAATTGGAAGAGCGAAGGCAAGCTATGTTGGCAAAAGGCGTCGCGCCCAAATACGACCGAAAGTGCAGGCGCTTGACACAAGTTGAGAGGGAAAGATTAATGAAGGAAGGTCGTCCGTATGTCTTGCGGTTTGCGATGCCTCTGGAAGGTGAGGTCGTTTTCCACGACATCATTCGCGGCGAAATTGGATTTGCCAACCGAGAACTTGACGATTTCGTTATTGTCAAGAGCGACGGTTTCCCAACTTACAACTTCGCTTGCGTTGTTGACGATCACGAGATGGGCATCACCCATGTTATTCGCGGTGAAGACCACATCTCCAACACACCACGCCAATTGCACCTTTACATGACGCTCGGTTACGAACCGCCTCAATTCGCTCACTTACCTTTGCTTTTGGGTTCTGACAGGAGCAAATTGAGCAAGCGGCACGGAGCAGTTTCCTTGAACGAATACCGCAAGATGGGGATTCTGCCTGAAGCGATGGTCAATTTCTTGGCGTTACTTGGATGGTATCCGCGAGACCAACAGGAGATAAAAACCCGTGAGCAACTTATCGCTGAGTTTGAACTTTCGGAAGTCAAGCCTTCTGGTGCGATTTTTGAGTTGGAGAAGTTGCTTTGGATGAATGGGCACTACATTCGCCAGAAACCTGTTGACGAACTTGCTCGTATGCTCGTCCCGTATTTTGCCCAGTGGGGTTGGGTTCATGACCCGCCAACGGAAGAGGAGTGGAGTTATCTTTTGCAAGTCACTCCCCTCATTCAGGAGCGCATGAGGACCCTGAGCGAGGCTGTTGAGTCGGCTGAGTTCTTTTACCGTGAACCTGAAAATTACGATGATAAGGCACGTTCCCGATTGAGCAAAGATGGTGTCGCCGAATTGCTTTCAGAGTTGTCTAACCGATTGGAGGCGTTGATAGAATTTAGCGTGGAACAGGTTGAGGAGACTGTGCGCCAGTTAGCAGCGGAACGAAATCTGAAAGCGGCTGAAGTTATTCATCCGACCAGAGCCGCTGTAACTGGTCGCATGGAAGGACCGAGCCTGTTTCACCTGATGGCGGTTTTAGGTAAGGAGCGGTGCGTGGGACGGCTTAAGAAAGCCGTGCAAATCTTGAACAGCAGCTCTTTAGCATCTGCTGAAAAATGAGGAAGGGGGTTGAAACTATGGTGCGAAGGTTGTTCGGAATTGTGGTTCTTTTGGCGGCGATGGTGTTGCCAGCAATGGCTCAAATTGATGAAGAACCAGCACAAAAGTGGGCGGTGCGGTTGGGTGTGCTTTACCCAACTGCGGGTGATGTCCGGGCTAAGACAGACACTTTCTGGGTCTATTTGGGCGTGGAGCGAAACTTCCCAGGAACTGGAATCGTGAGTTTAGACTACACCGAGGGTTCAGGTGCGGGTTACAAGTTCTCCCACTTCGCTCTATTCCTCAACCAGCGACAAAACTATGCTCCCAGATTAGACCTTCTTGCCGGTCTTGGAGTTGTTTATGCGAAATATGATATAGGTGGCGACACTGATTACAAGACACGGCTTGGCGGAACTGTCGGTGTCGCTTATTATCTCAACCCTCGCACGGAGTTGCAACTGCGCTACCACACTGGCAGTTCAAAGGAAACAAACGGCGTTGTATTGACAATCAGCCTCCGCTTCTGAGACACTTTTCAAATTTTAGCCGTCCCACGCACCTTTCATGTCATTAGTT
>FMJZ01005323.1_pt1 | contig 10930 bp, 9 predicted proteins | sample 1987881 | NCBI WGS metagenome assembly FMJZ01 (sample SAMEA4378227, study PRJEB15110) | soil metagenome | biome: soil; feature: Field; material: Soil | place: India | collected 2015-03-11 | depth 0 m | reverse complement strand
AGGTTCGTGTTGGGCGCAACGCGATACAGCGCATAGCCTCCTGCTGGCTGCAGGTTGTCGAAGCGCATAAAGTGAGTGAACGCCCCTGCAGCGAAGCCATTGCCCCAGGGCGGCGCAATCACCGGCACAGGTCCCGCCTGCCCTGTGGGGTCGTTGCTAAGGTTGAACAGCACGAAGTAGTGATAATCGGGGCGGATGCGTCCCGCAACCTGCACCTCCACCACGATTCGGCGCACGCCGCCCACGTCAGGCGTGTCGGGGAACCGCGCACATGCCGAGAGGCTCAGCAACAGCAACAGGTGCATACCTGCCCGCGCTGCTTGCCCTATCCTCCCTGACGCGCCTTGCGGCATAGCATGGAGTATACCTGCCCCACAAGGCGTCCCTTCATAACTTCTGCGCTACCCGCTCCCCCAAAACCGTCGGTCGATACTCCGATACTGTACAGCTTCGGCAAGGTGGGGCAGCTGGATTGGCTCGGAGCCTTCTATATCGGCAATCGTGCGGGCGATTTTCATGATGCGGTCATAGGCGCGTGCGCTCAGCCCCAAACGTTGCACTGCCATGCGCAGATAGCTGCGGGCGTCCTCGCCAATCGGGCAGTGTTCGCGCACAAGTTTCGCACTCATCTGAGCGTTGCACACGATGCCATAGGGCTGAAGACGCTCCAGCTGGCGCAGGCGGGCGCGCACCACACGCTCGCGAATCGCAGCTGAGCTTTCGCCTGCGTGCAGCGTGAGCAACTCCTCTTGACGCAGGCGCGGCACTTCAAGGTGGATATCGATGCGATCCAGCAGCGGTCCTGAAATGCGCTGCAGGTACTTGCGAATCACCGTGGGGCTGCAATTGCACTGCTGGTGTGTATCGCCGTAAAACCCGCACGGGCATGGGTTCATCGCAGCCACCAGCATGCAACGCGCGGGGAACTGTACCGCCGCCTGCACGCGCGAAACGGAGACCACGCCATCCTCCAGCGGCTGACGCATCGCCTCCAGCACATCGCGTTTGAACTCGGGCAACTCGTCCAGAAACAGCACACCGTTATGCGCCAGTGAGATTTCGCCCGGACGCGGGATACTGCCCCCACCCACCAGTGCAGCGTAGGAGGTGGTGTGATGGGGCGAGCGGAACGGACGCGCAGTCAGCAAGCCTGTCTTCGGAGGCAGCATGCCCGCCGCGCTATAGAGCCGCGTGGTCTGCAACGCTTCGTCCAGCGTCATCGGGGGCAGAATCGTGGGCAGGCGTCGTGCCAGCATTGTCTTACCCGAGCCAGGCGGTCCAATCAGCAGCACATTATGCCCGCCCGCCGCCGCGATTTCCAGCGCCCGCTTGGCTTGTTCTTGCCCTTTAATCTCCGAAAAGTCTACCTCGTACTCGGCGGGCTGGCTCAGTAACGCGTTCACATCTACGCGCGTGGGGAGCTTGTGGCTGGAGTTAATCAGCAGATGGACAGCGTCAAGCAGCGACTCCACACCGTATACCTCTACGCCACCCACGACCGCCGCCTCTTCAGCGTTAGCGGTGGGCACTATCAGTCGCTTTTTGCCCTCGTCGCGGGCATGCATGGCGATGGAGAGCGCACCATTCACAGGGCGTACACCTCCATCCAGCGACAACTCACCTACAATCATGGTGTCTTCCAACGAATCCAGTGGGATTTGCTCGGACACAGCAAGGATACCAACAGCGATAGGCAGGTCGTAGGCGGGTCCCTCTTTGCGCACATCAGCAGGCGCAAGGTTCACTGTGAGCTTAAACAGTGGGAAGTACAGCCCGGAGTTGCGGATCGCGGTGCGCACACGGTCGCGCGATTCCTGTACGGCGGTATCGGGCAGTCCGACCAGTGTCCAGTTCGGCGTGCCCTGTTGCAAGTCCACCTCTACCTGCACGGTGAAAGCCTCGATGCCGTGCAAAGCTGCGCTCTCCACTCGCGCGAACATACAGGCTGGTATTACGCAACCCCATCGAGATTCCTGCCTATGGAGGGTCAAAGTGGGGAAACTCCTGATGCTCCAAAACCGCTGACTATATCACCAAAGAATACTCGCGGAGCCAGAGTTGGTCGCAGAATCGATGCTACGATTGAAACACTGCGCGTAGTGTGTCGGCGATATGGCGCAGCCCCAGCTCGGGAAATACGCGGTAGCCGCTCACCTCCGCCGTAATGTAGCCCGTGTAGCCAATCGCCTCCAGCGCGGCGCGCACGGTTAGCCACGGCACATCGCCCTGTAGTGGGTTAGTAAAGCCCTGAATGTTGCCGATGTCGCCCCGAAAGTCCTTCACATGCACGCGCTGGATACGCGCGCCCAAGATGCTAATCCAGTGCTGGGGGTAGCCATAGGCGAGGATATTGCCCGCGTCAAAGTAGACGCCCACATTCTGGCTCCCGATGGAGTCAACCAGGTCGCGTGTCTCCAGCGGACTTAGCAAGAAACGGTTCCACACATTCTCAATGGAAATCACTACTTTGCGCCGTTCGGCTTCGGGGGCGAGTTGCTGCAGGGCGGCTTTAGCGCGGTCGTAGGCAACGTCGTAGGGCGTGTCGGGGGTGACCACGCCGGGCACCACCAGAATTGCGTCCACGCCCATCGCCTGCGCCAGGCGCAACTGCTGACGGCAGAGTTCGATGGACTCCTCACGTACTTTGGGGTCGGGGTGGGTGAACGGCTTTTGCCAGTAGACGCCGGTAGAGAGCGAACTCAGCTCCACGCCGATAGCGTCCGCCTCACGCCGAACGGCCTGCGCGTCGGCGTCGCTGGTAGCGGGGCTGAGCGCGCCCTCGAAGTCCATATTGAACTCAATCGAATCGAAGCCCGACTCTTTGGCGATGCGTAAACAGGTGCGGATGTCCCAGTTGCCGGGCATCGTCCAGCGATTGATTCCGATTTTATAAGTGGGCATCCGTTAATTCTGAACGGGATTCACGCTCACGCGGCGGCGGTGGCGCGGTCCTTCGAACTGCACATAGCCATCCACCAGTGCGAACAGTGTATCGTCGCTGCCGCGTCCGACGTTGCGTCCCGGATGGAACTTCGTGCCGCGCTGACGTACAATCACGTTACCAGCGCGCACAAACTCGCCGCCATACGCCTTCACGCCCAAAAACTTCGGGTTGCTATCCCGACCGTTCCGTGTGCTGCCGACGCCTTTTTTACTTGCCATAGTTGTCGCCTCCTCAAGTTGCTCGAGCGTCCCACTCAAGCCTCACAGGAGCACGGACATTCTTGTCCGTGCTACAGATTTAGATTATACCTCACTTGGCTGTCTGATTGTTCCCGCCAATCAGGATGCGGTAGTAGCAATAGATAACCAGCACCGTGAAGAACGTCCACGCGCTCAGCATGAATACCCAGCCTTGCCAGTTCATTCGATCACCTCCGCGCGTTGCATGCTCTTGCGCACATTCCATGCGTACCAGATGAGCGCGATTTGCAAGATGAACACGAAAATCACGAATCCGCGTACCATCCAGATGTGCCAGCCGACTTCTAAGCCCGCCGCCTCGATGGGGCGTGTGAAGAGTTGCCCGTCTCGGAACGGCACAATCACGTTCTCCCAGTACCAGACGCCCAGAATCGTCGCCAAGATAATCGGCGTAACATACTTGGCGCAGTAATAGAAGAAGCGCGGCACACGCAGCAACGCGCCCTCATGCATCTCTTTCCAGACTTTGTCCGCGCCGAAAATCCACATTAGAATCACGACCTCAATCAACGCCATCAGCGGCGGTCCAAATGTACCCGACCAGAAGTCGTACACATCGATGCCACCCTTAATCCAGATGGCGAACTGCACACCAATCAGCCAGAAAATAGCGAGCGCTGCAACGGCGCGTTGGCGCGTCAAGCCGAACTCGTCCTCCAGAAACGCGATAATCGGCTGACACATCGCCACGACGGAGGTCATCGCCGCAAAAAATAGCAACAGGAACCACAGAAAGCCTAACAGGTTGCCCGCAGGCAAGAAGCTGAAAATCGCGGGCATCGACACAAAGCCGAGATAGAAGCTGCCTTTGGAAGCAATCAACTGCGCTGCTGCCACCCCAAAGAACGCCGACGCCGCCGGCAGCGCAATCGATGCGCCCAGCACGACCTCCGCGAAGCTGTTCGAGGCAGTCGTGGACAGTCCCGTGAGCGTCACATCGTCGTTCTTACGCAGGTAGGAGGCGTAGCACTGGATTGCGCCCATTCCCAAGCTGAGCGAAAAGAACACCTGTCCCGCCGCCGCCAGCCAGGTTTTAGCATCCAGCAACACGAACACCTCTCTACCGTCGCGCTCGATGTACCACTTCGGCTCCCACAAAAACGCGATGCCGTTCATCACACCGTACTCTTCTGACACCGGGTGCCCCAGCGTGAACACACGAATCATCAGTACGACTGCTAATACAAACAGCAGCGGCATCGCGATTTTCGCCAGCACCTCGATTCCACCCGACACACCGCGCACCATCAGCCACAGCGTGAGGAAGTAGACCACCGCGAAGATGGCAAGCGTGAACACATCGGGCGAGAGGAAAACGCTGCCGTCGGTCTCGCCAGAGTATTGTCCCAGAAACAGCGCGTAGGGCGCAAGCACCGTGTTGGAAATCTCCTCTGTGGTCATACCTTCGTGAAGCAGCGAGCGGTCTACCTGAGGAATCTGTCCCAGCAGCGTTTTGATACTGTAGCCCAGCGTCCACGAACCGAGATAGGAATAGTAGAACAGAATCAGCGTGGGGATAAACAGCCCCAGCACGCCGAGATACTTGGCGACGGGATGTCGCCACATCAGCTGGAACATAGCGGGCGTGGTACCGTGTCCGCGCACACCGCCGTAGCGTCCCTGTGTCCATTCCAGCCACATCAGCGGAATCGCCATCAGCAGTAGGCAGATGAAGTAGGGGATCAGGAACGCGCCACCGCCGTTCGCCGCCGCCTGCCCCGGAAATCGCAAAAAGTTGCCCAGTCCGATGGCGTTGCCCGCCATCGCCAGCACCAAGCCTATCCGTGTACCCCAATGCTCGCGTCCGCCGTTGCCGTTGTTTGCCATGCGTTACCTCCATGTCCTACGCGATTAGATGTGATTCGTAATTTCATCAGAGTTTCCTGCCTAAGGTCTATTTCAGCAAGTTCGGATCGGTTGTCCGCTGTTCGCGCACGCGCTGCTTGGGCTGAGAGTGTGCTTGGAGTTCAGCCAGCAGTGCATCGTACTCGGCGCGGTTTACAGGGATAGAGACAGACTGCCCGCGCTTGCTGGAGAGCACCAGCGCGTTGATGATTTCTATCGTGCTCAAGCCCTGCTCGCCCGGCGCGACGAGCGGCTCGTCGTAGAGGATGGCGCGGGCGAAGTTCTGAATCAGCGCAGGTTGCCCCTCTAGCGCGCCTTCGGGTATGGGCGGTATGGGCGGCTCGATGGGGTCTGCGGGGATGCTGTCCCACATACCCTCCGCCTCGTAAGTGAACTGTCGGATGGGGCGTTGGAGTTTCCACGCCTGTAGCATGCCGTCCTGCAGGCGGAGTTTGCCCTCGTCGCCGCTGATTTCGATAATATTCTCGCCTGGCTCCTCGTTGGTAGTGGCGTAGAGGTAGCCGTGTGCACCGTTGGGGTACTCAATCAGCGCGAACGCCTCGTCTTCAGTTTCGATCTCGTGGAGGGCGGCGCGCGTTTGTCCCCACACGCGGCTGGGCATACCCCCAAACAGCAGCCAGAGATCGATAAAGTGCGGCGCCTGGTTGATTAGCACGCCGCCACCCTCGCCTGCCCACGTGGCGCGCCAGCCGCCCGAGTCGTAATAGGCTTGCGTGCGATACCATGCAGTAATCAGCAGCGTACGGCGCACCTCGCCCAGCAACCCCTGTTCGATGAGCCGCCGTGCGGTTTGCACTTCGGGGCGAAAGCGGTGCTGATAGCCAATCGCGAACTTCTTGCCTGCCCGTTGCGCCGCGGTAATCATCGCATCGCCGTCAGACACCGACACGCACAGTGGCTTCTCTACAAGCACATGTAATCCATTTTCAAACGCACTGACGGCGACGGTCGCGTGGTCGTAGTGTGGAGTGGCGATAATCACAGCGTCCACCAGTCCACTGCGGAACATCGCTTCATGGTTGGTGAAGTAGGGCGCGTCATACTGCTCACCCGCCGCCTGTGCGCGATCTAAATGCGTATCGCACACAGCGGTCAGCTCCGTTTCGGGCACAATCTCTTTCACAAAACGGCAGTGTCCTAAGCCCATGCCGCCCAAGCCCACGACACCGACGCGCACGGTTCGCATAGCGCGGGTAGTTCGGTAGGCTTGAGGAAAGTCCTGCAAAATAAAGTACGACGGCAGAAACGCCGTCGTACTAGTAAACCTACACTTAGACAGGAAAGTCCAAGCAACTAACCGCTCAGATAGATGTCGGGTCCTAGTGGTGGGCATTCGAAGTTATCTGCGCCGCGCTTGCGCAGATGCACGCCGTACCACACCACGAGGTCTTCGTTCAATGTGCGCTCGCCGTTCACATATTGCATGATGTTGGCGAACGAGCCGGTGCTGCCGATCATTTCGGCGGGACCGCCGCCGGTGGTATATTTCGCCTTCAGCACCCACACATCGCCGTCGCCGATTTCGCGCCGCTCAAAGAAGCCGTCCTTAGAGTTGGGCACGATTTCAGCTGTGAAACCGGTGCTGGGTTTTCGCACACGCCAGCGGGGGTCGCGATTGGGCCAGCGCAGGCGCATCGCTTCGATGCGGATGGGTTGCCAGTTCTCTCGGCGCGCCCCGCGCGGCGAGTCGGTCTCTTCAGCCACCAAGCCGCCCACGCCGTCCAGCGCAAAATGCAGTCGCCAATAGCCATTGTGCAGACGCCCAACACACACACAGCTGCTGTCCGTATAGCCATAGAGGAAGCGCGGTTTGATGATGCCTGCAAGGTTAAACCGCCAGCCCGTGATATAGCGATACCAACCTGCGGAGCACTCGGTGATGAGCAGTATCTCCTGACCACCAGGTTCCTCGTGAATGCCTACGCCACGGAAGTTGCCCGGATCGCTATTTGTATCACAGATTGTACGAGCGCGTGTGTTCGGGTTTGCGAATCGTAAGCCGTTGCCCAAGTCGGTGCCAGTGCATTCGAAGCAGTTTTCAGAGTAGAGCCAGTCGCGATAGGGACCACATCTGTTGCCGTCATAGAACACATTCAGCACGGGCATCCCACCGCGCCGTAGCACGAGGCGGTTGTTGTAAAACACATCGGCGACTTCCACGCCCGCGCCGTATTGCTGTCCATCACCCGTGCTGGCACTGGGGCGACGCACCAGCATGCTCCACACTGGGTTGCTTGCAGGCCAAGCAAGGGCTTGCCACGCAGTCCCACTGGGGGCGCTGCAACTGCCACCGCTCGGCGGTCCGCCACAAGCCGCGGGGAAGAAGTCGCTCTCTGCTGTACCATAGCCCGCCACCTGACGGTCAGTCATATCAATCAGAAAATGCCCGATTTCCCCTTCACGCCCACTGCCACGCACGTAGTGCAGCAACACGGACACTAAGCGGTGGTCGGGCACATAGTTCGGGAACGGATCGATGCGCCCCCATGTGCTTTCAGGCGCGGCTTCTGTGATAACGGGGGGCATGCCGGGCGAGCAATAAGCAACGCCACGGCGCAGAGCCTCGCCGTATTTCGGGTCAGACGCCAGAATTTGCACGGCGTCCTGGTACTCCACCTCACTGAAGTAGTCGGGTTGACCCTTGAGCGGGCTAATCTCCACGCGGCGCGGGTTCGGAAAGTCCGCATCCACATGGTAGCCCACGTTGTTGTCGTAATCGTAAATCACCAGCCCTGCACGATTGGGGTACAGCACGATGCCCGGCTCCTTGCTGGGCGGGTTCTCCAGCGTTGCCGAAAGCACGTTATAGCGTACTTTCCTTAGGAAACTCAAGCGGGGATGCTCCCACAACATACGCGCGTAGTCGCGCATCTGGCGTTCGGGAATCACATAGAAAACACCCGAACGAATGTTCATTCCTTTCACGGGGACCGCCTCTCGCAGCGAGCGAATAATTGGCAGCCCCAAAGGATTGTCGGCTTGCAACGGTACTAAAGCGTTGATCAACTTGTCCATAAGTTCCTCCTGTCAACGCAGAGTCAGCGTCGATCTGCGTGGGTTGCTGTGCGGCAAGGTTGAGCGCAAGCACAAAGCGCGAGTCTCGCCGCTTTCAACGACCTTAACAAGTATACCACGATTTTTGCGTCGTGGGGTGGAGCTGAGCCTGCAAGATGTCCAATTCCTCATAGGAATCGCTTGCTTTCACGAACGCCTTTTCCGCGCCCTCAGGTACTGCTCTTCCAATTTCTCCAAATCCTCGGGCGTCGGGCGGGCTGGTGTTTCAGGTTTTGGGGACGCTTTGCGAGCGGCTTTGGCTTTAGCGGTTGCAGGCTCAGCGGGTGCAGCCTCAGTGGGCTTGGGCGTGGCGGTGCGTCCCGCTTTCAGGGGCAGCAAGTCCTCCTCTGAGAGCAACGCCACATAGCGCAGGCGGAACGTTTTCTCATCATCGGTGAGCCGCCCGCGCGCCTCTTCCGAAAGCGAGTTCAGCCAGCGTTCGTGCATGCGCGTTTGCTGCTCGGCGTGGCGATTCCGAATCGTCTCCGGCAGGCTATCTAACTCTAAATCAACGGCAATCTCTTGGGGGCTGTAGATTTTGAGTATCGCGCCTGTGGCGTTAGCAAGGTGCGGCGCGTAGCGTCCCTCCTGCGCCTCCTTGCCCTGCGCCGCGCGAGCGCGCACCTGTACACGGTCGCCTTCTTTAAACTTCGGCATACCTTAATTGTACCTGAAATCTTCCTCGCGCTTACATCTGGACGGGTAGAGTAACAGAGATGTTTTCCGTCCCCTCACCACGCCGGATGGGTATCGACAGCCGTTTCTCATATAAATAACACAGCCCTTCCTGCCCTTCGCGACAATAGTAAATGAGCAAGTGTAGGGTCAGTGTGGCAGGGTCAGTACTGAGTTGGACAGATAGCGTGGTCTCTGGCGATTTGAGCGGCGCGATGAGTTCCGTCTTACCTTGCACGGTTGCGCCCTGCGCCTCGATGCGCACTTGCGACTGGGCGTTCGGGTTCAGCTTGTGCCCTTGCGGAAGCGCGATGCGGAGTGTCAGGTTCGGCGTGGCAGTGTTTACCGCGACGGCATCCAGCGTCTGACTGGGTGGCTGACGGTAGAGTGCAGGCGGTTGTGCCGCCTCCAAACCGCGTAGCTGCAGCGTCTCCACGCGCTTGGTTTTCAAATCCGCCACTCGAATCAGGTGGTTGTTGGTGTCGGCGATGTAGAGTTTGCCATTCGCGTAGCTGATACCGCCCGGCTCGTCAAAGGTTGGGTTCTCACCGTCGCGTGTGCCCGCTGCGCCTGTGCCCAGAAAAGTTTCTATCTTGCGTGTGCGCAGGTCGAGGCGTTTGATTTTATTATTGTAGGTATCCGCCACGTAGAGTGCGCCATCCACGTACACCACGCCAAGCGGGTGTTGCAGGCGAGCCTCGCGTCCGAAGCCGTCGCAATCGCCGAACTCAAACAAGTCGCCGCCCACCAGCGTCTCTAACTCACCGTTGGGGTCGAGATCGGCGGCGCGGATGCAGCTCACCTCGCTATCGGCGAAGTAGAGTTTCTTGCCGTCGGTGGTCATGCCGGAGGGCTGGGCGAGAGCGCAGCTACTCAGCCTGCCATCGATACACGCTTCGCGCCCTGTGCCCGCGTGAGGCTCCGCCTGTAGAGTGTTCAAGTTTAGCCGCCATAGCTGGTGCGAGCCAGCCATCGCGATATAAAGCGTATCGCCGATTAGTACTAAGTCCCACGGCGAGTTGAGCGCGGTCTGGCGTCCTTTGCCCGGTCGTGGGGGATAGGCGCGGCTCTGCTCGCCCGTGCCGGCGAGCGTCTCCACCGTACGCTTGCGCAAATCGGCTTTGCGAATGGCGTGGTTGTCTGTGTCGGCGATATAGAGCGCATCGGCGTCAGGGTCATATGCCATCCCCTGCGGGTTATTGAAGCACGCCTTCTCGAATGCGCCGTCCTCCAATCCCATCGCGCCTGAACCAATGACCCCCTGAATTGTGCCGTCTTTTAACGAAGCGACCAGTATACGATGATGGTTGGAGTCGGCGATGAACAGACGCTGCGTGCGCTCGTCCGCCAGCACCTTGCCTGGGAATCGCAGTACTGTGCGCGCCTCTTTCTCGCGTTCCAGCTTGAAATTCAACGCGCCGCGCTTCAAAGTGCCTTTCGCCTCGGCGGTCTTGATGGTCTGCTCAATTGCGCGGTCAAAAATCTCGTAGATGCCCTCGCCGGAATGATAGCCCACTATTTTACCGCTGGGGTCTATCAGTACCAGCGTGGGCCACGCGCGCACGGCGTACTGTTGCCAAATGGTCATTTGGTTATCGTTCACCACAGGATGTTCTATCTCGTAGCGCAAAATCGCCTGACGGATATTCTCGGTCTCCTGCTCAGTGAAGAATTTCGCGGAGTGGACGCCTATCACAACCAGTTCGTCGGCATACTTGCGTTCCAGCCGTTTCAGGTCAGGAAGGATGTGCATACAATTGATACAGCAATAGGTCCAGAAGTCCAGCAGTACGACTTTACCACGCAGTTCGCGTAGGCTGAGGGGGCGTTCGGTGTTGAGCCACTGCAGTCCTTCGGGGAAGTCGGGGGCGTTGATTGTCCCTTCCATAGTTTGACCCTCCTGTGGGATGCGGGGGTTGCTGCGCCAGAGAAACTGCCAGAGCGCAAGCAGGGCGATACTCAGCAACGCCAGCATCACAACGCTGGTTTTCATAGCGGGCTTATTGTACCTGAAAAAGCGAAAGCCCCCTGTTTACAGGGGGCTAAAATGGGTGGGCAGGCATGCGCCTGCCCGATAAGATAAGGTCCGCTTAGAACTTGACGCTGAGCGTGGTGGCAGCCACCGCGCCAC
>FMJZ01074984.1_pt1 | contig 10938 bp, 8 predicted proteins | sample 1987881 | NCBI WGS metagenome assembly FMJZ01 (sample SAMEA4378227, study PRJEB15110) | soil metagenome | biome: soil; feature: Field; material: Soil | place: India | collected 2015-03-11 | depth 0 m | reverse complement strand
CCTTTCAACTATTTTACCACACTTTCTGGTCATGAGCCTATTATTTTTGTTCTTCTCTCGGTTAGCAGTCCGTGTTTTGGGATATGTCAAATTAGAAAACTAGTGAACTTGGTAAAACTCTGTAATTACACAAAATCCCATGCAGATGCAAAGCAAAATAAAACGAAAACAACTCGTTTAAGCATTTAATAGAGAACTCAGGTAGAGTCAATATTATCTCAAGAGATCCAGCGTGCACTTGCGAGTTTCTCGGTTTTTCTTCTAAAGTTCGGCGGACCTTAAATATCTTCCAGGGTTTTAAAAATTATAATTCATTGACTTCATGTGTTTTCAGATTATAATAAAGTATGATAACAACCGATTATCTATTGACTTCATTTATTTGGGGATGATGGTAAAAATGAGTTCCTTTTGGGCTATTGGGTAATGAGTATGCGATTTCATCATAAATATTTGAGGCAAATTTCAGTAATCATATTGTTATTAGGTGTACTTTTTATCGTGGGTAGTAAATCATCCAAAGGTAAAGAAAAATCAAACTTAAGGATTGCAATGTTTTACCAAAAATTAGACAATAAAAAAGTGCGCTGTGAAATCTGTTTTCGCAATTGTGTGATTGCTCCCCAAAAAAGAGGCTTCTGTCGGAACCGAGAAAATCGGGATGGGGTATTATACAATTTAGTCCATTCTAAACCTTCTGCAGTTCACATTGACCCAATTGAAAAAGAACCCCAATTACATATGTTACCGGGAACTGAAATTCTATGTATTGGCACTGCGGGATGCAATTTTAGATGTAAGTTTTGCCACAACTGGCACCTTTCGCAAAAGTCAATAGAGGAGATGGATTATATCGAATTGCCACCAGAATCAGTTGTGGCGCTAGCATTAAAGAGAAATATAAAGACTATCTCATTTACCTATAATGACCCAATCGCATTCTATGAATATATGTATGATATTACAAGATTAGCCAAAACACACGGACTAAAAATTCTTTTTCACACTAATGCCACCTTAAATCCTGAACCATTAAAAGAATTGCTGAAATATACGGATGCGGTTACAGTTGATTTAAAAGGTTTTACCGAAAAATTTTACCAAGAGGCATCCGTTGCCGAACTACGACCAGTCTTAAACTCATTAAAAATCATCAAAGAGCAAGGTTGTTGGTTAGAGATTGTCAATCTGGTAATTCCAACGCTTAATGATGATTGGGAAACAATCAGAAAGATGTGTATCTGGATACGAGATACTTTAGGGTCTGAGACGCCATTGCATTTTTCTCGGTTCTTTCCGAATTATAAATTGACTAATCTACCACCAACTCCTATTTCCACTTTAGAACGGGCGCACAAAATTGCCAAAGAAGTTGGCTTAGAATATGTGACGATCGGTAATGTGCCCGGTCATAAGTATAATTCAACTTATTGCCCCAAATGTGGCAAACGGATTATCTATCGAGTTCATTTCACGGTTTTAGAAAATAATGTTATCAAAGGTAGTTGCAAATTCTGTAAACATAAGATTCCAGGTATTTGGGAATAGTATTTTAAAATTTATTAAGCGCATAAGTTCGATTCGAAAAAAATTTGGTAAAGAAGAAATATTTAGCATATCATGCAAGAATAATTTCAAAAATAGAATTTAAATTTTTAGAGAAACTTAATACTTTAAGATACAAATGTGCCCACAATTGGTTTCTCTGTGAAAGGAAAATAAAACTTCTTGATGAAGGTAAGAACTTATTAGTTATAAAACATTTTCGAGAATTTGCTGAAGAAGTATTTTCAATACACGATGCTTTATGGAGCTGGAGTATATGATGGATGATTGGCAAATAAAGAAATTAAGGGAAATGCTAAAAGTGTAAATTTTGGTGACACCGTACTTCTCTTTTTATAAAACATCCTGAAAATTATTTTTATTTTTGACAGTACCGTGATTGTCTCAATAATACGATAATTTATTTGGTGTCTGAATTATTAAATATCTTGGTGAATGATGTTAGAATTGATTGAATGATTGATTTTGTATCTGACTTCATAAGTGATTGTCTTAATAATGAGAACATTACTTGAATAAATAATGGTTTAATAGACTTGTTATTTGATAAAGATTCTACTCTGCTGATTGACCTAATACACCGCTGAAAAGGTGATAGAGGGAATACTACCCTGCCTTGAGGTTGTTGTCCGCATATCGCCATCCGCTTCAAGTAGTTACATCAAAAAAATGCTTGATTTTTGAGAAACTTTTAAGTATACATTACCTGGAATCACAAATAGAATGAAACCATGGATAAATACAGATGAACACAGATAAAAACACACTGGAAATTGTTTTAACTAAAGAGATAGGAAAACTATTAAAAGGTATAAGGGAAAAGGCACATTTAACTCAAGAAGAAATCGGAGTGAGATTGGGATTCTCAGGTAAAAGCGGAAGAGTATATGTCTCTAAATTAGAAAGAGGTCAAATAGAAAATCCGTCTTTGAAGTTAATTCTAAACTATCTTACCATCTGCGAAAAACCCTGGTCGGTGTTTTTTGAAAAGTTAGCCGAGATATATTTTGATAAACAACACCAGAAAATTATGGCACAAGTTCCGACCACAAAATATTATAAGAAAATTGACCGCGATGTGGCAAAATATACTCAAGGCATTAAAACCAAATTTTCAGAAAAGCAAAATATAAAACCTTTAACCCAAGAACAGAAAGAAAAGATGGCAGTTGAATTTGGTAAATATCGGGTAGTAATGGAACAGATTGAACGGGAAATTACTCTATTACTTGGAGATTCTAATGAACCACGACTTTATAATCAATTTTATAAAGCCTTTGCCCGAGAATGTTATCGGGTGATAAATAAATTTATCACGAAATCACGAAAGGAAGAAAACCTGAAAAAAATCTCGGTCATCTCGCTATCCGCTGCGATCCAAGACAATTTGCGTCCGATTGTCGAGAAATGGGGTAATAGAGGATTAAAACGAAATATCTTAGAACAAATAATAGAAATTCCCTTTAAATATATCCAACCCATATAAACTTTGTAAAAATTTATTGACATTAGCTATTAACATTAGTATCATTGTTCTTAAATTTGTATAATCAGGAGGAAATATATATGCCGTTAGTTGGAATTATTATGGGAAGTGATTCGGATTTAGGAATTATGAAGGACGCGGCAGAAGTGCTGGAAGAAATGTCCATTGACTTTGAGATTACGGTTGCTTCGGCGCATCGAACACCTGAACGAATTTCTGAGTATGCCAAGAATGCCTCGGCGCGCGGATTAGAGGTTATTATTGCCGGTGCGGGTGGCGCAGCACATTTACCCGGAGTATTGGCATCGCTTACAGAATTACCGATTGTCGGTGTTCCGATTAAATCATCCAATCTCGATGGCTTAGATTCATTGCTGTCAATTGTTCAGATGCCGAAAGGCATCCCGGTGGCTACCGTAGGAATTAATAATGCCAAAAATGCGGGATTGTTTGCCGCTCAAATTTTAGCGAATAAATATCCTCAGATCAAAGAGCGAATACTAAAGTATCGCGAAAAAATGAGGGATGAAGTTAATGCCAAAGCAGAGAAAATAAAAACGCTTGGTTATAAAGAATACTTGAAACAAATATAAGGACTGTCTAATATAAAGAATGTTATAAAGAATATTTGAAAAAAATATAGAGAATATTTAAAACGAGTATAAAGAATATTTAAACAAAAAGGTTAAACAATAAAATAATGCCAGTTTTATTAGCAACCCAACTGGCAATTAAAAAAGCAGTAGCAATTCTAAAAAAAGGAGGGATAGTTGCATTTCCGACTGAAACCGTCTATGGCTTAGGTGCCGATGCATTTAATCCCATGGCGGTTGCAAAAATTTTTGAAGTTAAATCCCGACCGCAATTTGACCCTTTGATTGTTCATATCGGTGATAAAAATGATATTTATAAATTATGTCGCAAGGTTAACTCAAAAGCACGATTACTGATTGATAGATTCTGGCCCGGGCCTTTGACTTTAGTATTGCCTAAAGAAAAAATTATTCCGAATATTGTTACTGCAGGACTTCCAACTGTTGCCGTAAGAATGCCCTCACATCCGGTGGCTTTGTCTTTGATTAATCAACTTAAAAAACCAATTGCTGCGGCCAGTGCTAATCTTTTTGGACGTTTAAGCCCAACTACGGCAGAACATGTTAAAGACCAGCTCGGCGATAAAGTTGACTTAATTCTTGATGGCGGAAAAACTGAAAGGGGTATTGAATCAACTGTGATAACTTTTATTAAAAATGACACAATATTATTGAGACCAGGCGCAATTCCTGTTGAGTCCTTAGAAGCAATAATTGGTAAAATAAAATTAGCAGTTAAGCCGACGCGAAAACCGCTTTCACCCGGCCAACTTGCCCAACACTATTCTCCGCACACCCGATTAATAATTCTTAACCCAAGAACCAAAATTAAAAAGAATAAAAGATGTGGACTTTTGGCGTTTACGCGGAAAAAGAATACCTCAAACTTTGCGATGGTGGAGGTCTTATCGGAAAAAGGAGATTTGCGCGAAGCGGCGTCAAATTTGTTTTCCTGCCTTCATCGGCTTGACAAAGCTGGTTTAGATATCATTTACGCCGAACCCGTGCCCAAAATTAATTTAGGATATGCCATTATGGACCGCCTCAAACGAGCTGCCCATAAAAATCACTAAAAATAACTTCTATGCTATAGCTCAGGCATTATAGTTAATTGGAGAGATAAAGGTGAAGAGAACGATTAAAACTATTAGGCGATACTGCAGGCTATAGATATGTTCAAAAAGAGAATATGGACTTATTTATGAACTATGGACCAGACGATGCATCCAGCGAAGATGATTACCGACTTTATCTTAAATTTGACTAAAAGATTCTCGGCAAATAAATTTTTAGAGAAATAGACCTAAATTGCTATTATTCAGGATAAATTATGGGAAAAGTCCACGAAACTTATAGACCTCGGCAATGCGTTCAATCGCAACAATGTAAGCCGCAGTGCGTAATGAAACCTTGTACTCTTGCGCTTTGTTCCAAACCTTGTCAAATACCAAAACCATTCGTCGTTCCATATGTCGATTAACTTCTTCGGCTTCCCAGTATAGACCACTTAAGGCTTGCACCCATTCCAGATGACTGACAACAACACCACCCGCATTGGCTAAGATATCAGGAACAACATACACACCTTTCTTATCTAAGACTTCATCCGCTTGGGGTGTAGTTGGTCCGTTAGCCCCTTCACTAATAACTTTGGCTTTAATATTATTAACATTATCCTGGTGAATCTGATTTTCTAATGCCGCTGGAATCAAAACATCAACATCCAAAAAGAGAATATCATTCTTATCACAAGGTTTCAGTTTTCGATACTCAGCTAAACATTTTTGTTTTTCCGTGCATTCGTTCATAATTTCTTTTACCGGTAGTCCGTTCCAATCAATAAAGCCACAAGTTGCATCCGAAATGGCTACAATCTTTGCGCCCATTTCTTCTAAAAATAAAGCAGCATGGCTACCAACATTACCAAACCCTTGAATTGCAACCGTAGCATCTTTTAAGGGTTTTTTAAGTTTTTTAAAGAGTTCTCGAGTACAGATTGCGACACCACGGCCGGTTGCTTCTTTTCTGCCTTTAGAGCCACCTAATACTTCGGGTTTACCCGTGACAATTGCCGGTTCAGCATGGCCAATAAACATACTATAAGTATCCATCATCCAAGCCATAGTTTTGGCTGTGGTATAAACATCAGGTGCCGGAATATCCTTTTGTGGCCCTAATATGGGCATAATTTCCGCAGTAAAACGCCGTGTGAGTTTTTCTAATTCTTTTTCTGAAAGTTTAGTTGGATCACAAATTACTCCACCTTTTGCGCCGCCATAAGGTAAATCCAATAAAGCACACTTCCAGGTCATCAAAGCGGCTAAGCCGACAACTTCATCTTCATTCACATCTGGATGATATCGGACGCCACCTTTAGTTGGACCAAGCGCATTATTATATTGACAGCGATAACCAGTAAAACAGATAACCTCTTTATTATCCATTTCCACCGGAAAAATAACTTTTAAAGTTCGCATCGGACATTTCAATATTTTCAGAATATATTCAGGAATTTTAGTATAGGCGGATGCTTTTTCTACTTGTTCTCTAACAACATTGGCTAAAGAAAAATTCATGACTTATCCAATTTTTCATTTAACCTTTGCCACAGAGACACAAAAATTACCGATAGACAACATAATCTTTGTGTTCTCTGTGGCATATCTGCTTCCCCAATTTTTTGGTTTATGAATTTAAGATTTTTTCAGCTTCTTCTTTATCTGAGTCCATAACATAAGCAATTCCGGAAATTTCTGCGGCTTCTTTGGTTAATGCGGCAATATCATCCCGCGTGAGATATTGTAAGGCAAATTTACGCGCACCGCACATTAGTTGTCGTAATCCTTGGGCTAATCTTTGATAATAGGTGTAAAGCCCAATTGCTCCTGGAGGTATTTCGTCAAATTTATCACCGTATTCTTTTCTTAATTCGGGTGCGGTAACAAAGATTTCATCTATGGTTTGACCGAACCTTTCAATATAGACCGGAATATCGCCCTCTTTGATTCGTTTTCCAATTGTCTTGCCGACCATTACTGCAGCTAGTGGACCACGTGCCATACCAATCATATGGAAATATGGCGCGCCGAGGGCTAATCCTTTGAAAATCTGGTCTTCAAAGGTAAAACCACCAGCGATAGCAATTGATGGAAGATATTCACCTTTTTTCGCCAAAATATCACAATATCGATATAACAATGAGTGCAATTCCACGGCTGGAATACCCCATTCATTCATCATTCGCCAAGGACTCATCCCAGTTCCACCGCCAGCAGCATCCACAGTCAACATATCAATTTTGGCTTTAGACGAAAATTTTACTGCTCGGGCTAAATCTGCGGGTCGATAAGCACCTGTCTTTAGGAAAATATATTTAGCTCCCGCTCTACGTAATTCTTCAACTCGCCTCATAAAACTTTCTTCAGTCACCATACCAACACGGGAATGACGCTCAAATTCATGAAAGACACCACGTTCAAATGCTTTGATTACCTCAGGCTCTTCAGGGTCAGGTAAGACAACATAACCGCGTTGTTTAAGCAACTGTGCCTTTTTTAAGTCTTTGATTTTAACTTCACCGCCAATATCTTTAGCACCTTGTCCCCATTTCAATTCGACTACTTGAACACCTAATTTTTCAATCGCATATTCTTGAACACCAAGACGGGTATCTTCCACATTCGCCTGCAATACCACTGCGCCGTAACCATTTCTTTGCCAATCCATAAAAAGTTTAACTCTTCGTTCCAATTCTGGTGAGTGAATAACTCTACCATTCCGAATTTCTGAGCGGACATCCATTCCGCAGATATTCTCGCCAATTGTGACAATTGTGCCGGTGATTGCCGCGCCAACGGCTAATCCTTCCCAATTATTTTGGGCAATTTGAGTTGAGCCTAGTCCAGGAATGACAAAAGGTAGTTTAACCTTAATTCCCTTATCATGACCGATTCTCTGTTCTAAGTTGACATTGGGGAAAATTGCTTTATCCGAATCAGCTTCAATGCCGTGAGCACCGACTGCAGTTCCTTGAATAGTAAAATGTGAATAGTCTACAGGATAATTTTTTTCAGATGCGGTCGTAATAATACCAAATGGTTGGGGATAAATAACTTCGGCACCACGATATGCCGATTTTCCTATCTCACACATTCCGATACAGCCGTCAACACAAGTAACACACATCCCGCTGATGTGAGTTCTTGAGTCTTCGGTTCGGTTTTTAGTTAATGTTGCTGCTGATGCATTTAATCGGGTAAATGTTGGCATTTATTATATCCTCCTTATATTATCTTATTCTTTTCAGTTTGGGCTTTTTCTCTTTTTTCTTGTTCACACCACGCACATGGGTCCATATAACACTTCATATCTTCCCATGCTTCAAGACACGGTGGATTTTCCGCAAGACAAGCATTACAAATCGGTTCTTTTTCTTCTGGTCCTTGACATCGTGCTTGACAAGCAGGACAAATATAAATACAACCACCACAAAGACGACAGGCTTCGGATTTTTTATCAAATGGAGTTGTGATTTTCCGTTTGTAACCACGCTGGACAAAATTAATCGCCCTGCCATCCATCTGTTCTTTACACATCCGCACACAAAGTCCGCAATAGATACAATCATCATATCTAATATTTCGGAACCGGCATTGAGTTACTTCCCATTTGGATGCTAAGTCTTGAATAACTTTTGACTGCGGGCAAGTGGCTAAATACATTTCCAGTAATAATCGTCGTGTTTGCATCACTCGTTTCGAATGGGTGCGGACAATTAAATTATCTTCTACCGGATAAGTACAAGATGATACCAATTTACTATTAGTTGGATTATGAGCATACGATATTTCGACAACGCAAAGTCGACAAGCACCATAGGGATTAAGTCCTTCATCGTAACACAAAGTCGGGATTTCTAGACCCAAAAATTTGGCTGCTTCTAAGAGTGTTGTGCCTTTATCGAATTCAAAGTCAATTCCGTTGATTTTTAATTTCGGCATTGGTTCTCCTATTCTACAATTATTGCCTTAAATGGGCAAGTATCTTTACAAATTCCGCATTTAATACACAATTCTTGATTAATGGTATGGATTTTTTTCCGTTCGCCACTAATCGCATTTTGGGGACATGCTTTTATACATTTCATACATCCTGTGCAGTTATCAGATAAGATTAGATATTTAATAAGTGACTTGCAGACACCAGCCGGGCATTTTTTATCTTTAATGTGAGCATCGTATTCATCTTCAAAATAACGGAGTGTAGAAAGTACGGGATTAGCTGCGGTCTGTCCTAAGCCGCACATTGAAGCATCTTTTACCATCTGGGCGATTTCTTTTAAGAAAGCAATATCACCTTCTTGTCCTTTACCTTCAGTTATATCCGACACAATTTCATACATTCGTTGAGTGCCTTCGCGACAAGAAAAACATTTGCCGCAAGATTCATCGCGTAAGAAATTTAAGAAGTATTTGGCAACATCAACCATACAAGTATTTTCATCCATTACAATCATTCCACCCGACCCCATCATTGAACCAGCCGCAGTTAATCCTTCATAATCAATCTTTAAGTCAAGTAATTCCTTCGGCATACAGCCACCGGATGGACCTCCAGTTTGCACGGCTTTGAATTGTCTATTGTCTGGAACACCACCACCAATATCAAAAATTATTTCTCTTAGAGTTATTCCCATAGGAACTTCAACTAATCCGGTATTTCTTACTTTCCCAACTAAGGAGAAGATTTTTGTGCCTTTACTTTTCTCGGTACCAATTTCCGCAAATTTCTCAGCGCCCATTTTAATAATAGTAGGAATTGTTCCCCAAGTTTCAACATTATTGATGTTGGTAGGCTTATTCCAAAGACCTTTTTCACTAGGAAATGGAGGTCTTTGTCTGGGTTCGCCAATACGTCCTTCAATTGAAGCAATCAAGGCAGTTTCTTCACCGCAAACAAAAGCACCAGCGCCACGTGCAATCGTAATATCAAAATTAAAACCCGAGCCAAGAATATTTTCGCCTAATAAACCGGATTTTTTTGCTTGTTCTAAGGCAATTTTTAAGTTTTCGATGGCTAATGGATATTCGGTTCGGACATAGATAATTCCTTGTTTGGCACCAATGGCATAAGCACCGATAATCATTCCTTCAATCACACAGTGAGGATTGCCTTCTAACAGACTTCGGTCCATATAAGCGCCTGGGTCACCTTCATCCGCATTACAGATGATATATTTTTCGTCGCCTTTTTGTTTTCGGCAAATTTCCCATTTTAACCCAGTGAGAAAACCCGCACCACCACGACCTCTTAATCCTGATGTTTTTACCTCTGCAATAACATCTTCCGGAATCATTGTAAATGCTTTGGCTAATGCCTGATATCCTTCAATGGCAAAATAGTCATTAATATCAGTCGGATCGACAAAGACATTATTCCCTGAAATTAGACGATATTGTTTCTTATAAAACGGAATTTCATCGTAATAAGTAAACTTTTGTTTTGATACCGGATCTTCATATTTTAGACGGTCTATTATTTCATTATTGAGCAAAGTCTTCTCAATAATCTCCTCGACATCAGATGGAGCCAATTTCTGATAGAAAATTGGTTTATTTCCGTTATCTGAAAATATAATCACATTAGGTTCGGCTTCGCAAAACCCATGGCAACCGCTACTGCGAAGATTTATTCTGTCTTTCAAGTTTCTCTTTTTAATGACCTTTTTGAAAGCACTAAAAACTTTTTCCGAACCTCGCGCACGGCCACAAGTCCCAGAACTGACAACAATGGTTGGTAACTCAGAATGTTGTTTTTCTTTTGCCTTTTGGATAATTTTTTCTAAAACTTTAGCCGAAGTTATCTTTTTCATAGTGTTTCCTTTTTGGTGGATTTGGTTTGATATTGTTGAATCAACTTAGGCACTCGATTTGTACTCATCTGTCCGTAATAGTCTTTATCAATTACCACTACCGGTCCAATGGCACAACAACCAAGACAGTTAACGCTTTCTAAAGTAAATTGTTGGTCTGAAGTTGTTTCACCAGTTTTAATATTCAGACGGCGTTCAAACTCATCTAAAATTTTGGGTGCGCCCCGAACATGACATGCAGTTCCCATACAGACAACACAAGTATGTTTACCACGAGGAACTAAACTGAATGCTCGGAAAAATGTTGCCACACTATAAACTTCTGATAAAGGAATATTTAACCCTTTTGCTACTTCACATAAAGCTGATTCTGGAAGATAATGAAAACGCTCTTGAATATCTTGGAGAATCGCAATTAGCGC
>FMJZ01000856.1_pt1 | contig 10940 bp, 12 predicted proteins | sample 1987881 | NCBI WGS metagenome assembly FMJZ01 (sample SAMEA4378227, study PRJEB15110) | soil metagenome | biome: soil; feature: Field; material: Soil | place: India | collected 2015-03-11 | depth 0 m | reverse complement strand
AAGTATTTCAGTATTTGCTGTCAAATTGTTCTAAGTTATTAAAGAAATACATAAAGTCCGCTACAAAAAACCAATTCAGTTTATAATTGAAAAGGAGAAATGTAACAAATGTCTTTAACTTATACATAAGATTGTCAAGGATTTGATATTCTGGTATCATTATATTTATGAAGAAAAGGGTTGTGTGCGCTGGTACATTTGATTATCTTCATCCTGGTCATATTGATTTTTTAAAACAGGCCAAATCTTTGGGGGATGAACTGATTGTGATAATCGCAAGAGATGAGACTGTAAAGCGAATTAAAGGTTTTTTCCCTGTACATAATGAGAATTTAAGGAAAAAAAATATTGAAGATACAGGCATTCCTGATATGGTTGTATTAGGAAACCTTGATAGCGATATCCTCGAGATTCTCGAAAAGTTAAAACCAGACATTATAGCTCTCGGGTATGACCAAAGAGTATTAGAAGAAGATATCTCCAAGAAATGCCCTAACTGTAATATAGTGAGACTATCCTCTTTTCATCCTGAAAAATTTAAATCATCATTTTATAGGTCAGCAGATGAAACAAAAAGGGGATCCGAATAGGATCCCCTTTTTGTTAAATAAAGGAAAGATAAATTTAAATTCCAAAAGGATTTACAAAAAGAACGATAAGGACGATAACTAAGGCATAAATTGCCAAAGACTCTATCATAGCAAGACCGATGATAAGGGTTGTCGTTATCTTGCCTGAAGCCCCTGGGTTTCTTGCTACGCCTTCTGTTGCACCTCTTAAGCCAACACCCATGCCTATTCCTGTTCCTAGTCCAGCTAAACCAATTGCAAGACCAGAACCTAAAACAGCCATTCCATAGTAGTTAAGCTTTGAATCACTAACAGCCGACTCTTCAGCAAAGGCAATAGGTGTAAAGATGGCAAAAGCAAGAATAATTAACACTGCCATTGCAAAAAACTTTTTCATAAAAATACCTCCTTTCTTTAAGATTAATGAGACTCCTCAACTGCTCCTGCAAGATATAAAGTAGTTAATAAAGTAAAAACAAAAGCCTGCACTATGCTCACAAGAACACCGAGACCTAGAATAGCTATAGGTATAAGAGCAGGCACCAATAAACCAAGTATAATCATGAGTGTATGTTTTGCCATCATATTACCAAAAAGCCTGACAGAGAGTGTAAGAGGTCTAACTAAATGACCAATTAATTCAATAAAAAACATCATTATCATGAGAGGTAATGCATATATAGACCTTATCGGGCCTAAAAAGTGCTTTAAATAAGCTATCCCATTAACCTTAAGACCATAAAATTGATATATAAAGAAAACAGGTACTGCTATTGATGCGGTTGTATTAATATTGCCTGTAGGTGCATCAAATCCCGGTATTAGACCAAAAAAATTACAGGTAAGTATATATAGGAAAATAGTTCCAATAAGTGGATAAAACTTGTCTCCCCAATGATGACCTATATTAGACCTAGAGAGATTCAGCAAGAAATCAGCAAAGGTCTCTAAAATATTCTGAAGTCCTGAAGGAATAAGATGGATTTTCTTTCTTACTGCTAATGATGCGCCTATTAATGTTCCCATTGCAAGCCATGAATAGGATACGTAAGAAGGAACTTCAGGTAATAGTGCCTCTAAAAAAGTTGCTCCTGCCACCTCAACCTCCTTATTATAAAACTAAAGTATCATAATTAAAAAATAAATAAATGTCAATGTCTGAGCTATAAACTTTTTTTATTGACTGATAATATCTTGCATTAAAAGCATTGAGCCTTTTGAAATGCCTAATACAGATGAGACTACATCACACTTAGATTGAAAGAGAAAGAATATCTTCTGTTTAGAAGAAGATTTATATGTGCATAGGGTCTCATAATTGCCCTGTCCCTTGCTTATTATAAAATTTGATTGATTGAATAAATCATTAAATTTTTTTGATGTAAATTCAAGTATAGTGCCTACGCAGTCAGAGCCATTGTCAACTATTTCGCATATATCTGTTAACCTAACCTCGATAGCATCATCAATGGTTGAATCATTTAACACAGGATAACCTTTTACCACAGCTTTTACCTTTTTGCCAAGATTAATTATGGTCTCTATGAGAAGCCTATCAAAAACTATCTCTCCAGCATTATCAAGCAAATATAGAACCTCTTCAGCATTGTCAAGATGCTCCTTAAATTGCTCATAATTGTCAACAGTAATTGGATTATTTAATGCCCTCTCAATAGTCCCTGTAATATCAACAGATGTAAATATACCGAAATCTATTACATTTCCAGCTATAGCAAGCCTTGACGCTGTCCATAGTGGATCAGTACTATTTTCTATCATCTTTTTTAGATCAGGATACAGTCTTAAAGCTATTTGATTATACTCTGATTTTATTTCTTTAAATGGGTCTTTGCCAAGTAAATTTCGTATTTTTCTATGAATAAATGTTGTTGAATGAGCAGGCGTCTGAGACATATCAGTTGCCTTAATCTCTTCACATACTGCTTTTAGTACCTTAACTTGTAAGGCTTCATCTCTGGTTCCAAGCCTTGATGCAATTATTGTCTGTTTAAAAAAACATGGGAAACAATCTAAATGTACCTTCATCTTTTTATTGCCTTATCTGCAATATCTCTTCTGAAATGCATTCCTTCAAAATGTATCTTCTCAATAGCCTTATAAGCCCTATCCTTTGCTGCCTTGATATCCTTTCCAATGGCAGTGACCCCCAGCACCCTACCTCCATTGGTTATTATTCTATTGTTATCAAAGGCTGTGCCTGCATGAAATACAACAACATCCTTCATCTTCCTTACATCTTCAAGTCCAAAAATCTCTTTACCCTTGTCGTATTTATTGGGATAGCCTTTTGAGGTCAGTACAACGCATACCGATGCTTCATCCTTCCATTTAATCTCAACATTAGACAACTTTCCCTCAGTAATTGCTAAAGATATAGACATAAGATCAGAATCTAATCTTGTCATGATCGGCTGGGTCTCGGGATCTCCCATTCTGCAATTAAATTCAAGCACAAAGGGAATCCCATCCTTAATCATCAGTCCAGCATAAAGTATTCCTTTATATTCGATCCCTTCTGATTTAAGCCCATAAATAGTAGGCTTCATTATCTTCTCCATTACAAATGATTCAATCTCCTTTGTAACAACAGGGGCAGGGCTGTATGCACCCATTCCGCCTGTGTTAGGACCTTTATCATTGTCAAAGACCCTTTTATGGTCCTGTGAATGGGCCATGGGCACAATATTTTTCCCATCAGTAAATATCATAAATGAAGCCTCTTCACCTGTAAGGCATTCTTCTATGACTACCTTGTTTCCAGCCTCACCAAATATCTTTTCTTTCATTATACTTCTTAATGAATCTATAGCCTCGTCAACAGTGGCTGCTACTATCACACCCTTTCCAGCAGCAAGTCCATCTGCTTTTATAACAATTGGGGCGCCTTTCATTCTCACATAATCCTCTGCCTGATGATAAGAGGAAAATACCTTATACTCAGCAGTAGGAATGAGATGCCTTTTCATAAAGTCTTTTGCAAATGCCTTACTCGACTCTAATTGAACAGCAGCCTTTTTAGGACCTAATATTCTCCTGCCCTCTTTCTCAAATACATCTACAATCCCTTTTGCAAGAGGTTCCTCAGGGCCAACTATTGTAAGATCTATCCATTCATACTTGACAAAATCAACAAGAGAACTAAAATCTGAAGGCTGTACATCTATACATTCAGCAATCTCAGCGATCCCTGCATTTCCAGGGGCACAATAAATCTTATCAACGTATCTAGACTGAGATAGTTTCCATACAATGGCGTGCTCTCTTCCACCGCCTCCTATTACTAAAACCTTCACTTATCCCCCATTATTCATTAAGATTTTTTAGTGTCTGAAATGCCTTACCCCAGTAAAAATCATGGCCATATCATACTCGTCTGCTGCACTAATTACCTCTTGATCTCTGAGTGAACCGCCTGGTTGTATAACTGCTTTTACACCCATCTCAGCAAGCACATCTATGCCATCTCTGAAAGGGAAAAAACCATCGGATGCAGCCACACTTCCTTCAAGGGATTCACAGGCATTGATTGCACCAATCTTTGCAGAGTATACCCTGCTTGTTTGCCCAATACCAATGCCAATTGTCCGGTCTTTACTTGCATAGACAATAGCATTAGATTTTACATGTTTACAGACCTTCCATGCAAAGGCAAGGGCTTCATGCTCTTCTGTGGTTGGTTGACGCTTTGTAACAGCCTTCATTTTCATTACATCTTCATTTGAATAATCCCAGGTCTGCAATAACAAACCGCCTGCTATCCTTTTTATATCCCATTTAGAGGCATTCCTTTTTGTAAGCATATCAGGCATTTCCAATAATCTGATATTCGTCTTTTTTGAGAATATGGCAAGGGCATCCTTTGTAAAAAATGGAGCTATTATAACCTCAAGAAAAAGATCTGCCATTTCCTTTGCAGCATCAGCATCAACCTCTGTATTGAAGGCTACAACACCACCATATGCAGAGACAGGATCTGTTTTAACAGCCTTTTTATAAGCATCTTTAGCAGTTTCACCTATTGCAACTCCGCATGGATTATTATGTTTTATAATCGCACATGCCTTTTTATCAAACTCAAGCACAAGTAAAAGCGCAGAGTGGGCATCAAGATAGTTGTTAAATGACATCTCTTTTCCTTGTATAACCCTTGCCTCGGGAAGGGCAAGGCCATCTGTCTTTTCTTTATATAATGCGGCGCTCTGATGGGGATTCTCTCCATATCTTAACACAGTAACCCTTTCATAGGACCTTGTAAGATAATAAGGGAAAGACGTTTCTTTTTCTGTGACATCATTGAGATAATCTGATATTAGGGAATCATATCTTGCTGTATGGGCAAAGACCTTCTTAGCAAGATTGAGCTTTGTTTCTTTGCTCAGTTCTCCCTTTGATGACTTCATCTCTTCGATTATGTTTACATAATCATTAGGGTCAACAACAACAGCAACATCCTGAAAATTTTTGGCTGCAGCCCTGAGCATTGTTGGCCCACCGATGTCTATATTTTCAATTGCATCTTCAAAGGTCACATTTGGCTTTGAGATAGTTTCCTCAAATGGATAGAGATTAACAACAACCATATCTATCGGCTTTATGTCATGCTTTTTTATATCTTCCATATCCTTATCATGGCTCCGTCTTGCAAGAAGACCTCCATGAATCCTTGGATGAAGGGTCTTAAGCCTTCCTTCAAGCATTTCAGGGAATCCTGTGTAATCTGAGACCTCCACAACTGCAATGCCTGCATCACGAAGTGCCTTTGCAGTGCCTCCTGTTGAAAGAATTTCAACTCCCATTATGGATAATTCCTTTGCAAAATCAACAATCCCTTTCTTATTAGAGACGCTGATAAGCGCCCTCTTAATCATTATCTATCCCTCCTTATTTATGAAATAATTGATTTAAGACTTTTTAGATGTTACTGCATAGAAACCCGAATACACAGGTTTAACCTTTACACTCTTACACTTGGGACATTTCACCTTCTTAGTTTCTTTCTCTTTAATGCTCATAATTAAAGAAAAGGTTTCTCCACATTTCTCACATTTGTAATCATATGCTGGCATGAGCAAACCTCCCTTGTTAATATATAAGCTATTTTATCATAACAGGCCCTTCTCTTTGAGACTTACATATTTTCCATCACCTATAATCACATGGTCAAGTACAGTTATTCCAATAATATCACCTGCATCCTTTAGTCTTTCTGTAATGGCAATATCATCTCTGCTCGGTGTAGGGTCTCCGCTTGGGTGATTATGGACAAATATGAGTGAGGCAGCAGATTCTTTTATAGCTTCTTTGAATGCCTCACGTGGATGAATAAGGGAGTTTGTAAGGGTTCCTTCAGAAACCTTATACTCTTTTATGAGCCTGTTTTTTGCATCAAGAAGCAGGCCTATGAAAAATTCTTTTTTAAGATTTTTAAATCTTGGAGCAAAATATGAATAGACAGAGTGGCTTGAAGAAAATATAGGCTTGCCTTCAGATGATTCGCCCATTAATCTCTTTCCAAGTTCAAAAGCTGCCTTAATCTGGGCAATCTTTGCAATTCCAAGACCTTTAATTGAGGAAAGCTCTGAGATTGACGCAGAATCTATATTTCTCAAAGTTTTGAATGTGTCAAGAAGCGACATTGAAAGACCAAAAACCCCTTTTTCCCCACTGCCTGTCCTTAGGATTATTGCAAGGAGTTGCGCGTCAGAAAGGCTCTCAGCACCATATTTAATAAGCCTCTCCCTCGGCCTCTCATTCTCTGGCCAATCTTTTACTTTTTGCTCAGGCATAGCCTTCTCCCATAAACTTTGCCTTTCAACATTTATAAATTTTACTTCACCCTTGCCCCTTGTTTCACTTCCCTATCAACTGATAAAACAGAGAGCCTTCCTTCCTCATCAGTTGCAGCAAGGAGCATTCCATGGGACTCTATGCCCATAAGCTTTGCAGGCTTGAGGTTTGTGACAACAACAATTTTTTTGCCTATAAGGTCATCAGGTGTATATGCCTTTGCTATGCCTGCTACTATCTGCCTTTCTTCATTTCCTATATCTACCTTAAGTCTTAATAGTTTTTCAGATTTCTCAACCTTTTCAGCAAATACTACCTTCCCGACCTTTAATTCAGCCCTTGTAAAGTCCTCTATGCTTATTAATTCCTTTAATCCCTCCACTGTCCTTGTTTTTTCCTTCCTTTCTTCTTTTTTCTCAACCCTCGGGAAAAGATGTTCTCCTTTAGAGATTACTATTTCATAGTCCGGATTCCATTGCCATTGAAATATAGCCTCCTCTGTTAATGATTTAAGACCAAGCTGTTTCCACATCCTTTCTGCTGTAGAAGGCATAAAGGGATATATTGCTAAAGCCGTAAGCCTCAATGCATTCCATAGATTAAACATTACAGCTTTAAGTTTGTCAGGATCGCTCTTTGCCAACTTCCATGGCTCTTTTTGCGCAATGTAATTATTTGCATCACCAATTATTTGCCAGATACTCTCAAGTATCAGGTTAAAGCTTAAGCGTGACCAGTATTCCTCTTTATAGATATTTTCATTTGCCTTGATGCAATTCTCTACAAATTCATCCTTGTTATAGACCAGTTCAATATGTCCCTTAAAAAATTTCTCTGCCATGGTGAGAAACCTGTTTAGAAGATTTCCGAGGTCATTAGCAAGATCTGTGTTTATTCTCCTTGTTAAGGCATCTTCAGAAAAATCACCATCAAGACCAAAGGGTACCTCCCTAAAAAGAAAATATCGGAAGGCATCAACACCGTATTTATCAACTATTACATTTGGGTCAACAACATTACCAATGGATTTAGACATTTTCTTGCCATCAACTGTCCACCATCCATGAGCAAAAATATTTTTAGGCAGTGGCAATTCCAATGCCATGAGCATAGTTGACCAATATACAGCATGTGTTATAAGTATATCCTTCCCTATAATGTGATGATTTGCAGGCCACCAGAAATCTCCGAATTTTGCTCTTTCAGCATTAGGCACAAGATATCTTGTTGCTGAAAAATAATTCACAAGCGCATCAAACCAGACATATGTTACAAAATTATCATCAAAGGGAAGTGGAATTCCCCATGTGAGCCTTTGTTTGGGCCTAGAAATACATAAATCTCCCAAGATATTGTTTTTTAAAAATCCAAGAACCTCGTTTTTTCTGGTTTCAGGAAGTATATATGTAGGATTTTCTTCTATATGCCTTATTAAAGACCCCTGATATTTTGACATGAGAAAAAAATAGTTCTCTTCCTGTATCTGTTCAACAGCCCTACCACAGTCAGGGCAGTTCCCCTCTATCAAATCCTTTTCTGTCCAGAATCTTTCATCTGGTACACAATACCATCCAGCATAACTCCTTTTTTCTATCTCCCCCTTATCAAAAAGCATCTGCAAAAGATCCTGAACAGTTTTAACATGTTCTATATCTGTAGTGCGAATAAAGGCATTGTTAGATATATGAAGCTTCTTCCAGAGACTCTTGAAGTTATCCACCATCATGTCAGCATGTTCTTTTGGAGTTTTGCCCTTTTCCTTCGCAGCCTTTTCAACTTTCTGTCCGTGCTCGTCTGTCCCTGTCAAAAAAAAGACCTCATTACCTTTAAGACGATTGTATCTTGCAAGGATATCTGCTGCAATAGTTGTATATGCATGGCCTATATGGGGTATGTCATTAACATAATATATTGGTGTTGTTACATAGAATTTTTTTCCTCTTTCTGTCATTTTCTCTGATCCTTTCTTATTTTCTCTCCACTCTTTAATAATATCTCTTGTAGAGGCGTATCCTCTTCTGTAACAGGTATCTCATCATCCACAACAATACCCTCAAGGTCTCCCTCATATTCATATCTTAAACAACACATAAGCCTGCTACAAAGACCTGAGAGTTTACCAACATTCAAAACTAATTCCTGTTTTTTTGCCATTTTTATTGATACTGGTTCAAAGGATGTGAGAAAAGTGCTACAACAAAGTTCTTTACCACATATGCCAAGTCCGCCAATTAATCTCGTCTCATCCCTTACTCCGATCTGCCTCATCTCTATTCTCGTCTTAAATCTTGCTGCAAGGTCCTTTACAAGTTCCCTAAAATCAATTCTCCCATCAGCGGTAAAATAATATATGATCCTCTTTTTATCAAGGGTTATTTCAGTATCTACAAGTTTCATGGGCAAGCCACGTGCCTTGATCCTTTCAAGACAAAAACTTCGCGCCTCTTTTTTAAGTTCTTCATTCTGCTTTAATGCATTAAAGTCATCATCTCCAGCTACTCTTATAATCTTTTTTAAATTCCTTCCTGTGGGTTCGACGAAATGCTTATCTTTAACTATCCTGCCTATTACTAATCCAAACTCAGATTCGACTACCACATGGTCTCCTAATTTAACATCTATATCACTAAGAAAATCATAGATCTTTCCGCAAGGTCTAAACCTTACTCCAACAACTTCAGGCATTTCTCCCTCCAAAAGGTTCAAAAAATATATTAATCTTCTCTAACTTCTACATTACTATGCCGAAAATGAGATTTAATATCTGACACTTACAAATTCATTGTTAGGTTTAACTCTCTCATTCTACTTGCTATATGATTCCATGTTATTGCCTTGTTAAGGTTATAATCAAGCATCTCTCTTACCTTTTGCATATCCATATACGCATCAAGGATTGTCTTAATGTTTAAGGCTTTATCTTTCTTGATTTCTTGCAATTTTACATTCATAATCAATGATTTTTCACTGCAATCCCCAAATTCTAAGCACACTGCCAAATCCCTTAAAAATATAATCGCCATATCAATCCATGTCTTAATCTCCGATTTATCGGTCCATATATCTTTATTATCAATTGACAGCATTTTCTTGAAAAGTTTAATAAACTGTTCCCTTTCCTCAATAAAGTCCTTTGACAAAGCTAGGCCCGGCCTTCCCATAGCAATCTTTATAAGAAATTCTATATCCTTCTCTTTATCAGAAATAAATTTTTCAATAATTTTTTTTGAATCATTAACTGGCAAGGGATAAAATTTTACATTAATACATCTTGACCTTATAGTATCAAGCATTATATCTGGTTTATTGGATATGAGAAGTATAAGACTTTCCCTCGTAGGCTCTTCAAGGGTTTTAAGAAATGCATTTGCAGAATATGTATTCATAGCATCTGCATCATCAATGATAACAACCTTTTTCCTACCCTCGTTAGTGCTATAATAAAGAAATTCCTCAATCTTTCTTATTGCATCAATAGGATATTCACTCCTAATATTTTCCTTTTTCTCTAAAGAGAGTTTTTCTTCAACATTTTCTAATGTAATGTTCAGGACGTCAGGGTGCATATCAGCATCTATTTTTTTACAAGATATACAACTATCGCAGCAATCAAAATCTATTGGATGCAAACAATTAATAGCCTTAACATAGTTGATGGCAGCAAATCTTTTTCCAATACCTGCATCACCTGAAAACAAAAAAGCAGAAGGCACTCTGTCTCTTATCAGAGTGCCAATAAGAATTCTTAATGCCCTTTCCTGTCCAATTACATCCCTAATCGCCATGATATAATCTCCCAAACCTTTGCTCTTACATCTTCAATTGAAGTGGAGGCATCAATAACCTTAATCCTTTGAGGTTCTTCATTTGCAATCTTTAAATAGCCGTCTCTTACCTTTCTGTGAAACTCGATATCCTCAAGCTCAAGCCTATCAATCTTATTTATTCCTCTGTTTCTCTTCATTCCTGTTTCTACATCAAGGTCAAAAATTATAGTAAGATCAGGTTTAACCCCTTCTGTTGCTATATTATTAATTGATTTTATGAGTTGTATGTCTATACCTCTTCCATAACCCTGGTATGCAACCGTGGAATCTATAAACCTGTCAGTGATCACAATTTTTCCTGCTTTAATGGCAGGAAGTATCTTCTCAGAAATATGCTGAGCCCTCGCTGCATTGTATAAGAGAAGCTCTGTCATATAAGACATGGCCCCATGATTTACATGAAGGAGTATTTCACGAATTCTGTCTCCGATAGCAGTTCCACCCGGCTCATGGGTCAGTACTACCTCGTATCCTTTCTCAATAAGCACCTCAGACAAAAGCCTTGACTGCGTAGTCTTTCCTGTTCCTTCTATGCCCTCAAGGGATATAAATATGCCTTTTGCTAACTTTTTCCTTCTAACTTCTGATATTTGACTTTCTCTCATATCATTGCCTCTTTCAATCTTATGAGCAATTGAAATATCTTGATTGTTTCTTCAATGCTCCTTGAGCCTGTGCCACATGAAGGGGTAATAAGGATTCGTGAATTAACAAGTTCAGAAGGTATATGCTCATA
>FMJZ01036609.1_pt1 | contig 10941 bp, 7 predicted proteins | sample 1987881 | NCBI WGS metagenome assembly FMJZ01 (sample SAMEA4378227, study PRJEB15110) | soil metagenome | biome: soil; feature: Field; material: Soil | place: India | collected 2015-03-11 | depth 0 m | reverse complement strand
TAACTGCGGGTGGGTGGGTGGGGCATTGTAGGACAGACCCAGGGATTTCAGGGTTAATCCAATCACTTCGCGGGGCGTATTCAAGAGGCTGTAGTGCCCCTGCACTGCGGGGTGCCATAGGGCATCCCAATCTTTGGGTTCCCAACCCAAGTCAGCAAAGAAATCGCGGCGATAAATGAGGGCGGTGGCTCCCCAGCGATAGGGAAGACCCCAGAGGGCATCCTCTTTGCTGATGAACTTCACAAAAGGCTGCCAGGGTTCAGCCCAGGCAAATCCATTTTGAATGAGTTGTTTAGGAATGGGGGTGATCTGCCCTTTTGCCACCGCCTCGGGTAGCCAAGCATCCCCGAGACTGAGGACGGCTGACCCTAGATTGCCTGCTGCAAGGGTATGGGCTAAGGCTTGGGGCGTTTCCTGAAGGCGCAGACGAATGCCCACACCCGCCTGTTGACGAAATCGCTGAATCAGTTGAGGCGGTAAGGATTTGCGCAGCAGATGAACCGTTAGCCCGCCATTGGCACTTGCTTGACACCCACTGAGGGCAATCGCCCCCAGGGCAAACAACCCCTGACAAAACTGCCGCCGCTGCATTAGCGTTGCCACCGAAACTGCAATTGACTCGGCTGTGCCGGATCCCCCAGTTGCTCAATGCCGCGCTCGTTAGCCACAAGGTGCCGCAGGATCAGGTAAATCCGCTCCAGTTGATCCGGCGCATTCACAGCGTTGGCGATCGCCCCCAAGTCAAGAGGTTCATCACTTTGTTCTAAAACTTTGACAATCTGCCGTTGCAACGCCAAATTCGCCGCTGCTGCTTTCTTGCCAGCTTCCACCCCCGGCTGATGGTAGGCATTGATATTCACCAAGAAGCCATAGAGACCCACTGCTCGCTCGTAGAGGGCAATCAGGGCACCCACCGTTTTGGGTGTTACCTCTGGAATTGTCACCGTCAGGGAAGGGCGATCCTTTTCATAGAGGGCTTGGCGCGTGCCAAGGAGCAAACCACTGAGGTAATCCCCGGCAGTAATCCCCGGCTCCACCTCAATGGCCGGTTCTTGACCATCCCGCAGCACTTCAATAAACGTGACAAAGAAGTTAGGGAGGCCATCCCGCAACTGCTGCACATAGGCGTGCTGATCCGTGGTTCCCTTGTTGCCATAGACCGCAATCCCTTGGTGGACAATATTACCGTCGAGGTCTTTTTCCTTGCCGAGGGACTCCATCACCAACTGCTGCAAGTAGCGGCTAAACAGTAGCAGACTATCTTTGTAAGGCAGGACAACCATATCTTTTTCACCCCGACCATTGCCTGCATGGTGCCAAGCCAAGGCGAGTAGGGCAGCGGGATTTTGGCGGATCTTCGGTACGCGGGTTGCTTGATCCATCAATTTTGCTCCCGTGAGGAGGGCATCAATGTCAATCCCTTGCAGGGCAGCGGGCAATAGACCCACCGTTGACAGTTCCGAGGTGCGCCCCCCTACCCAGTCAAACATCGGGAAAATGGCCAGCCAGCCGTTTGACTCCGCCACTTGGGCAAGGCCACTGCCCGGCATGGTGACGGCTACGGCGTAATCGGCAAAGGCAAGACCGGCACGTTGGAAGCGGGCTTGGGCTTCTAGCATGCCATTGCGGGTTTCCGGTGTCCCCCCCGATTTGGAAATGACAATCACTAAGGTCGTCCGCAGGCGATCGCCCAGTTCCGCAAAGACGCGCTCAAATCCCGCAGGGTCAGTATTATCCAAAAAATGAATGTTCAGGGGCGGATTTACGGGGGCAAGGGCAGCCGCCACAAACTGCGGTCCAAGGGCAGACCCCCCAATGCCAATGGAGAGAATATCCGTAAAGCGACCCCCTTGGGGTGGGGCAATGGCGCCACTGTGGACTTGCTGGCTAAACTGCTTCACCTGGGCAATGGCATCGCGAATTTCGGCGCGTAATTCCGAAGTTGGGGCTAAATCGGCATCCCGTAGCCAGTAGTGCCCCACCATACGGCCTTCATCGGGGTTGGCGATCGCCCCTGCTTCCAATTCCTTCATTTGCTCAAAAGCGCGCTCAAAGGCTGGCTCTAGGCGCTGCACGACCGCTGGGGTCAATCCCATACGACTGACATCCACATAGAACTCCAACTCAGGGTGGTAGTACAACCAATCTTGGTAATGCTGCCAAAGAGCCAAAGCATCCATAAAAAAATACTCTCGCGCTACGATCTCAGATCTCAGCGTACCTCAACAACTGTCCCTTACTGGGAACGTCAGCTTTCCCTTAACAAACACCCTAGGCAGAGTGCGCCTTCAGAAAAGTAGCAAATTCCTCTAAGGCCGTCCGCAGGCGATCGCCCGCCACCTCAACAAAATCATTGTGATCCGCACCCTCGACCCAGAGGGAAAATTTTGGCTCACGGGCAATGGCAAAAAGGTATTGGCCATGACGAAAGGGCACGATGCTGTCGGCAGTACCGTGGAGAATCAACAGCGGCACCCTGACTTGCGGCAGTTTATCTCGGTTGATAAAGCGATCAAAGGGAAACAGTGGCAAAGGCACCACCACCCGAAAGATGGACGTAAAGGTACTTTCTAAGACCAACCCCGCAATTGCAACCTGTGTCGCCAGTTCCGTTGCCACCCCACCGCCAAGGGAACGGCCATAGAGAATCACCCGCTCTGGGGGGACTCGCAGTTCCTCTGTGAGATGGGTATAGGCCGCCAAAGCATCTGCGTAGGCATGACGCTCACTGGGGCGACCCGAACTCAAGCCATAGCCACGATAGTCATAGGCAAGGACAGAAAACCCCCACTGCCGCAGCCTCTCAAGGAAGGGTTCCACCATACCGAGGTCTTCACCGTTGCCGTGACTAAACAGCAGCGTAAAGTGAGCCTCTGGATTGGCAACATACCGCACCGCAAGGCGATCGCCCTGGCCCACTGGAATCAGCCTGATCTCCTCAGAAAGAGAATAGGTAGGACGGGGGGGATGGAAGATGAGGGCATCGGCGCCAAAGTAGAGATAGACCGCAACGATCAGGTAAATGAGGAGTGCCGATCGCCCCAAGCGCAGCCAACTCCACTCCCCCAGTACCCAAGCTTGCAGCCAACTCATTTAGACGTAGAATTCAGACTTGGTGCCACCAGTGTCCCTAAGGGTTGATCCACCTGCTGAGCCAGTGTCGGTACCACTTCCCGCACCCGAGCAATCACCTGACCTGTGGTTGCATCGTAAATTTGCGTCAAGAGCTTGGGATAGAGGCCAATACCAATAATCGGTACCAACAGGCAGGCAATGATAAACACCTCACGGGGTTCGGCATCGACAAGGGCTTCATGCTCGACCAGTTCCTTGTTTTCAGGGCCGTAGAAAATTTCCCGCAGCATCGAGAGCAGGTAAATCGGTGTCAAGATCACCCCTACTGCCGCCAAAAAGACCACAATCACCCGGAAGGGCAAAGAATAGGCATCGCTAGTAGCAAAGCCAATAAAGACCATCAGTTCAGCCACAAAGCCACTCATCCCCGGCAAAGCAAGGGAGGCCAAGGAGCAGGCTGTAAACATGGCAAAGATCTTCTTCATTTTCTGGCCAACACCGCCCATTTCCTCAAGGATGAGCGTGTGGGTACGGTCATAGGTGGCTCCCACCAAGAAAAAGAGACTCGCCCCAATCAAGCCGTGGGAGACCATTTGCAGCACGGCCCCACTCATGCCCAAATTGGTAAACGAAGCAATCCCAATCAGCACAAAGCCCATATGGGAAATCGAGGAGTAGGCAATTTTGCGCTTGAGATTGCGCTGCGCATAGGAGGTCAGCGCCGCATAGATGATGTTGACCACCCCCAAAATCACTAGAACAGGGGCAAACTTGGCATGGGCTGCCGGCAGCATATCGACATTCATGCGAATCAGGGCATAGCCACCCATCTTCAGGAGAATCCCCGCCAGCAGCATGTGCACCGGCGCTGTTGCTTCACCGTGGGCATCCGGCAACCACGTGTGCAGGGGGACAATCGGCAGTTTGACGCCATAGGCCACCAAAAAGCCCGCATAAACCAGCAGTTGAAAACCAATGGCATAGTCCTTGGCCGCCAAGGTCTGCATATCAAAGCTAATCGTGTCGCCATAGAAGGCCATGGCCAAGCCCGCCACCAAAATAAAGAGGGAGCTACCAGCTGTGTAGAGAATAAACTTTGTTGCCGCGTATTGACGCTTGGGGCCGCCCCAAATTGCCAAAAGCAGGTACACCGGAATCAGTTCCAGTTCCCACGCCAGGAAAAAGACCAGCATATCCTGCACGGCAAAAACGGCAATCTGACCACCGTACATCGCCAGCATTAAGAAATAAAACAGTCGCGGCTTCAGGGTTACTGGCCAAGCCGCCAAAATCGCCAGCGTAGTAATAAAGCCCGTGAGTAAGATCAGCGGCATCGAGAGGCCATCTGCCCCCACTGACCAGCGCAGACCAATTTCGGGAATCCAGTCATGGCTTTCCCACAGTTGCATGCCAGGGGTGTTCAGGTCATAGAAATTCGTGAAGGCATAGACCATCAAGGCAAAGTCAATCAACCCCACCGTCAGGGCATACCAGCGGATTGGGCGTCCCTTGCCCGTGGGATCTGGAATGAAGGGAATCGCCAAGGAAGCCACCATCGGGAACAGGATAATTGTTGTCAGCCAAGGAAACGTACTCATGGCAGTCGTGTTTACTCCTCCAGCAGTTGGGAAAGAACCATGACCGGGGTTAGGCTTGCACTGAGAAGATGACAAATCCCAACACCGCCAGCAGCACAATTAGGGCGTAGAACTGGGCACGGCCATTTTGGAAGTATTTCAGCCCTTCACCGGTGACCATCGTCACAAAGCCCGTGAGGTTGACCACCCCGTCCACTACGTTGTAGTCCACTTCCAAGACCTGACGCGCCAAGCGACGACAGCCCTTGATGAAGACCGCTTCATAGAGTTCATCAAAGTACCACTTATGCAGCGAGAACTGGTACAGCGGTTGAATGGCTTTGGCGATCGCCTGCGGACTGGGAGTGCCCTTGAGATACATCAGGGAGGCCACAGTAATGCCAAGCAGGCCAATGCCCACAGAGCTACCGCCAAGGATAAGAAACTCTGTCAAATCCACCGCGTGCTCCGCCACCATTTCCTCACCAGGAGCATGGATAAAGGCCTCAAAGAGATTGTTGAAGGGGGTACCCACAAAACCCATCAACGTCGAGGGAATCGCGAGCACCACCAAGGGTAGCGTCATTGTCCAAGGGGATTCATGGGGTTCAGCAGCATGGTGATCATGGTGCTCCCGTAGCTCTGGGGGCACATTACGGAACTTGCCCTCAAAGGTCATGAAGTACATGCGGAACATATAAAAAGCGGTTAAGCCAGCCGTGAGCCACGTCAGCAGCCACATGGCCGGGTTGGCATGAAAAACCGCGCCTAAAATTTCATCCTTTGACCAAAAGCCAGCAAAGGGAGGCACGCCAGAAATGGCCAAGCACCCCACTAGAAAGGTTGCCCCTGTTATGGGCATATACTTGCGCAGACCCCCCATGTAGCGCATATCTTGAGCCAAGTCAGGGTTATGGCCCACCACCCCTTCCATGCCGTGAATCACTGACCCCGATCCAAGAAAGAGCATCGCTTTGAAGTAGGCATGGGTCATCAGGTGAAAAAGACCAGCACTGTAGGCACCCACACCCATCCCCATGACCATATAGCCCAGTTGGGAAATGGTTGAATAGGCCAAGCTCTTTTTGATGTCGTTTTGGGTGATGGCAATGGTGGCCCCCATAAATGCCGTAAAAGCCCCCGTCCAAGCAATGATCGTCATGACTTGGGGCAATTGCTCAAACACAGGGAACATCCGCGCAATCAGGAAAACCCCGGCTGCCACCATGGTTGCTGCGTGAATCAGAGCAGAAATGGGGGTCGGACCCTCCATCGCATCCGGTAGCCACACATGCAGGGGAAACTGGGCAGATTTGGCCACAGGACCGAGAAAGACCAAGATGGCCAGAATGGCCGCAAGGCTGGGGGACAACAGCCCCGTATTCACCAACTCCGTCAAGCGATCGCCCATGCCGCCAAAGTCAAAGGTACCTGTTGCCCAAAATAGCCCCACCATGCCCAACAAAAGGCCAAAATCACCGACACGGTTGGTGACAAATGCTTTTTGTGCTGCTTCCGCCGCGCTTTTCCGGTCATACCAAAAGCCAATCAGCAGGTAGGAGCACATGCCCACCAATTCCCAAAAGATATAGACCTGCACCAAGTTGGGACTGACGACCAACCCCAACATTGAGGAGCCAAACAGGCTCAGATAGGCAAAAAAGCGAACATAGCCCGCATCATGAGCCATGTAGCCATCGCTGTAGAGCATGACTAAAAAGGCCACCGTTGTGACGATGACCAACATCAATGCCGCTAAGGGGTCAATCACGTATCCCATAGCAATGTGGAGATTGCCCGCCGCTGCCCATTCAATCATTTGCGTATAGGGGGCGTGGCCTTGGACTTGACTCCAGAAGAGGCTCAGAGAATGCCCCATGGCGATCGCCATCAACGCCATGATGAAAATGGCACTGGGTCGCCGCAGTTTCGAGGTGGTCTCTGAAAAGGCAATCAAGCCAAAGCCCACAATCAGCGCTCCCAAAAGGGGTAAAACGGGAATCAGCCAAGCGTATTGATACAGGGGTTCCATGCGTGCCACCTAACTTTCCATGAGAGCTGCCTGCCTAGAAAACCCAATAGGTATGAATCGCTAGTGTAGGCAAAACCCTCTACATTTTGCCATATCCCTTTTAGCAAGCGACGAGGGGTACCAGTTATAGAAAATAAAAAAACGGATTTTCTTTAGCTTTGCCGTCCTCAAAAGGCACCGTCACCACCTTTTTCTGAAACAGGGGGTACACGTAAAAGAATCTCCTACGGTGGCTTTTACAGCATTGTGTGTCCTGCAGCCTTGCGAAACGAGCTGTAGTGATGGAACAAGTCAAAAAGCGCTACCCGTCTAACAACACATTGATGCACCGATGATGTACCGATGAGGGAGATCGCGATGGAATTGCATTTTGTTATAGGACGCTTATACCGAGTGGGGTCTGTCATTGGGGGAGCGATCGCCTTGGTTTTCATCTCCCATACCACCCTTGCCCAAAATGCCCCTGATTCGCGCATGGTGCAGCGGGTCGAAAACGCCACATCCGTCCTCGGCGAGTTTACATTTAACAACAACAATCGCATTCCGCCGAGGATTGTTCAGCGTGCCCAAGGCATTGCCATTATTCCCAATGTGGTTCAAGCCGGTTTTATCGTCGGCGGCCGGCGGGGTGCTGGCATTCTCCTTGTGCGCAATGAAAATAACGAATGGAGTAAGCCCGCCTTTATCACAATGACCGGCGGCAGCTTTGGTCTGCAAATTGGTGCCCAATCCACGGATGTGGTGCTGGCCTTCATGGACAAATCGGTAGTCATGCGCAGCTTGGCGCAGTCGTTTCGCTTGGGGGGCAATGTCTCTGTTGCTGCAGGCCCTGTGGGTGGCGAAGTTGTCAGTCCTACAGACCCGAGTCCCCAGGTCTTTTCCTACACGCGCAGTGCAGGTCTTTTTGCCGGTGTTGCCCTTGAGGGCGCCAATATTGGTTTTGACCGTAGTGCCAGTACCCGCTTCTATGGACGGCCTAACCTGACGCCAATGCAAATTTTCGAGAACTCGCCCCCCCTCCCTTCCCCTCCCGTCCTCAATGGTCTCTACAATGCCCTTACCCGTGCAGCTCGCTAATCCCTTCTCAAGACAGTGATAAGATAGCAGTCAATAGTCCGCACTCTATAGAAGGAACACTATGGCACAGGGACAGGGTTTTGGCTTCGGTCTTGGCAAAATGAAGGAGCTGGCCGCAGCCATTCAAAAAGCGCAGCAAGTTCAAGAAGGCGCCAAGAAGCTGCAAGAAGACCTCGAAAAAATGGATATTGAGGGTCAAGCAGCGGGGGGTGCCGTCAAAGTGATTATGAGTGGTACCCAAGAACCCCGCCGCGTCGAAATCAGCCCAGATCTCCTGAGTGAAGGGGCTGAAGTGCTCTCTGATTTGGTGACAGTTGCCATGCGCGATGCCTACCAAAAATCCACCGCCACCATGCGGGAACGGATGGAAGAGTTAACGAGTGGCTTGAACGTTCCGGGTCTTGGTTGATGCACTCCCTTGCCCACCATGGCACCCAAGCTGCGGCTCCTGATTGTGGAAGATGATCCAATGATGCAACTGGGGCTAGGACAAGCCCTAGGGGAGCAGTTTGCTGTGGTGGGTTATGCCGAAGATGGCTATGGCGCCATTGATATGACACGGCAGTTGCAGCCGCAAGTGGTCATTATGGACATTGGCCTACCAGGGTTAGACGGGATTGCCGCCACCCAACGGCTGAAGCGAGAATTTCCTGACATTCATGTGGTGATGCTCACCTCCCACCAATCGACCGTTGAGGCTATTGCCGCCCTTTCTAGTGGTGCCGATGCCTACTGTATCAAGGGGCAAACCGTTGAGCGATTACTAAGGGCGATCGCTGCTGCCCAAGAGGGAGCCACCTACCTTGATCCCCAGATTGCTCGCCATGTGATCCAGCACCTGCATCCGCCCCAACCGACAATGGACTATCATCTTTCGCAGCGGGAACTGGATGTCCTGAAGCTGATGGTGGAAGGTTACAGTAATCCTGAAATTGCCAGTAAGCTATTTTTAAGCCCAAACACCATCAAGACCCATGTGCGCGGTATTTTGAACAAGTTGGCGGTGGATGACCGGGTGCAGGCGGCGGTTGTTGCAGTTCGTAACGGTTTAGTCTAGGCCTTCCACAAGACTGAAGGGCACTTGCTATCGTGAAGGGGAACCGTCGGTCTGTAAAGCCTGTGTCCCATGGCATCCCATAGTAATGAGGCAACGGTTTTAGCCTCCGATCAAGAATCATCTCCCTTTCTGCAAATTAGTACGCCTGCTTCTGTGGAGGAGTTTCCGCTCCTGCAACCGAGGGTACGGGTAGGGCGATCGCCCCACAACGAGATTGTGGTTTCCTATCCAACCATTTCGCGGCATCATTTTGAAATTGTTAAGACCGACACCGGCTATCGCATCCGTGACTTGGACAGTAAGCTCGGTCTGGTCTATGGCGATCGCCCCCTCAAGGAAAAAGACCTCAAGGACAGGGATACCTTCTACATCGGTGCCAACGTCAAGATCACCTTCTATGAAGGCCAAGCTCAGTTTCTGCAAAAAGCAATTAGCTTTCAAGGCAAGACGGTTCTGCGGATTGGTCGAGGTGATGACAATGACATTCAAATTGATCACCCCCAAATCTCGCGCCACCATGCCAAGATTGAACGTCAAGGCACCTCTATTGTCATTACAGATCTCAACTCCTCCAATGGTGTCTTTTGCAACGGCAAGCGCCTCACCAAACCCCATGCCCTAAGAATTGGCGACAAAATTCGCATCGGCCCCTATCTCCTGCAAATCAATGTTGACGAAACGATCACCGTTGATAATGAAACGGGCAGTATCTGCCTTGATGCCTTTGGCCTAGAGAAAGTCGTCAAAGGGAATAAAAAGCTCCTCCACGATGTCTCCCTATCCATTTTGCCCCGTGAATTTGTGGTCGTTGCTGGCGTCAGTGGGTGTGGCAAATCCACCCTATTGCGGGCGCTGACGGGATTTAACCCCGCCTCCAGTGGCACGGTTCTGGTGAATGGCAACGATCTCTACCACAACTTTGATGCCTACCGCTCTCAGTTTGCCTATGTGCCTCAGGAAGACATCGTCCACAAGGAACTCACTGTTGAGGAAGCCCTCGACTTTGCTGCCCAATTGCGGATGCCGGCTGATATTACACCTACTGAACGCCACAGCCGTGTGGAAGAGGTGATGCAGATTTTGGGGTTGAGCCAACGGCGGGATGTGCCAATCAAAAATCTCAGTGGTGGCCAACTAAAACGGGTCTCCATTGGTGTTGAGTTAATTACCAAACCCAGTTTGTTCTTTCTCGATGAGGCCACTTCAGGTCTGGATCCGGGTACCGAGGCAGATGTCATGACCCTATTGCGGCGCTTAGCCAATGGTGGCTGCACTGTCGTGCTGATTACCCACGTCACAGAAAATATCAAGCTATGTAATTTGGTCTTGTTTCTTGCTGCTGGCGGTCGCATTGCCTATTTTGGCCCCCCCGACGAAGCTCCTGACTACTTTGGTGTCAAGTCCTTTAATGACATTTATCCCTTGGTTGAGCGCGAGCGCAGCCCTGAGGAATGGCAGCAGTTATATTTGCAGTCGAAGCAGTACAAAACCTACGTTCTGGATCGCCAGAAGTCGGTGGTCTGCCACGTAGATCAGGGACGTACCCCAGATAGCCAAGGTAGACGTGCTAGCAAAATTCCCCAGTACCACCCCGTCTCAGGCTTACGGCAGTACCTGATCTTGCTACAACGGGAAGCGGCAGTTTTGCGGCGCGATCGCGTCAGCTTAATTTTGAATTTCTCGATCCCTTTCTTTATTGGTTTACTGGACTTAATTGTTTGGGATCGCCATCTCTTTGATATTCGTAAAGGGGATGCCGCCTCAGCGATTACGATGCTCTTTGCCACAGCCTTGGTGGCGGTGATGGTGGGTAATTTAACTACGATGCGTGAAATCGCCAAGGAGCGAGAGATTTACCGCCGCGAGCATCTCGTAGGGCTGAAAATTGGTGCCTATGTCTTCTCTAAAACAACGGTTGCGTTGCTGTTAGCCCTTTATCAGGCCTCGGCCTTTCTCCTATTCAAAAACATTGCTATCGATTTTCCTGGCGACAGCCTCACCCAATTACAGTTATGGCTGACGATGTTTTTGGCCTCCTTCAGTGGCATGATGATGGGGCTGTTGGTCTCAGCACTGTCACCAAATACAGCGATCGCCCCTCTGTTGTTAATTCTCTTTATTAT
>FMJZ01018608.1_pt1 | contig 10964 bp, 11 predicted proteins | sample 1987881 | NCBI WGS metagenome assembly FMJZ01 (sample SAMEA4378227, study PRJEB15110) | soil metagenome | biome: soil; feature: Field; material: Soil | place: India | collected 2015-03-11 | depth 0 m | reverse complement strand
CAGTGGCGGTTTCCCTGTGGTTAGTGTTGACTTAACAGAAATTCGGTTAGAGTTCGCCCTTAAAGTCGGTGCCGATTTCGCTCTTTTGGCTGATGAGAATCTGTCTGCCCACATAAGTGCGTTGACTGAAGGAGGCGCTCGTGTGGTCATTGAAGCGACTGGAAACCCAGAAGCGATTCCTATCGCTTTCAAATTGGCTAGTCAGATGGGGAGAGTGATTTTGCTCGGCAGCACGAGAGGGGAAACCAAATCGGTGAACTTCTACACCGATGTTCATCGCAAAGGTTTGGTCATCATAGGAGCTCACGAATCTGTTCGTCCACAACTTGACTCCTCGCCGAGATTTTGGACGGCAAGAGACGACCAATCCCTTGCACTCAAACTTCTTGCCGCTCGCCGCATTCAAGTTGCACCTTTGATAACTCACAGGTTTTCAGGCATGGAAGCAATAAAGGCTTACGAGTTATTGGTTCAAAATGACATGACAGCCATGGGGATTTTGCTGGATTGGCGGGAAGTTTCGTGAAATCTGCCCTGAGAGAGAACAGCAGGTAAAGGTCAGTGAGGTGAGAAACGATGAGGCGAAGTTTGAGGCTGCCACTTTGGCTGCCAATTATCCTTATCAGTCAGTTCACTTTCGCAACCGAATTAGGCATTGACGGGACAAAGTTTATGGTCAACGGCAAACCAACTTTTCTTCTCGGCATCAGTTACTACGGCGCTTTAGGTGCACCGAAGGAGCTTATCTTGCAGGATTTAAACGACATTCAGCGTTGCGGTTTCAACTGGATCAGGGTTTGGGCGACTTGGTCGGCTTTTGGTAAAGATGTTTCTGCTGTTGATGCAGAAGGTAGTCCACGCGAGCCTTTCTTTTCAAAATTGCGTTGGCTCGTATCGGAATGTGACAAGCGAGGTCTTATCGTGGACATCACACTTTCGCGTGGAAACGGCGTTGTCGGACCAAAGCGGCTTCAGACCTTAGACGCTCACCTCCGCGCTGTTCGGAATTTAGTGACGGCGCTCAAAGAGTTTCGCAATTGGTATCTGGACTTAGCAAACGAGTGCAATATCCGTGATGACAGGTTCGTGAGCATCAATGAGTTGAAAGTTTTGCGTGACGAGGTTAAGCTTCTTGATCCCAAGCGTTTAGTAACTGCATCTTTTGCTGGTGATATGAGCAGAGATGACTTGCGTGAATTTTTACTGACCGTTCATGTTGATTTTCTTGCCATCCATCGCCCCCGACATACTAAATCACCGAAAGAGACTGGTGAATGGACAAAGCGCTACTTGCAGTGGATGAAAGATTTCGGACGAGTTATCCCCGTTCACTATCAAGAGCCATTTCGGCGCGGCTTCACAAGGGGTTGGGAACCAACTGCTGATGACTTTTGGACTGATTTGACACAAGCCCTTGAAAGCGGTGCTGCTGGTTGGTGCTTTCATAACGGTGACCAAAGGCACAACCTCCCTGACCGAAAGCCGCGTCGCTCTTTTGACATGAGCGAGCAACGGCTTTTTGAGCAGTTGGATGAGGAAGAGAAGGCTCTTTTAAAGCGGCTTACAGAGAAGAGGCGAACCTAAAATGAGCAAAGTGACAAGGCGTGCGTTTTTGGGTTTGACAGCGACGATTGGGATGAAAGTAGCGGCAGGTCAAACGAAACTTGAGCGAAGAGGCGATGGAGCAATGAGTAGGAAGAGGCCCAACATCTTACTTGTCACCACCCACGACACAGGACGGCATTTGGGCTGCTACGGACGAGGGGTTGAAACTCCGAACCTTGATGCCCTCGCAGAAATTGGCATGAAATTCACCAACGCTTTTTGCACCGCACCTCAATGCAGCCCCAGCAGAGCAAGCATCTTGACAGGATTGATACCTCATAGGCACGGGTTAATCGGGCTTGCCCATCGCGGCTTTCGGTTGCAGGAAGACATAGTTTTGCTCCCCAAGTTGCTCTCACAAGCAGGTTACTCAACGCATTTGTTTGGAGTGCAACACGAAACCCAATGGAACCGAGTTAGCGAGTTAGGTTACCAACATGTTCATCGTCCTGACGGTTTATCGTGCCTAAAAGTCACACCGCTTCTTTTGCAATTTCTTGCCAACGATCCACCTCAACCTTTCTTTGCCTCTGTTGGTTTTATCGAAACTCATCGCCCGTTCCCAAAGTTGACGGGAACTCCGTCGCAAATCAAATTGCCCGAGTTTTTGCCTGATGCTCCACAAGTGAGACATGATGTTGCGGAGTTAAACGCTTCTGTCCGCCGAGTGGACGAAAGCGTTGGACAAATTATTGCTGCCCTCAAAAAGCACAAACTTTGGGCCAATACCCTGCTCATCTTCACGACCGATCACGGTATCGCTTTTCCCGGAGCAAAAGCGACGCTTTTTGAGCCCGGCATTGAAGTTGCTTTGCTGATGCACGGCCCCGATGAATTCAACGGTGGTAAGGTCGTTGACGCAATGGTTTCAAACGCCGATTTAATGGCGACATTGTGCGAGGTTGCTGGAGTTGAGCCGCCAGGAAACCTTGATGGAAAAAGTTTGCTTAACTTGGTTCAAGGTAAAGTTGACAAACTGCACGAGCAAATTTTCGTTGAGTTGACTTACCATGCTGCTTATGACCCGATGCGTGGGGTTCGGACGGAAAGGTTCAAATACATCCGCAGTTTCGCTGACAGACCGTTTTGGCTACCGCCCAATGTTGACAATGGGTTGACAAAAGATTGGTATCGCGAGAACCGACCCGAGGTTTTCAAGGCACTGCGCCCGAAAGAGATGCTATTTGATTTGCAAAATGACCCGTTAGAGAGAACCAACCTTGCTGGCGACCAAAGGTTTGAGGCGATTTTGAATGAGATGAGGGCGAAACTGGGGCGATGGATGGAGAAAACTGAAGACCCAATTCGTCTCGGACATGTTCGTCCACCTGAAGGGGCGTGGGTGACACCAGCAAAGGTTTGGGGACCTGAAGAGGGCGTCACCGACCAATTTGACCCCGAAAAGGACGAGTGGTGAACCTTTAGAAGGCGCATTCAGTATGACAGAGTTCGCCGCCTTCACCACTTTCTAATCTGCAACAGAGCGACAGTGAATTTGCCGAATTGGACAAAATGTTCGTCAAGGGATAAAGCAACCGAGATTACTAACCGTTTCATCACGGCGAAAGATAAAGCGTCGGTGAAGGGTAAATCCTTATCAGTGTAGTTGAAGATGATTTCGCAAGCTCGCTATTCATCCTCTTAGAACTGCTGTTAATGGGGGGACGCAGAATGCAAGGATGGAAGCGGCGGGAATGGTTGAGGGTTTTGGGAGCAAGCATCATGATAGGAGGTGCAGGCGGAATGTCGTCAACCCAACAAAAGAAGCGACCACCAAATTTGCTTTTTGTCCTAACTGACGATCAAGCGCAATGGGCAGTTGGTGCTTACGGCAATCCTGACATTCACACGCCCAACATGGACAAACTTGCCCGTGAAGGCATGAGGTTCAATTTCTCAATGACTTGTCCTGTCTGTTCACCGTCACGGGGCATGATTTTGTCTGGTCTTTATCCGCATCAAATCGGACTTGACGATTACATTGGCGATGAAGACGAAGGGATTGACCCCAAAATTCCGTTGTTCTCAGAAGTGCTCAAGCGGGCAGGCTATGTCACGGCGCTTTTTGGAAAGTGGCATCTTGGCCACAAGCGACCTGAATTTCATCCGAACCGTCGTGGCTTTGATGTTTTCATCGGTGGATTAGGCGGCGGCTTTGCAAACAAAGACCCGAAACTTGAGGTCAACGGAAAAGTGCAGCAATTTTCCGGTTTCGCCATTGAAATCTTGACGGAACATGCTTTGCAATTCATGCGCCAAAACCGTGACCGTCCGTTTGCCCTCTTCTTCCACACCCGTGAACCGCACCTGCCTTACTTGCCTGTCCCTGAAGAAGGGACGAAGCCTTATGAAGGCAAGAAGTTGAAGGTGCCGAAAGTTGAAGGTGTTACTGAAGAGAGAATGCAAGCGGAATATCGCGCCTACTACAGCGCAATCACCGCCGTTGACATCGCACTTGGGAAACTGCTTGATGAGCTGGAAGCGCTCGAGATTGCAAACGACACAATTGTCATCTTCATGGGCGACAACGGTTACATGATCGGGCAGCACGGTTTGGAGACCAAAGGGAATGCGTGGAAAATTGTGCCTCAAGGTGGGACGGTGATTGGGACGAGAATTTTGGGTGACCCGAAATTGCGCCGACCAAATATGTTTGACCTGTCTATCATGGTTCCGCTGATAATTCGTTGGCGTGGTGTTCTGCCACCAAATTCGGTCTGCGACGAATTGGTCGTTTCAACGGATTTGATGCCGACTTTTGTTGAAATCTTGAAGCAATTTGGTTGCGATGTCCCAACTAATCTGCAATTTGAAGGGCAAAATTTGTTGCCTTTGCTGCGTGGAGAAAAAGTTGCATGGCGCGATGCAGCCTTTTTGCTTTACGACATGCATCACGGCGCTGTCGCTAACATGAGAATGGTTCGGACGAAGCAGTGGAAACTGGTCTTGCATCTTGAGGAGGGCGGTCGGCATGAACTTTATGATTTGGGAAACGACCCTGACGAAGAGCGTAACCTCCACGGCGACCCATCGGTGAGAGCGGTGCAGGAAGAATTGACGGAACGATTGAAGCAATGGCAGAAACAAGTTGGCGACCCGAAAGTTCGTTAGTTTGAACTTGTCAAGGTAGCCGGCGTAATGAACACTCCGCAAGTGCTCCACAATTTTTGTGGCATCGTCTCTTGGACGATAGTTTCTTCAAATGCTTGGGGGACGATTAGCGACGCAGCGTTGGGTTGTTGGCTTTGCAATTTTGGGATTGACAGTTTTGGTAGTGACATTTTGGCATCTCAGCGGTTTGAAAGTTCGCCAACGCCAGTCAAGCCAAAACTTCATCGCTACTGCGAAGGCTGGCAAAGGCCCAGAGGCAGTAGTGAGGTCTTTCCTTTGGGCACTTAAAGTTGGTGAATTTTGATTGGGCTCACCCGTTGCTGGACAAATCGAGCCGCCAAAAAGTAACTCCAAGCCAATTAGCAAGTTTGTTGACTATGCCCAGCGGAACCCCTGTTCGTATCCGACAAATCCGTTCCGTCAAAGTCACCAGAAAAAGCCAAAATCTTGCTCTCGCCGATTAAATCGTGACACTTGACGGTTTTTCAAAGGTTGATATCCCGATTTTGAACCAACACACAGTTACGATGCCGATTCCTGTGGCAGAAGTTGATGTCAAACCTGCCAGCAATTTTAAACACTGCCCCAGAGGGTGGATTTTTGATGTTATCATTAACAGGGAGTGGTATTGGCATAATTTGGTCATCCCAATCTTGGCAGCACCCTCCTGTCAGCAGCCGACCCCATTTCTTTTTCCGCCGTTACAAGTTGGTTCTTGAAGGTGGGAAGTAGCGCATAGCGAACGCGATTGAACCGTGAGTTTTGAACGGAGTCACAAGCCTTTGACGGGAGTTCCATAGGGGATTAGCACAGGGACCGGTCTTGACGATTCAAAGCCAACGATCTTCCATTCGTTCCCGATTTTTCGCACGAGAAAAACTTGTCGTTCTGTTCGGTCAGAGAAAACGAACTCGGCGACAATTTGCCAATCGCCTTGAGCGTTCCTTTCTGGCTCAAAAACCGTAATCCCTTTGACGGGGGTGATGAGTTGTTGTAGGTAGGAGCGAAATTTTTCGCTTCCTTGCTCCTCTGCCAACCGTTCCAACCTTTCCTTCATTGGTGTCCCAAAGCAATTCAGGTAACCTTCCACATCGCCTTCCCGACACGAACGAACCAAAGCCCAAACGACCTCGTCGGGTTGAGAATTTTTCTGCGTTGGTGTGTTGTTTTGGCGCAGCGATGTCCACAAAACAACAGCACTTAAAACTGCAACTGTCACAATCGTTGGCAAAATCCGTTCCTTTCTCATCACCACCACCTTCGGGCATTAAATGTCAAGGTTGCCTTTGCACCATCCCAACATCCAATTGACCGCCGTGAGGGTCAACGATGACCTTCTTGATTTTCGGAAGCAACTCTTCCATCGCTTCAAGGTAAAGGCGTGCACTTGTGACACCTTTAGCCTTGCGATACTCCGCAAGCAGAGCCAAAAACCGTTCCGCTTCGCCTTTCGCTTCGGCGCTTCTTCGGTCGCGGTAAGCGACTGCTTCGTTGATAAGTTTTTGTGCTTCGCCCCTTGCCTGCGGGATGACAGTGTTAGCGTAACTTTGGGCTTCAAAGATGATACGGTGACGATTTTGCCTCGCTTGAGTTACCGCCTCAAAAGCGGCTTTCACGGGGTCGGGTGGAGCGACTTTTTCAATTGTGACGGCAACTACAGAAACACCTATTCTGTCAAGCCACAACTGTGCTTGCTGGCGCACACGGTTTTGAATGGCGATTTTGCCTGTCGTCATCACTTCGTCAACGGGCATTTGAGTAATTTCGCTTGCCAACACGGATTCGGTGACACGCTGAATAATCCCTTCAGGATCAGCAGCAGCAAACAGAAACCTCACAGGGTCACTAACATTATACTGGATGACGGCTCGGACGAGGATGATATTTTGGTCACCGGTCAGGAATTGAGCCTGCAGCGGGTTAGTTTGGCGTCCCATAACAACATCTGGAGCTTCCATACCAACAGTTACTCGCCTAACCTGACGAACTTTAACTTTGTCAAGCCTCGTGAAAGGGAAGGGAGGACGGTAATGCAAACCCGAGGGGACTCGTTCTTGCCATACCCGCCCAAATAGACGGACGACTCCGACTTCGTCGCTTCCGACGATGTAAATGCCACTGAGCAAATACAGTGCCACGCAGGCAAACAACAAATTAATCCACCTGCTCACATTCGTTCACCTTGCTGCCGTTAATTCTCGGACATGGAAAATCTCACTGGGTTTGAGGGAGCGAATACCAACGTTGGTTAAAGTCACCACTGCAATCGTTTGCCCATCAACAGTCACGAACTCAACTTCAAGGGCTTGGCCATCACTATAACAGTGAACGATTGTGCCGAAATCGCCCTGCTTCAATCGGTGCTCATCAATGTCTCGTTCCAAGACGACCAAATCTAACTCTCGCATCGGTTTCTCACCCCTTCGCTTTGCGAGGCACGGTGAACTAACAATATTTGTTACGGGTTCGTTTCGGGCAATCACAAGTAGTTGCTTTTCAAGTTGCTCTGGATTGGCTTGATTGAAGCCCAAACCTGCGAAGATTTCCCTTTGAACTTGCCGATAGGATGATTTTCGGGAAGAAGGTAATCGGTCAGTTTGCGTCGGTCAATTCGAGCCCTGTCGGCGTTGGGTAGTTTCACCTTTGTATTCATCGCTTTTGCTCCCTTCCTTGTGTTAGGAGCCGCAGAAACTCAGAGTCTGCTGAAAGGACGATAGTGGTTTTGTTGTCAAGGGCTTTTTTGTAGGCGTCCAAGGTGCGAAGCATTTTGTAAAACTCTGGGTCGCGGGAGAAGGCTTGCCCGTAAATTCTGGCAGCGATGGCATCGCCTTCGCCACGAATTCGTTCCGCTTCTCGGTAAGCCTCAGCGAGAATTCGTTCACGCTCTCGGTCGGCTTCCGCTTTTATGCGAGTCGCAATCTCTTCACCTTCAGCGAGGTAGCGTTTGGCAATTCGTTCCCGCTCCGCCCTCATCCTTGCGAAAACGGCTTCTTTATTTTGCTCAGGGAAGTTGAGCCGTTTGATGCGGACATCAGCGATGTCAATGCCGTAAAGGCGACGAGCTATCTCTCGGCACTGCCCCCGAACCGTCTCTGTCAATTCGGTTAGTTTCGTCATTTCGCTGTTGTCAAGTTCTCTGTCACTGATAGCAACAAGATGGCTGAGTTCGTAATTGCCCAACGCTGCCGCCAGTTGTGACCAGACAAGGTCGTGCAATCGCATCTCCGCACCGATTGCATCGCCCACGCTCTGCCAGAACCTTACAGGGTCTTCAATGCGCCAAACGACAAAAGCATCAATCAGCAAGTTCTTTTTGTCACCGGTCAAGAACTCGGTTGCGGGTGGGTTGTAAATTTGCAAGCGCTTGTCAAATTTGCGGATGCTGTCAAAAGGCAGGCAAAATTTCAGACCCGCTTCACCAACTGTTCTCACCAACCGACCAAACCGAACCACGACTGCCCACTCTGTTTCGTCAACGACGAAAAAGCAGCGCACCAACAGCACGAGCGTCATAATGCAAATAACCGCCAATATCGCTTTGCGTTTTGCAATTCCGCCCATAAACCATCACCCTCACCGAGAGTTTGAACTTACCCAATTTGTTGACAAGCCATCTGAATTTACAGGCAAATCCGCTGAAATGCGCCAACCGCAATTTGTGCGCAATATCAAGCCGTCAGCCTGCCACTGACAGAAAATTTCCTTCATGGAAGCAAATTCGCCGCTGTCAATCAGGACGATTCCGTCCGCCAAAGCCTCCAGCAACAGTGGGTTAAAAGTTTCAAACATGCGTTGCCATTCCGAACGAGCATACGAAAAAACTTCCAATTTACCTTGAACGAATTCAGTGAACTGCCCGATTCGGTCAATTAGCCGCAAGCCGTCATCTCGGTTCAGTCCAACGAAAATGTCAATATCGCTCCAAAATGTCCATGTCCCCTTTGCGACCGAACCGAAAACCACAATGAAGGAAACTTCATTGCCTCGCTTTTGCATTAACCGCTCCACGAACACTTTTAAATTGCCAAATTCAGGGTGTTGCGATAACGTTTCTGGCAAATTCCAAAACCAATTCTGCATCTTGCACCGCCTCTCGGGCATCTTGTTCAAAAAAAAATTTGTCAACAGGAGCACCTCGGTCAAAAGCGTTTGGATAGCGGGTCGGGATGTAGTGGCGATTAAGCTGAGCACATGCTCGGTGAACATTTTCAGGTATAGCAGTGAACACCTGTAACTCGTCAAGGAGTGAAATCAAGTCGTGCCCGATTAAGTGTTGGCGGAAATGCTCTCCAATGGCTTTAATAGCCTTCTCCACTGCCTGTTGACAAGTGAAGCAACACCAAAACCAATGTCCGTGAGTCGGCAAATCCTTCGCTGCTTGCAATTCTGCTTCCGCTTGACGCATCCAATCTTTTGTCCGCTGCATTTGCATTCACTCCGTTATTGCCACCAGTGACTATTGTAGCAATTACTCAGGCTGAAAGAATGTTACAGAGGATGCGGAACAACCCTGCTACAATTTAGTCTGGTGGACCGACTGAGATTTTGCCCATTGGTTGCTTCGGTTCATACGCACGGAGTGATTGGGGTGTCGGCAGCGACATTGATTTGCTCATCATCGTCGCTTATTCAGATAAACCGTTCATTTACCGAACAACCGATTTTGATGCAACTTGTCTACCTGTCCCTGCTGATGTCCTCGTCTACACTCAAGGGGAATGGTAACAAATGCGAAATTCGGGACAGTTCGGCGAACGGTTGCGAGGGGAGACAATCTGGCTTTATGAGAGAGGTGAGGACGAATGGGCAAACCCATTGTGAGCGTCTCAGGCATTCGCGGTGTCATCGGCGAAAATTTGCCGCCTGAAGAAGCGTTGCGCTGGTCCCTTGCTTACGGGACGATGGTGAATGGCGGCACAGTTGTGCTTGGTCGCGATACCCGTCCATCAGGTGAAATGCTTCGTGGAGCTGTGCTTGCTGGTCTACTTTCAACGGGTTGCAAAGTCATTGACTTGGGCATTGTCCCAACGCCGACTTTGCAACTGTCAGTTCAACACTGGCAAGCCGATGGAGCAGTTGCTATCACTGCATCTCACAATCCCGCAGAATGGAACGCATTGAAGTTTTTTGAGTCGTCAGGTATGTATTTGGATGCTGGTGGTGTGAAGCGGTTGAGTGCGATTTACGAAAGCGGCGAATTTAAACGGGCTCGCTGGAACGAGGTCGGGCAAATTCAATTTGACACAACTGCCATTGACCGCCACATTGAACGCATCTTGACTTGTGTTGATGTGGAGCGAATTCGGAAGAGAAGGTTTCGGGTCGTTATTGACTGTGTCAACGGTGCAGCGTGTTTCATCTCACCGCGCTTGCTGGAACGGTTGGGTTGCGAAGTTATTCCGTTGTTCGCTGAACCGACAGGTATTTTTCAGCGCGATCCTGAACCAATTGCGGAAAACTTGTCCGAACTTTGTAATAAAGTTCGGGAGACAAATGCCGATGTCGGATTTGCCTACGATGCTGATGTTGACAGACTTGCAATTGTAGCCAACGGTGGTGAAGCGTTGGGCGAGGAAATGACCCTTGTCATCGCCGTTTACCATGTGCTTGCCCACAAAGAGCAAGGTGCAGTCGTGACAAATCTGTCAACAACGATGGCGGTTGACGAAGTTGCGAAACAATTTGGGGTCAAAGTTTACCGAACCCCTGTCGGTGACATCAATGTCAGTAAGCGGCTTAAGGAAGTCGGTGGAGCAATTGGTGGGGAAGGAAATGGCGGCGTGATTTACCCTCGCATCCAATATGCCCGCGATGCAATCGCAGCGTTAGCGTTGGTGCTTGAATTCATGGCAATGCACGATGAGCCTTTAAGCGAGTTGGTCAAAAAATTGCCTCGCTATTATATGGTCAAGAAGCGTTTGACTTTAGGTGCAATCCCTGCACACAAACTTTTTGAGTGCATAAAACAGCGATACACAGCCGAAGAAATCATTGAGGAAGACGGTGTCAAGTTGCAGTGGAACGACCATTGGGTTCATGTTCGCCCTTCAGGCACTGAGCCAATTTTGCGAGTCATCGCCGAGGCGAAAACGCCCGAATACGCCGACAAGCTTTGCGATGAAGTTATTGCCGATTTGCAGCAATTGCTGAAGTAGCACTGAATCAGAACACTGAATCGGAGGGCCGCTCTCCAGAGCAGCCGAAAGATTGACATGAAAAACGAAATTCACTTTAGGAGCGACTTTAGT
>FMJZ01039426.1_pt1 | contig 10967 bp, 13 predicted proteins | sample 1987881 | NCBI WGS metagenome assembly FMJZ01 (sample SAMEA4378227, study PRJEB15110) | soil metagenome | biome: soil; feature: Field; material: Soil | place: India | collected 2015-03-11 | depth 0 m | reverse complement strand
AAAAAAATGTAAAGTAGTCAACAGGTGAAAATAGGAATAATTGGTGGTAGTGGACTCAGTGAATCAGAAGCAAAAAAAGAGATTATCACCATAAAGACTCCTTATGGTGAGCCTTCATGTCCTTACGAAATAGAAAAAATTGATGATATAGAAGTTTTATTTCTCAGGCGACATGGACAGAAACATAGCATTCCACCACATAAAGTTAACTACAGAGCTAATATTTATGGATTTAAACATTTTGGAGTAGAGAGAATATTCGGAGTTTTTGCTACAGGCTCATTAAATGAAACTATAACACCTGGAAGCATTGTGATACCTGACCAAATTATAGATTTTACTCAAGGAATAAGAGCTAATACTTTTTATGAAGGTGAAAATGTTGTTCATATAGATTTTACAGAGCCATTCTGCAGTGAAACAAGACATCACTTATTAGAGACAGCTAGAAAATTTGGAATTAATGTAATACCTCATGGAACATATATATGTGTCAATGGACCAAGACTTGAAACATCTGCTGAAATAAAATTCTTTAAAAATATAGGCGCTGATATTATTGGCATGACAATTATGCCTGAGGCTTCCTTGGCAAGAGAAGTTGAACTCTGTTATGCAGCAGTAGCTGTTGTTGCCAATTATGCTGCAGGAATATCAAAATCTCCTCTTACAGTTAAAGAAGTTATTGAAACAATGAAAAATTCCATTGATAAGGTTAGTTTCCTCATAAAAGAAACCATAAAAAAACTACCTAAGGAAAGGAACTGTCTTTGCCAACATGCTCTTAAGGATGCTTCTTTTTAGTATTTTAATTTTTATTTTTTCTGTTGATACATTATTGGCATCTGAAGCTGCTGATTTAGTAGTTGTTATTAAATCAAAAAGAGCGATGTTCTTGATGAAAGAAAGTAAAATACTCAAAGTCTATAGAGTAGCACTTGGTAAAACTCCTGTTGGGGAAAAGATTTCCCAGGGAGATGGCAAAACACCTGAAGGAAGATATTACATAATTGGAAGAAATCCAAACAGCAACTTTTACAAAGCTTTAAAAATATCATATCCAAATGAGAAGGATATTGAAAGAGCAATAAGGCTAAATGTAAATCCTGGTGGTGGAATAATGATTCATGGTCTCTCAAAACATATTGAATATCTTGGTAAATATCATATAATTGATGATTGGACAGAAGGATGCATTGCTGTAACAAATGAAGAGATAGATGAAATATGGAAGCTTGTCCCTGATGGAACACCAATAGAGATTCTCCCATGAGAGAGCTTGATTTAAATGAAGAATTTGTTAAAGCTTTTCATTTTGCTGAAAATACAGACAAAAACTTATTTGTAACAGGAAAAGCAGGAACAGGAAAATCAACATTTTTAAATTACTTTAAAGAAAATACAAAAAAAGATATTGCAGTAATCGCCCCTACAGGTGTAGCAGCAGTAAATATTAAAGGACAGACAATTCATTCATTCTTTAATTTTAAACCAGATATTACTTTGCATAAAGTAGAAGAAATTAAACCAAAAAATACGAATCTTTATAAAAAGCTTGATTGTATTGTTATTGATGAAATATCAATGGTAAGGGCTGATATTCTTGATTGTATTGACAGTTTTTTAAGAATTCATGGTCCTAAGAAAAAGAAACCATTTGGCGGGATTCAGATGATTTTTATTGGTGATTTGTATCAACTTCCTCCCGTTGTTACATCCAGAGAAAAAGGAATTTTTAAAGAATTCTATAAAACTCCTTATTTTTTTAGTTCTAATGTTTTTAAAGAATGCGAATTTGAATTTGTTGAACTTGAAAAAGTTTATAGACAATCAGATAATGCTTTTATTGAGATTCTCAATTCAATAAGAAATAACACTGTTACAGATGAGATTATTGAAAAATTGAATCAAAGAGTCAAACCTGATTTTGAAGCAACAGAAAACGATTTTTATATTTATCTCACACCAACAAATAAAATGGCAGAAAAAGTAAACTTTGATAAACTTTCAAAAATTAAAAATAAAGAGTTTAAATACTACGGATTTATTGATGGAGAGTTCAGCGAACATGACCTTCCAACTTCTCTTGAACTTATCCTCAAAGTTGATGCTCAGGTAATGCTTCTCAACAATGATACAAAAGGAAGGTGGATAAATGGAGATATTGGTAAAATTGTTGAAATAAACACAAAAAAAGCAGAACCTGATGTAATAGTTGTTGAAATTTCAGATGGAGAAGTTGTTGAAGTTAGTCCTTTTACATGGGAAATGTATGAGTTTTACTATGATAAAAATAGAAAAAAAATTTTAACTGAAGTTATTGGTCAATTTACACAGTATCCTTTAAAACTTGCATGGGCTATTACAATCCATAAAAGTCAGGGGCTTACATTTGACAATGTAATCCTTGATATTGGAAAAGGAACTTTCTCTCATGGACAACTATATGTAGCTCTTTCAAGATGTCGTTCACTTGAAGGATTGGTATTAAAGAAGCCAGTTTCTGCTAAAAATGTTCTTCTTGATAGAAGAATAGTAAAATTTCTTACAGAATTTCAGTATAAAAATTCAGAAAAAAAGCTTCCGCTACAGGAAAAAATCTCAATAATTGAAAATGCTATAAATAACGATAAAAAAATTGAAATTGTTTATCTAAAATCAAATGATATAAAAACAAAAAGGTTAATCAAGCCTATTTATATTGGACATATGGAATATTTAGATAAAACATTCATCGGATTAAAAGCTTTCTGTATGTTAAGAAAACAGGAAAGAAATTTCAATGTTGAAAAAATCATAGATATAAGGATTATGGATTAGGTTATCTCAAAAGGTCTCTCAGATTTTGAGCGAGATTCTTATCCATGGAAAATAAGATTGATACTTCTTTATAGGCTTCGTCTTTTCTATCTGTTAAGTAGTAAATCACACCTTTAAGATAATGCAAATATGAAGAATTTAATCCTGAGTTATTAATAACTTGTAATGCTCCTTCAAAATTTTTTTCAATAATATAAATTCCAGCAAGCTTTATAATTGTCTGTTCATCGTCTTTTGGTAGCATTTCAAAATATTCTTTTGCTTTTTTAAAATCACTGAGATAATAATATATAAGTCCAATCTTATTTATAATTTTTTTGTTTTTGGGTTCTTCTTTGAGTAATTCCACATAAATTGATACTGCCCTACTCCACTGGGCATTCCTTTCATATCTCTCAGCTAATGCTAAATAATCAGACAAAAGTGTCTTTTCCTTTTTAATTTCTATGATTTTTATTTCAGACGGAAACAGTTCTTTAACTTTTAAAAAAATTCTTTTTTTACTTTCAATAAGCAATTTTATATCTTTATCTATCAATATTTCTTCAGGATTAAAATAAAGAGATTTTCTCTGTGAAAAATCAATTAATAACAATGCAATCCCTTTTCTTTTATCAATAATAATTGAGTCCTTTACAGGGTAAAGATATCCATCCTTTACAACAATTAACTCAGAGCGCAGAAGAGTGATCCATTTTTTTATAGGTTGTATTTTTGTAATATAAATATTATCCCTTTGAGTTTCAAGGACTTTATAGCCATGTAAAGGATTTGAATTTTCATCAATAACAAAAACATAAGTTGATTCACCAGCAAAAAGCAGACAGGGAATAAGAAAAAAGAACATAATTAAAATTAAATTTCGCATTTAAATATTTTATCACAACTGCTTAACTTTAAAATTTAAAATTAATTTATGCATTTAATGAGTGAAAAAATAGATGTTCTTAAAAGCAGAGTTGAAGAATTAGAAAAAAAGGGAACTTTATTAAAGATACAGGACTTACTACATCAGCTAAAAGAGTTTATAATTCAAGAAAACAATGAAAAAGCATTATCTGGAATGACTGAAATATGCGCCAAATGCGGCAAAGAAGGTAAAGCTTGTTGCGGTAGTGCCATAGAATTTAAATATAGTGATGAGCTTCTTCTTATAAATATTATGTTAGGAACAAAATTCCCTGATGAACCAGAATTTCCTGATATGTGTTTTTTTCTGAAAAGTTCAGGATGCGTTCTTTTTGCAAGAGATGCTTTTTGTATTAATTTTATATGCGATAAAATAAAAGAAAAAATACCCATAGAAAGATTAAAAAGACTCAGAGAACTGGAAGGTTTACATCTACAGCTACAGTTTAGACTTGAACAGATGCTTAAATAATTTAGTGATGCTTATAATTTATAGATTTTTCATAATCACAATAAATTGAATCATTTTTACAACTGATACATTCCATTTGAATAACACTGTGTTTAATTCCTATATTTGTAAGTTTGTTCTCAATTTGTTTTCTTATCGTATCAGCTTCACTTAATAGACAGTTATTCATTACCACATGAGCTGAAAACGCTGTAAATCCATATCCAATTGACCAAATATGAACATCATGTATATCAATAATTCCTTTGATTTTTCTAATCTCATCTGATATGTTTTCTATATCAAAGCCCTTTGGAACAAAGTCAAGAAAAATCCATAGTGAATCTTTAACAACTCTTATTCCACCTAAAATGATAATAAAGCCTACAAACCAGCTTATTAAAGGATCAATTATAAACCATCCTGTAAATTTTATTATTAAACCAGCTGAAATTACCCCTGCAGAGGAAATTATATCTCCGATAACATGAAGCCAAGCGCTTTTAATATTTAAATCTTCATGTTTATGTCCTAAAATCCATGCCATTAAAAGATTACCGATAAAACCAAAGACAGCAACAGGAAGCATTATATTGAAATCAATATAAGGAGGATTTATCAATCTTCTGTATCCTTCAAAAAATATTAATCCTGCAATTACAATAAGACTTACTCCATTTATAAAAGCTGCAAGAATACCAATTTTATGATAGCCATAAGTAGCTTTTTTGTCTGAAGGCTTTATTGCAATAATTGATGCAAGCAAACTTAAAATTATTGCAAAAGAATCTGTAAAAACATGTCCGGCATCACTTAGTAAGGCAAGACTATTGCTGACAATACCACCTATAAGCTCGGCTACAAGTATAAAAAAAGTTATACAAAGCGTAAGAGACAGTTTTTTTGTAGATGAATGCTTCATTATTTTATTCTATGTCAATTAATTCCAATGCTTTTCTATGAAGCAATTCACTTGCAGATACTACAAGAGTTGTTTTTGTGTCAAAAGCAATTGGCAGTTCCTCAATTGAATTGCCCTTAATATCAGTTATAGTTGCATCTGATTCCTTTGCAATTAAAATTCCTGCTGAAAAATCAAAAATTCTTGAAGGCGTGGGAGTAACAAAAATACTCAAAGCTCCCATTGAAAGATATGCAAGATCTAAAGCTGTGCTTCCAAAACATCTTATCCTATTTGCTATTTTCAACAAAGGTAAAATATTTTTCATAGCCACATATGGACTGGATGCTTCAAAAGCAATTATTATGGGTTTAATTCTTTCATTAGTTTTAATCTTTTTTCCATTAAAAAAGGCACCTTCCTCTCTTTCTGCCCAGAACTCATCTCCATTCACAAGATTAATAATATACCCAAGTTTAAGACTCTTTAAAGTTTTTCCATCAGCCAATGCAATTGAAGTAGAAAAAAAAGGAATACCTGAAACAGCATTCTTACTTCCATCAATTGGATCAATTATGAGAGTAAAATGGTTACCATCTATTTTTTTTACACCTTTTTCTTCTGTTATAATGTTTATACTAATACCTTCTTTTTCAAAAAAATCAATTATTATATCTTCTGCTAATCTATCAACTGGATAAGTTATATCTCCTGATGCTCCTTGACCTAAAGATGTTTTATTTAATTGAGGTTTTACATTTGAAATTTTTTCAAATAGCTTTTGTCCAAGATTCTTTATAAATTCTATATCCATAAAGCATTATTATACCCATAAAATATAAAAGTTGACAATCTTTTGATAACCAATTATGATAAAACTTTATGAATAAGTTTAATCCTACATTTCTTGTTAGAGACAATATAAAAAAACTACGTCCATATCAAGCTAAAGAAATTCCCTGTAAAATTAAACTTGATGCCAATGAATCACCGTTTCCTGTAAAATTATATGATTTAATTTCAGAAGTTAATATTCCTCTTAACCGATATCCTGATCCTGAGGCTTTAAAATTAAGAAAAGCTTTAGCAAAAAAAATGAAAATTTCTCATACAAACATAATGATAGGCAATGGCTCAGACGAATTAATATATTATTTAATACTTACCTTCGGAGGTCCTGTTCTTTATCCCATACCTACTTTTGCAATGTATGGAATAATAGCTCAATCAGTTGGTATCAAAAAAATTGAATCTAAACTTGACAATAATTTTGACATAAACGAAGAAAAAATGATAAATCTAATAAAAACAGAAAAGCCTCGTTTAATTTTTATCAGTTCTCCAAACAATCCTACAGGTAATACTTTTTCTACTGACAAAATTTTAAAAATCATTGATATAGCAAATAAAAATTCTTCAATCGTAGTTATTGATGAAGCTTATCAGCCTTTCTGTAGTAAAAAAGGTTTTTTACCATTTCTAAAAGATTTTGATAATTTAGTTATACTTAGAACTTTAAGCAAAATCGGATTTGCTGGATTAAGAGTAGGATATCTTATAGGAAATGAAAACTTATTAAAGGAAATCAATAAAGTAAGACTTCCATATAATGTTGATGCTCTTACTCAATATATTGCAACAGTAGCTCTTAATAAGTTCTATGCTCAGATAAAAAATTTTATAACTGAAATAGTTAGAGAGAGAAATATAATGCAAAAAGAACTCTCAAAAATAAAAGATGTGAAAGTTTTTCCTTCAGAAGCTAATTTTATTCTTTTTAAAACAAAAAATAGTCAAAATGTTTATACTAAACTTATAAAAGCAGGAATTTTGATAAGGGATGTGTCTTCAACAATCAGAGATGCACTGAGAGTGACTATTGGAACAAAGGAAGAAAATAGAGAGTTTATAACTGTATTAAATAATATATTAGGAGGATAGTTTTGAGGAAAGCTTCAGTGAACCGAAAAACTAAAGAAACAGAGATTAAATTAGATTTTAATTTAGATGGCAGTGGTAACGCTAACATTGATACTTCTGTCGGATTTTTAGACCACATGTTTGAACTTTTTGCATTTCATGGAAACTTTGATATAAAGCTTAAAGCAAAAGGAGATACACATGTAGATTATCATCACCTGATTGAAGATTTAGGAATTGTTATTGGAAAAGCAATTGATAAAAGTTTATTAGAAAGACAAGGAATAAAAAGATATGGTTTTGCATCAATTCCAATGGATGAATCTCTTGCTCAGGTTTCAATAGACATTGGAGGAAGAGAATTTCTTGTTTATAATGTTAATTTTGATGGATATATTAAAGATATTGATATCTCCCTATTTGAAGAATTTTTCAGAGCAGTTTCTAATCATGGGAAAATTGCTCTTCATATCAATGTTCCGTATGGAAAAGATTTACATCATATAATAGAAGCAATTTTTAAGGCTTTTGCAAAAGCACTAAATGAAGCATCTCGAATACTTGGACAACAGCTTCCTTCTACAAAAGGCGTTATATGAAAGAGGCTTCATTAAAAGTTTCAATTCTTACACATACTCCAGAACCTGAAAATGTAGTTGCTCTTTCTGCAAGACTATGTTACAGTCCTGTTGGTATAGAAGAATTGAAAGAAAAACTATCTGAGAGTGATAAGGATAATCTCATCAATCTTCTCATTGATAGCGGACATTTAAGCCCATTTGAACATGTAAGCTTTACCTTCGCTGTTGAAGGCATCTCCCGTGCTTGCTCTCATCAACTAGTAAGACACAGGATTGCTTCATATAGTCAGCAATCTCAAAGATATGTAAGTGAAGAAAGCGGATTTGATTATATAACTCCACCTTTATTTAAAGATGATAATGTTTTATATGGTCTATTTCTTGAAGCTATGGAAAAAGCTCATGACTATTACTGTAAAATAATTAAAAGACTTGAAGAAAAAGGAATAAAAGGAGAGATCGCAAGACAAGATGCAAGATTTGTATTGCCTAATGCAGCAGAGACAAAAATCGTGATAACTATGAATGCAAGGGAGTTGCTGCATTTTTTAAAAGTAAGATGTTGTAATCGTGCTCAATGGGAAATAAGAGAGCTTGCAACAGAAATGTTAAAATTGTTAAAAAAAATCGCGCCGAGACTTTTTAAACATGCTGGCCCAGCCTGTATTACAGGAAAATGTCCTGAAGGGAAATTCAGCTGTGGAGAAATTGAGAAAGTAAGGAAAAAATTTAAAAGTCTGTGATATAATTAAATTTATGAGTGTTATAGATATTATAGGAAATACACCTCTTATCAGACTTGACAAAATTAATCCTAATCCAAGAATTATCCTCTATGGAAAGTTTGAAGGAGCAAATCCCGGAGGTTCAATCAAAGACAGAACAGCTCTTTATTTAATAAAAAAAGCTGAAGACAAAGGAATTCTTACTAAAGATAAAATAATACTTGAACCTACTTCAGGAAATACTGGAATCGGACTTGCAATGATTGCTGCAGCCAAGGGATATAGAATAAAACTCGTTATGCCAAAATGTGTAAGTGTTGAGCGCAGAAGAGTTCTTGAAGCTTTAAGTGCAGAACTTATTCTTACTCCTGCAGAAGAAAGTACAGATGGTGCTATAAGGCTTGCCCATCAAATTTATGAAGACGCACCTGAACTTTATTTTATGCCAAATCAGTTTGACAATGAAGCAAATGTTATAGCCCATTATGAAACAACTGCCAAGGAGATAATAGAACAGACAAAAGGCGAAATTACTCATTTTGTTGCAGGAATGGGGACAACAGGAACATTGATGGGAGTTAGTAAACGTCTCAAGGAATATAACAGTAACATTAAAATCATTGGCATAGAACCTGTTCCAGGGCACAGAATTCAAGGACTCAAAAATATGTCTGAATCAATCGTGCCTAAAATTTTTGATCCTTCAAGACTTGATGAAAGAATTTATGTAAATGATGAAGAAGCATTTGATACCACAAGAATGTTAGCAATAAAAGAAGGAGTATTTGTTGGTATGTCCTCAGGTGCTGCAATGCATGTGGCACTTAAAATTGCAAGCGAACTTCGTAGCGGAGTTATGGTTGTAATTTTGCCTGACAGAGGAGATAGATATCTCTCAACATCTCTTTTTGCTTCAATATGTAGCAAATGTCCACCGTAATAAATTTAAATAGCTTTGCCTAAGGACTGAGCAAACTAAATTATTTTTTTCTATTATTTTCTTTGAAAAATCATGCCTCATTAAAAAGCCTTTATTTAAAACAAATTTCGGTAAGACTGCTATTAAAATTCCCATTACATATAGAAGCCAACGCGCTCAAAAATCTTGTTATTTGTTAAAATCTTTTCTTATTTTTTCTGACTTTTCAAGAATTTTATCGTACATCTGTTTTCTTTTCTGTTTAAGCTTCTCTTTTATTTCGGGATATTTCAAAGATAAAATCTCACAGGCGAGATATGCTGCATTTTCAGCTCCATTTATTCCTACTGTAGCAACAGGAACACCAGGAGGCATCTGGACAGTGGAAAGTAAGGCATCAATTCCATTTAATGAACCACTGGAAATAGGAATCCCTATTATAGGTAAAGTAGTATGAGCAGCAATAAATCCTGCAAGATGAGCAGCCATCCCAGCAGCTGCTATTATAACTTCAACTCCTTTTTTTTCAGCTTCTTCAGCATACTGTCTTGCTCTATCAGGAGTTCTATGAGCAGAGCATATATCAACTTCAAATGGGATATCAAAATCCTCAAAAATTTTTATAGCTTTTTTTACTATATCAAAATCACTATCACTTCCCATTAAAATTAATACTTTTATCATTTATCTACTCCTTGCCATTGCTTCAAGACGAGCGATTCTTTCCTCAATTGGTGGATGAGTACTGAAAAGTTTCATTAAACTCTTTCCAGAGATAGGATTGACTATGAACATGTGTGCTGTGCCAGAATTTGCATTCATTGGTATTGCCTGAGATGCATAATGAAGCTTGCGTAAAGCATTTGAAAGATATAAAGGATTTCCAGCAATCTTTGCTCCATCCACATCAGCAGCATACTCTCTTGCTCTACTTATAGCAAGCTGTATAATCATGGCAATCAAAGGAGCTATTATCATCATTATTAACGCAACAATTGGATTTCCACCTTCCTCATCATCATGTCTTCCACCAAAAATATTTGCCCACATTGCCATCTGTCCAAGATATGATATGGCTCCTGCAATAGTAGCAGCAATTGTGCTTATCAGGATATCTCTATTTTTAATATGAGCAAGCTCATGACCAATTACTCCTTCAACTTCTTCCCGAGATAGTATTTTCATAATGCCAGTTGTAACTGCAACAACTCCATGCTTTGGTGAACGACCTGTTGCAAAAGCATTGGGCTGTTCAGAATCTATTACATAAACCTTTGGCATAGGCAGTCCTGCTTTTTGTGCGAGTCTTCTTACAATCCTATAAAGCTCAGGAGCTTCAGCTTCTGAGACCTCTTTTGCTCCATACATAGCAAGCACTATTTTATGACTGAAAAAATAAGCAAAAAAGTTCATCCCGAGAGCCATAATTAATGCAATAGTAGCTCCCTGTTTACCTCCAATCAGTGATCCAACAAATATAAAAAACACTGCAAGAAAAACCATTAAAACAAGTGTCTTTAATGTATTCATCTTCTACACCTCCTTAAAAGCTTGTTTTTATTAGACTTCTTTTTAAAAAAATAACATAAAAATTAAACAAAAGTCAAAATTGAGTATATTAGTCGTTGGTTAGCACATTGTATCCACTTTATTGCTCTGAATATAAAATTCCCCTAAATGTATCAGTTTTATTCCTAAATAAAGTGCAATTTTATTTTGTAAGTTTCAACGCCTTCTTGAA
>FMJZ01092783.1_pt1 | contig 10993 bp, 15 predicted proteins | sample 1987881 | NCBI WGS metagenome assembly FMJZ01 (sample SAMEA4378227, study PRJEB15110) | soil metagenome | biome: soil; feature: Field; material: Soil | place: India | collected 2015-03-11 | depth 0 m | reverse complement strand
AGAGAGTTCAACAACTACAGGAAAGATTGGGGTTGTCTTTGGAAATCCTTTCTCTTTTTTGAACTCTCCAAAAAGAATTCTCTCGTGGGCATTGTGCTGGTCTATTATCAGAATCTCTTCTTCCTTTTCAGCAATTATAAAACTTTCCTGGAATTGTCCGAGAATTTTAATTTTCTCCCTTTCCGGAGCTTCAAAAAGTGGGATCTGGCTTACTTCCTTTAAAAATTCTCTCTCACCTATCTCCATAACAGCTGAGGGCTTTACTTCAACATGGTATTTAACTTCTTTCTCTGAGATACTTTCTCTTATTTTTTCTACAAATCCTCTGTAAAACTCAGATGGTGAGCGGAGCTTAACCTCCTCCTTGGATGGATGAATATTTACATCAATTTCCTCGAATGGAATATCGAAAAAAAGGAAAAATGCAGGGAAGGTATACTTTTCAATGAAACCCTTATATGCCTCATGGATTGCATGGATTATTGACCTTTCCCTTGTGAGCCTTCCATTTATAAGGATAGCCTGGTAATCCCTGCTCCTCATCCCTTTCCCTGCCTTGGAAATCGGACCCTCAACTTTTATATTTTTCAATTCAGCAGAGAATGGGGTAAGAGATTCAAGAAAACTTCCTCCGTAGATTTCAGCAATTCTCTCTTCAATACTATTACACTCAGGAAGATTAAGGATTTCTCTCCCGTTGTGATAAAGAAGAAAAGTTATTTCAGGATGGGCAAGAGAGAGATGGGAGATGAACTGGACAATTATTTTGAGCTCCCTTTCATCGGACCTGAGGAATTTCAATCTTACAGGAAGGTTGAAAAATAAGTCCCTGACCTCAACCATCGTTCCTTTGGGATATGGAATCTCGGAAAGATTGAGGGTTCTTTCTCCTTCCCTTTCAATCAGTGTTCCCGTTTCCTCATCATCGGCTCTTGTTTTTAAAGCAATTCTTGAAACAGCTGATATTGATGGAAGAGCTTCTCCTCTGAAACCTAACGTAGAAATTCTGAACAAGTCTTCCTCCCTTTCAATTTTCGATGTAGAATGTCTCTCAAAACATATGGGAACATCCTCCTTTTTAATTCCCCATCCATCGTCAATAACCCTTATCAGATTCTTTCCAGCCTTTTCAAGGTAGATTTCAATCCTTTTTGCTCCAGCATCAATTGAATTTTCTAAAAGCTCCTTTACAACAGAGTAAGGCCTTTCTACAACCTCTCCTGAAGCAATTTTCCCAGCAATCTCTGGAGGAAGGATTTTTACCCTTCGCATTCTTTTACAATCCTCAGAATTTCTTTAGGAGATTTGAAGATAAAACAGGGCTCCTCTTTAAGTAATCTCTCTACATTCCTTGCCCCCCACAATGCTCCTGCTGTGATTGCACCTGCCCTTTTTCCAGAAATAATATCCATGAACGAGTCTCCTACATGGAGGCAGCCGGGAGGTTTTAGTCCCAATCTTCTACAAACTTCCTCAACACCATCAGGATAAGGTTTTGGATTTGGAACATCTTCGGAAGAGACGAGATCCTTTATAAATTGAGATAGACCTTTCAGCTTGAGTAGTTTTAAGGAGAGCTCTCTACCCCTTCCAGTGAATATTCCAATGGGAAATTCTAATCTTTTCAGTTCTGAGAGAACCTCCTTTATCCCTTCAAAAACCTTTATTTTTTCTGAATTTTCCTCAAAAATTTTAACATAGTCGAGATAACACTTTTCAAGGTTTTCATCTCTCACATATCTCCTAAAAATAACTTTCTCCGGTGGTCCAAAGGATAGATAAATCTCATCATCTGTCAGTTCAACATTTCCCCATTTTCTGAGAACTTCTTTGAAAGCCACAGTTGTTAGAGGATAAGAATCAATCAATGTCCCGTCAAGATCAAAAATTACTCCTTTAATTACCAAAAAACTCTCCTATTGATACAAACTCGAATTTTTTTAACAATTTTTCAATTTTCTTAAGGGTATTTTTTATATTGTAGTAATGGATAAATCTCTCCTTTAAAGGAAGGGAAAGCCTGGGATGTTCAGGGTCTATCTCCCTCGGGTGGAGATATACAACAGCGGGAATACCCTTTCTGTTCAGATTCTTAATGAAATATTCTGTTAAAAGTAATGGAAATAATCTGAAAGAGAATCCCCCTCCAAAGGGGACTCTGATTTTAGAGAAATTTATTGCTGATGCAGGAATTTCAATGATTCCTTCAATTTCATAAGGGCGAATGGGTGAACTCGGGTCTCCAAAAAGGAATGTCTTTAAAGGAAATACGCTGGAATCAAACCTTATCCCTTCTCCTTTCAAACATCGGAAGAACCAGAACATGTCAGTTCTCACAGACCAGGAAGGGGCTCTGTAACTTATTGGTTTTAATCCTGTTAAATTCTTTAAAATTTCAATGGATTTTCTCAAATCTTCTTTAAAAGACTCTTTATCCATTTTATAAACGAGCTCATGGGAATAACCATGAGAGCCAATTTCATGACCGCCCTTCAATATTTTTTCCGCAATTCCTGGATTCTTTTCCGCCTCTGAAGTGAGAATAAAAAATGTCCCCCTTGCATTGTATTTTTTGCATAAATCCAGTATAGTAAAAACATTATTTTCCAGCGAATGTTCTTTTGTAGATTCAGGAATTTTCATATCAGGATAATTGGCATGCTGCCAATCCTCAATATCAAAGGTAAGAATGTTCTTCATTCCTTTGATAGATAAATGGAGGGTTGATTGGGAAATGTTTCACCTTTAAAGGATGAGAGCAGATCACCATTCTCTTTGAATATATTAATTTTATAAGAGAATCCATTCTCATCTTTTCCTTTTCCACTTACATCGACAGGAGCAAAGACAAAAATGGGGATATTCTCACTTTTAAAATTGAATTTTCTTCTTTGACGGAGTTTAGAATATGGTCTTATTTTGAAAAAAACTTTTTTTGAAACCATTATTAAGAAAGAGTTTCCACTTCTGTTTTCTCCCTCAACCTCTATTTCAAATTGGAAGCCTTCTGATACGCTATTCCCCTTTAATTTGTAAAGGAAAATCCTTGGCTTTTCGTCATAGCTTCTCTTCTCTATAACCTTTATTAGATAGGAATTTTCCTCAATCCATCTGTATACCTTGAGATGGTGAGGAAACTTCTTCCATTTTCCTTTCTCAATATATTGAGCTCTTATCGACTCGCTCACAAAAAGAAGTTCAAAGGCAGAATCTAACAATCTCTCGAAACTAATTTCTCCAAAGGAGTAAAAAAGCTCACCAAATTTAGTAGGTGTGAGTCCTGTCCTTTCTTCGAAAGCAAAATGAATCCCCGGAGGGATATTATTCTCAACCCATTCACGATTCTGATGCTTCGGATCTTTCTGATGGAAAAGAGTTAAATAATTTAAGGAGCCAATGAATGGCTGACTGGAGAAAATAAATATAAAAGCTCCTGTGAGAAGAGGCAATCTATTTAGTCTGAAAGAGGAAATGAGAGAAGATAAACCTATCGAAGCGATAACTATCAGAAAAGGGACAGCGGGAAGGAAATGTCTTTCAACCCACTGATTTGTTATCCCAAGTTGTATATAAAAAAGGATAGGGAAAGATAGGAGAATCAAAAAAGAAAAACCTTTTTTAAACGATTTTCTTATGCATATCCAGATTCCATAAATTAGAAAAACTGCAGGTATAATTCCAAGAAGTTTTATAATGTTAAAGCTTTGTCTTACCCATGCATTCTCAGAAAGGATAAAAGGGTCCATCTGGTAAGATTTTGCCTGAAGCATGAAATCTCTCTTGAATGTTTGAAAATCAAGGATTGTAAAGGGAGAAAAAATTGGAATAAAAATCAGGAAGGAAAAGAAGGAAAGAATCGAGTTTCTAATAAAAATTTTAAATGAATCTTTTTTTTCAAGAAATCTCAGAAAAATTGCAATAGCAACTGTCCCTCCAATAACAACCCCTGAATATTTTGTCATAAAGGAAGATGCGGTTAATATACCTGCAAAAATTGTGTTGAAAGCGCCTCCTTCTCTGTAAATTTTTAAAGAAAAATAGAAAGCAACGATGGTTAAAAATATCTGCATTATGTCGGGTTTAGCAAAGTGGCTGTGGAGTATGAGGGAAGGAGAAATTGCCATTAGAAGAAGGGAAATGTTAGATATAAGCTCATCTTTGAATTCTTCCTTTAGAATTTTATAAATTAAAAGGCATGAAAAAAATCCGAACAAAGCTGAAATGAATCTACCCCAGAAGGCATATAAAACAAAAGGAGGATAGTTGGCGAGTAAACTTTTTATAACATCTTTTACTCCAAAAAAGTATATGAAAATTGAGGAAATAAGCTTTAAAAAAATGGCAGTTATGGCAACAAAATAATAGTAAAGGGGCGGATAGTAAAACCATTTGGGGTTCCACATTCCTTTCTCAGCCATATCCACAATTCTTCCCACACAGGAATCTTCATCTGAAACAACTTTTAAAAATGGAAGATCAAATCCTATCCCCGAAAAATAAAATATGAGAGCAAGGGCAATTGAGAAGATGAAAAATTTCTTCATGATTTTATTACAATATAAACTCCTGCAATTATAAGTAAAGCTCCAACCCATCTCAAGAGGGAAATGTTCTCGCCAAGAAATATTTGAGAGCCTATAAGGAAAAGAACATATGTGATGGAAAGGACAAGAACAGAATAGCTGAGTTCATGCTTCGAAAGAATAAAGAGCCAGACAATTGCTCCAATTCCTGAAAGAAATAATCCAGATAGGACGAAGGGAGATGTAATGGCAGAGATTAAAAATTGAAGACCATGCTTATCTCCTATTCGATTGAGGCCTGATTTTATAAGTATCTGAGAGGAAACAAAAATCAGGGATGATATTGAGAAATAGATCAAACCTTGCATTTTTCAAGCTCCTCTTTTAATTTTTTAATCTCAATCTCAAGGAGTCCAATTCTCTGAGTCAGTGCCTTTTTTGCCTCTTTTAGATTTGATATAACTGTTGAAAAATGAATAAGAATCATTATCAAACCGAGAAGGAGTATGAGAAAAAGAGCAGATGGTGGATAACCTATCCCGACCATATAGGAGAATTTATCCAGCAAACCCCTAAAAATTGAAACCAGAAGGAACAGAGCGCTCATAAAAACCCAAAGAAGAGAAAACTCAATTTTTAGCTTTCCTCTTCTTATAAGTTCAATAACAAGAAGTAGAAGAAATGCTGAGCCAATAATCCCGATTATTTGTATTCTTACAACCTCAACCTCCATAGAATTCCTCCTTTCTTAACATATGTATTGCAATACCTATTGAAACCTTGATCATATAATAAATTGCTCTGAAAAATGTTATTGATGACCTACCCCCTTTTCTCTCCTCCATTTCCACTCCAACCTCCTTAATTCTCAACCCTCTTTTCTTAAGAATAAAAATTGCCTCTGGCTCAGGATAATCATCGGGATAATATTTTCTCAAGATTTCCACTGCTCTCCTGTTGTAAGCCCTGAAACCTGATGTACTATCTTTTATTCTCTCTCCTAAAAATAACCTGTTGGCAAAATAGAAAATTTTTATTCCAGTTCTCCTGAAAAAAGTTGTTTTATAAGTGGATTGCCCGGCAAATCTTGATCCAATTGCCATATCAGCTTCGTCCTTTAAAATTGGCTCCTCTATCTTTTTTATTTCCGATGGTTTATGCTGTCCATCTCCATCCACCTGAACACAAATGTCATAACCATTTTCCCAGCAATAGATAAACCCAGTCTGAACAGCCCCTCCGATTCCGAGATTCATTGGAAGATCAACAATATTTACAGACTTAAACTCTCCAACTATCTCTGAAGTTCTATCGGTGGAACCGTCATTTATTACAAGAATATCGTGGTCAGGAGCTTTCTTCTGAATCTCCTTAATTACTCCTTGGATGTTTTTCTCTTCGTTATAGGCAGGAACGATAACCAGTTTTTTCATGTTTTCAAAGAAATATTATCTTAAAAAGAATCGGTTTAATCAAGAAATTGAACTTAGACTTTCGGTCAGATCTTCGAAAAGGATCTTAATCAAAGCAGTCACAGGAATGGCAAGAAGCATCCCCATGATTCCAAGAAGTTTTCCACCCATGAAAATGGAAGTCAAAACAATAACAGGGTGCAAGCCTGAGCTTTTCCCTATGATTTTTGGAGATAGAATTAGATTGTCAATACCTTTAACTATTGCAAAAAGGAAAAGGATGAAAATAACAGTTTTTAGAGAGGGTGAATAAGTCAGAGAAACAAGAATTGAAAGAGCCAGGGCTGAATATGTTCCAAGATATGGAATTATATCACCTATTCCACCTATAAAACCAAGGAGAAGTGCGAATGGAACACCTATTATGAGAAGACCTATTGAGTAAAGAATGGCAACGATTAAACATATTGTGAGTTGACCTCTTATAAAGTTTGAAATAAGGGAGTCAAATTTTTCAACTCTTTTCCTCAAATTAGAACTCACATTTTCAGAAAATTTTTTCTTTTTAAAATCAGAAAAATCCTTCAAAAGATAATAGGTAAAAAATGGTATTATGAAAAGATAGAGAATGAAAAGTATCAGATTATTTATGTTTCTAAAGAGAAAAGAGCCAATTGATGGAAAGGCGTTTATTATAGCAGGGATACTATCTTTAATATTACTAATTATTTGATTCCTGATCTCATTCACAATTCCTCCTTCTCCTTTTGGCTTGCCCCTTAGGACTGGCTCAAGAAAAGAAACCGCTCGGTCAAGAAAATCCGGGAATGAGGAGAAAAATTCCTTAACCTGAGAGATAATGGTGGGAAGGAAAGAGGAAAATATGATAACAAGGATGAGGATCATTAAGAAAACTGTTAAAAGGGGACCACCATTTTCCCCGAGAAAGGTTTTTGAAAGTTTAAAACTTAAAGGTTCAAGAGCGTAATAGAGATAAAAGGAAATTATAAGAGGGAAAAATATCTTGCTGAAATATTTAAAAAGGATAAGAGAAATTGTCAGGACTAATAAAATAATAGAGAATCTGACAATTATAAATATCTTCTCTTGCTTTATCATCAATTTTTACTTTTAATTAAAGCAACTCCTCTCCAGCTGTAATCGAGCCCAGAAATTAAAACAAAAAAGAACGTGAGAAAGTAAAGAGGGATAAGGAAAGACAATGTCTTTGAAAGAGCATTACCAAGTAAGACAAACCCAGCTGTTACAGCCTCTGCACCAGTTGTTAGTTTTCCCCATATTGAAGGAGAAAATGTTTTTACATTCTGGAAAATTCTAAGGAACAAAGCTCCTGATATTATGATAAAATCTCGGGCTAAAACAGCAAAAACAAGCCATTTTGGTATTCTGTTTGAGTTGGCAATTTCTGGAAATGAGAGGGTTATAAAAGTGGCGAGCATTAGAATCTTATCTGAGGCAGGATCAAGAATTGCCCCAATAGGACTTCTCTGATTAAATCTCCTTGCAACAAAACCGTCAAGACCGTCTGTAAGAGCAGCTATGGAAAAAAGAACAAAGCTTACTTTAAAATCCCCGTTGAGGATGAAAAATATGAGAAAAGGAACAAGTATTAATCTAATAAGTGTTATTTTTGTAGCTAAAGTAAACTTTATCATTTTATTTAATTATAAATTCCAATAAAGGAGAGAAAGATTTTTGTCTCTCTCCCCTCTCTTTTTTAACAAAATTTTTTTACTCTAATTTCCCTGCTTTTGCAACAAATTGATCTTTTACCTGAACAACTGCCTCCTCTGTTGCCTCTCCAAGAATTGTCTCCCTGAAGTCAGAAGATTGCATATCAATTACCATACCTCCTCCACCACCTCTTCCTCCAAGAAGTCCGCCAAGAAGAAGACCTGATCTCTTGGATTCACCAGCTCCCTTTGCAACAGCCATAATTTCTCCTGTATCAACATCTATCATTCTCGCATTTATAACAACCTTAGCCTTTGTCTTCTTTGTTCCAATTGCTCCAACTCCGAATCTCTGAGACCACGCACCTCCTCCAACTCCAACCTGTTTTGTGTCTGTTCCAAATGTTGTAATGGAGCCAATTATTATGTATTTTACACCAAGGATCTTCCCTATTTTTGCCGCTGTTTCCGGGTTTGCTCTGTCAGAAGTAGAAAAATCCTGCTCTGCAAGGATTTTATCAAGGGCTTTCCTTTCAATAACTCTGTAAGTTCCATCATTCACAAGCTCTGTTACAAGCATATCTGAAATTCCTTTGCCAATATCCCAGTTCCAATCCCACCATTTCTGGATCGCGGCAAAGTCAAAATCAAAAACTGCAACCCTCGGTCCTTTTGCAAGGGAAAAAACAGGGAAAACTATCAAAAAAGCCGCCAAAATCAAAAAAGTTCTTTTTAATGACTTCATACCTTAACCTCCTTAATAAATAAATATACATCTTTTCTCTATCTAATGCAAAACACAAAACCCCTGAAGAATAAAAACTGGGGGAAAGCTGTCCCTCTTTGAAAAGCTCTCGTCCTGTAAGGGAAATCTCTTCCTTTCTTAAGGTAAACCTCTTTCCAGCCATAATAACCATAAACATTCTGCCAGCTCTCATACTTATAAACACTTTTCCAACCTTCATACCTGTAAACTGATTTCCATCCGTGATAACCATAGAAATCTTGCCAGCTGCTACCTTTTTTGTAGCTATAATAATCTCCCATTAAAGGAGAAAAAATCAGGAAGAGAAGAATTGGTAATAATAAAGTTAATCTTTTCATGTTAACCTCCAATTTTTTTGTATCAAAAAACATGCCAATTTAAAAACCCTTTCTGATAAGGAAATTTTCTTTCTTTCCATGTCCTATTTTTGAAACTATTGTCTCCTTTAAATCAACTTTATTCCTTTTCTTTTAGCCATTCGATAATGTATCTTGAAAACTCTCTAAGATCATCAAGGTTTTGAAGACTTTCAAAGAGTTTTTCTGCGTCGAGCTCATTCGGAAGATAATCATGAATGATTCTATTCCTGAAAGATGGCATCCTTTTTATCTTTTCAGCAAAATCCTTTGGTGTAATTCCTGCTTCAGCAAGGGCTATAATTGCCTATGCTTCACTTTCTCTTATTTTCCATAAAGAAAGGACTGGGCAATATGAACTGATATCCTTGTCAAGTCTTGAATTGCACATGCTAAATTGTATTTTATGGATTTTATCTTAATTGAATTTTCTCTATTTAAAAAAAATTCCTTCGATTCAACAGAAATGACCTGATATCAGCAATTTGTCTCTCGATATTTTCGATGTATTCCATTATTCTATCAACTCTTAGAAATTTCTTTTCCATTCAACAACTTCCTCAATTCTTCTGATAATTATCCTTTCACTCTCCCTAAGAAATGGCTTTAACTCAAAGAATCTCATTATACAAGAGGTCTCAAAATCAACTCTTGCCATTTTATCCTCCTCGACTAACAAGATTCCATCCCTTAATACCTTTCATTTCATTACAAATGGTAAAACATTTAAAATTCTTATATCTACCTTATCAGTGTGGAGTTCGGTTATCAATTTAGATGTAATCTCATTTTCTTCCTTTATGTATTGTGGAATGCTTAAAGTTTTTAAATAGACAGCAATATCAACATCACTCTCAGGGTGTATCATCCCCTTTGAATAGGATCCGTAAAGATAGATGAAAAGAAAATCTTTATCTTTTTTTAGAATTTCTCTTATAACCTTAATTAATTCCCCTCTCTTTATCTCTACTTAATTAAATCACTTCCTCTTCCAAAAATCAACATCTCGATCCCAACGAAAAGAAAATTTTAAAATGGGAAAAAGGGTTTTAAAATTAATTTGGAGCATAAAAATGGAAGAGGAGAAAAGATGTAGGTAAGGGATAGAAAGGGGAAAAAGAGGGAAATAACGAATTTCCAAAAAATCGGTTTCTCTTTCATAGCAATCTCCCCAAAAAATTATTCCATAAGCCTGAGATTTCTGGAAGCTCTTATTTTAAGAGTTTCCAGAGAAAAAATAAAATTTTAAGGAGGTTAAGCCATGTCAGAAAGAGTTCTTCTCGAAGCAAAAAGGCTAATTGAAGAGAACCTTCCTTACGAGGAGGTGGTTGAGAGGCTTAAGGAAAACTTCTCTGATCCTACTGTCTGGGAAATAATGGTTATCTATTCCGGCACAAAGTAAAAGAGTAGAAAAAAAAGTAAAAAGAAAAATTTAAGAGGAAAAAAATGAAAGGGTTAGTTTTTATATTTTTGCCTGAATCTGTAAAAAAGGATTTTGTTTATCATCTTGGGGTTGTCTATATTCAGGCATTTTTGAAGAAAAAAGGAATAGAATCTTTTCAGTTCGTTCCTGAGGAAAGAATGGGTTTGGAAGAGTGTGCTGAAAGAATAGTTGATATGGACCCTTCAGTGGTTGGTCTTACAATTTATGATTACAATTATTATCTTGTGCAGCTAATTTCAAAAATTTTAAAAAGGAAGAGAAAAGATTTACCCATCCTTGCTGGAGGTCCATCAGCTACCTTTTCCGATATCTTGATTCTTGAAGACAATCAATTCATAGATATCTGTGTCAGGGGAGAGGGGGAGGAAACTGTCTATGAGCTAATTTCTGATTACTCAGAGAACGGATTTTTCAAAAATTTAGAAAAAATAAAGGGGATAACATTCAGAAAGAATCGAAATATTATAAGAAATCCAGAAAGATCCCTGATAATGGATTCGAAAAAAATGCTGAGCTTGACATTCTCCCATCCCCTTTCTTAGAGGGTATATTAAAGGGTGCTGAGGAAACAGGGATCCTCACATCAAGGGGTTGCACCTTCAAGTGCACATATTGTAATTTCACCGCCATATCAAGGAATAGAATAAGATATCACTCAGTTGAAAGGGTTATTGATGAGTTAAAAGTGATTAATGAGAGCCTTTTAGAAAAGGATTCAAAAGAAAAAGTTGTTACTATTTATGATGATGCATTTACTCTTAATATTCATAGGGCAAAGGAGATATGCAAAAGAATAAT
>FMJZ01018629.1_pt1 | contig 11005 bp, 13 predicted proteins | sample 1987881 | NCBI WGS metagenome assembly FMJZ01 (sample SAMEA4378227, study PRJEB15110) | soil metagenome | biome: soil; feature: Field; material: Soil | place: India | collected 2015-03-11 | depth 0 m | reverse complement strand
CAAGGTAGATGTCGCGGGTTCGAGTCCCGTTTCCCGCTATTTTTTTTTGTAAATCAGGAGTTGTAAATGGAAGTTGTCTTAAGAGATTTAGCAGATTGCTATCGTGAGGCTTATGTTACTATATCTCCAGAAGAAGTTAATGCTGCTTTTGAAAAAGAACTTGTCAGCCTTCAAAAGAGTGTTGAATTTCCTGGATATAGAAAAGGAAAGGTTCCTTTTGAAATTATAGAAAAAAATTTCTCTCACAATCTCAATAATCAGGTTTTTTCAAGTCTTTTCAGTAAATTTCTTGATTATATTAATGAAACCAAAAAAGTTGAGAGTGTTGCAGACTTAAGAGCTCTCACCCTATTAAAAAAGGGTGAAAATTTCAGCTTTTTTGTTTCTTTCTTTGAAGAACCTGTTGTTAAAACTGAAATTAAACCAGAAAGTTTGACTATAGAATACGATGAATACTATTTTGACGACAAAATGCTTAAAGAAAAAATTTCAGAATTTCTTGCTGATTACGAAGAATCTGATGGCAAAATAGAGGCTAAAGATAGGGTTTTTCTTGAATATATTGATAACAAAGAATTTGGGGAAATTGAATTATTACCAGAAGATGTAGTTAAGTTAACTGGTAAGAAAAAAGGTGATGAGGTGACTTTATCTTTCTTTGATCTTGGCAAATTTAATGTCTCAAAATTTCTTGGGAAGGTTAAAGAACCTCTTAAGTTTAAAATCACTAAGGTTATGAAACTTAAAAAAGCAAATCCAACTGATGAAAGTGTTACTTCTAAAACTTCTTTTAAAACACTCGATGAATACAAAGAAAACCTTTCAAAATCCTGGAGTTCTGACATTGAAAGACTCAATGAATCTTCAAAAAGAAAGGCTTTAAAAGAATATCTTGCTAAAAATGTTGAAGTAGAATTCAACAAGTATGACTTCTTCAGATTTATTTCAAACAAATATTATCGTTTCTTTAATGAAGAAATGAAGGACTTTGATAAGTCAGTTAAGGATCTTATTAATGATAAAAAAATAAGAGATGGTTTATCTGATAATCTTGATGAATATTACAAAGAGTATCTTGAAACTGTAGTTTTAACATCTCTTGCAAAAAAGAATAATGTAAAACCAAAACAGGATTATATCGATTATATAATATATGATAAAGCAATGAAAGAAAATGTAACCTTCGACGAAATGAAAAAATCTATCTCCAAAGAAGAACTTTACGAAATCGAGCTTTTTGCAATGTTAAATACTTTGCTTGATGAGTGGGTCGCAAAAGCAAACTTTAAGGTAAAAAATAAATTGCCATATACAGAAGCAAAATAAAACTTTAGCCGGAATGGCGGAACTGGCAGACGCGCTGGACTCAAAATCCAGTGGGAGCAATCCCGTGAGGGTTCAAGTCCCTCTTTCGGCAATTTAGTTGTGTATGCTAATGCATACACAACTAATATTTCTTATCTGCATAATCTACCCAGCCACCAGCTTTAACAAGCTCAGCATCAAATGGATTGAGTTTGAAACTTACTACATCTTTTTTGCCGCCACCTTCAATTGTAAAGGTATAATTTGTAAGATCGAAACTAACTGTTGCATCTGTATTTTTATACTTTTCAAAAAGCATATCTATTGTTTCTTTCGGCAATTCTATAGCAAGCATTCCACCATTGAACATATTTTGTCTGAAAATTCTTGCGTAATTTTCTGCTATTACAGCAGTTATCCCATTAACCTCAAGTGCCCAGGGTGCATGTTCTCGTGATGAACCACAGCCAAAATTTGCCCTTGTTATTATCACAGACTTGCCCGCAATGTCTCTCTTTGGATCGAAACCTTCAAGTTTTAAATCCTCAAGAAGGTAAGGCTTTAATGCCTCTTTTGTAATTTCTGTAAGATACTTCGCTGGAATTATTTCGTCAGTGTTTATGTCGCTTCTGTCAAGAAATAAGACTTTGCCACCAAAAGACTTCATTTTTTCCCTCCTTTCCACAATGGTGAATTTGTAATTTTACCTGCAATAGCTGTTGCAGCAGCCGTAGCTGGACTCATCAGATGCACCATTCCACCCTTACCCATTCGGCCATAAAAGTTTCTGTTGGTTGTTGAGGCACAAACTTCACCATTTGCAAGAACGCCATTACTCATACCAAGACATGCTCCACAGGTCGGATTTGTGACACAAAATCCAGCCTGCATAAATATGTCTATAATTCCTTCCTTTAAAGCCTCCATGTAAACCTTTGGGGTAGCAGGTGAAAGAATCCCTCTTACATTATCTGAAATCTTTTTGCCTTTCAACACCTCAGCAGCAATCCTTAAATCTTCAAGCCTTCCATTTGTACAGCTACCAATGTAAACCTGATCAACTGGAGTTCCTTCCATTTCTCTGACCGGTTTAACCTGATCTGGCTTATAACCAAAAGTAACCATTGGCTCAAGATCAGACAGATCATACTCTAACACTTTCTCATACTTTGCATCTGGATCTGAAATCCACTTTGAATATTCTTTCAAAGCATCTTCTTTTGACTTAAATTCATTCTTTATAAATGGCCAGAGATATTCAACTGTTGTCATATCAGGATAGCAAATTCCCGATGTTCCCCCGGCTTCAATTGCCATATTGCAGAGGGTCATTCTTGACTCCATCGACATCTCATCAACAATAGGACCAACAAATTCCATCACGTGATCTGTTGCCCCGTTTACACTGATCTGAGAAATGATGTAAAGTATTACATCCTTAGCGTAAACACCTTCTGGCAGTTTACCCTTCAATATAAACTTCATTGTTTTAGGATACTTGAATGCACAGACGCCTTTTAAAATCCCCACTTCAAGGTCGGTTGTACCAACCCCAGCAGCAAATGCACCGAAAGCACCATGAGTACAGGTGTGAGAGTCTCCCATAATCACAGTATAACCCGGCCTTACAAAACCATACTCAGGGAAAAGTGCATGACAGACACCATTTCTACCAATATCAAAGAAATCCTTTATGTTATGTCTTCTTGCCCAATCACGAAGGATTTTACCCTGCTCAGCAGTTTTTGAATCCTTTGCTGGTGTAACATGGTCTATCACAGCCTTGATTTTAGTCGGATCAAACACTCTGTCCTTACCTCTTGCCACAAGATCCATTATGGCAATTGGTGTTGTAATCTCATGACAGAATACCATATCGAGCTTGAGTACAAAAGTATCCTCTGTCGGTTTATCGACCAGATGTGCATCAAAAATCTTCTCAGCTATTGTCTTACCCATTTTTGCCTCCAGATTCTATACTATTTATATTTCAAAAAGTCTTCAAGTTCTATTCCACTTTTCTTTATAAGCCCTATTAAAAGTGATGGTGCCAATTCTTCATGATTTGGAATAGACAAAGTCGGTCTTTCAGGATGAACAACAATCATATGACTACCCGTTTGATGGTCAAGTGAATACCCAAATTTCTTAAAAATAGAAAGTGCTTTCTTTCCAGAAATGTTGGCAAGATTTGACATTAAACACTTACCTCGCCAACAAACATTTCTTTAATTTCTATAGGAGCTTTGTTGCCCTTCTTTCTTTCTGCTTCAAGCCAGCCTTTTATTGCATCTTTTACATTATTTAATGCTTCATCAATAGTCTTACCCTGACTCATACAACCAGGAAGTTCTGGCACATCAACCACATATCCTTTATATTCAGAATCATACATTATGATTATCTTGTAATTCATAAATAATCCTCCAACACTATTATAAAAAATAATTTTTCCTAAAACAAGTAAAAGCCAAAAATTTTTTTGTAAAAACTTTGATAATTTAAAAAAACTTTATAGTTAAAAACTAATTAAACTAGCTCTCAAAAAACCATTCTTGGTGGTGTAACCACCCAGAACGCTTTAAGTTTTTTATTTCCAGTATTCTTAAGTATATGCGGCACACTTGCTGAAAAGGAGATGCTATCTCCTTCTTTCAAAATATAGCTTCTATTGCCAATTACAAATTCTCCACTACCCTCAATAATGTATCCAAGTTCCTTTCCTGGATGACCATACTCAGAACTACCCTTTTCTGAATGTGGCTCTATCTCAAGAATATAGGCTTCAATCTCGTATTTTTCGCTATCAGATATTCTTGAAAGTTGATAATATGTCACCCCATTCTGTATAATCTTACGTATATCTTCCTTTTTTACAAGTATTACATCCCTTTCTTTCTTGAAGTCAGAGAAAATATAATCAAGGTCAATATCAAGAACATCAACAATACTTAATAGAGTATCAATAGCAGGCGAAATCTTATCCCTCTCTATCTGAGAAATAAGACTCTCACTTACACCTAATTTTTCAGCAACATCTTTAAGGGTAATACCCTTTCTTTCTCTGACTTTTCTTATCTTTGAACCAAATCTATATTTCATAATATTTAAAAATACTTAATTAACTTAAGTATAAATTAAGAAAAAATTTTTGTCAAGGGATTATTAAAAAATCTTTCTTAATCTATTAATGCATTGGCCTCAAAAAAAATGGCAAAATATTTATCTAATTCTTTTTCTTGACAATTTCTTATCTTCTTGCTATAATTATATTAACCTATCGGGAGGTATCGAATGGATTCTTTCGTTGAAAAGATTTTATCTTTTAATGGTAATAAATATGAAGCTACTGTTGCAATGAGTAAATATGCAAAGTTTCTTTCACAAAAAAACGAAGATATGCTTGATATTCCTCTTTCCAACAACACAAAGGAAAAGGTAACAGTTATAGCCATAAGAGATATTTTAAATGGAAAAGTAAAATATACTCTTGAAAAGGAAAGTTCAAAATAATGAAGATAATATCTATTGTTGGGCCAACAGCATCAGGTAAAAGTGCGTTGGCTTTTTTTTTGCTCGTAAATACGATGGTGAAATAGTTTCCTGTGATTCTGTTCAGATTTTTAAGCATCTCAATATAGGTTCTGCAAAGCCTTCAGAAGAAGAAAAAAGTCTTGTAAAGCATCATTTGATTGATGTTTTTGAGCCAGATGTTCAAATTGATGTAAGAATATATAAAGAATTAGCTGAAAAAGCTATTCTTGATATTGTCAATAGAGGAAAAATTCCCTTTGTAGTTGGTGGGACAGGAATGTACTTTAATGCTTTGTACTATGGACTTTCTGATGCTCCTTCAAGAAATGAAGAAATAAGAAAATCCCTTGAAGAAAAAGCTGAAAAATATGGCCTTGATTTCCTTTACGATGAATTAACAAAAGTAGATAAAGAAACAGCATCAAAGGTTGCAAAAAATGATAAAAGAAGAATCATAAGAGCCCTTGAAGTTTATTATATTTCTGGGAAACCACTTTCAGAAATCAATAAAACAAACAAAAAACTTGAAGCAGACTGGCTTATCATCTCTTTAATTCCCGATAGAGCAAAATTATATGAAAAAATCAATATGCGTGTAGAAGAAATGTTAGCAAAAGGGCTTGTAGATGAAGTAAAATCAATAGTTGAAAAATATGGAGAAAATGCATATGCTCTCGGAAGTATTGGATACAAAGAAGTTTTAGATTATCTCAAAGGCAGAATTTCTTTTGAAGAAATGAAAGAATTGATCAAAAAAAACACAAGAAACTATGCAAAAAGACAATACACATGGTTTAAAAAGTTTACTATAGGAGCTTATTCTCCAGAAGAAATTGAAATTATTGATGCTAAAATTAAAAATTTCATAAGAGGCAAAAAAGGTGACATTTGTATTTAATCTTTCAAAACCACTTGATTTCTATCCGATTTATGATTTTTTGGCAATTGAACTCTTTGAATTAGACAACATTTCTATTTTAAAAAATAATATTGATGAATTTTCAAGAAAATTTAATAAAGACAATTTTATAATTGTGGAAAATGAAATAAGGCAGTATTCTCAGATTGCGAGAGATGTTATATTTTTACCTGAACTTTCATTTTTTGAGAAAATGTTTTTAATATGTGCTTTTATTAACTCCCAATTCTTTGACCCAAAAATTTTTGTAATTTCTGGAAATGTTGTTTATGAAAATATTGATAGAATCTTTAAGTCAATTGACAATGTTTTACAAGATGAATTTCTATATAGTTATCCTCTTTTATTCTTTGGTGGAGAAAATGGGAATTTTACTACTTTTATCGAGAAGTCTGAACACGAAAATATAAATTTCTTCAAGAGATTTGCTGGACAAAAAGAATTTGAGACTAATAAAGAAAGATTTTTGGGTTTTGCAGGATTATATTACTTTCATTCAATTAAGCTGAAAGAAATTTTTTGCAGTAATGAAAACATAGCTCACATATATTTTATGGCTGAAAGTGCATGGAAACTTGAAGAAAAATGGGAAAATATAATGGAAAATTTAAAAAAGATAAATATTATGGAGTTAATAACAAAAGAAAATCCTATTCTTCTCAAACTGGATAATAATATCAAATTTTATAATAAAACTTCTGATCTCTTAGAATTTTTTGATACAGATGAAAACAAAAATATTATCAGGGGAAAAGTAAATATAGAAAATGTTAAAAACTCAATCCTCATAAACAACGATAACGTTGAAATCTTTATTAAAAATAAATCCAACACATTAGTTTTAGCTCAAAACGGATACGTAAGAGTAGAAAATATTTCTATTTTTTAATAAGTAAAGCAAGCATTTCAACATGATGCGTCTGTGGAAACATATCTACAAGATATAATTCCTGAACTTTGTATAAATCAGACAACATTGAAATATCTCTTGCCATTGTTGCTGGCTTACAGGAAGAATATATAATCTTTCTTGGTAATAATTCTCTTAAAGCTCCGATGCAATTACTGTCCATTCCTTTTCTTGGTGGGTCTATTATAAAAATATCTGCCTTTTCAAGTTCTTTTAATTTCTCTTCTACAGGGGCGTTTATAAAACTTACATCAGAAGAAATTTTGTTGATCTCAACATTGTGATTCGCATCAAGAACCGAACTTTTTGCTATTTCAATGCCGATAGTTTTCCTTGCAAAAAAGCTAACAAATAGAGTAATCAACCCAATTCCAGAATATAAATCATATATAAGCTCATGCCCATCAGGATCAATAAAACTTACTATCTTTTCAAGCCACAACGGAATAACATAGTTATTAACCTGAAAAAAGCTATCTTTGGAAATTTTAAACTTTATTTCTTTTCCAAAGGCTTTTACGGTCTCATAAACAGCTCTGTCTTCATATTTTTCTGTTTTTATAAAGTTTACAACGGTATCACCAGTGTTTGTTGTTCTCACCTTGAAGTTATGTGGTGGAAAATCTTTTTGCAACCTTATATCACTTAAAGCTGTATTGATTTTATCCATTGCAAGATGGCACTTTTCTATATCCACCACAAACTTTGTATCTTTTCTGAAAAAGCCTATCTTTTTATTCTTTGGGTCAACCTTGAATGTCTCTGTATTTCTGTAATTAAAAGGTGCAGGACTCTCTATTATTCCTGTCAATTCTTGTAATTCTATTTTGCCAATCTTTCTCATAGTTTCAATAACAAGGTTTGCTTTTATCTCAAGTTGCTTTTTATAATCAAGCATTTGATAATCACAGCCACCGCAAAGTCCAAAATATGGACACAAAGGTTTAATTCTATCTTTTGAAGGCTCAATTATTTCTATAGGTTCGGCTACAGAATAGCCACTTGTCTGTCTATAAATATTTGCCTTAATTTTTTCATTTGGCAAGGCATATCTTACAAAGACAACTTTATTATCATCATAAGCTATAGAACACCCTTCATTTGCATATTTTTCTATGTTTAAAATTTTTTCTTCTTTCACTGATTTGATTTTTCTTGGGTTAAAGTTGAATTCTTCCATTTTCCAAAACTCCATTTCTTTTTGTAGATTTTGACCTGCTTTATTCTTGTTTGAGATGTAGATAAAACCTCAAAGATGTAATTTTTTATTTCTATTTTTTCTCCCTGCTCTGGTATTTTCTTCAAATGATAGAGAATTAAACCTGACAGAGTTTCAAACTCAACGTGTTCTATCTCTATATCCAGTTCTTCATTAAGTTCATCTATACTCAACATTCCATTAGCAAGCCAGTAATCTTTTTCTTTATGAATCAAACTTTCTTTACCTTTCGTATAGTCAGAAATAAGCTCTTTAATAAGATCCTGATTGGTTATAATGCCTGAAATACCACCATATTCATCTACTACAAATGCCATATGAGTATTTTCTTTTTTCATCTTGATTAAAATATCATAAAATGGTGTAAATTCAGTCACATATATTCCTTTCCTGATAAACTTTGAAATAGGTGCAGTTTTTGGTGCATTTATTAAATCTTTTATTTCTATATATCCCGTCATATTGTCAACTCTTATTTTAAATACTGGAAGCCTGTTTAATCCAGTCGCACCCATCAAGGCCAAAGCAACCTTTATTGGCTCATTTTCTTCAACACAGGACATTCGAACTAATGGAACCATTATTTCTTTTGCCTTGATCTTTTTTATTGTCATTATTTTTTCAATAAAATCTTTTTCGCTATCTTTCAAGATATTGCTTGAATATGACTTAAGAATATGGTTGAAATCATCTTTACTGAAAATAGATTTTTTCTTCACTTTCAAAAGTCTCATCAATATCTTTCCCAGATTAGTAAATATAAGCTGAACAGGGTATAAAATAATGTAAATTATTAAAAATAGATAAGAAAATGTAAGTGCAAGCTCATTAGCATACTCTCTGAATATAACCTTTGGTATAAGGGTGCTGAAAAAGAGAATCGTAGGTGTAAGTATGAGAATATTAATTAACGACCTATAATCTGGTGAAACAGTGATATAGTCCAGAAATTTAAGGAAAGATAAAACTGTAGCAACATCAGAAAGATTTGACCCTACTAAAAATGCTCCAAGAGTATTATCAGAATTTTTAAGTAGAAAATTAAGAATTTTTGCTCTATTTTCTCCCGCTTCAATTTTTGAGTGCAACCAGATTCTGTCCATACTTATAAAAACTGTTTCAAACCCACTGAATAAACCAGAAGCTATTATAAAAATCAAACAAAAAATAATATATTCCATAATTTTAAATTTTCTCCACTATAAACTGTTCTATGTGTGTATGATTTTTCTTTTTAACTGTTATTGATAAATTCCCGAGTTTTATTGAAAACCCTTCCCCGGGAATATCTCCAGCCTTTTCAATTACAAACCCGGCAAGTGTCTCAAAATCTCCTCCTTCTGTCTCTATTCCAAAGAAGTCTATAAAATCCTGAAAGCTGATATCACCATATACAAGATACTTATCATCTGTAATTTTTATAATCTTATTTTCTATCTTGAAACTTTCATCAATAATTTCACCAAGAATCTCACCAAGCACATCTGAAAGTGTAACTATACCTAAAGCACTACCATATTCATCAATTACAGTGGCAATTTTAAGCTGTTTTTTTTCAAAATCAAGAAGCATATCTGATAGCTTTTTCGTTTCTGGCACAAAATACATCTGTTTAAGTATATTTTCTATTTTAAAATCCTCTTTTTGTGTTTCATAATACAAAAGGAAATCTTTAAGGTCTATATAACCTATTATGTTGTCATTTGTGCCTTCATAGACAGGAATCTTGGAAAATTTCTGTGTCTTCAAAAGTTTTAAAATTTCTTCTGGAGAGTCATTTTTGTCAATAGAAATTATTTTATTTCTTGGTGTCATAATATTCCAGACTTCCCTTCTTGCAAAGGAAAGCACATTTTCTATCAAATCTTTTTCTTCACTATCAAAAATTTCTTCTCTTGAAACAATACTCTCCAGTGCAAATATAATCTCTTTATTATATTCATCTTCTGATTTTCTATTTTTTCTTTTAATGATTCTCATCAACTTCATAACACTTTTATCAATTATTTTAAGCAATGGATTTGAAATTTTTACAAGAAAATATAAGGGATAACTGAAAATAGAAGAAATCTTTTCAGGGAAAAATATAGCTATCATCTTTGGTAAAGTCTCCCCAAAAAGCAAAATTATTCCTGTTATTACAAATGTAGTTATAACCTCACTTTTTATAGTTAAAATGCTTTCAAGAGTTGATGAAATAAGTATATTTACTATAGTATTGCCTATAAGGATTGCTATTAACAATAGAGAGCCATTATTAAGCAAGTTTTTAATAAGTTTCTTTGTTTTCTTATGCTTTATTTTTTTCAGTCTTATCTCATCAAGAGAGTAAAATGCCGACTCCGAAGAAGAGAAAAAGGCACTTAAAAAAAGCAAAGAAACAACAAGCGGTAAAGATAGATAAGAAAATAGCATCAAACAAAATCCTCCAGTTATTAAATATTAAAAATATTTCTATCTTTGATGTGTGATTTTATTTTTTCAAGCGTTTCAAGGGGATTTTCTACAAGCACTTTTGACCCTCCTATAAGGTCTATTACTCCAAGTTCATTCTGATAACGTGGAATAATATGCAAGTGCAGATGAGATATGGAAGCTCCAGCATATTCACCAAGATTATATCCAACATTATAACCTGTTGGTTTATATATTTCTTCAAGCAAGGTAATATAACTTTTCGTAAGTCTTGCAAGTTCTATATCTTCTTCTTCTGATAATTCTCTGATATCTGTTATATGCCTTAAAGGAAAAATCAATGCATGCCCATTATTATACGGGAAAAGATTAAGGCTTATGACAAATTTATCAGTTCTCAATATTTCAAGTGATTGAACCCTTTTATCTTTTTGTATTACAGAACACAGAATACATTTTACATCTGGCTTTTTCCCTCTGATATAGTCTTTTTTAGAAAAGGGAAAAACATAAGAGTGAAAATTCATAAAAATCCTATCAAAAATTTTTAATAATATAACATGCTTCAAGTTGGTTGTCAAGTATTAATTAAAGTCCACGACAACAGAAAAAATAATTTTTTAACTTTTATATTTGACTTTTTCCCCTGTTGTTTTATAATTTACAAAAAATGGTTGGATAAATGAAATTAAAGTTTTTTTTC
>FMJZ01054106.1_pt1 | contig 11006 bp, 6 predicted proteins | sample 1987881 | NCBI WGS metagenome assembly FMJZ01 (sample SAMEA4378227, study PRJEB15110) | soil metagenome | biome: soil; feature: Field; material: Soil | place: India | collected 2015-03-11 | depth 0 m | reverse complement strand
AGAAAATAGATATGCTTAACTATAACAAATTTCCACAAACCATTGACAATAGCTCATATAAGAGTTGGGATTTTGTATATATATCTTGGTATAAAATGATTGTGTGCATCAATCTCTTAATTATCAATCGTTTAAGTAAGTGGTAGCGTAGTCACAAAAATTAGCTTTTGTCAATCTATAAAAAAGTCTACGATAATTTAAGTACTTTTTGTTCGGAATCAAGGGATGCAGTTCAAATGTTATCTTTTTACCTTTGCAATTTTACCGACCCGGGTATAGTTTTTCCCTTTCAATACAACCAAATATAACCCACTAGTAATTTCTTTATTAGCCTCGTTTTTTCCATTCCAATAAATAGAATGGTTAATAAAACTAATGTAAGAAAATTTCTTAACCAATTCACCAGCAAGGGTGTAAATGTAAAGACTGGGTCTTTCGTTAATCGGAAAATCACAATAGATAGTGCAGTCGGTAAAAAAGGGCGAGGGTATCGAAAATGGTTCACAATAATCTTCAATTAGTACTTCTTGTGCTAAACTTAAAAAACCAACATTACCAAATGAATCTTTGGGTTGAACCAGGTAATAATATTTATTTTGCGGCATATTAAATAAATATAAGAAGGTATCTTTCAAATTTTTGCCGATTGTCCGACAATTCTTGAATTTGGAAATTTTTATGTTATCAATAAAAACTCCACTATCTGTAAAAGTTCCGTCGGTAAAATAGCGAAACCTAATTCCGAGATAATTAGCCTTAGGTAACAAATAACGATGTTCGGTCCAATCTCGATTTCGGCCATAAAAAGAATCTATTGGAGTATAAACCTTGCCGTCTACAGAAATTTCAACATAAAAAATATCTCGTTTAATTTTATTATTCAAATAATGCTCTTCGGTATAATAATGAGCGAGAAACGATAATAATCCACCATCGGTTAAAGTTATTGAATCTTTTATGCTAAGTTTAATATTTAAGTTATGACCCATTCCGGTATAAAAAGCAGTTCGGGAATAATTAAAAGATGATGATAATACAAATCCATCATTATTCCAAAATGAGAAATTGTCACAATTATCTTCAAAGACTTGTTCAATATTGTTTATTTCCAACAAGTCATATCTTACTGATGATAAATCAAAACTTTTATTCCACATCAACCGAAAATCATTATGGTGACCGATTGTAGAACAAATAAGTCTTACCTCACTTGGCTTAATATCATCTAAAGCATAAAAATTATTAAGAAAAGAAAGCCAATTAATATTTTTTTGCCATTGTAAGTTATGATAATCTGAATATTGATGTTTGAAAGCAATGTAATTATCAGGAAACCAAACTGCAAGCCCTTTTGCCCGCGCGAGGTATGTTCCTACATAACCCTTGGCAATAACTGATTTTTTCAATAACTCAATTGCCTTTTGACATTCTAATCTATCATTCGTATTGCTAATGACATTAAGGCTCAATTCTAAAAAATCAATCAAATCAATATAATCGTCATTCGGACCCGGGGGATACGAATCACATTCAATTCCAAAAGTTTGCGCGGAATTTCTCGCTTGTTGCATTGCTAAATTATTGGCATATCGGGATAATATTCTAATTGCGTACACAAGTTTATTTTGCGCAGATACAAATTGCTTCAAATTAATTGCGGAAAATGTGCATTCTTCATATCCTTGTGAACCGTTATGATATGAATTAGTAGCAATTGATGCCATATCCTTGGCTAAATCTTCTGCGGAAACATTAGGATTTTGAATAAGATACGACAGGATATCATCATACGGTAATCCATCCCAAGGCATAGCTTCTTCCGAAGCAAACATATAGTCAATACCCTCAGCAATTTCACAAGCAACTTCGACCATTCCCATAAAACAAGCATCAAATCCTAAAATCGCTACATTTTTACGAAGAATTTTTTTAATTTCCCCAACTGCATATTTTAGTTCGCCGTCTGCGACTCCCATCCAGTTATTATGCGATTCGTCGTAGATTATCGCTTTATCTCTTTTATTAGGATAATAACCAATTGGCCAACCATTACCATGGTCCCAGAGAATCAAAAGATATTTCTCAGCATTGAAATAACGATAACCAAACCGCACAAACTCAATTAGCGATTGTGGGTCCGCCATATCAATTTCACCTAAATTCTCCAGTTGAACAATCTCATTTTGATTAACCAAACATCTTCGGGCATAAGGTTGTATATCACCAGATAAATTGTCAATTTGCACGATAACTTTTATCCTCGCTGAAGAACCAATTTCTTTCATTTCATTAAGGTCTTCATAACTTTGATAGTTCATTCCGTTATCAGCACACATATAGACCATTACCGTCCAGTCCGCCGCGAACAAACTCCTTATAATAAAGAAGAGAATTAATCCTGGGACAAATAATCTTGAAAGATTAATTAACAATATTGTCAACAATAAGCGGTTAATATATCTTATTCGCACCACTAGGTGTTTACTAACCAGTCGGTTTATGATTATGATAAAACGGGGCATTCTTATCGAATGCCCCGTGCATATTTAAATTATAAATGAAGGAGTAAATTAAAATTCGATTCCTAACATCACTCGGTGAGTGCCTTTCAACCATCCCATATCGCGATAGCAATAGTCAAGTCGTAAATTCATACCGGATTTTAAGTCGATTTTAACTCCAGCGCCAGTCGATAAACCAGTTGTATATTTAAGTGCTTTAGCATATTCGAGGTCTGTATTCAGAATATACCCCGTTCGTAAGAATAGCAACTTTTGATAGGCATATTCTAAACCGATATTTATCGTTTCATTAATATCATTGGGGTGGGTTAAATCTATAGCCATAGTAAGAACATCCTGGGGAGTTTCCATAATGTTATAGGCAATACCAAAACGGAAAATTGTTGGTAAACTTGTTGGTGTGGTTTTATAGACGGCACGCGGTTTAGTTTTAAGAATTGTATCTTGAAATTCCAAGCCCAAACCAGAAAAAGACATTGCGGTGCCGAAATTAGCGATGACTGCACCTAAACGTAGACTTTTGTACCCAGTGTGATAGAAGAGACCAAAATCAAATGCCGCACCAGTCGCACTCATATTCCAAATAGTTTGTGAGATTGCTTTCGTAGAAAAACCAAAAGAAAGTTTATCCGTAATTTGTCGGCCATAAGAGACTGCCAAAGCCAAATCCAAGGCACTAAAATACAAACCGGTTGCGGTATCTTCACGAACCGATGTTTTAGGGTCATCAATCATTAACCGTTCCATATTACCCATTGTCAGTGCGGTTGCGGAAAAAGCAATTGTTCCTATACCCTGAACCGGCAGCGCCACAGAAATATAATCATGATTCAGGTCAGCAATCCAATTAATGTGACTGAATAACCCTTCTCGCATATTGAGTTGAGAAAGTCCTGCAGGATTAAAATAAGTGGCAGAAGCATCATCGGCGATTGCGGTAAATGCATCGCCCATTCCACAAGCGCGGCCAACACTAATTTTTAAAAACTGAGCACAGGTCGTTCCGACTTTTGAGAATTTAATATCTGCGGATAATTGACTTAGCGCAAATAGCATATAGCAAAAGGTCAAAACAATTAAAATCTTTTTGAATTTGGCATTTTGAATTTTGAATTTCATTATTACCTCCTATCGGACGATTGCAAATTTGCCAATTTGTTCTCCAATATCAGATTCGATATGGAAGATATAGACTCCAGCTGAAACTAATTGGTCGTGTTCGTTTAATAGATCCCAATATTCGGTGCCACCAAGTTCCATTGGTTGTAATTTATCTTCAGCGCTGGTTTTGGTGGTGCGGGTATCTTTGTGGTGAATGACCTTTACTAAATCACCCGCAACTGTAAAGATGCGAATCGTACATTCAGCCGGTAATTTAATAAAAGCAATCCTCCGTTGTAATTGATGGGTTTCCCAGGCATTAGTTATGATATAAGGATTGGGTACAACTTTAACATTGAGTTTATATTTATTCGGAGTGCGGTCAATCTCTAAGCGGTCACCAATCAGATAGAAAAGATTATAGTATGGAGATGTTCCAACACCTTTATGTCCTTTAACCAACCACTCATCACCATCTTGAATGGAATCGATAAGATTACCAATGGGTAATCGAGTATTTGTTGTCCTATCGTAATTTAATGCAATAAATCCGCCACAGATATAAATAACCTTATGTGTTGGTTCTAATGTATCCGAAAGTGGTTCTTGAATAACATCGGTTGCGAAATTCCAACCATTAGCTAATGAATCATAACCAGTTCTATTAATAAATCTTGTTTTTGGTACTTCAACATTATTAGTCAAATCATAAACCTGACAGGTTCTTCTGCCATTAACCACTCGCCATATGATTTTATAGTCTGACCCACGAAAAGCCCATAATGCTCTACGCACAGTTCCCGATACAGGATAGAGAACTTCTCGAGGGTATGAGCCTGTTATTGGATATACGGTATCAAAATATTTACTCGGTATCGGCATAGAGCAAGCAAATACAATTTCAGTACCGCCAATTGCGGGAGATTTTTGTCGCATCTTTTTAGCGCCTTCTTTAATATCGTAAAAGAACTTAAAAGGACCAAAAACGTTTTTCGTAATTCGTTGATAGGTAGTTTCATTGTTGGGAGAAACTACTGCTACGGTTGTGTCTTTATCCACTGTAAACTGATATACTGCTCGGTCTTGCACACCAGCATAATGTGGACCTGCAAAACGTATCCTCAAGGTTTCCGAAGTAACTGCATAAGGGATAACAATAACCGTACTACATTTCACCGCAGGATTAATCGTATCACCAACAACACGGATAATTTTCACAAAAGAGGTATCATAATTGGGCGCTTCCCATCTGGGTTTAATTGAGACTGGTGTCGGATTAGATTCAAAACTAATAGTATCGATTGCTCCGGTGAGAGTATCTTTAGTTTGGAAATTAAAATCATACGCCGCAACCCGATAATAATATGTAAGTCCGTTTCTAACATTTTTGTCTTCCAAAGAATAGAATGTACGATAGTCATTGGCTTTCGTGACCATACCTGGCTGAGTAATCGTATCGTCCGCATAAATTCTGGTCTTTACTTCTTTTATATCACCACGAATGACCGTTTCGGTTACAATTTGAAATTTTATGTCGTTGACTAAATCGCAATGGGCCAATAATTCCCAATTAACCCCGTCAGTTGATTTATAGATTTTATAACCTTCAAAATCGTATGCTCTGTATACTGGGTCATAACCCGGTGAATTAGGATTACCGGCTACTTCAACATAATATGGGTCAGGTGTTCTTTCGGGTAAATCATCCCAGACAATTCTGACTTTATTATCCATCGGGATTAGGGTTACATTGGAGACTACGGGTGGACCGGGTAAAAGCCATCCTTGGTCATAAATAAACTGAGCTTCTTTTGCTAATTTATATAACGGTTTTAAGTCGGTTGTATCCCGATTAACCCACATCTCGCCAGCATCACCATAAGGAGCCGCAAGTGCAGCAACGATAATAGTTGCTACTGATTCGGGTGCTAAATCAAACGGACCAGTACATTGAACGAATCTTTTGTCTGCTGGTTGAACATCAATGGAATCATAAGGAGAATAGAGACCTGTTCGATAATCATAACCCGCCAATGTTTTGTATTGGTCAACATCTTTCATTGGGTCAATATCAATCGTAAATTTTTTGAATGCCGACATACCGATCAGTGTACCATCAGGCTTTCTTGGACCTTCCAAGAACTTATACGCAACCACCCCGGGAGTTCCTGATTCCCAGTAAGGAGGATTGTTTATTTCGGTATTATCATTATCGCCAGTAAATCCGACATTACGTAGCGGTATCGTATCGCCTTCTAAACATAGTTCTTTTATCAGGCCAACCATATCGTCGTTATAGATTCCAACATCAGGGTCCATACAAGCACCAAGAATCATCTTTTTCAAGGTATCACCGCTTACATTTTTAACTCGATAGATTATAAAGAATATATCCTGATTACTTGTATAATTCCAAGCATAGATTGTCTGATAGACTTCAATGCCTAAAGGTCGTCCTGGTGCCGTGTGATAATCTGGCGACAAATCGCAATAAACGCACCACATATCTTGTAAAGAGAAATTCTTTTTCGGAACAAGGGTTGTATCGTACCGAGTAAAATCAAATGGTGGCGGCCAGTCAGAAGGAAATTTGTAAATCCGGTCACGAGCATCGCCTGTGCCTTGCTCCCAGGTTTTGGCTGGAGTTGGATAAAATTCACTTCTGGCCGTATTCGGGTTATAGCCAACTGTTACCAATGTATCGCCACCAATAATTGCTCCAACCCAAGGACCGGCACCAAAGATATAGGTGTTTTCATAGGGATAAGGCCATCGACCAGCACCATCTGTAGTCGCCTCATCAAAAGCATAGCGACCATCATTATAAAAAGGGCAGCGCCAACGGTTGATGTCAAGCCATTTCTTATCCCAAATTCGGCGTGTGCGTGGTGGACGCGTTAAAGAACGAGCCGACAATTGGCTTAGCGCAATTAGTATATAGCATAAAGTTAAAAGGATAAAGACACTTTTGACTTTTGACTTTTGATTTTTGAATATCATTGTAGCCTCCTTAAATTCCAAGGCTTATGCCGAACCTAATTTTTCTTGGCGGACCATAATAGGTTGGAATTGAAAATCGGTCATGATAAGCATCAAGATAAGATTTATACATCTCATATTGAGTCAAGTAACCATCGTGATTAAAATCTCGGGCCGGATGATAATATGGGTCACCAACACGCCAACCATAAGAAAATTCACCAACAGCAAATCTTCGGCCTCGGTCAGATGGACTTCCAGTAGCCGGAAAAACTTGTTGCACAATCTGCGCATTTAACAGATTATAGATGTCGCAGAAGATACTTATATTTACATTACCAAATCGGATTGATTTATTAAGACGAGAATCAATGACAAATGAACCCGGCATGCGTGCTGAATTTTCGTCAGCAATTCTTGTACCGCGAATATCGGTTGGAGTATAGGGTAGTCCTGAATTATATCGGCTCAATATCGAGCCTTCGAAATCTCGTAATGGAATAAATACAAAATCTGAGGGAAAATTCAATGAGAAATCTAAACTTGCCGAGTGTCGCATATCATGGTCTAAGGGATAATCAATTTGTACCGCATAACCCCGACTATATTCAGCGTATGCGGTTGACGCAGTTCCTTTAGCAATCTGATAGGTATAAGAAGCTGATGCTCGCCAATAATTACTAAGTTGTTTAGTAAAAGTTGCTTCAGCTCCCATAATGCGTGCATATTCAACATTATAGAACATTCGATAAGAAGGAATCGCTTGAACCTGTCTGGTGCCGGATAAATCAAAGACATCCTTATAAAATGTCGTCAAGTCAAAGGCAAAAACATCTGACACCTGAGCATCAAAGCCCATTTCATAAGCAATCGTCTTTTCTGCTGACAAATTAGTATTTCCTGCAATCAGATTAGGTCTACGAGTTATATCTAAAGCAGTAAATTCGGATGATGAATAGACATCACCAAAAGTAGGATTCTTAAAGAAATGACCATAGGAAAAACGGAATTTTATACGTTCAGTTATTGGATAAGAAATACCCAGGCGTGGCGATAACCTTAATTTTTTCTTTACTGGAACCATCGAATCACGAATTCGGTCTGAACCACCGATGCTTTCGGGAAAGACTCGGTGTTTTGCTTTGGTGTCGAGATAATCAAATCTCACACCACCACGGATAACTAAATCTTCAAAATCAGCGCGGTCTTGAATATAAGTGGCAAAAGTTAATGGTTTTGCATCATAACTTTCCCAAAATGGATTCGGGTCATAAGGCATTGAGTTAGTATATTCTTGTAGCCGGTATTGGGTTAAATCAAATCCAGTTTTGAATTCATGAATCTTATTAGGCGTATAGGAAATATCTCCTTTAATATACTTGGTCTGTGTCGAGCGGTAATGGAAATATGAATATCCTTCACTAACAAATAAGCCATAAACACCATAAGGATTATTCATCATATAATCTTCTGCGTAATATCCCAGTGGCTTGTATCCAACAAGATATAATGTTGTATCTTTATTATTAATTTTTGTCTGAAATTTCACTGTATCGCTCATACTGCCTGGTTTATAACCTTGATATAGGTTGAGTAACGCATCTTTCACAGATAAACCGCGTGGATTATTAAATACCCAATCTTCGCCTAAAAACAGATACCGGTCCCAAATTCCTAATTTCCGCAATGTACCCCAAAAGCCCTTGGTATCTTCGGCTTCAAGTTCAAAATCGCGCGGTGCTCTCAGTAAAGCAGTATTGAATGCGCCGGTCTTTAATGTCCAGACAACTTTCGGTGATACCATGTGATTTAAATGGAGGTTTGCTTTAAAAGAACGGACACGATTGGCATGTAAACCTCTTTGCCAATATTTCCAAGCATGACTGTACGCTTGCCATTGATAAACTGAATGGTGACCATCAACCGTCATTTTTAAGCCTTCACGCGTTAAAGGAAATGATTTGGGCAAATTATAAGTTAACTTTGCCTCTGCAGCATACTCGCCTCGGGGAGCAGGAAGTTTGTATTGAGCTTCCCGGGAATCATCGGTCTTGAAATATTGGGTCGAAATAAAATACCGCAACCGATTATACATTGGAATTGGACCACCAAGCGTCCATTGCACCTGATTATAGCCAAAATTCAAATCGTCATTTGGGAACATCTCATCTGTCGTATATTTTATCTTGGAACTCGTTTTTGTTCCACCTTCTTTGGTTACGGCTTGCACAATACCAGACATTGCTTCGCCATATTCCGGGTCAAAACTTCCTGTAATAACGATGACTTCTTGAATTGCTTCTGTGGTCGGCTTAGGACTTGACCAGAGCACACCGTAAATTGCATCTCGTGCGGCAACACCATCAATTAAATATGACACATCATCAAACCTGCCGCCACGAATATGAGTCCAACCACGAGTTTCATCTTGTCGGACTCCTGCTTGAAGACCGACTAACTGGGTTAGAGCATTTACTGGTAACCGATTAAATTCTTCAGCAGAAGCAGTTCGAGTAGTAGCAACTGCAGTTCTAATTACCATTTCGCGTTCTGCTTGGACAATAACTGGTTTGTCAATTGCAATCACGGTTGGTTTTAGTTTAAAGTCTACGGTCGTGGTTTGATCGATAATAACCAATACATCTTTTACTGTTATTGGTTCATAACCAATATAGGAAGCGGTTACATTATGTTTCCGTGGTGGCACATTAGTAATGAGATATCGTCCATCCGCGTCAGTTGCTGAGCCAAGTTCTGTACCTTCAACAATCACATTAACACCAGCAAGTGCTTCACCGGTTTGAGCATCAGTAACTCGGCCGATAATTCTACCGGTTTCACCCGCGTATATAAGACCAAAAACTAAAAACCAAAAACTAAAGGCAAAATATAAGTATTTATTGTTTATTATTAATTTTTTATATTCAATTCCCATAATCGCCTCCGTTAAGATTTTATTTTTATGGGTAAGGACCACATAAACGAGTTATATCCACTACGGGTAAAAAGTCGTTCCCAAGGTACAATCTCAATAATAACCGAATTCCATCCCAGCGTAAAGGGAAGTGATAATTGGGTTGCATAGGGTATACGCAAATCGTATCTTTTGCCTTTGTGGTGTAAGAATATTAAACCAATTCGTGGCGAATAACCTAAGTAATTTGTTGCGGTTGCTTCATAAGGGAACAATCTTACGATGAAAGTATTTGAATCCGAAATTGGAAAATTCATTATACTGTCTAACTCATAAAATCTTTGGATACCATATTTAAGCGTATCGGGTCTAAGGAATATTGGATAAGATTTAGTGGCGGTTCGCAAAGTACATAATCCTAAATAAGGTTCATATTCCTGGTCTGAAGGTGAAAAAATTCTGGCGCCTCCGGTAATTTTTTTCAACTGCCAATCTTTGCTTTTCTTATCAAAATGCAAATATCTCACTGAAGTCGCCTTAAAATCGTTTTCGACAATCGAGTCACCATCACAATAAGTAAAAGTACTGGCATAAACTGGATAGATATTATTACCAATGGTTGTGTCATGAAGATAACTTGTGAAAGAATCAGCATAAATTATAATTTTACCGGTCATTTTTTCAGTAAGCCGAACCATTACGGTCGTATCTTTTATTGGAATAAAACTATCAACCATCTGATAATTAGATACATAATGTCTGAAAGCTCTTGGCCAATAATGGGGTATCATCCAAAAACTGCGCAGATCACGACGCAGAATTTTTCTGAGCGTATCTCGGTCGCCTTCCAGGTAATATGAAATATTGATGATTGTATCTTCAAAGGTAGTTTTAAAGGTATCTCGCCACGCATTCACAATCTCTTGAATCGCGGTCGAATCTTCTTTGGTCCAGGTCCAGTAAGGTTCTGGTGGCATTCGTCCGCATCCCCAGATAAAAAGCCCGAGGCACAAGATAAGAAATGAGAATATAGGATTTTTATATTGTGTCATTTATCCTCCTAAAAGTTAGGATAATAATGAAATCCCTTTCGGGCCACGGTAATATTTTTAGTATTACAAATACTACAAGTCATTTTTACCAAGATCTTATCTTAATAGAAAATTCATTTTTTGTCAAGGTTTTTTTGCAATATGTCCAACATATACTAGACTATACATTTTGTGAAAGAAAATAATAGTTATGTGAAATAGGTTTTTCAATTAGCAAAAGTTAATTTTATGAATGTGGGCATTGTGCAAAATATGTCCTTATTATCATTATTATCATTATTATATTATCATTACTAATTAACCAGTTAAAAAACGGTTCCAATTATCCAACCAACAAGAACATTACAGAGCAGTTGACCATCTGACATCCTCATGGATATCTAAAAAGATAGATGCCAAGATTAATGATAAAATCCGATATGTTGTTCTGATAATGTT
>FMJZ01000517.1_pt1 | contig 11013 bp, 7 predicted proteins | sample 1987881 | NCBI WGS metagenome assembly FMJZ01 (sample SAMEA4378227, study PRJEB15110) | soil metagenome | biome: soil; feature: Field; material: Soil | place: India | collected 2015-03-11 | depth 0 m | reverse complement strand
CGTGGTCGGAGCGCCCCAGTTGCCCAGCGCTACGCAGACGTTGCGCAACATGCCCGCCCGTCTGGCGCGCTTGATGGGCGATCGCGCGAACTGTCTGTTGAATGCTTCCTGATTGAGCCAGTAGGGATGTGCAGGATCGAAGCCTTCGAGCAGAGGCGGCGCCACGCGCTCGTGATGGGCGCGCAGCCCCGCCAACCGCGGCGTGCGCTCCTCCAGCCGCCGATTGTAAGGGCAGACCTCCTGGCAGATGTCACAGCCAAAGATGCGATTGCGGAGGGCGGGCCGCAATTGGCGTGGGATGATGGAGCGCGCCTCGATGGTCCAGTAGGAAATGCAACGCAGGGGGTCCAGCTCGTAGGGGCCCACGAAAGCGTCGGTTGGGCAGGCGGAGAGGCAGCGGGTGCAGCGGCCGCAGGTGGCCGGCTTTCTCGACGCCTCTTGTTTTTCCGCCCTCTGGCGCGAAGTCCAGCCTTCCGGTAAACGCTCCGGAATCAGGAGGACGGCCAGAAAGAGCCAGCTTCCCACAGAGGGGCGAATCGTGCAGCAGTTTTTGCCGGTGAAGCCGAGGCCCGCCACCGCCGCCCAATCGCGTTCGAGCACCGGCCCCGTGTCCACCAGGCATTTCCCCAGAGCGGTGCGTCCCGTCCGTTTGCGGATGAAGGCGTCAAGTTCGTACAGCAGCGGCCGGATGATCTCGTGATAGTCGTCTCCCCAGGCGTAAGAGGCGATGACGCCGCGGCTGGGGTCATCCCGAATTGCGGGCGGGAGGTCGAACTGATGATAGTCGACGGCCAGCACGACCATCGTCTCGAACGGGGGAGAGGGTGGTTCGGCCAGCAGGGCGGGGAAACGGCGCTTCTCCCGGTGGCGCTCCAGATAGGTCATCTCGCCGGCGCGGCCTGCGGCGATCCAGGCGTCGAAGAAATCGGCATGCGGCGCTTCGCCCACCGGCGCAAACGAGCACAGGTCGAAGCCGAGTCGGAGGGCTTCGTGTTGAATCGCTAGGATCAGGGATGAAGAGAGCACGTTGTGGTAAAGCAAAGAGAGTCAGTGCACCTTCCGCTCAGAATGGCGTGCCGAGCTATCGAAAGCCTTTATTCGGCTTCCGGAACCGGTTCCTCCACAATCAGCGGCAGAAAGAGCCGAGATGAATCGCCTCGATGATGGGCGAAGACGAGCGGTAAAAAGGTCTGGCCATTTCCGGCGATAGGGGGGATCGTGCCAGGAATAGTGCCAGGGATGGTCGCGCTGGGAGTCTCAGCAGGCGTTGCCGTGGGTTGTCCCTGTGGCGTGGCGGTGGCGGTTGGCGCCGGCGTCGATGGCGTCCACGCTGCAATCCACACCGATCCGTCGAGAAATGTCCCCGGGGCTGAATTGCCCGTGCCTGTGCTCAGGCTCGGACGCGGCGCCTGAGAAAATCGCACCGGCGCTTCGATCGGAGCATCCGCCGATGCGGCGCATAGCGCCGTAAACCGGATCGTCAGCAACGTCCGATCTGGCAGGCTGGCGTAGGGAGGCGAATAGTCGGCGATCAAAATGTCGAGCTCGCCGTCGAGATCAGTTGCGTCGAAGCTCGCTGTGACGAAGAACTGGGTCGATGTATGGAACTGTACATTGTCGGGCACGCCGTTGCGGTCGGCGTCGACCGGATCAAAGAGCAGACATATCTCGTCATAATCGATAGAAAACAGCGCAGCGCTGATGCGCTGTCCGTTGCCGGTGAATTGCAAGGAAACCAGCGCCTGTCCCTGCTCATCCACCGGCGCTCGACTTTGAATTTGCAAAATGCTGCCCATCGTCTGTCCACGGATGTAAAGCAACGACCTTTCGTTGAAGAGAGATAATACCATAACCGCAAGCGCAACCACCATATAGACCAATGGTCGCCACGGGATGGAGTGGCGCTCAAGTTTTTGTTTCGTCATCGTTTCAGCAATCACTTCGTCGACAGTGAAAAAATCGAGCGTTGGCGAGCAGACCCTATCGCGACTCGCCAACGCATCGACTTTGCTCCGCCTACAAAAACGCCCAGCGCATGCAAACTTGTCTACTGCAACATGCCTCTCACACTACGGAAGAGTCTGTCCCCTGCGCGACGGTTGTGAACGCAACCGTCGCCGACGCGCGCTCAATGCGTGACAAAAGGCAAGTAGATATTGGACGTCGATCCTTCCGGTTCCAACAAAAGCACTTCCGTCTGTACATTCTCCCCTTCCACGCCGCCCAGCGACACATTGCTCAGCGTGATGGACGCCAGGCCCGACGTTGCCTGCGCAGAGCCTTTGAATTGAATCACAGCAATGTCGCCATCTGTAAAGGTGGGGAAAGGCAGCGCAAGCCCAGATGCAAGAATGTGGATCCGCCCCTGGGCGAGATCCGCGATCGCCGTGCGCCACATGCCGGGAGGCGCATTGATGACGATTGCGTCAGGCACGTCGTCTTCATCGACGTCGGTGAGATCCAATGTCAGCTGGCGTGGATCGAAATCGACGGTCAGCGCCAGGGCTGCGATGCTGTTGCCGTTTGTTGTGAGTGCGATGGGTACATTGACCGGTTGATCGGCGCTGACGGGGACGACTGCCGGCGCACTCACGAGCGCAGGCGCGCTGGCCGCCGCCATGACGCCGGCGCCGCAGGCCAGTCCAAAGTAGCGGCGCGCTGTGCAAATCACGTCGGACACGTTGAGATATCGATCGGCGTTCGAGTCGCACCCCATGGCGCTGCCGGCGTAAGCGCCCAGGGGGCTCCACAGCCATGAAGCGGGGTCCAGATATTGCGGCCCCGTATTGGTGGACTCGACGTCGAAGATCTCAATCACCGTTGCGGTGAAATCGGCGGCGTTTAGAGCGCCATCGGCGTTGCAATCGCCGCGCGTAGCGTTGTGAACCACCACGAGGCGGCCATTTTGAGGCGCAGCAGCTGTAATTGAAATGCCGCCCAGCGCTGTGAGCACAGGAGGTTCGGTGAAATTCAGCGAAGTCCAACTGCTGGCCGCCGGACAGCTGCTCTTGCCGCCAAAGCTTAGATGGCCGATGGTGCCGTCGCTGAGACTTCGGCTGGCGCTGTTGAGCGAGATCGCAATGACGCCATTCTCCTCCGTTGCATTGCCGTTGAAGCCGCTCTGCCATGCGCCGGCGTCAAGATAGGTTAGACAATCTGTGTTGTATGTGATCGCAAAAGACGCCGAGACGATGTTGGCGCCCTTTGTTGTGAACAGAATCGGAAGCGTGATGGGAGCACTGTTGGCGATGACGTAGGGGACGTTCGGCTCCCCCGGCAAGGCCAGCTGTGGCGAACCGATCGTATGAATATTGAACTGCTGCACGACCGTCAAGCCGCCCGCGTCTTGCGCCCGCACGCGAATCTTGTAGACTGGTTTGGCGGGATTGTAGGTCAGGGCGGCGCCTAGTTTCAAGTCGTCGCCGTCGATGGTGAACGAACTATTGTCATCGTCGCCGGCGCCGGCGACCAAAGCAAAGGTGTGGCTGTCACTCAAGTCCTGGTCGAGCGCGCTGAAGGTGCCGATGACGCCACCGACCGGGGTGGTCTCTACGTTCACGATGTTGTTGCTTAAAAGGATCGCGGTCGGCGCCTCGTTGACGTCAATTACAAGGAGTGTGATCGTTTTAGAGAAATAGCCGCCTCGGCCATCGGTGACTTTGAGACAGAGTGTGTAGCTTGACTTGCTCTCATAATCGAAGAGCAGGTCTGTCATCAAGAGATTCCCTGAAATGGTGAAGCCTTGATTGTCCCACGAACCTGAGCACGCCGAATCGAAGCTAAAAGTGTGGACGTCATTGGCGTCTACATCCACGGCGGAGAGGGAGCCGACGGAACGCATCCCACTGTTATTTTCTTTTGCGTTGTCGTCGTCCCTTGTGAAGGAAATATCCGTAGGAAACTGATTCACATCCAGATGATAGACGCCTCCATAGGCGGCGCCGGCGACAGGCTGGCCGCTGGGGTTGGCGAAAGTCTCATCTGCAAATGTAAAGAGGACGTCTACAACGTCCTGAGCGCCGGTGCGACAGCTTGGCTCCAGTGTAAACGTAATGGTGACGATGTTGCCGTCCCCTAGCGCGCCGATGGGCGTGGTGGCGTCCCAAATGGATATGCGAAGCACGCCGTTGGCGCTGTCATTGAGCGCGCTGCCGGTGAAACCTCCCCCAGGCAGGGCAAAGGCTACATCTTGCGCAGCATCCTCGATGCGCAGGCAGCTTACATCGTAGCTCAATGCAAACGCCAAAGAGCCGATTTCGGCGGAGCCGACGGTCAACGTCACAGGCACCTGGATAAATGAAGTGGTGCTGGCCAGCTCGACCGTATTGGTGATGACGGCCACGTTTGGAGTGATGAGCTCGCCATCCGCCAGGACGGGCGAGGACGGCCATATCATCATCAACCCTGCCAACATGAGTGCGAACGCAAGACCAATCGCTGTTGTTCTGAGCGTCCTGGATGCATGCAACACAAACATAGATGAATCCTCCTGATAATTCCAGAAAAAAATGAGAAAAATTTCACAAGCCTGCTTCGATCATAGGCTTTTTATCAATTCTTGACATGGGATAAATGACTGTCTCAATGCTGAGAACTCAACGGGTTCAGTGCAGCAAAAGATGGAGCTTGCGATGTATTTTTGTCGGAAAAGTTGCCTGCAAGAAGCAGGTGATTCGCTTTGAGAGGGACAATGCGCCGAGTTCAAAAAGTTTTAAGAGCAAATTAAAAAGCTGTAGATGGCGATTCTTTTCCCCTTTGTGCTATGATGGCTTTCATTCAATGCAACGCTTTAGATAGACGGTGGGGTATGGACAAAAAGAGATTGACTGCGGCTGCGTATGGCCATTTCTCGATCGATATTCTGAACTCCTCTGTGGCAATCATCTTAACTTTAGCTGCTTCTCATTTCAACCTGAGCATCGCCCAGATCGGCTTCGGCGCCATGATGTATCAGATGTTCGCCGCCATGAGCCAGCCCCTTTTTGGCGGATTGACCGACAGGCTCAACGGACGCTGGATCGGCGCCGTCGGCGTGTTGTGGACGGCGGTGTTTTTTGCCGCCGCAGCGTTTATGCCGACGTATCCGCTCTTCATCACGCTGCTGATGATCGGCGGGTTGGGCAGCGGCGCCTTTCATGCAGCGGGCATGGTGAACGCCTCCGCGGCCGGCGGCGCCAGGGCGGCGACGGCGACCTCTTACTTTTTCCTGGGCGGGCAGACCGGCCTGGCGTTGGGACCCATCCTGGCCGGCGTTGTGATCGGCAGCCTGGGATTGGCAGGGATGCCGCTGATGGCGTTGGTGGCGGTTCCGGCTATCGTGTTGATGTTCATGCACATGAACGACGCACTGCCCGCCGCGCCGAAATCTTCCAGCGTCGAAAAACAGAGTGGCGACGCCCGCCGCAATCATGCGGCTGCAGCCTGGTTGGTGACGGTGTTTGTGTTGTTCATCCTTCTGCGTTCCGGCGCCGCTCAGGGCTACGCCACACTTCTGCCCAAATACTATGAATCCGTCGGGTTCAGCCCGGCGCAGTTCGGCCTCATGTTAGGACTCTTTAACTTCGCCGGCGCCTTGGGCACCCTCATTGGCGGCCACCTTGGCGACCGCTTCAACCGCCGCACGATCATGATCGTCGCTTCGATCCTCAGCGTGCCCTTTGCGTTAGCCATGTTGCACCTCGGAGGCGTGGGCTACATGGTCGTCGCCGTGTTGGCCGGCGTGTTGCTGAGCATGCCGCACAGCCTGCTGATGGTGATGAGTCAGGAGTTGGCGCCCAATCGTCGCGGCCTGGCCGGGGGGCTGGTGCTCGGCTTCATTTTCGCCAGCGGCTCGTTCATGGCCTGGTTGGAGGCGATCCTCGCCGAGCAGGTCGGTCTGTTGTGGGTGCTCTCGGTCGTCGCCTTCTTGCCTTTCTTCGCCGGACTGGTCGCCTTTGCCTTCCCCTCGGATCGCAGAGCGCATCCGTCGACCACCCAGACGCCTACGCCGACGGCCGCAGCCGGGGACTGAATCGATAATAGGATGCTGCGTGGACGTCGGCCTTTCATTCCTCATTTTGATAATTAAAACAATTTCATTTGACAAAAATGTTTCCTCGTGGTATTGTTCAAAAAGGTAGGAATTGAAACGGGGCCGGCGGTGAACCTGAATCGCTTTTTCGCCGGTCGTCGTTTTCTTGTTCAGGTGAGAACAAGCAACATGACCTTGAATGCGCTTGGCAGGCGGGATTCTCCGCTCTGGCGAATTATCGAACACCTTCAACGCAACGGATCGGCGACGATCAAAGAGCTGGAAGAGGTGCTTGGCATCACAACCACTGCGGTGCGTCAGCACCTGCACACCTTGCAAGCGGAGGGATACATCGAGCGACGCATCGTTCATGCAGGCGTAGGTCGTCCGCATCACGCCTATTTTGCGACCGCGCGCGTGCAGGAATTGTTCGCCTGCCATTGCGATGATCTGGCGTTGACGCTGCTCGAGGAAGTTTTCCATCTGGAAGGGGAGCAGCGCGCCATCGAATTGTTGAATCGAGTGGGCGTGCGACTGGCGCAGAAATATGCGCCGTCTGTGCGCTCCTCGCTGTTGCAGGATCGCGTCGGCGAATTGGCCGCAGCGTTCAACAGCCAGGGCATCTTGGCGGACGCCGTCATCGACGAAGAAGGAACGATTGCGCTTCGCACCTACAACTGCCCCTTCCACGAGTTGGCGCAGGAGCATCGCGAGATCTGCGAGATGGATCGCGGGATGCTTGAAAAAGTGCTCGGCTCAGACGTCAGGTTGAGCCGGTGCATGATGGAAGGGCATACTGGCTGCACGTTCACCGTTCGACACAGAGAGGCGGCGCCGAGCGTGACCGACGGCGCGCCTGCGGAGGGCGCAACGCTGGGCGTTTCCGTGTGAAAAGTGCAGGGTGAATGTTGGGGTTTATGGCGAAATCGCATAGCATGAACCAGGCCGGGTTTCAATTCAGGGAGATCGGCGGGATTGGATGATTCAGCGCAGTCGACAGCCGATTTCAACCGTACCCTTATATTTATTCTTGAGTAGCGTATCTGATGAGTAGTGCACAAAGGTTTTGGAAAAAGAGGAGTTAACAGCAATGAGCGTTTTGGAAATCCGCAATCTTCACGCCGCCGTCGAAGATCGTGAAATTCTCAAGGGCGTCAATCTAACATTGCGCACCGGCGAGATTCATGCGTTGATGGGGCCGAACGGTTCGGGCAAGTCGACCCTGGCGTACGTCATCGCCGGCCATCCCCATTACGAAGTCACCGAAGGCGACATCCTGCTCGACGGCGAGAGCATTCTCGACCTGGAGCCGGATGAGCGCTGCAAAAAAGGCATCTTTCTGGCCTTTCAGTACCCGGTGGCGGTGCCGGGCGTGAGCGTTGCGAACTTCCTGCGCACAGCGGTGAGCAATGTGCGCGGCTACACCTCGCGGCCGGTCGACGCCGAGGGGCGCAGCGGCGTCATCGGCAGCAATCTCATGCCGATGCGCGAGTTCCGCAAAGAACTGAATGAAAAGATGAAAGAATTCAACGTCGATCCGAGCTTCGCCCGCCGCTATCTCAACGACGGCTTCTCGGGCGGTGAGAAAAAGCGCACCGAGGTGTTGCAGATGGCGATGTTGCAGCCGAAGTTCGCCATTCTGGACGAGTCCGACTCCGGCCTGGACATCGATGCGCTGCGCGTGGTGGCGGATGGCATCAACAAGCTGGCGACGCCGGATCGCGGCTTTCTGTTGATTACGCACTATCAACGCATCTTGAACTACGTCAAACCCCACTACGTCAGCATCTTCTACGACGGTCGCATCGTGATGACCGGCGGCCCGGAAGTGGCGCACATGCTGGAGGAGAAGGGCTACAGCTGGGTCGAGCGCGAGTTCGGCGAAGCTGTGGCTGCGTAAGGCGACCTTTGCAGAGAAAGGACAACGACCATGGCCACCCATGCAGATCGAGAGGCGCTCAAGGGCGTCAAGGAAGAATACGAATACGGTTTTCACGATGAGATTGAGCCTGTTTTCAAGACGGAACGCGGGCTCAGCCACGACGTCATCGATAAGATTTCCGATCAGAAGAACGAGCCGCAGTGGATGCGCGAGTTCCGCCATCAGGCGCTCGACATCTTCTTTTCCAAGCCGCTGCCGACGTGGGGCGCAGACCTGAGCGGCATCAACTTCGACGAGATCGTCTATTATGTGCGGCCCACGGAAAAGCAGGGCAGAAGCTGGGATGAAGTGCCGGAGAGCATCAAGCGCACCTTCGATCGCCTCGGCATTCCGGAGGCGGAGCGCAAATTCCTGGCCGGCGTCGGCGCACAGTACGACTCCGAGGTCATCTACCACAGCCTGCGCGAAGAGTGGGAGCGCCAGGGCGTGATTTTCCTGGACATGGACAGCGGCCTGCGCGAGCACGAAGACATCGTGCGCGAGTACTTCGCCACCGTGATTCCGGCGGCGGACAACAAGTTCGCTGCGCTCAACAGCGCGGTGTGGAGCGGCGGCTCCTTCGTCTATGTGCCGAAGGGCGTGCATGTGGACATCCCGCTGCAGGCCTATTTCCGCATCAACGCCGAGAACATGGGGCAGTTCGAGCGCACGCTGATCATCGTCGAAGAGGGCGCCAGCGTGCACTACGTCGAGGGCTGCACGGCGCCGATCTATTCGAGCAACAGCCTGCACAGCGCCGTTGTGGAAATCATTGTCAAAAAGAACGCGCGCTGCCGCTACACCACGATCCAGAACTGGAGCACAGACGTCTACAATCTGGTCACCAAGCGCGCCGTCGCCTATGAAGGCGCCACCATGGAATGGATCGACGGCAACCTGGGCTCCAAGGTGACGATGAAATATCCGGCTGTCTACATGATGGGGCCGAAGGCGCACGGCGAAATTCTCTCGATCGCCTTCGCCGGCCGCGGCCAGCATCAGGACGCAGGCGGCAAGGTCATCCATGCTGCGCCTTACACCAGCTCGAAGATCGTCTCCAAGTCCATCAGCAAGGACGGCGGTCGCGCCAGCTACCGCGGCCTGTTGCGCGTCGCCAAAGGCGCGCATCACAGCAAGAGCAACGTTGTGTGCGACGCCCTGCTGCTCGATGAATATAGCCGCTCCGACACCTATCCCTACATCGAGATCGAGGAGGAGCAGGTGAGCGTCGGCCATGAGGCTTCGGTGAGCAAGATCGGCGAAGAGCAGCTCTTCTACCTCATGAGCCGCGGCATCGGCGAGGACGAGGCGGCGGCCATGATCGTCGGCGGCTTCATCGAGCCTCTGGTGAAAGAGCTGCCGATGGAGTATGCCGTGGAAATGAATCGCCTGATTCAGCTCCAGATGGAAGGCACGATCGGCTAAACCATCCGAATTGTGGACGGCGAGTTGTGCTTGCAGCTTTTTTACCCTATCCTAGATTGAAGCTGCACATAACTCGTCGTTTCACGATTTGAGATACGAGGAGAGAGAACGTGAGCGTATTTGTTAAAGAAACCGAAAGCATTGCGCAATCCGTGCAAGGATTTAGCGAAGAAACTGTGCGCGCACATTCTGCGGCGCGCAACGAGCCGGAGTGGATGTTGGAATTTCGCCTGAACGCATGGCGTCAGTTCGAGCAGATGCCTTGGCCGCAGCCGACGGATGAATCCTGGCGGCGCACGCGGCTGACAGGCTTCGACCTCAACCATTTCAAGCCGCTGGCCGTCGCCACCGGTCAGGTGGAAAAGGGGGAGCTGTCGAAGTTCCTTCAGGACGAGCTAAACGAAATGGACAGCGCGGCCAGCATGGTTTTCGAGGACAGCGGCCTGCGCAATAGGATTCTGAACACCAACCTGGACGAGCACGGCGTCATCTTCACCGACCTGCAGCGCGCTGTGCTGGAGTATCCGGAGCTGGTGCGCAAGTATTTCATGACCGAAGCGGTCAAGCCCGATCTGAATAAGTTCACGGCGCTGCACGCCGCCCTGTGGGACACGGGCGCCTTCGTCTACGTGCCCGCCAAAGCGCGCGTGACATTGCCGCTGCAGGTGATCCTGAACCAGTGCACGCCGGGCGTCGGCGGCTACCATCACACGCTGGTCGTCACAGAAGAGGGTGCGGAAGTGACGGTCGTCGACGACCTGCTGGGCGCAAAGGATGGCCTGCAGGCGAGCGTCGTCGAATTGATTCTGGGCGCCGGCTCGGTGGTGCGCTACATGAACCTTCAGGACTTCGAGCACAGCGCCTGGAACTTCCTGACCGGCCGCGCCGTGATGAGCCGCGATGCAGACCTGCGCTGGATTCAGGTGAGCTGGGGCAGCCGGCTGACCAAGGCGTTCCTGGACGTCGACTTGATGGGGCCGGGCGGTCACGCCGAGCTGTTGGGCATCTACTTCCCAACCGGTGAGCAGCATATCGACCATCAGACCTTGCAGCTCCATCGCGCGCCGCACTGCTTCAGCGACCTGCTCTTTAACGGCGCGCTCAAGGACAGGAGCCGCAGCGTTTACATGGGCGTGATCAAGGTCTTTCCCGGCGCACAGAAGACCGACGCTTACCAGCGCAACGGCAATCTCATTCTCGACCCGACGGCGCGGGCCGACAGCATCCCGGGGCTGGAGATTCAGGCCGACGACGTGCGCTGCACGCACGGCGCCACCGTCGCCCAGGTCGAAGAAGAGTATGTCTTCTACCTGATGGCGCGTGGCTTGAGCCGCCCCCAGGCGGAGCGCATGATCGTGCAGGGCTTTTTCCAGGCCGTGCTGGATCGCGTGCCGGTGGAGAGCGTGGTCCACAAGTTGGAGAGCGTGATCGAACGCAAAATCGGCGGCTGATCCGCTCACAAATTCTGAAGCGGACGACAGGAGATTGCGAGATTGGGCGGATTTCCCGCGCTGGCTCTCAATCTCCTGATTTTTTACCGATCCGGCGCCTTGCCTATCGACGGAGGGGGGCGACCAGGATTCACGCCGCAGCGCCGTCTCGAAGCGGCGATCCGGATGGATAGCAGTAGATTCAGCGCAAAGCAGCAAAGAGACGA
>FMJZ01000240.1_pt1 | contig 11039 bp, 10 predicted proteins | sample 1987881 | NCBI WGS metagenome assembly FMJZ01 (sample SAMEA4378227, study PRJEB15110) | soil metagenome | biome: soil; feature: Field; material: Soil | place: India | collected 2015-03-11 | depth 0 m | reverse complement strand
AAGCCTTCTCGCCAACTTTCTGCTCGGCAATGATAGTTGAACGGACACACAAACTTGAAAGGCTTTGATAAGCCTTGAAGGTCTTTGTAAGCAACGCGTCGGTGGTTTGAGCCACTGTCAAGACGGCAGGATAAGCCAAAAACAAAAAGGTCGCCACAAATTTCCTCATAACGATTTCACTCCTTGATTGAGTTTCAATGGGAGCGATTTTTCCTACATCGCCCACCAACCCCAAATTTTGCAGCACTTTCACCGAAAGGCAATAAGCAAGACAAAAGGCACTGCTTGTGGCAAATTATCAAAGACCTTTTCGTTCTTGGTCGGTGAATAATCCACAACTCCAGCAGTTCGGAGGTGGAAGTGATGTCCCGAAAAAGCCAACGGGAACAAAACCCAAAAGCCAGCAGCAAAAAACAAAAATCGGGAAACAAAACTGAAGCGCTACCAAGCGGCAAGAAACTCATCATCGTTGAATCGCCTGCGAAGGCAAGAACTATACGACAAATTGTCGGGGACGAATTTGCCGTTGAAAGCACAATGGGTCACATAATGGATTTGCCTGAACGGAAATTCGGGGTTGATTTGGAAAACGGATTCACCCCGCAATATGTTGTCCGACCGAAGCGAAAGGAAGTCATCAAGCGGTTGAAGGAAGTCGCAAAGGAAGCAAGTGAAGTCTATTTGGCATCAGACCCTGACCGTGAGGGCGAGGCAATAGCATGGCATGTCGCCCAGGCTATAAAGCGACCCGATGCCAAACGAATTGAATTCCACGAAATCACGAAACCTGCCGTCCTAAGAGCCCTTCAAAATCCCCGCGATATTGACACCAACTTGGTCAATGCACAACAAGCCCGAAGAGTCCTTGACAGAATTTTCGGCTATACATTGAGCCCGCTCTTGTGGCAGAAAATCAGGAAAAACTTGTCAGCAGGTCGCGTCCAGTCGGTTGCCCTTCGGCTCGTCGTCGAGCGCGAGCGAGAAATCCAAAATTTTGTTCCGCAGGAGTATTGGAGCATAATAGCGACTTTGACCCCTGAAGACCGAGATGCCCCTTTCAATGCCCGCTTAGTTCAAATTGGTGAACGAAAAGTCACGACCCCAGAGCGAGAAATTGAGCAAACAGAAGGCGAAACTTCTGGTGAGCAGAAAGAACAAGGCAGTTCGGAAAAGAAGGGCGGTGGCATCGTCATTTCCAATGAATTTGAAGCGAAAGTGTTAACCGAGATTTTGGGGCAAGCCAGATACTTTGTCTTGAAAATTGAGCGGGGCGAGCGGAAACGAACACCCCCATCTCCCTTCATCACTTCAACGCTTCAACAGGCTGCATCTCGCCAACTCGGTTTTAACCCAACCAGAACAATGAGGATTGCCCAGCAACTTTACGAAGGTGTTGACTTAGGCGAAGAAGGCACAGTCGGCTTGATAACTTACATGCGAACGGATTCGCCTCGCGTTTCTGAAGTTGCGCAAGCCCAAGCTGCTGATTTCATTCGCCAAAGCTTTGGCGATGCTTTCCTGCCACCAAAACCCCGCCAGTTTAGAGCACGAAAAAGCGCACAAGAAGCCCACGAAGCCATCAGACCAACTTCAATCTTCCGAACACCAGAAAAAGTCAAGCCCTATCTGACCGATGAACAGTTTGCCCTTTACACTCTCATTTGGAAGCGGTTTGTTGCCAGCCAGATGGCAGATGCAATTTACGATACACTGACGGTTGACATAATAGCAAGGGACGAGGAAAGAGGGACACGGGATGGAGATGAAATTCCTGAGTGGTTGAGAGGGGTCAATGATTTCCTCTTTCGGGCAACGGGTAGGCTGCTTAAGTTTGAAGGTTGGCTGAAGGTTTATGAGGTTGAAGCGGATGAGGAAGAGGAAAGCGAGGAAGGCATGAACATACCTGACTTGACAGAAGATGAACCCCTTAAGTTGCTGTCTCTTCAGCCCGAACAGCACTTCACGAAACCGCCTGCGCGATACACTCAAGCGACTTTGGTCAAGGCATTGGAGGAATTAGGCATCGGTCGTCCATCAACCTACGCACCAACCGTTGATATAATTGTCAAGCGAGGTTATGTTGAATTGAAAGGCAAGCAACTTGTCCCGACACCGCTCGGAATGCTTGTTTGTGACAAGTTGGTGCAATTCTTCCCTGATTTGCTCAGCGTTGATTTCACCGCTCAAATGGAAGGCAGACTTGACGATGTTGAAGAAGGCAAACAGGATTGGCAGGAAGCGGTTCGCCACTTTTTCGAACCGTTCAATAAAGCGTTAGAACACGCCAAGAAACGGATGAGCAAAGAAGGCGGTTTAACCACTGACCAGAAGTGTCCTTTGTGCGGTGCTTCAATGATTGTCAAGTTCTCCGCTTATGGTCCCTTCTTGGCTTGCGAGCGTTACCCAGAGTGCCGAGCACTAATTCCAATGGAGGAAGGGGCAACGAAAGAATGCCCCCACTGTGGCAGCGTGATGGTCAGGAGAGGGAACGACAATACCCGCTACTTCCTGTGTCTCAAATGCGGCTCTGTTGAACCTGCAGATGGACAAGAACTTGTCAAGTGCCCTGAATGCGGTGAAGGAGTGCTTGTGCCCAGAACTGTCCGAAAGGGTCGGATGAGGGGACGAACCTTTTTCAGTTGTTCCCGCTACCCAGACTGCAAGTTCGCTACTTGGGATAAACCTATCCCAAAACCTTGCCCCAAGTGCGGTGGGTTGATGGTTGAGAGGAGACCGAAAGACGGTGAACCTGTCGCCGTGTGCTTGAGGGAGACTTGCGGTTACATAGAAGAGTTAGCCGCTGTGGGTGGAGAAGGGGAATAATCGGAAAAAAACGAAATGGTGGCCCCGGCGGGATTTGAACCCGCGACCTCCGGCTTGAGAGGCCGGCGTCCTGAACCGGGCTAGACGACGGGGCCACGCAACCTTGAAGGTTTCTTTGTGGCGTTGAAAAAGGATAACGCATAAAGCGGGAAAATGCAAGTTCATTCCGTCAACCGCTTTATCGTCAATCAAGGAAAGCACCTGAAGGAGCAGGCAAAGACGGTAAAGTGCTCAGCGGCGACTGAACAGTTAATTTTACGATGACAACCGTCCCTTCGTTGCCCAAACTATTCTCCGCCTTGATTACCACCTGATAAACGGTGTCGGAAAGCCCCAGCATTGTAGACAAAACCTTCAACCTCATTTTCCAGCGCCCCTTACTTCAATTCAGGGAGTGCATCTTTTTGTCGGGATGGTGGGGGCTTCTACTGAACCTTCAACTCTTTTCTACACATGCAACTCAACAATATCTCCATCCTGCAACACAAAGTCTTTGCTTACGGGTTGACCTGGGAATTCTGCAGAGCCCCAAACCCGAGCATATTTGAGTCGCTCGGGGAAATCACGATGAACTTCTTCTGCGAAGTCCAGAATGGTTGCTCCCTTTTTGAGCACGAAAGGTTTGTCAAGTTGAGGTTCTTTGCCTGGCGGTTTTGAATAAACTCGTATGATGCGCAACCCTTCAAAGATCATCCGCTTAAGTTCGTCAATCCCAAACCTCTCTTTCGCCGAAACGGCGATCATAGTCAACCTATCACCATAAGTTTCCTGAAGCAGCACGAACCTATCTTCAGCTTCAGGTGCATCTAATTTGTTCCCGACCAAAATTACTGCTCGCTCAACGATCGGATTTGCAGGGTTATCGTTAACTGGCTCCTTGACAAGTTTCACTCTACGAGCTTCTAAGCCTTTCAAAAGCGCATCTGCTTGTTCAAAACAATCGTCCGTTGACAGGTCAACAATCAACAACGCTTCGTCGGCACGCCTGACCATTCCAGAAAATGCTGGTTCAACTTCGTCAATGATTGGTGGTGTATCAATCAGTTGAATTTGCAGGTTTTCGTAAGGCATCATGACTGGGTAGGGTCGTTGGGTCGTGTATGGGTAATCGGCTACTTCAAGGCTCACCCCTGAAAGTGCACTTAAAAGTGCTGACTTTCCGACATTTGGGAAACCAATTGCAATAACTTGCCCTGCTCCGTGTCGGGGGATGTAAAATGGGTCAGCACCGCCGCCACGCTTTGCACGCTGCTGTTGCTCCATCTCTTTGAGTTTTGCGAGGCGGCGTTTCAAATCGGCTTGAATTCGCTCCGTGCCTTTATGTTTCGGTAAAAGCGCTAACATCCGTTGCAGGGCTTCAATCTTCTCTTCAAGCGTCGTGGCTTTGCGAAAATCCTCTTCCGCCTGCAAATATTCAGGTGTAAGGTTTGCTGGCATTTTCGCTTCACCTCGCTCTCTTCATCATTTTTCAACATTGCCACTGAGAATGACAATAGGCAACACAAATCGGATAAAGTCCTGATGCATGCTTCAAGATAGTTGACATAATTTCGGTTGGAGGAGGTGAAGGGCTGTGATGCGACAGACCCTTTACATCCGTGAGGAACAGGTTAGGGAGATGCTTCCTCTCGTAGAAGCCATTGAAGCCGTTGAAGCCATTTTTAGGGACAAGGCTGAAGGTCAAGTAATCATGCCCCCGAAGCTGATCATTCCTTTGCCGGGCGGAGATTTCAGAGCGATGCCTGCTTATTTGCCCAGACAAAACATCGCTGGGATTAAAGTTGTCAACTCCCACCCAAACAACCGGGAAAGAGGTTTGCCATCAGTAATGGCGACATTGGTGGTGGTTGAACCGGAAACAGGTTTCCCCCTTGCCGTCATTGAAGCAACTTATCTAACAGCACTTAGAACCGCTGCTGCAGGAGCGTTAGGGACAAGAACCCTCGCTAACCCTAATCCTCGCAAACTTGCTATCTTGGGTGCGGGAACACAAGGGCGATTTCAACTCCTCTCCCACAAACTCATTTTGCCGAATTTGGAACAAGTATGCATCTGGAGCCTTGACGAAGATTTAGCATGGGAATTAAAACGCGATTTGGAACCACAGTTGGGAGTTGAGATCAAAGTTTGCCCCGACCCAGAAACTGCTGTGAAGGGAGCAAATGTTGTCATCACCACAACCCCATCACGAAAACCTTTGGTGAAGAACGAATGGGTTTCTGACGGGATGCACTTCACCTGTATCGGTGCGGATGCCCCAGGGAAACAGGAATTAGACCCAGCAATTTTGCAGCGAGCGAGAATCTTTCTGGATGACATGGCTCAAGGAATAGAATCAGGAGAGGTCAATGTCCCACTTCATGAAGGTTTGCTGAAACCGGAGCAAATCGTCGGCGAACTTGGTGAGGTTCTCGCCGGCAAGAAGGAAGGACGAAAGTCGGATGACGAAATCACAGTTTTTTCGTCTACAGGTTTGGCGATTCAAGATCTCGCTTGCAGTGCAGTCATCCTGAGAAAGTTGGAGGCGCTGTAGTGGTATGCACACATGGAAGGAGGGGGAGTTGAGATGTCATTTAAAGGGATCATCCCACCAATTGCCACACCTTTGAACGAACGGGAAGAAGTTGACGAGTCGTCGCTGCGAAGTTTGGTCCGATATTTGCTTCAAGCTGGTGTTCATGGAATTTTCGTTTTGGGCTCAACGGGCGAATTCGCTCACTTGACAGATAGAGAGAAGCAGCGGGCTATTGACATTGTTGTGTCGGAAGTTAATGGCAAAGTCCCCGTTCTGGTCGGAGTGGCGGAAGCAGGAACGAAGCGTTCAATCTTTTGGACAAAAGAGGCGGAAAGGTTTGGAGTAAATGGGGTAATTGCTGCCCCGCCATTTTATTACCCCCTCACCGAATCAGAGGTGGAGAACCACTATAGTGCCCTCGCTTCCGAGTGTAATCTGCCTATCTTACTCTACCACATACCTTCAACGACAAAAGTTCACTTTTCGGTTGACCTAATTGAGCGGCTTTCAGAGTTGCCTAACATCATTGGGATAAAAGACTCAACAGGCAATTTATCGTTCGTTTTCACTCTGCTTGACAGAATGAGGGGAAGAAATTTCGTCGTGTTTCAAGGGAACGATTATTTAGTTGCACCGTCGCTGCTTTACGGCGCTCAAGGAGCGATCAACTCGTTAGCGAACTTGGTCCCATCCTGGTTCGTAGCGATTTACAATGCTGTCCAAAAAAGTGATGTCCTTTCGGCAATGGGGTGGCAGCAAAAAATTAATAAATTGTCAGCACAATTGGAAACAATGCCTTTCCTACCTGCAATCAAAGAAGCGCTCCACATTAAGGGACTGACTGCTCCCTTCATGACAACGCCGTTTGCCGTCTTGACAGAAGAACAACGAGGGAAACTTCCCATCATTTTGGAAAACGAAGGTGTGATGTAAGGTAGATTTGAGCAAAGGGGGTGCTTGTTAACGGTGCGCGTTGCTGTTTTGGGTGCAGGTTCTGACGTCGGACGAGTTATAAGCCACGCCATCATTTCAAGTGGCTTGCTTTCAGAAGAAGATGAACTCGTGCTCATCGGTCGTCAAGGTGGCAAAAGCGCTTTCATTGTCAGGGGCATGGCTGAAGATTTCGCTGAGGCGTTCCCCGAAAGAGGCATCAACATCATTCCTTCCGTTGACCCATCAGATGCATGGGGCGATTTCGTCATTTTCATCGTCAGCGTTCCCGACCCAGCCCACTTGACTCGCATCTTTCACCGAGAGAGACTTGCCGAAGACAATTGCAGGCTCGTCAAACAACTCCTTCCGACTTTGAAAGTGAACCGTGAAAGAATTGTTTGGGTTATAGTCGTTACCAACCCAAACGAGTTGGTGGTGAAATTGTTAGGTGAAGCCCTTGAGACCGGACGTATTGTCGCTACGGGGGCGCTCGTTGACAGCTATCGGTTTAGGTTTGAGATCGCTCGCGATTTAGGTGTCAAACCCAAACAAGTTGAGGCTTGGGCTGGCGGCGAACATGGTCCGAACATGCTGTTTTTTTGGAGCACAGTGAAAGTCAACGGTCAGCCCCTTGACGAAGAGAAGGTTCGCAAACTGCGATGCCCATCTCGTGAGTTCTTTGAACAAAGCAAAGCAAAGGCATTTCAAATTGCGGAGCAAGTTCTGGGACGAGACGGGCTCGATGCTGCCTACCGGGCATTGCATCCTTTCCCAACAGAGGTAAGAGCAGTTGTCAAGTCCTACCTTACGCACACTTCAGGTGCTAAAACTGGCGGCATTGCAGGGCAGGCAGTCTTGAATTTGATGCGAGCGATTCTTTCGGATGAACCCGTCCTCCTTTGCGCCCAAACTTTTTCGAAGTTTGGAACAGTTGGAGTTCCCATTGCTTTGAGCAGGAATGGGGTAATCCTTAGGCTTGACATTCTCTCTGACAATGAAAGGGAAGCCCTTCGTGAAGTTGGGGAAGTTGTCCGACAGAAGATTGACAGGCTCGTTGAAGCCCAAGAGAGCCAATCAATTGCGTGAGAGCAACGAAAAATTTGTAGCGGGTGAGAGGGATGCCTGTTTACGAATGGCAAGGACGAGATTTAACGGGACAGTCACAGCGGGGGACAATTTACGCGGAAACACCCGCCGAAGCGCAAGAAAGGTTGAAGGAACGGGGAATTCAACCGACTTTGCTTCGCCCCATTCAACAGCGAACGAAAGTTTCGTGGTGGGCGAGAACGGTCGGTCTTCGTCCATCAGTGCTTGCTCAGTTTTTCCACAACCTTTACCAATCCGTTCGGGCAGGCGTCTCACTGAGAGATGCATTGGAGACAATTGCTAACACGCCGACACCGTTGTCGCCAGTTGCGCGACATGCAGCTAAGAGAGTTACTGCAGGAGTCCCCCTTTCTCAAGCATTTGCTGAAACGGGTGTCGCTTTCCCGACATATGTCATCCCGCTAATTCAAGCAGGGGAGCAAAGCGGCAAACTAGACGAAGTTCTTAGTTACTTGGCTGACCACTTTCAAGGGGAGCACCGAGTTTGGCTTGTGACTTGGGGTGCATTGATGGGTTGTGCGGGATGTTACCTTGGTTGCTTGATACCGATACTTTTGCTCATCATTTTCGCACTCCCCAAAATCTTGCAAGCAGTTTCTAGCGACCCTCAGTGGTCACTTCAACTTTACGAACAAATGTTCGGACCAACCAAATACTTGCTCTGGGGCGTTTTTGCTTTCATTGCCCTTTACCTGCTCAATTGGTTTCTCAATCGCAACCCAAAGTTGGCGCTTTGGTGGGATGGCATTAAAATGAATTTGCCTCTCATTGGGTTACCACAACGACGCCATGCGGTGGCGAGGTTTGGGAGAGTTTTGGCGATGCTTTACTCGGCAGGAATTCCACCAGCGGAAAGTTTTATTTTGGCTGGACAAGCATCAGGGAGTTTGACAATAGCGAAAGCTGCTCGCCAGCAAGCAGCAATGTTGAAACAAGGTGCTAAGTTCAGTACTGCCATCGCCGTAATGCCTTTTATTCCACCGACAGTTGTTCAAGCAGTTACCGTAGGTGAAAGGGTTGGAAATTTGGACGAAGGGCTACGACGGGCATCGGAAATGTTGGAACAAGAAGCGCGGGCTTTTCAAACGGCTAAGCCCTTCGCCTTGACATTGATTTACTATGCCCTCATAGCCGCAGCAATTGGTTTCTTAGCCATGTGGGCTTGGCGGAGTTTCCTAAGGCTCTACGAGGAAGTGTTGAAATGGACGGAGCAAATCTGACTCGCCGTAACTCTGATTTGACTTTAACTTATTTGACTTTAACTTATTGCGTCATTGCGTTTTGGCTTTAACTATTAGGAGGGTGAAACTCCTGCCGAACCAAAATTCGGCAAATTGGCAAATTGGTAAGTTAGCAAATCGGTAGCATTAGGGCTTGTCTCCGACGGCTGTCAAAAACGACCGTCGCCCACAAGTGGCGACGCTACCATAATTTGTCAATTCTCGGTGGCCTCGGGGATTGTCCCAGCGGATAGGACGAGGGACGCGGGGCACAGGACGGATTTTGGCAAATCGGTAAGCCGGCAAATCGGTAGGTTGGGAAACAATTGAAGGGCTGCTCTCCTGAGCAGCCGAAGAAAAATTTAGTCATAGGTTCATCAGTAGGTTCGCCTCACTAAAGACAAACTGCCGAACTTTATCATGGGCTATCACGCAAGAAATTTACTTGAAGCACTGTGGTTGTCTGTGTCTCCGATGCAACCAGCAAAAACCGATGACAAACTTTGAAAAGGCTGTTCGAAGGAGGAAGCGATATGAAGCGATGGATGAGCCCGACCTTGAACATAGCGTTTGGGATTCTTACGGTAATTGCGTTTGCCCTCACTTTTTTCTGGGTGCCGCCAGCAAAGGAATTTGCTGAGCGATATGGAAACGGAAACATCGCAAAAATCATCTTTGTCCATGTCCCACTCGCCATCGTTTCTTTTATTGGTTTCATCGCTGCAGCAGGTTTTGGGGTTGCTTATTTAGTCAAGCGGGAAAAGCGCTGGGACGATTTCAGTTACGCGGCAATTGAGGTCGGTTGGCTTTACGCAATTCTGGCAACTGCAACAGGGGCATATTTTTCCCGCTTGGCTTGGGGCGAATGGTGGAGTTGGGACCCAAGGCAAACAACAATGCTTTTGGTCCTGCTGACTTATACGGCATACTTGCTGGTTCGTCACGCTGTTGAAGAACAAGAGAGAAAAGCGTCAATAAGTGCAGTCTACGCCATCTTGGGAGCAATCGCTTCAGTGTTCTTTTACTGGGTTGTGCCATACTTGCCAACGGTTCAAGCAGCGAGCGTCCACCCGTCAGGAATTATTGCAAGAGGCGGTCTGGATTTCGCTTACCGTTTGGTGCTTAGGTTGTCAATGCTCGCTTTTTTGTTGCTTTTCGTCCAACTCGTCAGTTTTAGGGCTGCCATTGAGAGATTGATTTGGGGGAAACTTCAATCGGCACCGAAGGAAACGGAGGCATAAGGCTATGACCGAATCGTTGCCGTTTTTCTTAACATGGCTTGTCACTTGGCTCGCTTTGATGGCTTACTTGTGGCGTTTGGAGTCAAAACTGAGGGAACTTGAACAAGGCGAAGAAGAAAGCACTTGACAATTTCTCATGGAGGTGAAGAGAGATGTTTGAACAGCGCTGGAAATTACTGGCTGCTGTCGGGCTCGTCGGATTAATCATCTACGCAGGCTATGCTCTGTTCTCGTCAGGAAACATCATCCAGCCATATGTCACTTTTGAGGAAGCGGAGAAAGTTTCTGGCACAGTGAGAGTTGCCGTCCACATAGACCATAAGACCAGAAACTATGACCACGAAACAGGCGTTATGGAATTCGTGGCACGAGACACTAAAGGCAACACTTGCAAAGTTCGTCTCAACCCCAATTTCATCCCACCAGCGGGTTTTGAACAAACTCCGATGGCTGTCGTCATAGGTCGCTACAAAGATGGAGTGTTTGAAGCCGACAGGATGTTCCTCAAGTGCCCGTCAAAGTATGAAGGTCATCCCGATGTGGGAAACGGCGATAGTAAAACCGCAGCAGGGCGTTGACAGATTGATGGACAGGACAACCAAAGCAAATGGCACTGAAAGGTGACGAGCATGATAACTGCAGCAACGGAGAAAGACAAATTGCTTGAAACCATAGTTGAGCGGTTGCTTGAGGTTGACAGAAAAATTCGTGCTGTTGTTCTCATCGGTTCATTCGTTTGGTTTCCCGATTTGGCGAGGGATGTTGACATCGTTGTCATCACTGACGAGAGGGATTTGCCTGTTGATGTGTATTGGGATGCAGTATTGGATTTACTCAAGCCTGTTGATGTTGTTATTTTCAAGGTTGGGGAGAAGGCAAAGGGGTTGACACTTGCTTTGAGGACAGGGGTTTTGATTTGGGGAGATGCCAAGGCTGTCAGGGAGGTAACAGAAGATGTGCCTGTTCCGACCTTGAAAGACGCCCATGATTGGCTTGAAGTTGCAAAAGAAACCCTAAGGGAAGGTTTCCGTGAAACTGATCCTGACCGACAAGATAAGCGTTTTCGTAACGCCTTCAATTTGCTTTTTGAGGCAGCAAGGAACGCCGCTATGTGGTTTCTTGACACCGAGGAGGGACGATGGGGTGAATTGAGACGGCAGTTGCCGCAACTTTTTTGGGGGAGCAATTTCGCCAGTTCAT
>FMJZ01002575.1_pt1 | contig 11040 bp, 8 predicted proteins | sample 1987881 | NCBI WGS metagenome assembly FMJZ01 (sample SAMEA4378227, study PRJEB15110) | soil metagenome | biome: soil; feature: Field; material: Soil | place: India | collected 2015-03-11 | depth 0 m | reverse complement strand
CGCTTCAATGGGGCCGCAGCACATCGCTGCGGAAAACGCGCATCTCGTCGTCCGAGATGCGCCCGTCCCGAGCGCTTCAATGGGGCCGCAGCACATCGCTGCGGAAAACCTGTAGCCAGATGGCGCGCCGTGAGATACGCGTCGCCGGCTTCAATGGGGCCGCAGCACATCGCTGCGGAAAACCTCCTAGCGCGCGCTCAATATCACGTGTTGCCAGAGGCTTCAATGGGGCCGCAGCACATCGCTGCGGAAAACTTCGCGTTGCCCGCCTTTGGTCCTAGTGGCGATGCGCTTCAATGGGGCCGCAGCACATCGCTGCGGAAAACCGCCCGCGCCTAAGTAGCCAGAAACGCGTAGGAGCTGCGCGAGTTTGCGAGCCCTGCACATTTGCACCTGTTCGCCTCCCCGGAAGGCGCGGGAAGCGGGTGCCTTCACTCGTTCTAACGTGCCAAGTTTTCAAACAACTCGGGCTTGCGAGCCCTCCCCAGGCTCGGGGCCAGCACTGTAGCGCTCGCAAGCGCAAAGGCAGAAAGTTCATACGATGATGGGCCCTTTTTGCACAGGTTGTACTGTTTTGCCAAGGCTCACGATTCTTGGCACTACCTTGTCGGCCAATCCGAGATCGAGCACGAGCACATGGTCTTCGTCGTGATGGATCATTTGATCTAGTGCGCCCAAGAGTTCAGCCAGGCGCATCCGGTTCAGGCGGCACTGGAACACGGAAAGCTGCAGCCACTCGCCATAGCCCTGCATTTTGCGAAACACTTTGCGCCAGCGGCGCGGTTCCCGGATGTCGTAGCACACGATGTAAAGGTGTTCCTCGTTCATGTCAGCGGGTGGTGAACTGTGGGTACTCGGGAATTTCCCCCAACAGATGGCGGGCTAGGAGCCGCGCCTGCAGTTCGAGCAGACGCCGATAACTTACGCGGTAGCCAAACACCGGGTGAGTCACCTCGTGACTCAGGCGTCGCTCGAATGCGGCAATGAAACGGCGGCGGCCATCGTTGGTGAGAGCAACGGCCGCCCCGGCGTGCACGAAATCGGTCGCTTGTACCTCTCCGTTGTTGATTGCTTGCAACACGCTCGAGTCGGCAATCAACGGCCGAAACGGTTCCATCATGTCGAGGGCAAGCGCTGGTCGCCCATATCGGGGCTGATGGTAAAAGCCGCGATATGGATCGAAGCCGACCGCGGTGAGCGCCACCGTCCAAGTACGCGTGAGCAGTGCATACGCATACGACAACAACGCATTCACAGGGTCTGCGGGTGGTCGGCGGTTGCGTTTGGAGAAGTCGAAGGGCAAGCGTCCGTCGGTGTCTTGCCGGAGCATCGCAGAAAAATTTCCAAAGTACCGTGCCGCTGCTTGCCCTTCGGCACCGAGCAACGTTTCGAGGTCCGTGGCGCTTTGCACGCGCCGCAAGTCGCTCTCGAAACCGGCTAGCACCGGCTCGGGATCGTCGGCACGCTTCCAGTTGCGGCGCAACAGCGTGCGCTGGTTGCGGATTTTTGCTGCCACGATGCCTTTTGCGAGGCGCAAGCACGCAGCCGGGTCGAAACTGGTCCGGTACTGTGCCGTGCGGATTTCGACATTCTTGTGTCCGGTGCCGATCGTGTGGCCGAGAAACCAGCCCCCGAACGAATGCCAGCTCACCGGGATCTCGCGTGCCATCAATTCATGGAGAGCGGGCGTGGTGAGCGAAACGTTGCCAAGGAGCACCACTTGCGACACGTCGATCAGCCGCACGGTTTGCACGTGTTCGTCGTCTTGTTCGATTTCCAACACCTCGCCCGCTTTGCGTATCCTGGCGTTGTGTGCCTGGACGTACAGAGGTAGGGCATGGTCGCGAGCTACTGCTAACGGACGAACACCGGGCTGGCCGTGGGTGAGAAAATTGACCTCGTCGGGCAAGCAGATGCCGACGAGCGAGCAACGCGGGCACTTGGGGCTGTCCTCCAACGGCGGTGGAATTTGTCCGCTTGCTGCCAGTGCGCGCAGGCCGGCGATCGCCTGCAGCGTTTCGGCTCGCAGTGCTTCGTCGAACTCCACGCGCACCCGCTCGCGGCTTCCGGTGAAGTACAGCACCCCCTCTTTGCAGATGTATCCGTGCTCTTCGAGCAGGAGTCCTTGCGCACAGAGCTGCACGCGTTCTGGCTCGTACGTGCCGCGCGCCGTGTGCGGCCGCTTGCCGTGTTTGTAATCGACTGGAACGACCGTTCGGGCGTCGCCTTCGATGAGGTCGATGCGTGCGACGAGTCCTAGCCGGGTTGAGGAAAGCGTGACGGATCGAGCGTGAATCCTGCTGTCCTCTGCGATTTCCCCCGGCCGTGGTAGTGCGCCACTGCTTTGGTCCACCCGGCGGTGCACGTAACGGCCCTGGATGGTGTCCACCGAGTCTGCCCATTCGCCTTGGACCCACTCGAGGTAGGCAAGACGCGGGCAGTACACGAACTCGTTCACCATGCGAGCGGGAACCAGCAGCGGCTCTTCTTCTGCGCGCGAATCAGTGTCTCGAAGTTCTTGTTCGTCGTCCGGCATGATGCCCCCAAATGGCGTATGCCCACGATGCGAAGGTGGGATCGAGCAAATCCCGTGCACACTTGTGGCTGTTGTGTCCACGGCATCCCGACGCCCGAGCGGCGTGCCTGCTTCTGTTGGCTGTTGCCACGCTGAACGCGTTTTCGACGGCGCGAGCGCTTGAAAGGCAAGAATTGCGCACGTCGAAGGCTTGGGTCGTTGTCAACTGCCTCGGCAAAGCGCAAGGCGCGTGGAGATGAGATTCCCGTAAAGGTTACGGAGGCTTCGTGGCGAGGTTCGATCTTGACAAGAGCGCGTAAGCTGTGGCTATTAGGCGGCACGGAGGCAGGTCATTGAAGGATCGAAGAAACGCGCAGCTCGAGGGTGCGGGCTTGTTTGGGAGCGTTGGGTGGAAACAACGCATCGCACTACGAATCCGAGCGAAGCTCGAACGCTCTCGGCCGATTCCACAAGGGGGCAAACGGCCGTGACGCACGCGCCTTGGTTCCCAGCTTGGGTCGAACATCGGGATGCGAAGGGAGACGGACGGGGGGTGGTCTGGGCTGTAGGTGGCGCCGGCGGTTCGCGCTCGTCTGGGTACGAGCGGGCTGCCTCGATTGTTCCTGCAACCCTGGATTCCGGAAGGCATGTTGCCCGCGAGCAAGAATCTCCTCTCGTGGGGGCGGTATTCGATCCTGAGGCGGAGGTCTTTGCAGTCAGGCCTGCTGGCGAATGTCCACGCTCGCTCTTGCTTCGAGATGGAATCGTCTTCGTGCAGCGTTGGCGGGAAGCCCTCTTGTGTCGTTTCGAGGGGGAGTGCGCGTCAGTGCGGTCGCTGGTGAGCGGCCACACTCCGACGGGAGCTCCGCTGCAACGGCCACATTTAGCGCTGGTTCCTTTGGGGGCGGTCGGGGGCAAGGGCGAGGCGAGCACATTGGTCGGCGTTGCCGCGGTGTTCCCGGTGGGTACGAATGCGGAGGTGCGGGAGGCAGTGCAGGCACTTTTGAGTCGCGTGGAGAAAGTGAAGCTTGGCAGGCTGGGTGTTTGGAAATTGGTGCCGCTTCGCGCCGGAGCCCAGCACCGCGCCGATTTGCAATGGGATGCGTGGGTGGCGTGGCCCGGAGGAGCGACCCATTGGGCAAGTGTTACTCCGGTGGTGTTCGACCGGCACCCGAAGGCGAAGGGTGCCGAGCGGGCTTGGAAGGAAGTCACACAAATGTTCGCACGCGCGTGTATTGCGGCGGGCTTTCCGGCACCGCGGGCGGTGGTTCCCAGTCAGACTTCCGCACATGTGGGAGTGCCTGCCGCGCACTGCTTCCCCATGCTCACGCGTAAAGACGGTGGCGCACGCCGGCATAGTCACGTAGCGCTTGTCTTCGATCGTCCGGTCATCGGGCCAGTGCTGATCGGAGCTGGTCGGTACCGTGGCTACGGGATTTGCCGCCCCGTGGAAGTGCCATAGCTCGAGGAGCGCAAATGTTCTGGGAAGCGGACTCGATGCGCGCATTGCTGCCGGCTGGGGCGGCTTCCCACCAAGACTTGACGCAAACGAGCCACGGAGAGGCCTGCTGATGGAATCGCGCCGGCAATTAAGGGGAAAACTTGTACTTCTTGTCGGCTCGAACCCTTTGCCGAACTATCTTGCTGCGACGGCTCTAAACGCTCGGGAAACGGTGCTGCTTTACTCGCCAGAGACTCGGGAGCCATGCGAGCGGCTGGAGCGAGTCTTTCGAGCGCGCGGCATACACGTGTCGAAACAGGTGATTCAGGACGCTACGGATGCGCGGCAAATCCGCAATGCCCTCAAGTCGCTGGGTGATGCGGATCACCTGCACTACAGCGGTGGCACCAAGGTGATGGCTGCGCACGTGCGCATGGCGCTGAAGCTCGAGGAGGACCAGGCTTCCTACCTTGACGAGCGGCGTGGGCTCCTCCGGTTCGACGATGGGTACGACCTCGACCTCTCGGAGCTCGATCTCGGGCTGACGTTGGAGCGCGTATTCGAGCTGCACGGGATCGAGAGGGTTGCCGGACGGAACCCGTCCGTGTCAGGCGCGCCCACCAAGGCGGATGCGGCAGCCTTAGCAGACCGCCTCCTTCGCGATCCTTCGGCAGCCAAAGCTCTGTACTCCAGGTTCCGGCCCGAGGGAAGGATGAGGTCTTTGACACAAGCCAAGAATGATCCGTGGAATCCGGCGGACCAGGGGCTCTCGCTGAGCGCGTCGCGGGTTCCTGAAGGCGACTGGTCGAAGGACCGGTACGAGGCGTGGGAAAAGTTGCTCACCGGTGGGTGGTTGGAGGAGTGGACGGCCACCCAGATCCGTAGCCTCGTCGGCGACACGAGTGCTGTCGAGGTAGGTGTTCACTGCAAGCGGACCTCGCCAAGACCGGCGGCGTTCGAGATCGATGTCGCATTGATCCGACAGCAACGTTTGTACGTGCTGTCGTGCACGACCGATTCCAAGAAGGCGCGGTGCAAGTCGAAACTCTTCGAGGTGGCGATGCGAGCGCGCCAGATGGGCGGCGACCTCGCGCGGAGCGCCCTGGTGTGTCTTCTGGACGGAGACGACGCGAGCGGTCCTTATGTCGACCAGCTCCGGAGCGACATCGCGAGCCTTTGGGAAGCGCCCAACGTGCCAGCCGTATTCGGCCTTGCCGACCTGCGCGAGTGGGCCGGAGTAGGGGGCGAGCCGAACTTCGCTTCCCTGCAGAAGTGGCTCGAATCGTGAGCGAGGGAATCGGATGCCGGTTCTGACAGCAATAGACCTGTTGGGGATTCAGCGGTATGTCTTTGCGTCCAACCGCCTTCGGGACTCGGTGGCGGCCTCGTGGCTTGTTCATTGGGCCACGGGGCGTGACGGGGCGCTTGCGGCTGCGGCGAGATTCGATGGCGAGGTTCTGCTCGGGAGTGGTGGGAACGCGCTTATTCGATTCGAGCGTCGCGGGAGCGCGCTTGACTTCACGGCGCACTATAGCAGGCACTTGTATGACAGAGCCCCAGGCCTCGAGGTGGTCGTAGAACATCTCGAATACGAGCCTGGCGAACTGGCTCGAGCACTTCAGCGACTACAAGTCCTTCTCGCGCGTGCGAAGCTCGAGCGGGCGCCTTCCACGCCCCTATTGGGGATCTCGGTAACGGCGCCCTGCGCCGTGACGGGTCTTCCTGCATCGGGATTTGACCCCCAGGAGTCGGACGTTCCTCTGTCGCGGATGGTGCTCAGATGGCGCGATCCTCAACTGCGGCAAGAGGCGAGTCAGAGATGGGCTGCCTTCCTTGACGGCGATGACCGCTTCGCTTTTCCGGACGTCATAGACGAGATGGGCAGAACCTTCGGGGAGACGAGCCTGATCGGCGTCGTTCACGTGGACGGGAACGGAATCGGCGACAAGGTCCGGACATGGCTGGAGGAATGCATCGAGAACAGGCTGCCTGACGAGAAGGTTCTCGAACAGCTTCGCGAGTGGAGCTCTGCCGTCGATGAGCGGGGCCGGCGAGCGTTCCAGAGCGTCGTCGACCGAGTCAGGCAGGCCGTCCGATCCGACGCCAACGAGGCGCGGATCGAAGGCTCGGTTCCGGATCTCGGCTTCGATCTGCGCCGCTCCAATGGCCATACCTTGCTGCCGCTCCGACCTGTGCTTCTCGGTGGTGACGACCTCACTTTTATCTGTGACGGGCGGATTGCGCTGGACCTGGCGGAGACAGCGCTCGAAGCTTTTTCGGCGAACATCTCCCATCTTGGGTCCGTGACCGCCTGCGCCGGTGTGGCCGTGGTGCCTGCGCACGCCCCCTTCGATCGGGCCTACGAGCTGGCCGAGGCACTGTGTGGGAACGCGAAACGGGGCCGCCGGGAGCGAAAGGACGATGGTGCGTGGTTGGACTGGCATCTCGGGACCCCACGCCCCGGAGAATCCGTGCCGAGTCTCCGTGATCGGGCGTACAGGAGCGGTCGGCGGGAAGACCGGTCACGCGGCAGGGCGCTGTTTTGGACACTCACATGCAGGCCGTACCGGTTAGGCAGGGACCCGCGGGATTCAGAAACGTGGAAGTGGCTAGTCAGAACCGTCTTGGACGGCCGATCGAACGGATTCCGAGGAGAGCGCTGGAGAGAGCATCGCAACAAGGTCAAAGAGCTTCGAGCCGTGGTGCGCGAAGGGCCGGAAGGCGTGCAAAGGGCCCGCGAAGCGTGGACTGTCGCCCGAAAGCTGCAGTTGCCCGGTGGGCTGGACGCGACGAACGGTTTCCTCGACGGCGAGCGTACGCCACTTCTCGATGCGATCGAGCTGTTGGATCTTCACTTACCGCTGGGTGCCTCGGAGCAGTCGAAGGGGGATGCAGGTCGATGAAAAAGCCTCCGGAGCGGATCGTGATCGAGTTGCTGTCGGATGCCACCTTCGGCCGAGGCGAGGGCACGCCTGGCGTGGTGGACGTCGAGGTAGAGCACGATGCCTACGGCCTCCCCATGCTCGGCGGTAAGGCTCTGCGCGGCCTCTTGCGCGATTCTTGGCTTACGATGCAGGCCCATTTTCCCGAACTTGCCGGGGCGGGGCGCCGCGTGCTGGGGCCGCACGCGGATGTGGACGAGACGGCGATCCTCCGAATCGGCGATGCGACGATCGAGGAGCGTTCGCGAGCGTATTTTGTGGCGCCCGTGGAACGGGATCACTACCCGCTACCTCGGGAAGCGATTCTTGCTGCGTTGACTGACATCCGGTCCCAGACCTCCGAGGAGCGGAAAACCGGAGCACCCGCCAAGGGCACCTTGCGCTCCATTCGAGTCGTGTTGCGAGGCCTGCACCTGGAGGCACCACTGGTCTGGCTTGACCAGCCGACTCCGCAGGATCTGCAATGCCTGGCCTTGGCCTGCCTGGCAACCAGGCATGCAGGGCTGGCTCGGAACCGAGGCAGGGGACACATCCGGGTGACCTTGGACGGCAACGTGGAGAGGACACGCGGCTTGGCTGAGGACATCGGGCGATGATTTCATCAAAAGCCTCTTTCGAGAAGTTTTTTAAAGACGCCACCGGGTTCGTGCCTTATGACTGGCAGACGTGGGTGGCGCGTAACGGTTTTCCTGATCTTCTTCCGGTCCCAACTGGTTTTGGAAAAACGGAGGTAGTACTCGCCTGGGCGTGGCGGCGCCTGAACGGAGAAGCAGAGCCCAGGCACCTTGTTTATTGCCTGCCGATGCGGGTTCTCGTGCGGCAAACGGTCGAGCGCCTTCGTCGTTACCTCGACAACCTCGACATCGACGTGCCTGTGTACGAGCTCATGGGCGGTGCGGTCGAAGACGAATGGGTGAGGTGGCCAGAAAAGACCTGGGTGCTTGTTGGAACGCAAGACCAGTTACTTTCGAGAGCCTTGAATCGAGGCTACTCGATGAACCGATTCGAGTGGCCGGTCCACTTCGGCCTGCTAAACAACGACTGCCGGTGGATCGTGGATGAAGTCCAGTTGATGGGACCTGGCCTTTGGGCGACGGCACAGCTGGACTGGATGCGAAGAAAGCGTTTCGGGACGTTGTTCGACTGTCGAACTACGTGGATGAGCGCAACAGTCGCGCAAGGATTTCTAGCTACAACAGACCGCAAGCGCGACGAGCTAGATAAAGGGGATGCGTTGCCGGTGCACGTTATTGAAAGCGACAAACATCCCGAGATCCGCCGCCGTCTCGCGGCTCGTAGGCCGATTGAGCTGTGGCGGCCGACCGGCCTGAAGAAGGGCAGGAAGACTGGGGCGAACGATGTAGGCATCTTCTACCAGAGCCTGTCGAACGCTGTTAAAGAGAAGCACGTTCGCGGTACCCTGTCGCTCGTCATCTGCAACACGGTCGAGGCAGCCCAGAGACTTTACGAGAACCTACGCGACGATGGAACACCAAAGGTACTGCTCACTTCCCGCTTTCGTCGCCAGGACCGAGAACAACATGAGAAGACGCTGCTTGAATTCGAGAAGAAGAGAAGAGCCGTCGAGTCAGCACGTGAGCGCCAGGGTCGCACAGACGAGGGCGGCAAACCGGTGCCCGACGATCCTGGGCTTATTTGCGTGAGCACCCAAGTGGTGGAAGCTGGTGTAGACGTCTCGGCCCATCATCTTTGGTCGGAGATCGCCCCCTGGCCGTCGGTGATCCAGCGTCTCGGCCGGCTCAACCGCGACGGCAGGGACCAAGAAGCCCGAGCGTGGTTCTGGGAGATGCCAGCGGACGGCCGTACGGAGCGCAAGAAGACAGGAACTCTCCTTGGGCCGTACGAGGCGGAGGATCTCAAGCGCGGGAAGAAGCTCGTGGATGCGCTCGCCCCGCTTTCACAGCATAAGCCGTTCCAGGAGGCTCTCGAACAGCTCAAAACTACCTCAACTCGGGATGATTTGGAGGCCGCCCTCCAGCCCCGCCCTGAGCCGATGCCGCGCGCTTTGGACGTCCACAGCCTTTTCTCCACGGAGCGGGACGTGCACGGAGGCTTCACCGATGTTAGTTCCTTCGTGCGCTCCAGCGACCCTGATGCAGACGTCACGGTGGTCTGGCGTGACTGGGACGGCGGGGCAAAGAAGGCTCCACCTGCGGAGGATGACCTCGACGGGCCGCCGCTTGACGTCGCGAGTGAGGGCTGTCCGGTGCCGTTCTATCGGCTGCGGGAAACACTCAAGAGTGCGAAAACGCGCGCATGGATCTGGAATGACGAGGACGACAAGTGGGAGGAGATCCGTCCCGACGATCTGCGCCCGGGAATGGTCGTGATGCTCCACCGCGGAGCCGGAGGATACAGCTTGACGCTCGGTTGGACTGGCAACGCCTCCGATAGGCTGGACGACGTGCCTCGCGCGGGCCCGGGCCGGGTGCTGCGCGACGACGAGCGAACAGAACTTGGCTATTGGTGCAAGCTCGATGTGCATCTCAACGACGCACGCCGCCAAGCTGAGACACTATCCAAGGCACTTTCCCTGCCCGATGACCTATGCACGGCAGTGGTCGAGGCAGCAGGACTTCATGATTTGGGCAAGGCACACCCGCAGTGGCAGGAGGCACTTCCAGGCGTGGCGAATGTAGGGGCAGGCCCGTGGGCGAAGTGTCCGCGCGTGTTGGCCGTAGATGTCGCCAGCAAGGACGTGGACAAAGAGATCGCGGACTTTGTCGCGATGCGTTACCCGGGAGCGTGGCGTCTTTCGGACGAGCAGCGACGAAGGAATGGTAACGATGTGGTACGCCTACGCTGGGCGCTCGACCAGCGAGTAAAGCGACAGGAACTGGATCAGCTTCGCGCGATCAAGGGCGTCCTCTGGGCCGGCCACGCGCCGTTCCGTCCGAACATGCGACACGAAGCCGCGTCGGCGTTGGCGATGTGGCATCGCTACCGCGCAGGCCAAGCGAGCTATTCCGCGCTTGCGGTCTTTCTCGCGGCAGCGCATCACGGCAAAGTGCGCACCGTGTTCCGCTCCTTGACGGACACCGGGGAGGATACCTTCGGCGTTCCCCCGCAGCCGGATACGCTCGCGTGGAATGGCCAGTCTTGGCCGCTCGATTTCTCGGTGGCGAAGGACGGCGCCGAGGGTGTGTGGACGCCTCGAGGTTTCGTGCTGAACGGTCACGGCTGGACCGGACTCGTCACGGACCTTCTCGGCTCTTGGAGGCCGGACGACACCTCCAGCGCCGGTGTGGTCCCGGACTCGGAACCGAAGAAGCTCGGCCCGTTCAAACTCGCGTACCTCGAAGCGCTCGTTCGCATTGCAGACTGGCGCGCAAGTGAGAATCCGTCCTCGTGCCTGAAACCGTCGGAGATGTCGCGTGGTAAGTAGCACCCGGACTCTACCCGTTATACCGTTGCCCGGTCTGCGCATCGAGGTCCTGGGCAACTACCTGGCCTCGCTCGGGCTTCTGCGGTTACTGGCGCGCAAGTGGCCGAGCGTCCGCATCGCCTGGCGGGATGGGGTGTTACAGGTCGTGGGCGGTCCCAAGGATCTCGATGAACTCCTCGACGCTCTGGTGGACATCGCGGAGAATCGCGCATGGACGCCGTACGAGCGCGCGTGGTCGGGTAAACAGAAGAAGAGCACAAAGGCGAAAACCGGGCGGCCGCTCTCGCTCTGGCAGGCTAACGCTGAAGAGACCGCACTCGAACTATTCTGCGCGCACGCGGTTCCGGGCGATCGCGTGGCGTTCAATCCGCTTCTCGGTAGCGGCGGGAATGCCGGACAGCGCGAGTTCGCGAAGGGCTGGGAGAAAGTTACCCAGGCGTTAAAAAAGCCCCCGGCGAAGGTGGACTCTCGGCGTGAGCTTCACGCCTGGCTTACTGGGGAGTCGGTGACTTGGATGCTCGATGGCATTGCTGCCGCATCCTGGTTCAGCGGCGCTAACAAACTCTACAACAGCGGCCAGCGTCCATATCGCGAAGAACCGCTTTCGCCCTGGGCTATGGCTCTCGCGTGCGAGGGACTCCCGTTCTTCGCAGGGGCCGCGTCTCGCCGGCTCGGTGCGCGGGCTCGAGCCCAGGGAGCGTTTCCGTTCGTGTGTCAGGCGGCGGCGCCGACGACC
>FMJZ01181828.1_pt1 | contig 11043 bp, 7 predicted proteins | sample 1987881 | NCBI WGS metagenome assembly FMJZ01 (sample SAMEA4378227, study PRJEB15110) | soil metagenome | biome: soil; feature: Field; material: Soil | place: India | collected 2015-03-11 | depth 0 m | reverse complement strand
TTTTTTTTGTTGAGGCAAAATTTATGAAATCTGTTCGTTTCTTCAACATGTTGTTACTTTTTTTTATTTTTGCTTCTAATATTTATTCTTACGGTCAGTCAAAAGGAAAATCACCTAAGGGAGTTGTTGCAAAACAAAATGTGAGGGAGACTATTGTTGCAACTGTTGGCAACGAAAAAATTTCATACTCGGAAATCGAGAAGGCCTATTCCAAGAATCTTGCTAAAAAGAGTTCTCCTCTGCATTTACTCCCCAAAGATAGTTTAATGGATTTTATTAACCTTTATATTCGCTATAGATTAAAAGTTAACGATGCTCTTTCCCGGGGGTTAGATAAAGATTCAGCGATATTGGAGGAGATCAAAAACAATAGAAGGTTGCTTGCCGAAACTTATTTCTTTGAAAATTCTCTTGTTACTCCAAATGTGGAGAAAATGCTCAAATATAGGGAATGGGAGGCCCAAATTTCTTACATTTTCCTTCAATTTCCTGAAAATTCAATAGATACGTTAGCGACATACAAGCGCTCAATTAATTTAATTGAAATGCTAAAGAATGGAGCCGATTTTGCCAAACTTGCTAAAGACTCCTCTCAAGACCGAGAGTCTGCCGAGCGTGGTGGCTTGGTTTTGAACTATCTTACTGGTGGTAAAGTACAACGACAGATAGAAGATGCGGTGTTTGCTTTGAAATCTGGCCAAATTTGTCCATTTCCAATTAAAACTAGATTTGGCTACTTCATTATTAAACTAAACAAATTGCAACCCAGAATAAAAGTTAAAGGAAGGCACATTCTTGTTGCTATTACACCCGATCGAGATTCTATCTCTGCGCAAAGAAAAGCAGATAGTCTTTACAAAATTCTTAAAAATGGTGGGAAATTTGAAATTTTAGTAGAAGAAAATTCAGATGATCCGTCATCTTCGATGCGTGGCGGGGACTTAGGTGGTTGGTATTCTCGTTCAGGCGGACTTGAACCATCGGGTAGATTTTTTACAAATTCTTTTGAAGAGGCTCTTTTCTCACTCAAAGATGGGGAACTCTCGCCTCCAATTCGTACTGAATATGGTTATCATATTATCCGCAGGGACTCCACTGGTTACTTCACAAAAGAAGATGATAAAGAAGACTTGAAACGAACATATAAAAGGCTGTATTTCGAAGTAGATAAAAAGGAATTAATTGATAATCTTCAAAAACAGTATGGTTTCTTTGTAAACGATGGTACTTTCGAGAAGTTTGTATCATACTTGGATACTACCAAGACAGTTCTCGATACCGCTTGGTTTCAAAAAATTCCAACCGACATTCAAAACGAAGTTTTGTTTGGTATCTTGAATAAACTTTATACAATTGGAGATTTTGTTAAGACCTTGCGTACGAAAGTTGAATTTAAAACAACTTCCCTTAATCGTACTGGGTTACGAAATGCGATGAACAAAATTGTTTATCCTTTAATCTTGGATAAAGCTACTGCCAATCTTGAAAAAGAAATACCAGAATTCGAAGCTATGGTGAAAGAATTCCGCGACGGAATATTGTTGTTCAAAGTCGAAGCCCAAGAAGTTTGGGATAAACTTAAATTCGATACCACTCTTGCCCGACAACATTGGGAAAAAAATAAATCGAAATACAAGACATATCCAACATTTGATGTCAATGAAATTTTTGTGATGAGCGATTCGCTTGCTAATCAAATTTACCTGAAAATTACAAAAGAAGGTGCAGACTTCGAAGAAATGGCTTCTCAATTTACTCAGAGGTCCAACTTCCGCGAAAAAAAGGGTTACTGGGGCAAAATTTCTACGAAAGATAACACGCTTGCTAGAAAACTCCTTGAATTAAATGCAACGGTTGGCAAGATTATTGGTCCAATTCAATTTGACGATGGATATTCAATTGTTCGAATTAATTCTTTTGAACCAGAAAGAGAAAAGACGTTCGAAGAAGCTATTCCAGACTTTGCCACAGAAGTTCAAGAAATATTACAAAAACGACTCCTCGAAAGTTGGCTTTCGCAAGTCCAAAAGCGAATACCAGTTAAAATCTACGAGCAAAAACTTACTTCTGTCGTTAATACTTTAAAAAATCAGAAATGAAAACTAAATGAAATCATTTATTTATGCTTTAGTTTTCTATTTTTTTGCTTTCAATATTGCTTTTTCACAGCGAGAGGGTAGTCCAATAGAGCGAATTCTCGCTATTGTTGGCGACGAAACAATTTTGCTTTCGGATGTTCAGGCACAAGCTCAATTCTTTGCCCAGCAGGACCCAAAACTTGATCCAAACGATCCTATTTTGCAACAAAAAATACTTGAGCAATTAATCAATGAAAAATTGGTATTAATAAAAGCAAAAGAGGATTCTATTGTTGTAACTGAGGAAGAAATTGACCAACAATGGGAATTTAGGTTAAATGCACTGGTCAAACATTACGGCTCTGAAAAAAGAATTGAAGATGTTTACGGTATGTCCATTCCCAAAATTAAAGCTGAGTTCCGGGATGAAATCCGAAAGTTTCTACTTGTAGAAAAAATGAAAGAAAAAAAGTTCGGTGCTATTAAAGTTAGTGAAAGAGAGGTTAAGGAATTTTACGAACAGTTCAAAGATTCGCTACCAATAATACCAGAGCAAGTTGAAATATACCACATCGTTAAAAGTTTTGAACCTGCCGATGAAGTTCGGCGACACAAATTTGAACTGGCAAGAAAAGTTCGCGATTCGATTATAAAGACCGGGGACTTCGTAAGATATGTAAAAGCATACACTGATGACTATTCTACAGTTAAATCGGGAGGGGAGATTGGTTGGATTTCGCGAGGAGAATTCTTTCAGGAATTTGAACAAGTTGCTTTTAATCTGCAAAAACGCGAAATTTCACCCCCAATTGAAACACCACTTGGTTTTCATATAATCCAACTACTCGAGAAAACACGAGACTCAATTCTTGTTCGGCATATTTTATTTAAAATTACCCCAACTGAAATCGAAATTCAAAATACAAAACGTTTCCTAGACTCGATTCGAACTTTGTTCTACAATGGCACACCATTCGAGGAGCTTGCCAATAAATTTTCCGACGAAATGGAAACTCGTGGAGCAGGTGGCTTTTTGGGTCGCTTTCCGATCGAAGATCTTCCGGAGAACTTTCGAAGCATTATCGATACATTAGAGGTTGGACAAGTATCGGGCCCCGTTCTTTACAAAGTGCATCCAGTTGAGTCTTATCATATAATTTATAAGAAAAAGGTAATACCACCTCATAGACCCAACCCTCAGACCGATTATAAGGAATTGGAGCAAATTTGCAGTACCTACAAACAAAATAGATTGTACATAGAATGGATAAATGAACTTAGGCGAACCATTTACTGGGAAGTTAAGCAGTAGGATTTCTTTTGAAATTGGTTTATATGAGTGAGTTGGGAAAAAGAGTTTTTGTTGCTTTAATAGGAATTCCTTTAGCCGTTGGAATTATTTTTCTTGGTGGGTTTGTTTTTTTCTTCGCTTTACTTTTTCTTGCAAATTTCTCCTTGTGGGAACTTTTTCAACTCGCTGAGAAAAAAAATATCAAACCAATGACCTATTTTGGTTTGTTCATTTCTTCTTTAATACAAACACTTTATTTCTTAATCTTGCAAAATTTTCTTAGTATTAACAAATTTGTTGTCCTAATCTTATTATTGCTTTTAGTTGGGTCTTTACCCTCAATCTTGATTTTGGCTCAAGTTTGGAACCGCCAGACAGGTTCCATTTCGAATGTTGCAGTTTCAATTCTAGGTTTATTTTGGATATCATTTGTTTTTTCCTCAATATTATCGATTCGCTTTTTGTCCGACTACCTTTTTCTTCTTTCTTCCTTCGGGGAAATTAAGTCTTTGCATCGATTACTATCTTTTCAATATCCTTTAGACTCCTATTGGTCTTCAAAATTCTTTCTTGCTATACTTGGAACCATATGGTTATGCGATACTTTTGCATATTTTTTTGGCACAGCTTATGGAAAGCATAAGCTTGCACCGACAATTAGTCCTAAGAAAACTTGGGAAGGGGGAATTGCAGGAGTCGTGGGTTCCTTTGTTGTTTTTTTTGTTCTGAACTTTGTCTTCAATTTAAATCTACCAATTGGGTTTCAATTACTCTTTGGAGCAGTGGTTGGTGTGATTGGCCAAATCGGTGATCTTGCTGAATCAAAGATTAAGCGTGAATTTAATGTTAAAGACAGTTCAAATTTACTCCCCGGTCACGGAGGCATTTTAGATAGATTAGACAGCATAATGTTTGTCTTCCCAACTTTGCTTATAATTTTTACACTTCTAGCTGTCTTATAATTTGTTTTTAAGGGCACAAGAATCAAAAAAAATTTGGAATCAGTAACTCTCGCCCTTTTGGGATAACTCAATTCTTTTATTTTCAATTTCGTGTAATTTTAGATATAATGCTTCGGAAAGGTTGATTTTTCTTGCATTGACGTAGTTTAGAAGAGCAATAAAAACGTCGGCAGATTCCTCTTTAAGTTTTTCATTGGGAATTTCTTTGCCTTTCCATAATTTTTTTTCAGCGTTTGCCAACTCGCCTGCCTCGCCATTGAGTTCTAAACAAAAAAATTCAGGAGGTCGCTTGGGGAAAAAGTTTGATTGATATTCATAGAAAAATTTTTGGATTTCAGGCAATCCATTTTCTATTGCTTCAAGTAAATTTTCAAATATTGGATTTTTATCCATTGGTAGAAGCATTTTCTTCAACTTCTCGTATCCGATAACCAACTCCTCTTATGCTTTGAATTAATTGGGGAGAATTTGGGTCGATTTCTATTTTTTCTCTTAACCTTTTAATATAAACATCGATTATGTTTGATTCTGGGTCGAAAGAATGTTTCCAAACGTGTTGCAAGATGTTACTTCGGCTAACTATTCTGTTTTTGTTCCGCATTAGGTACTCCAATAGCGCAAATTCCTTTGTAGTTAGTTCGATTTCTTTGCCACTTCGGTAAGCAAAGTGAGTCACTGTGTCAAGGATAAGGTCACCGCATTGCAACTTTGTAGATTTTTCAGGGCTTGAACGCCGTAAAATAGAGCGAAGCCGTGCTGCAAGCTCTTCGAAGCTGAATGGTTTCGGTAAATAATCATCTGCTCCTAAGTCCAAGCCCAATACTCGATCTTCAGTAGCACCCCGGGCAGTTAACATCATAATTGGAATGGAAATACCTGCATTTCGTAATTCTCTAAGTATTGTAAAACCGTCTTTTCCAGGCAGCATAACATCCAAAAGTATAGCATCGTAATGATTATTCATTGCCAGTTCCAGACCTTTGTTCCCGTCGTTTGCAACTTCTACTATGTATTTTTCCTCTTCTAAACCGTGTTTAATAAAATTAGCAAGCTTCCTCTCGTCTTCGACAACAAGAATACGCATAATTACCTATAATTTTGTTATATTTACTTTACGAATATAGGAAAAATTTCTTGAATTCCGTCTGAAGTCTCTAATAAGATATAGTAAAGCCCTGGGTCGGCAATTCTGTTATTCTCAGTTTTTCCATCCCAATAAATACAATAGTAAGTGTCCTTCGTCCTAAAAACTGATTCGATTAACTTCTTAACAATTCTATTTGCTTGGTCAATTATTTTAATGCTTAAATCTGTGTCTTTTTGTAAAATAAAACTGATTTCTAATTGTTCAACAAATGGATTAAAGGGATTTGGAGCTACACTATTGATAATTCTTGGTTGGGAAATGTATAAAGTAGTATCGCAAACCAAGCATTCATCAGCACATATAAAGCGGAAATTAATTAATTCTGGGAACCCCCTTTGTTGTTCAAAAGTGTAATTTAATTTACTTGCAGGTACGTCGGCAACTTTTCTAAATGTAGTGCCACCGTCGAGCGAAAAAAGAATCGAGACTGTGTCGCAACTGTTTATATTCCAACTAAAATATTTTGTGCAGCACAGTGTTGAGGTTGTATCATAAGAAATTGCAAATGTTTCAGGTTTAACTTTTTTGTAAAAAATTTGGGAAGTATCTTTTTTGTCGAATCTTGAGAATATTGCTTTTAGAGGAAAGTCAAATGTAGCAGTTGGTGCAAAATAATCAAATGCCCTTGGACATGGAAATGATAAATTTTTTGTTTCGTTACTTTGCGGATTTATTATTTGCAAGATTTGGAACCATTGGTTTTTGTCCAACGAATATTGAAAGGTTAAAGTATCGATACAAACCGACGTAAAACTAATCGTTGCATTTCGATAAACATCAGTTTGCTTAAATATTAAAGTATCGAAAATTATGGTTGGTGAATTAAACTGGAAGATTCCTGTCGAATCAAATATTTGTGTAGGATCTTGTGCATTTTCAATGTATATTATACCATTTTTACCCAGAAGTTGAAAGCTAACGGGAATTAGGACAAGTGTTGTTTCTTTATCGATTCTAACATTTTGCGAAATTATAAGTGAACTTTTGAAATCATAAAGATTGTTTATCTTGGGGATAAATCTAATGTTTATTGTAATTTCACTTTTAGACTTTGATTTCAAAGTAATAGCTAAAGTATCCGCATAGCAATACTCCTTAATTGTGCTTTCATCGAAAATAGGGTTCTGGACCTCGATCAATTTAGGAAGTGGACTGCCCAACAAGTATATTGAATTATTAGTTTGAACTAAAATATCATTTTTCCCATCTCCTTCTATGTCGACAATAAATGCGTCCATTATGGTTTCGTTAAAAAATTCTTTAATTAAAAGTGTATCGAGAGGTTTTCCCATTTTGAAATCAAAAGAGTTGTAATCACGCATTTGTAGAACAAGAAGCCGAGAAGCATCAATTAAAAGGATTTCGTCTTTTCCATCTGGTGCAGCATCTAAGTCATTTACCGCTGCAATCCAGCCACTTATGTTGGCAGTGCAAATTGTATCGAAGGGATAAAGAAAACTATTTGGTGGGTTCGGCTTTGGGATTGGATTTCCAGTATTGTATCTCAGAACTAACAACTTGTTGTTTGGTACACTACTAAATTTGGAACTATAGGTAACTACAATTTCATTTCCAGGATTATTTGGGTAATTTGGAATAAAAGCATTTGTTGAGATTCCATCCAAATTGCCAACAGCAATAGCCCAAAGATGATTGTTTCTCCCCAGAAAGGAAGGAGAAAATATGTCGTTTGGAAGCGTCAGCGCATTCCCATTTGGAAGAAAAAGATGTAATCGGGATTGACCTAATGAAGAGTCCATTCCAGAATATTCTTCTGCAACCAAGATATAAAGTGAATCAGCTGTTGAAGAGTTATTTAAAGTTACAAACAATGGTCGAATCCTGGGTTTTATTCCGTTCCTATCTAGTATAGAATTTAATTCTAAAGGCGGGAACTTCTGGCGGATTTGATTATTTAAGAGAGTATAGCAAAGAAGGTACGACTTTGTTGGGTTTGTTTTATCCAAAGAAATTACACAGGGGATATTTACATTAGGCGAAATTGATGAAGAATTTGGAATTGCTACATGAAAATTTCCACCCTCTAGAAATATTGAAGGTGGGCTAAAGGAAATTTCTGGGCCCAATGTTACGCGGAAAAGTGAATTGTCTGTGATATCTGGCATCGGAAAGGTATAAAGAACATTATTAGATGGGAAGACAGAAAATCCACGAAAAAAAGGAGGTTTAGTAGGATTTGTGTCGTTTGCTTGAACTTTAAAGGTATTGGTTGTTCCATAAACAAGGAAGTCATTGCCTAAACGCCGACCAAAAAAAGGTTTCATTGAACCAAAGATATTTGGTTTGTACTCTCTCATATCAAGCACAAGTCTTTTTAGAAGTGCGATTGTATCTGCTTTTGAATCATAACCAGCTAAATAGGTGAACAATAGAGTATCTTTTTGATTTTCAAATTCTATTGTTTCTAATCCTATGACCAAATTTGAGGTTGGATTTGGATAGTATGTTGTTGAAAGAGTATCGAACAAAACTGAAACATTTTTTACATATTGGAATCCAAAGCTATTTGTTTTATGTGTAAAACCTTTGCCATCAATTAAAATAATTTTCCCACCAACTGCAGCGACAATTTCATTCGGGGAATAGGGAAAGTCATCATCAATTTTAGCACTATCTTTTATGATATTTCCTACAAGCACCTGCACGTCCCCAGCAATAGACCGATTTTTCCATTTAATGACAAATTTCTCGATTTCTTGTGGTGAAGAACGAATTGGTTGGTATCTTGTTCCTTGTGGATTTCCATTTGGATACATCCAAACCGATGGACTGGATGCAAATTGCTGAGAAAAAGAATTGACAATCGAGACGGTTAATATTAGCCAAATCAACAAAAATTCCGCAGTAGTTACTTTCATTTTTCAATTTTTAGTAAAATATTCTACAATTAGTAAATGCAAAATAAGAAAAAAAGATATATACATAATTTATACCAAATATACCAAAGGAAAAGGGAAAATTGAAATTTGTTATCTGTTTTTATAAGATTTTTTAGTTGTTTCTTGCCTTCGATTTCCTTTAATATTCTTGCTGTAGTTTCTCTTGCTGCCAAATTTTCCCTTTTCTTTCTTGTAGGTTTTTGTCTTTTGAGGCTGTAGAGGTGGGATTCGTTCTTTTTCAAATTCATGGATTGGAGCACCATCGAAGCATACAACGAATTCTCCCTTGAATTTTGTGTTTTTGAAAGTATTATAAAGTTCCTTGAATGTTCCATAATGATGGGTTTCAAATGGCATTGTGAGATTGCACCCAATATAGGCACGACGGGCGGGCATAATTTGTGCTGCTGCTTCCAGAAATGGAACTAATCTATAAGGTGTTTCCAAAATAACTACGGTTCTTTTTTCCTCGCTTAGTCTTCGAAGTTGAAGAATTCTTTCTTCTTTTTTTCTACTCAAAAAACCAGCATAAAGAAATTGGTCGATTGGAAAACCGCTACGAACAATTGCGGTCATAAGACTTGAAACACCTGGGATTACTTTTATTGTGATCTCTTTTTTTAAGCATGTTTGTACAAGTATCAAACCTGGGTCTGCAAATACCGGGGTACCCCCATCGCAGATTAAAGCAAGATTTCTTCCCTTTTCGAGCAGTTCCACAAGTTGAGGGGTTCTTATCAATTCATTTTGCTCGTTTAGAAGTTCCATTTTTTGTGATAAATTATATTTATGGAGTATCCTTGCCCCGATTTTAGGTTCTTCGCATATTACGATGTCAACAGATTTAAGTACTTTTAATGCTCTAATTGTAATATCGTCGTCGTTTCCAATTGGTGTCGAAACTATGAACAATGTTCCAAGCTTTTTCTCTTTTTTTTCTTTTGAATTTTCTGGGTTAGGTTCCATTTTTTACATATATTTTTGGTACTCTTTGTGAAATAGAGGTAATTACTTCGTATACAATTGTTTGTGAGCAGGTTGCGAGCTCTTTTCCAGTTATTTTTTCCTTTCCTTGAGTTCCAAGGATAACAACTTCTTCATTTATTTTGACTGAATCGTCTCCGACGTCAACCATAATTTCATCCATACAAACTCCACCAACTACCTTGCGTCGTTTCCCACCAATTAAACAATACAGAGTGTCACCAGCAATTCTTGGCAATCCGTCACCGTAGCCAAAAGGGACAGTTGCAATTGTTGTATCTTCTTGTGCAATAAACTTTCTTCCATATCCTGAGCTTTCGCCTCTTTTCAATCTCCTAAGTGAAATAACTTTAGAATAAATTTCCATAACTGGTTTAAATTCAGCGTACATTGGGTAATCCAAAGGAATGTATCCATACAAAGCAAGCCCGGGTCGGACAGCATCTAAAAATGATTCTGGTGCAGTAAATAACGCCCCAGTGTTTGCAATATGTCGAAGTTCAACGTGATATCCATTTGCTTCCAATTCATTCAACACATTTTGAAATTTCAAAAACTGTTTGTGTGTATATTCTCTGTCTCTGTCCGAGGATGCAAAATGCGACATTATCCCAACTATTTTAATTTTCGAAAGATTGTAGCATTGGCGCACAAGTTCTAAGGTCTTTTCTGGAGGAAGACCGTCGCGACCCATTCCTGTATCAACGTATATATGTATTTGGGCTTGCCTTCCGATTTTTTTTGCATAAGTTGATATTTTTTTTGCAACATCAAAACTTTCTATGGCATAGTCTAATCCATAATCTACAGAGGCTTCGATTGAAGCATCATTTTCTGGGACAAGCACAAGTATCGGGGTCGAAATTCCCGCTCTTCTCAATTCAACACCTTCGGAAACAAAAGCAACTGCTAAGTAATCAATTCCAAATTCTTGTAGGTACCGTGAAATTTCTATTAAGCCATGGCCGTAAGCGTTGGCTTTAACAACTCCGATGATTTTTTTGTTGCCAATAATTTCCTTTATTTTCTGATAATTGTTGTAAAGATAATCGATATTTATTTTTGCAAAAGTTGTTCTCATGTTAATTTTCAGCTTCAATTAAATTATCGATTTGATTAATTAACGCGGTAATTTGCTCTATCAAAATTCCTTTTGTTTTTTCTTTTTCTTTCATCGCAAGTTGGAGTTTTGTCAGTTCTTCATTTACATTTCTAAATTCCATTATTTTTTCGTTGTATAAAATTTCAATCTTTTCTTTCTCTCGAAGTGCTTTAAGATAGTTATCTTGTAGTTCATTTCGTTCTTTGTTCAACGAAAAGATTTTCTTTTGCAGTTCAATTTTTTCGTCACTTATTAGCTTATTTAGTTCCTTCATCTCTTTATTTATTTGTTTAAGAGTATTTGATTCTCCGTGAAGCCTGTAAAATTCATTTTTAAATTGGGTTAACTCACGAATCTGTTCTTCTTTGACGTTAATTTCGGTTTGCATACGTTTAAGTTCCAGCTCGATTTCTAGTTTCTTACTTTTAAGATCGAGTAAATCTGAATTTAAGTTTTCTATTTGGGTTGTTAAATCTTCAATTGTGGTACGATTTATTTCAATTTGTTCGAATAGTTCATCGAATTTCTTTTGTTTAATATTAATTTCCTCTTTTAGTTTCAAAATTTCGACTTTAAGCT
>FMJZ01038080.1_pt1 | contig 11053 bp, 14 predicted proteins | sample 1987881 | NCBI WGS metagenome assembly FMJZ01 (sample SAMEA4378227, study PRJEB15110) | soil metagenome | biome: soil; feature: Field; material: Soil | place: India | collected 2015-03-11 | depth 0 m | reverse complement strand
AGGTGATAGAGCTCATGTCTGTCACTCCTTTCATAACCTTTAGAAACTCAGGAAACTCCAGTTGACATATCATTGGATTTATTATTATTTTTGTGGCAAGATATTTAAAGGTGGAAGTATGATGCAAAAGATGCATCTTACAGCTATTATTAAAAAGGGAGAAAGACAATATGTTGCGTTATGTCCTGAAATTAATGTGGTTTCTTAAGGTTACACGATAGAGGAAGCTATAGAAAATTTAAAAGAAGCTGTCTCACTCTACATGGAAGAGATGAGAATTCCAGAATGGTTAAGTAGCGAGAAAATAATAGTAACCAGTTTTGAGGTTGTTGAAATGCAAAAGCTTCAGGTTATGTCAGGACATGATGTAATAAAAGCTTTGAAAAAAGCAGTTGGAACATGCAAGCACAGAAGGGAGCCATGCTATTTTGGTCAAAGTTTTCGAGGAAACCAAAATAGGAATTGTTATTCCCCTCCATAAAGAGATTGATAAAGGGACACTTGCAGAGATTATTAGACAGGCTCGCTTAAAAAAAGAAGATTTTTTAAAACTGTTGAAATATTAAAATTTAACAATAATTTTAATTTTCTTAAAAAATCTATTTCCAGGAATAATGAATTTTCAATTGTCTTGTTTTTTGAATTTTGTTATTATATTGCTCTATTATGAGATTGAGCCATATAGGGATTGAAGGACCGCCTAAATCAGGAAAAGGGATTCTTGCGGAGGCTCTTGCTAAGGAGCTATCAGCTTTACCTGTTCTTGATAATGATTTCAACCCATACTTAAAAGATTTTTATAAAGGGAAGGAGGAAGTAACCCTTCTCACACAGCTTGTGTTTTTGATAAATCGTTACAACCAGCAAATGGGACTTTTGCAGAGGAAGCTCTTTCATGAGATTGTAATTTGTGACTTTATTTTTGAAAAGGATAAGATTTATGCATATCAAACACTTTCGGACAGCGAGCTTTCAATTTATAATAAATTGTTTGACATCCTGTATCCAAAAATTCCAAAACCTGATATGGTCGTTTATTTACAACTATCTGATGAGGTATTAGTCAGAAGAATGAGAAAAAGAGGGAGTCCATGGGAGAAATCTGCTTCTGAGGAATATCTGAAAGGTCTCAATGAGGCTTTTAACTATTTTTTCTTTCATTATAAACTTACTCCACTCCTGATAATAAACTGCGATGAGCTTGATTTTGAAACTGAAGGATGGTCGCTCGCTCCTATAAAAGAGAAAATTTTTGAGACAAGGGCGGGAACAAATATTTATGTGCCAAGAAAATAATGCGGGAGAGGCAAATGGACAGGACATACTGGAAAAGATGTGGAATAGCTTCAGGCTACATGCTTCAAGCTACGGGCTAACAGCTAACAACAAAACGCTCTATCTTATTTTGCAAGTCCATCTTTTATTGCTTATTCTCCAATCCACAATTCAATTATCTTTGCCATATGGTTCATGGATGTTTCTGTATCAATAAATGACGCTGAGCGAGTATCTTTAGGTTTATAATTTCTGTTTTTGGAAATCTCGAAGGTATCATATATAATAAAAATGATGGAAAAAATTACTGTAAAGACAATCATTGAGAAAAAGAGAAAGAAAGAGAAAATTTCTGCTCTTACTGCCTATGACTATTCATCCGCTCTGATTGTTGACAATGCTGGTATTGATATAATTCTTGTGGGAGATTCTCTCGGGAATACAATTCTTGGCTATGAAAGCACCCTTCCTGTTACAATGGAAGACATGTTGCACCATGTAAGAGCGGTTGCAAGGGGCAGGAAAAGGAGCCTTCTCGTTGCAGATATGCCCTACATGTCCTTTCACATAAGTCCTCAGGAAACAGTTAGAAATGCCTCCCTTTTCTTAAGGGCTGGAGCAGAAGGGGTGAAGATTGAAGGCGGGAGGAAAAGGGGCGATATGGTTAAGGCTCTCCTTGATGCTGAAATTCCTGTGATGGGTCATATAGGACTGACTCCCCAATCCATTCATGTTTTTGGAGGATATAAAGTTCAGGGAAAAGATTTTGAATCAGCAAAGGCATTGATTGAAGATGCAATTGCCCTTGAGGAGGCAGGTGTTTTTTCCATTGTCCTTGAATCTGTTCCCATTGAAGTTTCTAAGATAATTACAAGAACTCTTAAAATTGCAACAATTGGGATTGGAGCAGGTCCTTACTGTGACGGTCAGATTCTTGTTTTCCATGATCTTTTAGGGTTAACTCCTGGATATCTTCCAAAATTTGTCAGGAAATATGCGGATCTTCAGAGTATGATTGACTCTTCAATAAAATCATACATTGAGGATATTAAAAATGGGAAATTTCCTGGTGAAAATGAATCCTATCACCTTCCTGATGAAATAAAAGAAAAACTGGAGAAGGAGTATGGAGGTCTTCTCAAAGATTGATGATTTAAAGAAAAAACTTAAAGAAGAGAGAAAAGCAGGGAAGAGCGTAGGATTTGTTCCTACGATGGGTTATCTCCACGATGGGCATCTTTCTCTTGTAAAACAGAGTGTTAAAGAAAATGACCTTACAGTTGTCTCAATTTTCGTAAATCCTATTCAGTTTGGACCTGAAGAAGATTTCAATAGATATCCAAGGGACATAGAAAGGGATAAGAAACTGCTGGAGAAGGAAGGGGTTGATTACCTGTTTTTTCCCACCAATGAGGAGATGTATCCGTCAGGTTTCAAGACTTTTGTAGAAGTGAACGAACTTGGGAAAAAACTTTGTGGGAAGTCAAGACCAGGACATTTTCGCGGAGTTACAACAGTGGTTTTAAAATTGTTCAATATTGTTCAGCCTGACAAAGCATATTTCGGTCAGAAGGATGCTCAGCAGGCAATAATAATTAAAAAGATGGTGAAAGACCTTGATCTTGATGTGGATATTGTTGTAATGCCGATTATAAGGGAGGAAGACGGTCTGGCAATGAGCTCAAGGAATGTATATCTAAGTGAAGAAGAGAGGAAAAATGCAACTGTTCTATACAGAAGTCTCAAAGAGACAGAGAATTTGATAAAAACGGGAGAACGGGATTCAGAAAAAGTAATAAAGAGAATAAGAGAAATTATTATGAGCTATCCAAAGGCAGTAATTGACTACATTGAAATTGTTGATACAGAAGAGCTTAATCCCGTAAATCCTATAAAAGGGGAAATCTTAATTGCCCTAGCTGTTTATATTGGAAAAGCCAGATTGATTGATAACATTATTTTAGAGGTATGAAAATGAGAAAATTTCTGAGAGGTAAAATTCATAATGCAACTGTTACTGAAGTAAATCTTGAGTATGAAGGGAGCATAACCATAGACAGGGAAATCTTAGAGGAAGCAAATATGCTACCCTTTGAGCATGTTGAGGTTTACAATGTTAACAATGGTGAGAGATTCACAACTTATATCCTTGAGGGAAAAAGGGGCTCAAAGGTAGTTTGTCTTAACGGTGCAGCAGCAAGGAAAGCTTTTGCAGGAGATAAATTAATTATTGCTTCATTTGTTCTTCTAAGAGAGGATGAAATAAAGGAGCATAATTGTTATATAGTTATTATGGATGAAGGGAATAAGATTAAAGAGAAGAAAATTGAAAGGATTTTTTAGATACAACAGTTGAAAAGATATAGAACTATGGTGATGTATGGCTAATCACGAATGGAAAGGTCAAAAACAATTGACAATTTTGGGTAATGAAGAATCGATGTTTTTTTTTCATTTTGAGTTTATCTTATAATTTATGAAATAAATAAGGATGGGAAAAAGAAAGGAACTGAGATTAAGTAGACCTTTACTATTCCTTTTATTTTTGTTTCTGATAATAGAAAATATTAACTCTGCAACGCAGTATCACCCAAAACTAAAATGGAAAGAGATTCATACAGAACATTTTATAATTTATTTTCACCAGGGAGAGGAGGAACATGCCCAGTATTTAGCCAACCTTGCTGAAAATGTTCATGAAAAGCTGACTTCCTATTTTCCATGGAAGCCTGAAGGAAAAACAAGGATAATTCTTGCTGATAGTTTTGACATTTCCAATGGTTATTCAACTCCAATTCCTTATAACATCATCGGGATTTATCTTATTCCTCCACCTGGTTATTCCCAGATTGGTTGCTGGGATGAATGGTTAAATCTGGTTTTTACCCATGAATATGTTCACACAATTCACCTGGATGCATGTGGAAAAACGGGAAAAATCTTGAGAAAAATTTCAGGAAGAACTCCTACTTTTCTTCATTTCCCAAATATGTATCTTCCCATATGGACAATTGAAGGATTGGCTGTCATGGGAGAAACATTATGGACAGAAGGAGGAAGGGGAAAAGCGGGTGATTTTGATATGATTTTGAGAGCTGAATCAAAGGAAGGAATTTATCCAAAGATAGACAGAGCTTCAACATTTCCTGATTCATGGCCTGGAGGAACGAGTCCTTACCTCTATGGCGGTAAATTCATGATTTATTTGAGAGAGAAGTTCGGAGACGAGAATTTGAAAAAACTTTTTGAATCACAATCAAAAAATTTAATTCCTTACACATCTGATTGGACATTTCAGAAGATCTATGGAAAACCTTTCAGAGAACTGTGGAAAGAATGGCTTGAAAAATATAAAAATGAAACAGATAAGATTAAAAATAGAGAGCCAATAACTCCTGTTGAAACGATAAAGGAAATAGGGTTTGAAATTTTAAGTCCTGTTTATTCAAAGGATGAGAAAATCTTCTTTATTTCCATAAATCCTCACGAATTCCCAAAGATTAAATCATTGAACCTTATAAGCGGAAAGATAGAAAATGTAGCAGAATGCTATTATGGAAATAAAATCTCCCTCTCAAAGAATGGTAAGTTTTTAATTTTTGACCAGCTCGACTATTATCAGAGTTTTTTTCTCTTTAGCGATCTTTATATGTTTGATTTGGAAAGAAAATATTTGAAAAGGGTTACAAAGGGAATGAGGCTGAAAGAGCCTGAGTATGACCCTTTTACAGGAAAAATTCTATCTATAAAATATGAGCTCAAAAAGACAGAGCTTGTTGAATTAGATATTAATGGAAAAGATTTGAAAAGAGTATTTTTTGAAGATGATATTATCCTTTCCTCTCCATCAATTTCTCCTGATGGTAAGTTAATCGCCCTATCTGCCAATAGGGGTGGAAATTGGGATATTCTGTTGATTAAAAGGAATGGCGAAATAGTAAAATGGATAACAAGTGATAGGTTCAGGGACGTAAATCCTTGTTTTTCAAAAAATGGTGAATATATCGTTTTCAGCTCAGACAGAGATGGATTTTTCAATCTTTATCTTTATAACTTAAAAGAGGATAAGACTTTTCAGCTCACAAATCTTATAACAGGAGCATTTTATCCCTTCTTTACAGAAGATGGAAAGGAGATTATATTTTCAGAATATTACTTAAATGGATACAGAATTTCAAAAATTCCATTTTATTTAGAAAAGTTTCAATGTGTAGAAACTCCAAAAACTGAAAATCAAAGAGCCTATATTTCAACTTTCGAAAAAGAATACCCTGTAAAATCCTACAATCCACTCCCTTCCATGAAGCCCGCTTACTGGCTTTCAGTCTTAAGGGAAGGAGGAGAAGAAACTCAGTATGGAATTTCTATAGAAGGATTGGATCCCCTTGAAAGAAATATCTATTATTTAGATTTTTATTATGGTTTTGAAAGTAAAAAATGGAGCGGAAGCTTATTGTATATTTATGATGCTCTATATCCAACAATTTCCCTTGGTTACAGCAATACTTCAGATCTTTACTCCAATCAGGACAGTCATTACACTCTACAAAGGGAAAAATTTACATTGAGAACTGTTTTTCCCTTTTACAGGGTCAGGGAATCATCGTTTTTCATAGGAGAGTTCAGGAAGGAAACAAGAAGATACAGTATTGAGAAAGAGAAATTAACCCTTTCAGGTTTAAGATTCGGGATTCTTTTTAACAGTTCAAAAAAGTACCCCTTCTCAATTTCTTCTACAGAGGGAAGGAGACTCTCAATTTTACTGGAAAGGGATTTAAAAGAGCTTGGTTCTGACTATAACATCTGGAAATTTACTGCAGAATGGAAAGAGTTTGTTAAGCTACCTTTAAAACATCATGTCCTCGGATTGAGATTTACATATGGAAAAAGCTGGGGAGAGAGAAGAAGAATTTTCTTAATGGGAGGTTATGAAGGTAATACTGGATATGCAGGTTTTGATGCGGATAACTTTAATCTCTTAAGGGGATACAAAAAAGATTCAATTTATGGAACAGAAGCAATCCTTCTAAATATTGAGTATAGATTTCCACTTTTAAATGTTGAGAGGGGATACCAGAACTTTCCGATTTTTATAAGAAGATTCCATTTAGCTCCCTTCTTAGATGTTGGTAATGCATGGGTCAATTCCTTCAAATCCTCAGAACTCAAAAAAGGAATTGGTTTTGAACTCAGGGGAGATTTTATCTTTTCCTATTTTTTGCCTATGACATTTTCCCTGGGATTTGCAAAGGGAGTTGATAAAGGAGGAGAAAATATAGTATTTTTTAGATTGTCAAATTCTTTTTAAGGAGGAAAAATTGAGCATTTACAAGTATAAACCTTTATACCCTGAAAATCTGAAGTTTGTTCATTTAAAAGAAAGAGAAAGTAAAGTAAGGGTAGAGGATTTTCCATCTCTTTATAAAAAAGGTGGGACTTTTAAGAATTGGCTTGATTCTATTCCCAATATCCTTGCGGGAAAGGACATAAAAGAATTCGCTAATACAATCCTGACCGCAAAGAGAAATAAAAAAGTAATAATGGTTGGCATGGGTGCCCATGTTATAAAAGTTGGACTTTCACCAATCTTGATTGATCTTATGGAAAATGGTTTTATCTCATCTTTTTCCATGAATGGAGCCTGCCTTGTCCATGACCTTGAAATCTCCCTTGAAGGCAAAACCTCTGAAGATATTGAAAAACATTTAAAGGATGGAACCTTTGGAGTTTCAAAGGAGACTGGAGAAATAATAAATAAAGCCATCTCTGTATGTGAAAAGGAAGATGTTGGGATTGGTGAGGCAATGGGTAGAATTACTACTGGGATAAATCTACCCTTTGAAAATTTCTCAATTTTAAAAAGAGCATATGAGCTCAGAATTCCTGTTACTGTTCACATAGCAATCGGAACAGACATAAACCATTTCCATCCTAATCTTTCAGGGGAAGGGCTCGGTAAAGGCTCTTTGACTGACTTTTATCTATTTTCATCAATTTTAAAAGAACTGAACGATGGAGGTGTTTTTATAAATATTGGTTCTGCTGTTATAATTCCCGAGGTCTTTCTAAAAAGTTTAACCTATGTAAGAAATATGGGATATGAAGTAAAGAATTTTACAACAGCAGTTTTTGATTTTATCCATCAATACAGAGCTTCAAAAAATGTTGCAGAAAGACCCGTCTCAGATTCTGGGAGAGGATTTTATTTCATTGGTCATCACGAAATCCTCATCCCTCTCCTTGCAGGAATAATTAAGGAGATGGATTAAATATACCAAATAGGCTTACTTCTATATCACTTTAACTCTTTCAATTGTATCTTTCTTAAAGAAAGGATGAAAGCATAGATGCTGATGAATACTAAAGGAAGGTGTAAAACTCCATTCCACCATAAAATATCGGGTTTGAAAATGAAATTTCCCAGCATATTCCAGAAACCAATAATTATTCCGAGAAGGCTTGTAAGAGGTCTATTGGATACCAGAAAGCCAAAAAAGCCAATGGAACAACCCAGTATTTTATGATGGATATTTTCCTGGGACTGAAATCATTTTTGTTTACAGATGCCTCCAAGAACCAGAAAAGGGCGACGATGAGCATTGTAATAAAATTACCTGTTACAATTCCAAAACTGTGTTTGTCAGTTATTGCAATGCTTTGAATAACTGCAAAGAGAATGTAGGTGATGCCAGCATAAAGATTGAAAATTCGGCTAATGAGTTTACCGAGAAAAATTAAAGCAAAAATAAGAATAATCGGAAGAATTTTGAAAATCGGATACGAAGATGTGAAGTATCCCTTTGCCAGTAAAGAATTGCGAAGGATATATGTTATAATCTCTCCAATCTTAGAAGAATCGAATCCCCCTGTAACAATCGGTGGAGTTATCATTCCAAGAAGAATAAAAATAAGCAGAAACCACCATCTTCGTGTTATTGATTCAAGTTTTTCTTGAATTTTTTCGAGTTTTTCTTTTTCCGCCATCTTTACCTCCTATAAATTACTCAAGATTTTAATTTTCTATAAAGCATCACGGGTGTGTGGGCTTCACCCTGGGGCAAAATTATAAAACATTAGGAAACCTTTCTAATGATGATTCTACCATCAGCCAGAACAAATGTATGCTCCCGTTTTGGTGTTAGCCCAACCTTTTTTCCATGCCTTTTCTGGAAGTAATGTATAAGGAGTCCCACTATCCACAAGAAAACTTATCAATTCTTCACCTTCTGGTCCTTTTACCCGACCCTCTATGTAAGTAATTCCCCTCCAATTTACCTCCTCTTTTATTATATCTAAATTTCTTAATTATTTTCCAGAAATGGCAACCATTCAAGTTTAGCATAATTTCCCATCACCGGTTGTCTTAAGATTGTCTTAAATTTACTTTCTGGGGCATTTCCCGAGCGACTAAAACCAAAAAGATATATCTCATGGTGGAAACCATTTTCACTATCCACCCCTTCCAGCATCAATCTTATAGAGTCTCGGTCTTCCCTCTCCATCTTTTTTAAAATCTCTTTTACTTTTTTCATTCATTTAATATAACTGATTGATTTAACCCATGCAAGAGCAGTCTTGAGTTTAACTGTTTAAAGTTTACATCTCTGGTTTTTGAAAAGGAATTAGCCACAAAGACACATGGGGTGATTTCCAGAAGAGATGAGAAGGTTGGATGAGGCTAAAAGGATGAAAAGGAGTAAATAGCTAAAAGAAAAGTCCAAAAATTTTGTAAATGGGGGAGCTGTATACTACAAGCTGAAAGCAATAAGCTGTAGCTCACTTATAAATGAAATTAAGTCGAAATAAAAATCTAAAAATTAAACAAAAAAATCTAAAAAATAAACAATAATTGGCATTGACATCCTAAAGCTCCTTTCTTAAAATTTAAATATGCCTTTTCTAAAAAGGCTGAAAGGGGTAAAGGGTTATGGAAGTTAGGAGAATGGATGAAGCAAAATACCTAATAAACAGTGGCTATGTTCCTGCTGCCGGTTGTTGGTGTACTTGCTGTGATCCGTGGCCCTTTACAATAAAAGACTGAAAGGAGGTGAAAGTATGGAGCTTAGGAGAGTCGATGAAACAAAATTCCTAACAGACATTTTACCTGTTCCTTCCGCCGCTGGTTGTTGGTGCTCTTGTTGTGTTGGATGGTGTTGGTGCTCAGAAGGACAAGCAGAGATTCGTGCTTGAAAGTTTAGGGAAGTGATAGGGGATTAGATGCCCCCGTCACTCCCCTAAAAAATGAGATCGTTCAAAAAAGGATATTTAAAAATGATAAAAATGAGTTTAAAACGAAAGAATGAAATAGAAAAAACGGAAAAAATCAGATGGAATCCATTCTATAAAATAATTAAGATAAGTGTAGATGAACTATATATAACTCATGGAATCAGATCTGTTTTCAGCTTTTCTGTTATAGATAAATTTAATTTAGGAATATTTAGAGAAAGTTGCGGATTTGCTTCAATCTTTTATTTCTACAGAAGAAATACTTAAAAAGATAAATCTTAATAAAGAAAATGAGATTTATCTTACAGATATGCTTGAATCTTTTTATAAAAATGGCATAATTCAAAAAGAGAAAGAAACAATAAGCTTTTGTTATAGTATTTATTATGACAACTTTAATCTTGAAGAATTTTCTGAACTTAAAATTGGAATGATTTGATGTGGCCCCGTGGGGATTAGAAATATTATTTCTTTAGCATTAATTGGAATTGGAAAAATAAATGTTCTATGGAGGAGTGAAAGAATTACGAAGGAACATAAGAAACTTTTTCCATTGTTTTTGCGAGATAGTATAGAACATTCAGAAACCCTCGGTAAACTCATAGAGAAAATATTAATAAATAACGAATGCAAAACGAAGCTTGGCTTTATAGGCGAGTTAAATAATAATAATTTGATGGAAGTTCTAAAACTCTCGGATATTGTAATAATTTCTACTGAAAATTATTATCCACGGCTCTTCTACGAAATTAATGAACTGGCTCACCAATTAAGAACCCCCTTAATTTATACCTTTATCGACGGTGGCATGGGAGTTTTAGGTCCTTTAGTTATTCCCGGCGAAACTGCTTGTTTTACTTGTTTTAGTAACGCATTTGAAGCAAGTGTTTTACATCCCTCTTACTTTAATACTTATAAATCCTATATGAAACAAGACACAAATTGAGATAACCGCCTTAAGTGGCGGTCCACCTCTATATGATATTCTATCAGGGTTCACTATCGACTCTATAATTAGATATTTTGCAGATTGTTATAGTGTCCCTATTGTAAATAGAGTTATATTTTTAAACTTTGAAGCAATGGAAATAGATGTTCAAGATATCCTAAAGAACCCTTATTGCCCAATATGTTCTCAATTAGAACCTCCTCTTATGGGGCTAATAATCACTTGAACTGGAGGAAAAATGGGTTGGCGTTATGAAGATTATGAAAAAGAGATAACACCTGTGATACTTCCTCAATATCCTATAGCGCCACCTTTTAAAAGTATAATCCTTCGTAAAACATATTTCTCATTATTTTTATCTCACCATATTTCAAAAAATGCAACTATTGACGAGCTCTACCATAAAAATAGCAAATTGTCTCCCCTTTTAGATTCTTTTATTTCTATGCAAAATAACGCTAAAAATCTTAAATATCTTTATATGAAGAGAAAACCCATTGAAGCTTTTATAACATTGGTGGAATATATAAGTCCTTTGAGGATTTAAATGAAAAAGAAAGAGATATTTTAGCATTATTAAAAAGTTTACTTCCTTTTTTT
>FMJZ01026523.1_pt1 | contig 11060 bp, 14 predicted proteins | sample 1987881 | NCBI WGS metagenome assembly FMJZ01 (sample SAMEA4378227, study PRJEB15110) | soil metagenome | biome: soil; feature: Field; material: Soil | place: India | collected 2015-03-11 | depth 0 m | reverse complement strand
TACCACATCTTTGGTGAAATGAGTAGGTAGGTAGTTACCAGAAAAGACACTCCGGCGAAAGCTGGGGCTAAGAGTGTGCTTTGTGCTGTTATTGCTGACCAGTGGCTGGGTGCTGTGGCTGGCAGGGGTTATCGGAGGTATCCTGTTCTATCCGCCTCCCGGCGGTGTGTTGCGTCCGGCTCTGCTGTCGGTGGCAGGGCTGGCGGTGGAGCCGCTCGTCACGGGGATGGCGATTCTGCGGATGCCTCAATGGCTGGCGTATCTGTACCAACCGATTCAATCTCTGTTTGAGGTGAGGTGGTGAGCGATGGACCGACGGGCATTCACCCTGATAGAGTTGCTACTGGTAATAGCCATTATCGCCTTGCTGGTGGCGCTGTTGCTTCCCGTATTCCAGCAGGCGCGCAAGAAGTCCTACGAACTGGTGTGCACCAGCAACCTGCGCCAGTTCTATGTGGCATTCAGCCTGTACCGCGAGGACTATGGCGAGGCACCACGCTACCAGTCCTATCTCCTGCCATATATCCGCGACAGGCGCATCCTGAAGTGTCCCGAAGACGTTTATCCCAAAGGCGCAGCGTTTTTCGGGTCTGCTCCCGGCCGCGACCCGGCAGATTTGAGCGAATGGGGGATATTCACCAGCTACTACTATTTCCGCTCTTTTACCAACCCATATATTCACCGCCTTCAGCAAGCAGACCCCAATCATGGCATCGCCGCCTGCATTTTGCACGGCAAAAGAGCACCCCACCTCCGAGGCTCACAGGCGGACATCGACTACACAGGTAAGGTTTTACGTTTGAGGTTGGACGGTTCCGTGCAAATCGCACAAGGTGTAAAGCTGCTTTGCTACGAAGGTCGCTCTCCCAGTCATATCCGCCATCCCTGGTTAAACTTCACAGACGTTCGCCCTATCCCGCGTGAGGTGCTGGATACCGACCCATCGTTGAGAGGTAAAGAGGTTTGGGAATGCGAGCCAGACCTCTAGAACCTCGGCGGGTGCGACAGGGGAAACTCCTTGACTGGAGTGTACTCCGAACCCTCGGGGCGCAGGACGCTTTGCATCAACACAAACGAATGCACCTCTACCGCGCCCAGAGGCTCGGTGGGCAGGGAAGCAAGCACCCGTTCTATCACCGATGCGGGCGGAGGCTCCTTCACCCGGGCTAAAGTGATATGCGAGCGAAAAGGCTTGTCCTCGGGAGGGAAACCGAGCCGTCGCAGTTCGCGCTCCAGGTCGCGCGCCAGCTGGACCAGAGGTTCCACCGGCTCCTCCACCCCTGCCCACAGCACCCGTGCCCGGCGGGTATCGGGGAAGACGCCTGCGCCACGCACCACAAACCGGAACGGAGCGTGCAGACGGGCGACGGTTTCGCCTGCCTCTATCGCCCTTTGCAGACCTTTCTCGTCCTGCTCGCCCAGGAAGCGCAGGGTCAGGTGCAGGTTCTGTTCCTTCACCCACGCGATGCGCTGTCCTGCCAGCGCGCGTTTCATGCTCTCCTGCAACAGGCTCACGCGGTGTTTGGTATGGTCCTCCAGTAGAACGGCGAAGAACAGGCGCATCACAACAGCTCCTCTCTGAGCATGACCAGCGCCGCCTGAGACGCCCGCCATTTAATCTCACTGCGCCTTCCCAGAAAGCGGTGCTCGCGCACGCGGGTGCCAGAAGGGGAGGCAACGGCAATATACACCAGTCCGACTGGCTTCTCCGGCGTGCCACCGGTGGGTCCCGCGATGCCCGTGGTGCCGATGCCGAAGTCCGCGCCCATCAGCTGGCGGATGCCCTCTGCCATCGCGCGAGCGGTCGGCTCGCTCACCGCGCCATATTCGCGCAGGGTTTCCTCTGGCACGTTCAGCAAGCGCATTTTGACCTCGTTGCTGTAGGCGACCACTCCCCCAATCAGTGCTTTGGAACTGCCCGGTACCTCCGTGAGGCGATGCCCAATCAGCCCACCGGTACACGACTCGGCGACGGCGACGGTGGCTCCTCTCGCCCACAGCAGCTCCATCACCGCCCCCTCCAGCGTCTGGTCATCCACCCCATAGATGGCGTTGCCCAGCCGTTCGCGAATCTGCCTCTCTATGTCGGCAATCATCGCCTGCGCCTGTTCGGTGGAGGGCGCGCTGGCAGTGACGCGCAGGTGCACTTCGCCCGTCTTGGCGTAGGGGGCAACGGTGGGGTTGGCTCCCTGCATCAGGTCTTTGATGCGGTCTTCCACCAGCGACTCGCCCATACCGCACACCCGCAGGATGCGCGACACGATAACGCCTGGCTCCCCGCCGGCGCGCTCGCGCAGGTAGGGCAGCACGTGGTCGTTGAACATGGGTATCAGCTCGGCGGGGGGACCGGGCAGGGCGATGACCGCTTTATCCCCCTTTTCGGCAATCAGCCCCGGCGCAGTGCCGTTGGGGTTGGGCAGGGGTCGGGCGCAGGCAGGTCGGTAAGCCTGGCGCAGGATGCTTTCCACCATCGGGTATCCGCGCTGGCGAAACTTCTCCTGCAGTTCCGCCTGCAGGTCATGGTCCAGGATGAGCGGCTCGTCCAGCGCGGAGGCGATGCCCTCGCGGGTGAGGTCATCCATGGTGGGACCCAGCCCGCCGATGGTAATCACCACGTCCGCCCGCGATAGCGCCAGCTTCAGCGTCTGCGTGAGCCGCTCCAGATTGTCACCGACGGTCTGTCGAAAATACACGCGGTAGCCCACTTCGGGCAGTCGTGCGCTGATATAGGCAGAGTTGGAATCCACAATCTGCCCCATCAGCAGCTCTGTGCCCACCGATACGATTTCCGCAATCATCGCCCTGTTGCCTATCCTTTCGCCATCTGGCGCAGAACCATCTGCAGGATGCCTCCGTGCCGGTAGTACTCCACCTCCACCGGCGTATCAATGCGTGCGATAGCCGTGAACCGCTTCTCGTTACCGGATTCGTCGCGGGCGATGACCGTTACCTCCTTGCGAGGCGTCAGGTCGGTAATCCCTAAGATGGTGTAACGTTCGCGACCGGTCAGCCCAAGCGACTCGCGCCCCTCGCCGGGCTTGAACTGCAGAGGCAGAACGCCCATGCCCACGAGGTTACTGCGATGGATGCGCTCGAAGCTCTCCGCCAGCACCGCCTTCACGCCCAGCAGGATGGTTCCTTTCGCCGCCCAGTCGCGCGAAGAGCCAGATCCATACTCCTTGCCGGCAATCACCACCAGCGGGATGCCCGCCTGTTTGTAACGCATCGCCGCCTCGTAGATGGGCAGAGTCTCCCCGGTGGGGAAGTGGATAGTGATTCCGCCCTCCGTGCCGGGCAGGAGCAGGTTCTTGATGCGGATGTTGGCGAACGTGCCTCGCATCATCACCTCGTGGTTGCCCCGCCGCGAGCCGTACGAGTTGAAATCGGGCGGTTGAACCCCGCGCGCAATCAGATACTGCCCGGCTGGACTGCTGACAGCGATGGAACCCGCCGGCGAGATGTGGTCGGTGGTGATAGAGTCGCCGAACATCGCCAGCACGTGCGCGTTGTGGATGTCGCTCAGCGCGGGCGGCTCGGGCGACATGTCCACAAAGTACGGCGGCTCCTGAATATAGGTAGAGCTGGCATCCCATGCGTACAGGTTGCCTTCGGGCACGGGCAGGTCCTGCCAGAACTTATCGCCGGCGAAGACGCGCGCGTACTGTCGGCGGAACATCTCGGCGTCCAGTGAGCGGTGAATCTGCTCGCGAATCTCCTGCTGGCTGGGCCAGATGTCGCGCAGGTAGACGGGTTTGCCCTCTCTATCCGCGCCCAGAGGCTCGTTCAGCAGGTCAATGTTCATCGTGCCCGCCAGCGCATAGGCGACCACCAGCATCGGCGAGGCAAGGTAGTTGGCACGCACCACCGGGTTGACGCGCCCTTCAAAGTTGCGGTTGCCGCTAAGCACCGCCGCCACCACCAGGTCGCCCTCTTTCACTGCCTTCGCAATCGGTTCGGGCACGGGACCGCTGTTGCCAATGCAGGTAGTGCATCCGTAGCCCACCACGTGGAAGCGCAACTGCTCCAGATAGGGTATCAGTCCCGACGCCTGCAGGTAGTCGGTCACCACGCGCGAGCCGGGCGCGAGGCTGGTCTTCACCCACGGTTTCACCTGCAATCCGCGCTCCACCGCCTTCTTTGCCAGCAAGCCCGCGCCAATCATCACGGAGGGGTTACTGGTGTTGGTGCAGCTGGTGATGGCGGCAATCACCACGTCGCCATGCGTCAGGCTGTAGTCCGCCCCTTCAACCTGCACGCGCCGCCCAATCTGCTCTTCGCTCAGCTCAAAGCCGCGCTCCCTGATGGGGGCACGCAGGCTGATGGCAAAGCTTCGTTTCGCCTCGCGCAGAGGCACGCGGTCATGCGGTCGCTTCGGGCCGGCGAGGCTGGGTTCAACGGTGCTCAGGTCCAGCTCCACCATGTCCGAGAAGATGGGTTCAGGCGCGTCGTCGGTGCGGAACAGCAGGTTCTCCTTGCAATACCGCTCCGCTAGGTCTACCACCTCGTCGGGTCTGCCTGTGCCGCGCAGGTAGGCGATGGTCTCAGCGTCTACCGGGAAGAAGCCCATCGTTGCGCCGTATTCGGGCGCCATGTTGGCGATGGTGGCACGGTCGGGCAGGCTGAGTCGGCTGACGCCTTCGCCGGTGAACTCCACGAACTTGCCCACCACGCCCTTCTGGCGCAGGATCTGCGTGACGGTCAGCACCAGGTCGGTGGCGGTGGCGCCTTCGGGAAGCTCGCCTGTTAATCGGAAGCCAACCACCTCGGGGGTTAGCATATAGTAGGGCTGTCCCAGCATCACCGCTTCCGCTTCAATGCCGCCCACGCCCCAGCCCAGCACGCCCAGACCGTTAATCATGGTGGTGTGGCTGTCGGTTCCCACCAGCGTATCGGGGTAGGCGGTCATCTCGCCGTGCAGTTCGCGCCGGTGCACCAGCGGTGACAGATACTCCAGGTTCACCTGATGCACAATGCCCATGCCGGGAGGCACAATCCGAAAATCACGAAACGCCGACTGCGCCCAGCGCAGGAAGGTGTAGCGCTCCACGTTACGCTGATACTCCAGCGACACGTTCTGCTCATAAGCTTCTGGCGTGCCGAAAACGTCCACCTGCACCGAATGGTCAATCACCAGGTCCACGGGCACAATGGGGTTAATCTTCATCGGGTCGCCGCCCATGCGCTGGATGGCGGAGCGCATCGCCGCGAGGTCAACCACCGCGGGCACGCCCGTAAAGTCCTGCATCACCACGCGCGCAGGCATGAAGGCGATTTCCCCTCCCTCGCCACCGCCCGACCAGCGAGCCAGCGCAAGGATATCTTCGGCGGTGATGACACTGCCGTCCTCGTGGCGCAGGAGGTTCTCCAACAACACGCGGATAGAGTAGGGGAGACGGTCCAGCCCGCTGATACCTGCCTGTTGAAGCGCATCCAGCCGATAGACCGTAACAGCTCCAGAGGGAGTGTGAAGCGATGCTTTGGCGTGCAGAGAGTTTTTCATGACGAACATTCCTCTGTTCAAAGCGTTCTGTAATATTTTACCAGATTTGCGCACGAAGTGCAGGCTCCAGCAGGGCGGAGTTACCCACGGATACCGTGCTCGTGCTATAATACACAGGCAAAACTCTGCGAGGGAGGAACAGCGCCGAATGCGTCTGCTGGTAACAGGAAGTAACGGCTTTATCGGGCAGGAACTGGTCAAACGCCTGTGGGAGAAGGGATACACGCTGCGCACGTTTGACCGCACCGCCAGCGCAGGCGTGGAGTGGGAACACGTGGCGGGTGACCTGCGCGACATCTTCACCGTACGGCGTCTGGTGCAGGGGGTAGACGCTGTAGTGCATCTGGGCGCGATGTCCAGCGACCGCCGTAACGCCCCCGAAGAAGTGCTGGCGGTTAATGTGCAGGGCACCTGGAACGTATTGCAGGCATGTGCGGAGACAGGTGTGGGGCGTGTGGTGTACTTTTCCAGCATCAATGCGCTGGGCTGTGTGGGTGGGCATCGTCCCCCGGAGTACCTGCCGTTAGACGACTTCCATCCCCGTCATCCCATGACTCCCTATCAGCTGTCCAAGCACTTAGCCGAAGAGGTGTGTCGCAGTTACACGGAACGGTACGGCATTGTGACGGTCTGCCTGCGCCCCGTGTTTGTGGTCAATACCGAACAGCCGTTCCCCTGGTGGAGGCGAGTGTCTGCAGAGATGCGGGCAGAGTGGGGCAAGGATGAACTGTGGGCGTATGTGGACCTTCAGGACGTATGCGATGCCGTCATGCTGGCGCTGACTGCTGAAGGAGTTCAACACGATAGTTTCCTGTTGAGCGCACTGGATACCACTCTGGAGGTGCCCACCGCCGAGCTGGTGCAAAAGTACTGGTCACACCTGCCCTGGCGCGGCGACCTGGCGCAATATGTGGCAAACAATCCCTACCGCGCGTTGATCGACACTTCCCATGCGGAGCGGGTGCTGGGCTGGAAGGCGCGGCGCTCGTGGAGGGATTCTGTAAAGTAAGATTTCCTTCTCTGGGCTGGGCGCACTGCAGTAAACGGCAGAAAGTGCCGATAATGGGGATAGTCTGAGGACAAAACGGGTGAAGAATATGAGCGCCCAGCCACAGTACGCTCTTAGCGAGGAACAGTTTGACGCTCTGCGTGAAATCGCAAACATTGGAATGGGCAAAGCCTCCTCGGCTTTAGCCGACCTCATTGGCACCACTATACTCATCAGCGTTCCACAGGCGGTTTGCGTGCCTATCAGCAGTCTGCAGACCGTTTTGCGTGACCCGGAGGTGGTCACAGCGGGCGTGTACCTGCAGGTGACCGGAGATATTACGGGACACGCGACCTTTATCTTCGAGGTCAACAGCGCACATCGTCTGGCAGGGATGTTGCTTGGGCTACCAGAGGTGCAGCTGGACGAAGTGACCGCTTCCGCACTGATGGAGATTGGCAACATCATGCTCAGCGCGTATCTGACCTCTATCAGCGATTTCACTGGCTTGCGGCTGCTACCCAGTCCGCCGGTCATGGCGGTGGATATGGGCTGCGCCATTCTGAACGCCGTACTGACCAACATGCAGGAGCTGGACGATTTCGCGGTCACCATTGCCACCGACATCTATGACCCGGATGGGTTGATTTCAGGCACGTTTATCTATCTGCCCGAACCGGGCGGTATCCGAAGAATCCTTGAGGCGATAGGGATGGGCTAAAAGATGGGCAGCAACCTGACAGTCGGTATGGGTGAGATACAGGTGGTTCGCGGTGCTGGCAATGTATTAACCGCTCTTGGACTGGGTTCCTGTATTGGTGTGTGTTTGTATGACCCCTTAACGCGCGTGGCGGGTATGGTGCATGTGGTGTTGCCCAAAAGCCAGTCGGACAAATCGGGCGAGTTACCGGGAAAGTTTGCGGACACAGCGATTCCTGCCATTGTGCAGCAGATGGTAAGTATGGGTGCCAGTGCGTCGCGGCTGAAGGCAGCGATAGCCGGAGGAGCGCAGCTGTTCCAGTTTGGTGTCAGCAGCTCGTTAGATGTGGGCGCACGCAACAGCGAAGCGGTGATCAACGCCCTGCGCGAGATGGGTATCCCTCTTCAGGCAAAGGATGTGGGGGGTAGTGTGGGGCGCACGCTCCGGCTGGTGTCCGATAATGGGCTGGTGATGGTGCGCACCATCGGCGGCGACGAGCGCGAACTGGCGGTGCTGGGTAACATCTTAGCCTCTTCGGGGGTAGCGGCATGAACACAACGGGAACGCCAGAGAAACTCCAGCAGCTGGTACAAACCATTCGCGACCTGCCCGCTCTGCCGGAGGTGGTGGTGCGAGTGATGCGCCTGGCGGAGGACCCTCGCTCGGATGCACAGAGCATTGCCCGCGTGATTGCAACCGACCAGGCGATGGCGGCGCGCGTGCTCAAACTGGCAAACTCCGCTTTCTATGGGCTGCCGCGGCGGGTCAGCACCCTCTCGGAGGCGGTGGTCATTCTGGGGTTCCGTACCATTAAAAACCTCGCTATCGCCGCTTCTACCTTCGAACTGCTCAATCGCGAGATTGCCGGTTACTGGCTTCAGCGCGGGGAGCTGTGGCGTCACTCGCTGGCTTGCGCCATCGGAGCACAGCTGATCGCCCAGCGCGTGCGCCTGTCGGTAGCGGAGGAGGCGTTTGTCGCCGGGCTTCTGCACGACATCGGCAAGGTCGCTATTAACCTCTTTGTGCGCGAGCAGTTCGACCAGATTATGGAACACGCCCTGCGGGAGCGCATCCCCTTCGTGGAGGCGGAGCAGGCGGTGCTGGGGTTCAACCATGCTATCGCAGGTGCGCTCATCGCCGAGAAGTGGAACCTGCCCCCGTCGTTGGTGTCGGTTATCCGATACCACCATCAGCCCTCGCAAATGCACGAACCCGAGACGCTGGTCTCGGTAGTGCACCTCGCCGACATCCTGTCCATCACTCTGGGTATCGGCATCGGCGGCGACGGGCTGTATTACACCCTCGAGGGCGGCACGCTGGCGATGTTCGGGCTGGAACAGCCGGATATCGACGCGCTGTGTGGGCAAATCGTAGACTACATGGCGCAAGCAGCAGACCTGCAAATACAACCGGAGGTAGCAGTACGGTGAACAGCACGGCCATCGACGATTATCTGTGGTTCTGCGAACGCGTACTGGCAAAAACCGGTCTGGACCTGAGGCAGTATAAGCGTCCCCAGATGGAACGCCGCCTGCGTTCCATGGCAGAGCGCGTTGGGGCGCGGGACCTGCAGGAGTACTGGGCGGTGCTCGAAAAGGACGACCGGCAGTTCGCCTATTTTATTGACCGCATTACCATCAACGTCTCGGAGCTGTTCCGCAACCCTGAGAAGTTCGAGGAGCTGCGCCGGGTCATCCTGCCCCAGTTGCGCCAGCTGGGCAGTCCGCTGAAAGTGTGGAGCGCAGGCTGTTCGTACGGGGCAGAACCCTACTCCTTAGCCATTCTGCTGGAGGAGATGCGTCCGCTGACCTATCACATCCTGGCAACCGACGTAGACGAGAACATCCTGAACAAGGCGCGGGAAGGCTTCTTTGCTCCCGAGGATATGCGCCACGTCTCGCCGGAATGGCGACAGAAGTATTTCATCCATCACGGCGACCGCTATCAGGTCAAACCTGAGCTGAAGCGCAACATCACCTTCCGCAAGCACAACCTGCTGGCGGATCCGTTCGACACTGGTTTCCACCTGATAGTCTGTCGCAATGTGGTCATCTACTTCACGGAGGATGCCAAAGACAGGCTGTATGCCCGCTTCTTCGGGTCGCTGGTGCCGGGCGGCGTGCTGTTCGTGGGCAGTACGGAACGCATCTTCAACTATCGCGAGCTGGGCTTCGAGATGCCGCTGTCGTTTTTCTACCGCAAACCCGCTCCCGGCATTCGCAAAGCGGCTTAATCATGGAACAAACTTCAAGGAGGTAACGTGAAGGGGGAACAGAGATGGGTAAAAGGATACTGGTAACCGATGACGCGCTGTTTATGCGCGTCACCCTGAAGAATATCCTGACCCAGCACGGCTACGAGGTGGTGGGCGAAGCCACCAACGGGCGCGAATCGGTGGAGATGTACAAAAACCTGAAGCCCGACCTGGTGACGATGGACATCACCATGCCCGAAATGGACGGCATCAGCGCGGTGCGTGAAATCAAGAAGATTGACCCCAACGCGCGCATCGTGATGGTGACCGCCATGGGGCAGAAGAACCTGGTGGTGGAAGCGATTCAGGCGGGCGCAAAGGACTTCATCGTCAAGCCATTCCAACCCGAGCGCGTCATCGAAAGCGTGCAGAAACTGCTGGGGAACTGAAAGGAGTCTGAACCATGATGCGCGTGGAATACATCAACCCCTTTGTCAGCGCGGCGTACTCGGTGCTGGAGATGGTACTGGGCATTGAGCCTGAGAAGGGGCAGCTGGCGATGCGCCCGGGTATCTTCACCACCCAGCAATGCAACATTGTGATGGGCGTCACGGGCAAGGTGGAAGGCTCGGTCATCTACGGCATGTCCCTGACAACCGCTGACAAAATCGCCTCGCACATGATTGGACAGCCCATCCGCACCTTTGACGCGCTGGCTGCCAGCGCCATTGCCGAGCTGGGTAACATGATTACGGGTAACGCGGCATCGCTGTTATCAGAAAAGGGCTACACCTGCCAGATTTCGCCCCCGAGCATCATCCGCGGCAGTAACGTGAAAATCTCCACCGTCAACACGCCTGCGCTGGTGGTGCCCATCCTGCTAGGCGATTTCGGCTTTATTGAGATTAACGTGAGCTTACAGGAGCGAAAATAGATGCGCGTTGAAGACCAGGCTTCCATGAGGCTTCTGGCGTCCATCCTGCGCAGTGACCAGCAGGCACAGGAACATCAGGTGCGGCTACTGCGCAAGACGATGGACGCCCAACAGCAGACCGGCGAACAGCTGGTGCAGATGATCGAGGATGCTGGTAAACTGCTGGACATCCGAGCCTAAGATAACTCCGTGAGGAGGTGTGTCCGATGTCCGAGAGCGGACAGAACCTTTACGTGCGAGCACAGGTCGGCGGGGAAGCGATAGGGTTTCCGGTCGACGCAGTTCGCGAGATTGTGCACGTACCGCCGATCGCACGTATTCCGCGTGCTCCCCGCTGGCTTCGCGGTGTGGCATCCCTGCGGGGGCAGAGCATTCCGATTGTATGCCTGCGAGAGCGGTTTGGCATGGAGGCAGTTCCCCCGTCGCCGCACATGCGCGTGGTGATTGCCGAAGTGAGCGGACAACCTGTAGGGTTTCTGGTAGATAGCGTGTCCACCGTGCACCACTTCGCCGACGAGCACATTGAACCCCCAACCGCCTTGCTGTTGAACGAGCAGAACGGCTATGTACACGCCATCGGGCATGATGGCGACACCCTGGTGCTGCTGTTGCACCCCGAGAGGCTGCTGGAACAGAAACAGGTTGACCAGTTGAAACGGCTTTCCGCAGCACAAGCAGCGTAGCGCAACCCCTCCCCACACCTCGCGAAAAACCGCACGATTAGCAAAAAAAAAACGGCGGGGG
>FMJZ01000932.1_pt1 | contig 11062 bp, 9 predicted proteins | sample 1987881 | NCBI WGS metagenome assembly FMJZ01 (sample SAMEA4378227, study PRJEB15110) | soil metagenome | biome: soil; feature: Field; material: Soil | place: India | collected 2015-03-11 | depth 0 m | reverse complement strand
TATGCGGAGGCCGCCACCCGCCCCGAACGTCAGGACCTCTCGGAGATCCGCAAGGGCGAGTTCGAGGGTTTTTTCCAGAAGATCAAGGACCCCCTGTGGGCTCCGGACTTCGGGGAGCCCGTGGTTCATCCCACTGCCGGGGTGACCGCCGTCGGTGCCCGTGAATTCCTCATCGCCTTCAACGTGAACCTGGGCACGCGCGACCTGCGCGTGGCCCAAGAGATCGCCAGGGCTGTGCGGTTTTCCTCCGGCGGGCTGCGCTATGTGAAGGCGCTGGGCATGGAGCTCAAGGAGCGGGGGATTGTGCAGGTTTCCATGAACCTCACGAATTTTCGAAAGACCCCGCTTCCCCGGGTCTTGGAGCTCGTGCGCCGGGAGGCCCAACGGTACGGAGTCCCCGTGGTCAGCACCGAGATCGTCGGGCTCATCCCGGAGGAGGCCCTGGTCCAGACGGCCGAATACTACTTACAGCTGGAGGGTTTTTCCTTAGGCCAAGTTTTGGAGCGGCGCATCGAGGAGGCCCTGCGCCAATGATGCCCCTCCCGGACCGGATCACCATCCTTGGTTTTGGGCGAACGGGCCGAGCCGTGGTGGAAGCCCTGGCGGGGAAAGCGGCGCTCTTCCTCTCCGAGGTCAGAGGCCTTTCCCCGGAGGAGAAGGAGTTCCTGGTGGAGCAGGGGGTGCGCTTCGAGGAGGGCGGACACAGCCCCCTTTCCCTGGACACGGACCTCCTTGTGCCCAGCCCTGGGGTGCCTCCCACCAACCCCGTGGTGTTGGAGGCCCTGCGCCGAGGAATCCCCATTTGGTCGGAGATCGAGCTTGCCTGGCGGCTGGCCTCCCCCCGGTTCACCGTGGCCGTGACCGGAACGAACGGAAAGTCCACGACCACTGAGCTTGTGGGCGCCATCCTCCGGGCCTGGGGCCTGAAGCCTGTGGTGGCCGGGAACATCGGCCGCCCCGCCATCAGCACCCTGGCTGAAGCGGCTGACAAGCCCTGGGTCCTGGAGGTGAGCTCCTTCCAGCTCCTTTGGACGGAATGCTTTGCGCCCCAGATCGCCATTTGGCTGAATTTCGCGCCCGACCACTTGGATTATCACCTCTCCTTGGGCCACTACTTTGCCGCGAAAGCCAGGATTTTCCGCCGGCAAGGGGAGGAAGACTTGGCTGTGTTGGGCCGGGAGATCCTGGCCGCCGTTTCTCCCAAGGCCAGGGTGCGAATCATCGAGGAGACGCAGCTCCCCAGGGCCTGGGGCGAGGGAATGCCCGAGCATTTGCGTTTCAACCTGAAGGCTGCCTGGGCGGCGTGCTCGGCCTGGATTGGTCAAGACCCACCCTCTTTTGAGGCCCTTCTTCCCGCGTTGCACCAGCCCCATCGGTTGGAGTGGGTGGGAGAAATCCAGGGCATCCCCTTTGTCAACGACTCCAAGGGCACCAATGCGCATGCGACCTGCGCTGCCCTCCAGGCCGTTCCTGGGCCTGTAGTGCTGATCCTGGGCGGGCGCCACAAACGTGGCGGGTACGAGGCCCTGGAGCCTCTGGTGCGCCAAAAGGCCAGGGCTTGCGTGCTCATCGGCGAATCCCAAGGATTTTTTGCCGCGCTGTTGCGCGCTTGGGGCGTTCCGCATGTGCTGGCCGCAGACCCTTACGACGCCTTGAAAAAGGCCTATGCCCTGGCCCAGCCTGGCGACACGGTGCTCCTTTCCCCCGCCTGTGCCAGCTTTGATCAGTTCCGTGATTACTCCCAGCGGGGTGAGCTCTTCAACCAGGCCTTTGCCCGCTTGGCCTCCGAAGGGTCGTCCGTCCCTTAGGGCCTAGACGTTTCGCACCTTTTTCCCGTACTTAGGACCCGTGGTCCTGCCCGGTCTTTCCTTTGGCCAACGGCAATTTGGAACGACACTGGAGGGCCATGCTTGGCCTGGAGGAGAGGGTCCTGGTGGTGGCTGCCTTCCTTGTTCTGGCTGGGCTCCTCTTCGTTGGCACGGCCTCTGCTCCTGTGTCCACCAGACTTTACGGCGACCCCTGGGCCATGCTCCGCCGACAGGCGGTGGCGGTGGGCCTGGGCCTCCTTGCTCTCCTCGTCCTGTGGCGGGTGGACTACCACCGCTGGTATGAGGTGGATGACCTCCTGGTGGTGGGAGCGTGGTTCATCACAGCCCTGACCCTGATCCCGTTTTTGAGCGCTGGCCCGCGCTGGCTCGGTCGCGGTCCCTTGGTGTTCCAACCCTCTGAGCTCGGAAAAATTGCGCTCCTTTTGTACCTCTCCGGCTCCCTTGTCCGCCGTGAGGGGCTCCTGCATATCCCCAAACACGGGCTTTTCCCACATCTTTTTGTGCTCGGTGTTTTCGGTGTAATCCTTCTTCTCCAGCCGGATTTCGGGATGCTCGTGGTTTATGTGTGTCTCACGGCGTTTCTGCTTTGGGCCGCGGGCGTGCCCGTTCGCCAGCTGCTCCTCACCGCCCTGGCTGGCCTCCCGCTTGGGGCCGCCCTCCTCTTCTCCGCCCGCTACCGCCTGGAGAGGTTCCTGGCTTTCCTCAACCCCGAGGCCTACCGCCACACCTTGGCCTATCAGCTCTATCAAGCGGTGATCGCCATCGGCTCGGGAGGGCCCCTCGGCCGAGGGCTGGGCGCTTCCCGCGCCAAGCTCTTTTATCTTCCTGCGGCCCATAACGACTTCGTGTTCGCCGTGGTGGCTGAGGAGATCGGCTTCATCGGGGTCTCCATACTCCTTGGCTTGTACGCCGCACTGGTGGCTTTGGGATTCCAGACGGCCAAGCGCGCCCCGGACAAACTGGGTGCCCTCTATGCCCTGGGTGCCTCTTTCCTCTTGGGTTTCCAGACGGTGTTGAACTTGGGGGTCGTGGTGGGGGTGGTGCCCGTCACCGGTCTGACCCTGCCCTTCCTCAGCTACGGCGGCACCTCGGTGGTGGTGAGCCTGAGCTTAGTGGGCGTGATCCTGGGCGTGGCCCGCACCGCCCGGGTTTCCCGGGCGGTGCGGGTGGTAGCGGAGGTGTGAGCTCATGCGGGTGATGGTGGCCGCGGGCGGATCAGGAGGCCATGTGTTCCCCGCGCTCGCGGTTTTGGAGGAGATGCGCCGCCAAGGGGATCTCTCCGCGGCGGGGTGGATTGGAAGACCCCAGGGCCTGGAGCACGCACTCCTGGCCAGACGCCCGTGGATCACCTTTTTCGCTCTGCCCAGCCGGGGTTTGCCCCGGGATCGCCCCTGGGCCTGGCCGGCCTCCCTCGCACACAATTTTCATTCCTTGGCACAAGGGCGCGCACTCCTTCGCGCGTTTCGGCCCCAGGTGCTTTTGGCCATGGGCGGCTATCCCGCGGTGGCCCCGGCCTTGGCCGCCAAAACCCTGGGGATCCCCGTGGCCATACATGAACAGAACGCAAAAATGGGCCTGGCCAACCGGTTCCTCAGCCGTTTTGCGGATGTCGTCCTCCTCTCCTTCCCCGACACCGCCGGTTGCCCCAACGGGGCGAGAACGCGCGTCACGGGAAACCCTGTCCGCGCCGAAATCTTCACTGTGCCCGCCGCGTTGGGCTCGGAGTTGTTGGTGTTGGGCGGCTCCCTGGGGTCGCAGCGGCTGGTGAAGGCCGTGGTTGCGGCAGCGCCGGAGCTTGCCCGCATCCCCGATCTGCGCGTGCGCGTCGTGGCTGGTAAAGCTGGTGATCCCTCCGCCATCGAGGAGGAGCTGCATCGGCACGGCGTGCACGCTCAGGTTTTGACCTTCACCGAGGAGGTGAGCACGCTTCTGGGCCGGGCGCGGCTGGTGCTAGCCCGGGCCGGCGCCTCCACTTTGGCTGAATTGGCCTGCGCGGGACGGCCGGCCATCCTCGTCCCCTGGCCGGGCGCAGCCGGCGGCCACCAGCTCCTAAATGCCCAGCGCTTTGTCGCCCGGGGCGCCGCCGTCTTGCTGGAAGAAGAAGAGCTGTCCTCAAGGCTGGCGGAGATCGTGACCGAGCTTTGGCTGGACTCCTCGCGTCTGGAACGGATGGCCAATGCTGCTCGGGGTTTGGCCCGCCCGGAGGCGGCCCGCACCGTGGCCCAAGCCCTCCGGCAGCTGGCGGCAAGGAAGGGAGAACTATGAGCACGGAGTTTCGGCGTGTCCACCTCGTGGGGATTGCCGGGGACGGCATGGCTGGACTGGCTCGCCTCCTTTGGCAGGGAGGAGCCGAGGTTTCCGGATCTGATCTCCTCTCTTCGCCAAAGCTTCGGGAGGTAGCGGAATGGGCGGAGGTGGCCGTGGGCCACGCCCCGGAAAACCTTCCCCCATCATTGGATGCCGTGGTTTTCTCTTCCGCCGTGAGGCTGGACAACCCTGAGCTACGGTCGACCAGGGGCCACGTCCGCGTGTTCCCCAGACTTTACGCCCTGCGCCATCTCTGGGCGGGCCGGGACCTCGTGGCCGTCGTCGGCACCCACGGTAAGACCACCACCACCACTTGGGTCACCCATGTTCTGCGGCAAAGCGGCCTGGTCCCTGGACACTACATCGGCGGCCAGGTCCCCGGGCTTCCCTGCGCCTCCTGGGGACGCGAGCGCTATTTCGTGGCCGAGATCGACGAGTCAGACGGACGCTTCGTCCACCTCTCTGCGAAACTGGCTGTCCTCACCTGTGTGGACACCGACCATTTGGGAACGTACCGTGGTTTTTCCGGGCTAACGCGGGCGTTCGGGGCGTTCTTGGGCCGGGCGGAGAAAGCCGTGGTGGCTTGGGATGACCCGGTGGCTCGGGAAATAGCCCGGAAAACAAAGGAGTCCTTCACCTTTGGCCTCAAGGAGGGCGCGGACTTCCAGGCCCTGGGCCCTTGTTTCCGGGGGGAGAAGACCGCGTTCGAACTTTTCGCTCTGGGGCGAAGCTGGGGCACGGTGGAAATTCCCGCCCCCGGGGTCCACAACGTGCGCAACGCCCTGGCGGCGTTGGCCGCCGGTTATGCCCTGGGCTTGGATATCCCTGAGATGATCAAACATCTGGCCTGGGCGCCCCGCCCCAGGCGTCGGCTGGAGGTCCTCGAGGAAAACGGCTACTTGGTGGTGGACGATTACGCTCACCATCCCACGGAGCTTGCAGCCGGGCTCGCCGCGCTGCGGGGCGGCTGGCCGGGCCGACGCATCGTGGCCGTGTTCCAACCCCACCGCTACACGCGCACCGCCCTGTTGGCCGAGGCCTTCGGCTCTGTGCTGACCAAGGCGGACTGGGTGGTGGTTACGGAGGTCTATCCGGCGTTCGAGTTGCCCCTTCTTGGGGTAAGTGGCCGCAACGTGGCGGAGGCTGTGGTGCGCCGCGGTGGCCAGGCCCTGTTCCGGCCGGAATTGCTGCAAGCCATGGAAACCGCAGCCGAGCTCATCCGCCCCGGCGACATCGTGGTCTGCTTCGGCGCGGGGGACATATGGAAACTAAGCCGGGAGATGGCGCGCTCGCTCTCCTCCGGCTCCTGAGGGATCTCCCTGGCCAGCGGAAGGTCAGGGAGCCCTTGCAGCCCTACACGACCTTTCGCATTGGCGGGCCGGCCTGGGTCATGTATTGGCCAGCCACCGTGGAGGCCCTGGTGGAGGCCGTGCGCCGCCTGCGCCGGGAAGGCGTGCCCCACCGCATCGTTGGCGGTGGCGCCAAGACCCTTTTCGCCGACGAGGGCTTTCCGGGCGTGGTCATCCACACCAAGCTTTTGCGACGCCTGAAGGAACACGAGGAAACGCTGTGGGTGGAGCCAGGGTACCCCCTTGCCGGGTTGGTACGGCAGGGCATGTGGGAGCTGGCGGGCATTCCGGGGACAGCGGGGGGAGCGGTGGTGATGAACGCCGGCACAAAGCACGGTTCTATTTCCTCTTATGTTTTGGCTGTGCAGGCTCTCCTTCCCGACGGGGAGGTGCGACTCCTTCCCAAAGAGGAATGTGGCTTTGGCTATCGCACCTCGCTTTTTCGCCTCCAGCGTTTGCCTGTGCTGGGGATCAAGCTGCGTAAGCCCAAGGAAATGCGCCCCATTGAGGATCTGTTGGCCGAGCGCCGGCGTACCCAGCCCCTGGGCCTCCCCTCCGCAGGCTGCATCTTTCGCAACCCGCCCAGCCTTTCTGCGGGATGGCTCATCGACCAGGCCGGCCTCAAGGGCGTCCGCATCGGTGACGCCCAGATCTCCGAACAACATGCGAATTTCATTGTGAATGTTGGTCAGGCCAAGGCCTGCCACGTGTTGGCCCTGGTGGAGCTTGCCCAGGAGCGCGTGAGAAAACTTTTCCAGATCAGTTTAGAGCTTGAGCTAGAGGTTGTACCGGCGTGACCAAATTTCTCCGCGTTTTGCTCCTCGTCCTCCTCTTTCTCGTTGCGGCTGGGACTGCCTTGCGTTGGGGTGGGTGGTTGCGAGTGCAGGAGGTGCGGGTGAACCCCACCCGGTATGTGAGCGCGGAAAAGTTGACAGGCCGGCTGCTAGGGGCCAATATACTTCGGTTGGATCTCAAACCTTTATGGGCGGAGATCTTCGCGGATCGAAGGGTCCTGGGAGCACAAGCGCGGGTGAACTTTTTTTATTTGCGCTTGGAGTTAGAAATCCGGGAGCGCCTGCCCCTCGTGGCTGTAGAGGTCTTAGGACGTGACCACGTTTGGGTGGACCGGGAAGGCGTGGTCCTGGAGCCAGCGGAGAGCGCGCGTGTGCGTGCCAGGGAGATCTTCCCTGGCCAAGTGGCCCCGGAGGTGGTGGAAGCGGCCCTGGCTTGGGAACGGCTGCCCAGGGCCCTGGCCCAGCGCTTTCCTCTGCTGGACCTCACGGGGCAAGAGGCCGTGGCCCCAGGTCCGCCCCTCCTCCGCCTCGGTACGATTTGCCAAGTCCCCGAGAAACTCGGTATCCTCGTGGCGCTTTGGCGGAAGGGGCTACTGGAGGGGCAAGCTTTGGTGGACTTACGCTTTCACGATGTTGTAGTGCTCAAGCGGGCCAAGGGACGGTGATGGCATGAAGCGGGAGCGGTTGGTGGTGGGACTGGACGTGGGCACAACGAAGGTCGCGTGTCTCATTGCCAGCGTGGTGGACGATTTCATTGAGATCATCGGGGTTGGGGTGGCACCTTCCCGTGGCCTGGAGAAAGGCGTTGTGGTGGACATCGGCCGCACTATCCAGTCCATCCGCAAAGCTGTGGAGGAAGCGGAAAACATGGCGGATGTCAAGGTACGGGAGGCCTATGTGGGCATCGCCGGAAAACACATCCGCTCCATCAACAACAGTGCGATCATCTCCATCACCAGAGCGGACCGCATCATCACGCAGGAGGACGTGCGACGCGTGATCGAAGCGGCCCGAGCCATCCCCATCTCCCCCGATCTCCAGATCATTCACATCATTCCCCGCCAGTACATCGTGGATGGTCAAGAGGGGATCACGGATCCCGTGGGCATGACCGGCACACGCCTGGAGGCCGATGTTCACATCGTGTTGGGCTCGGTCACCGCCGTCCATAACCTCGTGCGCTGCGTGGAGGCGGTGGGCATCGGCGTGAAACAGATCGTGCTTGAGCCCTTGGCCTCGGCTATGGCTGTGCTCTCCTCCGCGGAGAAAGAGCTGGGCGTAGTGCTTTTGGACTGCGGCGGCGGAACCACGGACATTTCCGTTTTCCGCGGCGGCGACATCTGGTTTTCTAAAACCATCCCTATCGCTGGCGAGCACATCACCAACGACATCACCGTAGGGCTCCAGACCCCCATTGAGGAGGCTGAGCGCATCAAGAAGGCTTACGGCACATGCCTTGTGGACTCCGTGGGCGACGACGACAAAATCGAGGTGGCCACCCTCGGCGGAGAGGGAACAAGGCAGGTTTCCCGCAAGAAGCTGGCCAAAATCATTGAGCCGCGGGTGGAGGAGGTCCTGGACCTCGCCATGCAAGAGGTGGAAGAGGCCGGGTACCGTGACCTCATCCCGGCCGGCATGGTGCTCACCGGGGGCACCTCCCTTCTCCACGGTATTGTGGAGTTCGCCCAGCGTCGCTATGGGATCCCTGTGCGGAGGGGCAGCGTCCCCAAAAATGTGCACGGTTTCCAGGAAATCGTGGAATCCCCCATTTTCGCCACCGGGGTGGGGCTTCTGAAGTTTGCCGTGGAGGGCCGGGACTTCGTCCGCACTGTGCAAGCCCGGCGCTCCCGCGGAATGTTCGCCCGTCTTTTTGGGTGGTTCCGGCAATTCCTGCGAGGCGGTGCATGACCGGCGAAAGCCCAGCGCGCATCCTGGTGGTGGGAGTGGGCGGTGGTGGTGGTAACGCCGTCCACCGCATGTTCCGCGCGGGTCTGCGCGGGGTGGAACTCGTGGCCATGAACACCGATGTGCAGGTCCTTTCCCTCGTGCAGGCCCATAAACACGTGCAGTTAGGTCCTCGCCTCACCGGTGGGCTGGGGGCCGGCGGGGATCCGGAAGTGGGGCGCAAAGCCGCCGAGGAGTCCCGCGAGGAGGTCGCGGACGCATTGGAAGGCGCGGACCTGGTGTTCATCACCGCGGGCATGGGCGGGGGCACCGGAACCGGCGGCGCCCCCGTGGTGGCCGAGGTCGCCAAGGAGCTGGGAATCCTTGCCGTGGCCATCGTCACCCGCCCCTTCTCCTTTGAGGGACCAGCCCGCGCCCAGAAAGCGGAGGCCGGAATCCAGCGCTTGGCCAAGGTGGTGGACGCCCTCATCACCATCTCCAACGACAAACTTTTGAAGATCGCCCCCCCTGATATGCCCATCACCAAGGCCTTTGAGCTCGCGGACGAAGTGCTGCACCAAGGTGTACAGGGCGTGACCGAGCTTGTGACCGTGCCGGGGCTCATCAACCTGGACTTCGCGGATCTGGAGGCCGTGCTACGCGGGGCTGGCACGGCTCTCATGGGCATCGGCGAAGCCGAGGGCGACAACCGCACGCGGGAGGCGGCCCGCCGCGCCATCTCCTCCCCCCTTTTGGACTTCAGCATCAAGGACGCCAAAAAAGCCATCCTCAACATCGCGGGCGGCGAAGACCTCACTTTGGAGGAGGTGGTGGCCGCGGCCAGCGTTGTACGAGAAGCCCTCTCCGAGCGCGCGGACATCTTCTTTGGCGCCACCATTTGGGAGGGCTTCAGCCGCACACGCGTTACTGTGATCGCCACAGGCTTTTCCCCGGTGGCTCCCAGCGAGCCAGAGGTGGAGGAGCGCACGGCGCTCATCAAGCAGCTTCAGCGGGAGGGCGTCATTCGCGACGACTACGATATCCCGGCCTTTATCCGCCGCACCAAGTCCGAGGGGTTAGTCTGAGTAGCCCGCGGTGACAGGGAAGCGCCAGCCCGTTCCGAAAGCCTTGGGGCTTACCTTGAGCACAAGCGGCAGTTGACGCCGTTTGTATTCGGCGCGCCGGAGGCGCTGAAGGACCTCCCGTACAAGATCCGGGGCAAACCTCCGGGTTAGCTCCTCAATGGACGCGTTGTCCTCGATTATGGCCGCAAGAACGGGATCCAAAACGGCATAAGGTGGAAGGTCATCCTCGTCCCGCTGATCGGGGCGGAGCTCCGCGGATGGAGGCCTGGTGAGGATCTCTTGGGGGATGAGGTCACGGCCCCATCTCTCATTCAAAAACCGTGCGAGTTCGTAAACCTCGTGCTTGAGTAGATCTCCTAAGGGGGCCAACGCGCCCACGGTGTCGCCGTACAGAGTGTTGTAGCCCATGGCGATCTCCGCTTTGTTGCCTGGGCAAAGGACGAGGGCGCCCAGTGCGTTGGCCAACGCCATGAGGAAGAGGCCGCGCAGGCGCGCCTGCAAGTTCTCCGCCACAAGGCCTTCCACGGGAACAGCCTCGGCCAAAGCGTTTCTTGCGGCCTCATACGCCCCGTCAATGGGCAAGACGAGAAGCGAAAGGCCCAGGTTCTCCGCCAGCATCCTCGCGCACCGCCAAGAAACGGTGCTGGTGAAGGGCCCGGGAAGAAAGGCCGCGACCACTTCCCCCCTTCCCAGGGCTTCCACGGCCAAAGCCGCCACCACAGCGGAGTCGACCCCGCCAGAGATCCCGATGACGACGCGGTTAATCCCGTTTTTTCTGCAATAGTCCCGCATGCCCAGGACCAGGGCCTGCCAAATGTCCTGGCGCGGCTCTTCCTGAGGGGGCGCCACCGGCGCTCCCGCCAGGTCCGCGATGCCCACGTCCTCCTCGAAAGCTGGGGAGGAGAGGAGGAAGCTTCCATCTGGACGCACGATGAAAGATCGGCCATCGAAGATGAGTTCGTCCTGGCCGCCCACGAGGTTGGCGTACACAAGGGGGGCCCCGGCGCGCTCCGCCCAGGCGCGTCCCAGCCGCCACCGAACGGTGGGCTTCCCCCGAAAATATGGGGAGGCCGAGATATTGAGAAGAAGATCAACTCCAGCCCGAGCCTGGCTGGCAAGGAGGCCCTCCTCGTACCAAAAATCTTCGCACACCGAAAGTCCCAACCGCAGCCCTCTCCACGCGAGGAGCTCACAGCGCTCCCCAGGGACGAAGTACCGCTCCTCCTCAAACACATCGAACGAGGGGAGGCGCACTTTCCCCTGGTATCCCACCACATCCCCTCGGTCAAGGAGAAAGGCGGCATTGTGCAGGAAATGGGGTTGCCAACGCCGTGCGGATGGGTCTGCGCGATTGGCCGGCCGCTCCTGGGCCTCAACGACGTGCCCCACCACCATGGGGATGCGTCTGCTCTCCTCAACCACCTGGCGGAAAGCCTCACGGGCCCTGGCCACGAACCCCCGGCGCAAAAGGAGATCCCGTGGAGGATAGCCTATGAGGACAAGCTCCGGAAGAACAAGCAGGTCGGCTTCGGCTTCCTGAGCCTGCGCCACAGCCCGGCGGATCCTCTGCAGGTTTCCCGCAAGATCCCCGACCACAGGATTGAGTTGGCCAAGCGCGATTCTCACGGAGGCGGTCTTACCTTAGGCCCGCCGCCCTGTCAATCCTTTCGCCGCCTTGCCCACGGAGCGCGGGGGCCACAGGTGTTGCGGGCCCTTCCGCCCGGGGGAGGTGAGGCGTGAGGTAATGGGGTGGGTTCAGGCGGAAGGGCCCTTATGGTGGGGCGATCTTAGCGGACTTCGCCCCTTTTGTCCAG
>FMJZ01017727.1_pt1 | contig 11069 bp, 7 predicted proteins | sample 1987881 | NCBI WGS metagenome assembly FMJZ01 (sample SAMEA4378227, study PRJEB15110) | soil metagenome | biome: soil; feature: Field; material: Soil | place: India | collected 2015-03-11 | depth 0 m | reverse complement strand
CAAGGGCTGCGTTGTCGCAAGCCATCATCTCCCTTGAAATTCAACGAACTCAAAGTCAAACGAGAATTGAGCAAGCGAAAGCTGAATTGAACCAAGCCCTTGAGCAACTCAGTATCGTCAAGGAAGGTGCTCGCCGACAAGAAAAGGCACAGGCCGATGAAGCCGTCAAACAGGCTCAGGCTGCTCACGAAAGGGCAAAAGAAGCGGTGCAAATGGCTGAGACAGAACTTCAACAAGCAAGGGAAGGCGTCAAGCAAGCAGAGGCAGGATTAGAGGCAGCGAAACAGCAACTGGCTTTGATGCGTGAAGGTTTTCGCAAACAGCAAATCGCTCAGGCGGAAGCAGCCTTCAAACAAGCGGAAGCCAACCTGAAAGTCGCCCAAGCAACATACGAGCGGTTTAGACCTCTCGCCGAACAAGGCGTTATCACGAACCAACGCTTTGACGAGATAACGCTACAACTTGAATCGGCTAAAGCCCAATACGAATCGGCTAAACAGCAGCTGTCAATGATGCAGGAAGGTTTCAGGTTGCAAGAAATTCGTCAAGCCGAGGAAAATGTCCGCCAAGCCGAAGCGACATTGAGGATAGCGAAAGAACGGGTCAAAATGGCAGAAGCGGCATACAAAGAACGACTTGCGGCACTTGAGCAAGCGAAGGCTGCTTTAAGGGCTGCAGAGCAACAGCGAGACCTCGTCTATGAAGGGGCAAGGAAGCAAGAAATTAGGCAAGCGGAAGAACGAGTTAGACAGGCTCACGAAGGTCTGAGAATGGCGCTTGCGGCGGCGAAAGAAGTTGACGTCAGAGCCGAGCAAGTCAAGATGCTTCAGGCTCAACTTCGTCAAGCGATGGCAATTCTTGCAGCAGCGCAAGTCCAACTCTCCTATGCTACGATAACTGCCCCTTTCTCTGGGATAGTTATCAAGCGCCATGTTGACCCAGGCGACATGGCATCTCCTGGAATGCCTCTTGTGACCATCGTTGACCCTTCTTCCTTCAGGCTTGAAGTCACCGTTCCTGAAAGTTATGTCAAGTTTATCCACCTTGGAGACTCCGTCCCCGTGACAATTGAAGCCCTAAACCAAACCGCAATGGGTCGCATCTACGAAATTGTCCCGAGCGCTGATCCGATCAGCCGAACATTTGTGGTCAAGATAAGGTTGCCGCAGATGAAAGGTCTGATAGCAGGGATGTTCGGTCGTGCCGAATTTCCGACGGGACAAATCAAGAGTATATTCGTGCCCCAATCCACTGTCTGGCAGGAAGGTAGCTTGGAGGGTGTTTTCGTTGTTGAAGGCGAGAAAGCAGTCAAAAGGGTCATCACCACTGGGAAGAAAATCAACGGCTTCGTAGAAGTCCTTTCTGGGTTGAAAGAAGGTGAATTAGTTATCGTCAAGGGCATGGATGGACTCCGTGACGGAACGAAAGTTCGCGCTGTTCGGCGTTAAACGACCCTTCCGCCTAAAATCAACTTAGGTCAGCAGAGAGGTGTTCACACCATGAACTCAAAAACACTCGGATTGTCGGGGCGCATCGCTGCTTACTTCAGCGACTCAAAATTGACACCGTTGTTTATCTTCGCCAGTATCTTTCTCGGGCTGTTTGCAGTTGTAACTTTGCCTCGCGAAGAGGAACCACAAATCAAAGTCCCGATGATTGACATCTTCGTGCAGGCGCCGGGCATGAGCCCCAAAGAAGTTGAAGAAAGAGTCACAACGCCGATGGAGAAATTGCTTTGGGAAATTCCTGGCGTGGAATACATCTACTCAACTTCAAGTGAAGGGATGGCGATGGCTGTTGTCCGATATTTCGTCGGAACTGATGAGGAAACAGCCGTTATCAGAACTTACAGCAAACTTTACATGCACCTTGACAAGATCCCACCTGGCGTTTCAATGCCCCTCGTCAAGCCACGCGGTATTGACGATGTTCCGATTTTGGCTTTGACTTTTTGGGGTGAAAATTACGACCATTACAGGCTCAGGCGAATTGCAGCGGAAGTAGAACGGGAAATCAAAACCATTGACAATGTATCCGAAACGACCATCATCGGGGGCTTGAGGCGGCAAATCAAGGTCTCCCTTGACCCAAGAAAATTGAGCGCTTACCATATTGACCCGATGATGGTTGTCAAAGCGCTGACCCAGTCCAATAGCGAGTTGTTTGTCGGCAGGTTCGCTCAGCAAAATTACGAGGTCAAACTTAAAGTCGGTGAATTCATCAAAGATGCGGAAGACGCAAAACGAATAGTCGTCGGCGTTTTTAACGGTCGCCCCGTTTACTTGAACGATATTGCGACAGTCTCTGACGGTCCAGAGGAACCAGCAGACTATGTTTTCTTCGCCGCAGGAAAGGCTTGGCACAAACTGAACCATAAGGAAGGCAAGGATTTTGAGTTAGTGTCTCACTTTTCACCTCGCCTCGGCGAACTTTACCCAGCCGTTACCATCGCCATTGCAAAGCGGAAGGGGGCTAACGCAATTGTCGTCGCAAACCAAGTTTTGCGGAAAGTTGAGTCACTGAAAGGTCGGATGATCCCAAGCGATATCAATGTCACGATAACTCGCAATTACGGTGAAACTGCTCTCGAGAAAAACAATGAGTTGTTGTTCCACATGGCTCTCGCTGTCATTTCAGTGACGCTTCTCATCGCTTTGACCCTTGGTATCCGAGAGAGCGGTGTGGTTTTAATAGCCATACCGGTTACTTTGGCTCTCACCTTGCTTGTCTTCAGGTTGACAGGCTTCACTCTAAACCGAGTGACCTTATTCGCCCTTATTTTCTCCATCGGCATTTTAGTTGACGATGCAATCGTCGTTGTTGAAAACATCGCCCGCCATTTGAGATTGCCAGAAAATCGTGGTCGCCCGTTGAGGGAAATTGTCGCTGAAGCGGTTGATGAAGTTGGTAATCCGACAATTTTGGCTACCTTCACCGTCATCGCTGCTGTCTTGCCGATGGCTTTCGTTAGCGGTTTGATGGGTCCATACATGCGCCCCATACCGATAGGTTCTTCAGCGGCAATGCTTTTTAGTTTGCTGGTAGCGTTTATCATAACGCCTTGGGCTACCTTGAAGTTGATAAAGCGAGAGGGTGAACTTCACGGTGGAGCAGAGAGTCGGACGACGAGAATTTACCGAAAATTCATGCGTCCCTTAATTCACCAACCGACGGTTCGCTGGGCTTTCCTTGCAGGGACCTTTGCGCTGTTGCTCTTCGCCCTTGCTTTCATCCCCTTCAAGTGGGTAACTGTAAAGATGCTCCCTTTTGACAACAAAAGCGAGTTCCAAATCATCGTTGACATGGACGATGGCACTACTCTTGAAGAGACGGCTCGAGTGGCGAGGGAAATTGGCGATTACCTTGCGACTGTTCCCGAGGTGACCGACTATCAACTTTACATCGGCACTGCCGCTCCTTTTAACTTCAACGGGCTCGTCCGCCATTATTACTTGCGACGAGGTTCAAATGTCGCTGACATTCAAGTCAACTTACTGCCAAAACACGAGCGAAAAGCGCAAAGTCACGATATCGCGAAGCGAATCCGCCCTGCTATCCAGGAAATCGCGATGAAGTATAGAGCCCGTGTGAAAATCGCCGAAGTCCCACCTGGTCCTCCAGTTTTGCAGACCCTCGTTGCGGAAGTTTATGGTCCAGACTACGAAGGTCAGCGGGAAATCGCAAAACAAATTTTGCAAATTTTCCGAACAACTGAAGGTGTTGTTGATGCCGACTGGTATATGGAAAGCGACCAAACGGAGGTTCGGTTGGTAGTTGACAAAGAAAAAGCCGCCCTTCACGGCATAAGTGCTGAACATATTAGCAACGCTTTGATGCTCGCTTTGAGCGGAATGAAAGTTGGCTTAGCACATCAGCCTCAGGAAAAAGAAGACATGGTTGTGTTTGTTCGGTTCCCAAGATCCCAACGATCAAGCGTTGCTGCCTTGAAAGAGATAAAGTTGATGAGCCCTTCAGGTCAACTTGTTCCTTTGAGTGAACTTGTTCGTGAGGAGAAGCAATTGGCTCACAAAAGCATCTACCACAAAAACTTGTTGCCTGTTGTTTATGTAACCGCCGATGTCGCTGGTCGTGAAGAAAGTCCCGTTTACGCTATCCTGAAACTTAACAAGAGGCTTAAGGAAGAGTTGAGGCTGCCCGATGACAGTCAAACGACCATTGAAGTTTGGAACATCCGCCAACCTTTCACGACAGATAAATGGGCAATAAAGTGGGACGGCGAATGGCACATAACTTACGAAGTCTTCCGAGACCTCGGCATCTCGTTCGCTGCTGTCCTCATCCTGATTTATATCCTCGTTGTCGGTTGGTTTCGAGATTTTTTGACGCCACTGGTTATCATGTCGGCAATTCCTTTCTCGTTGATCGGTATTCTGCCAGCACACGCAGCCCTCGGTGCTTTCTTCACTGCGACGAGCATGATCGGCTTCATTGCTGGTGCAGGTATCGTTGTCCGCAATTCCATCATCCTCGTTGACTTTATTGAACTGCGCTTGAGACAAGGAATGCCATTGAGCGAGGCTGTAATTGACGCGGGTGCAGTTCGGTTCAGACCAATGCTCTTGACAGCGTCGGCGGTCATCGTTGGTAGTTCCGTCATACTGTTTGACCCAATCTTTCAAGGTTTGGCAATTTCCCTTATGGCTGGCGAAATTGCCAGTTTATTGCTTTCGCGAATGGCAGTTCCAGTGTTCTACTTCCTGCTCAAACGCCGATTAGGAAGACCCACGGAAACTTCTTGAAGGAGGACGCGAAAACGATGCGATTGACAATTATCTCACTTTCCATTTTACTCGGTTCCGCCATCGTGTTGGGTCAAGAGCCCCAACAATTTGACTTGAAACTTGTTGTCAAGATAGCCCTTGAGAGGCATCCAAGTTTGAGAGGTGCTCAGGCTCAAGTGGTTGGTGCTTTAGCCCAATTTCGTCAAGTGAAAGCAGGTTATATGCCTCGCCTTGACATGACTGCGAGTTACACTCAACTTCACCGTGACCCTTCCTTCACTGTCTCAGGTATGGGGACTATAGTTTTCGGTGAAAAGGACAACCCACAACTTTCCTGGATTGTCAAGTTCCCTCTATTTACGGGGGGAAAACTTGAGGGATTGGTCAGACAAGCGGACGCAGGGGCAAAGGCGAGCGTTTTAGCCCTTGAACGGCAGAAGCAAAAGGTTGCCCTTGACGCTATCGTTGCTTACTTCAATGTCCTTAAGGCTCGCGGATTTGTCAAGGTCATGGAAGATAGGTTGAAAGCCCTCCAGTCTCAACGGGACGATATAGCGAAAATGCTTGAGCGGGGGGTCGCCACGAGAATTGATTTATTGCGAGCGGAAACCGGGGTTGCCTCAGCCCAAGAGGAGCTGACAAAGGCTCGCAACGGCGAAGCGGTAGCGTTGGCTGCGTTAGCGAACGCTATGGGACTTCCACCAGAGACACCTTTGCAAGTTCCCACTTCTTCATCCATCTCCGATTCAGCATTGCCTGACCTTCCTTTAGACCTTAGAAGCGCCATTGACGAAGCGCTCAAGCAAAGACCGGAGTTGAGAATTCTTGAAGCTCAATTGGTTGCTGCCCGTGAAGGAGTTCGCGTAGCCAAAAGCGAACAACGCCCTCAAATCGCTTTGATGCTTCAATACGACGCGGAACGGCAAACCATAATGCCGAATTTGGGGCGTTGGCTCGCCGGAGTCATGCTCACAATGAATTTGTTTGACGGCGGTGCAACGAAAGCAGCGGTTGACAAGGCTCGTTCGGATGCCGAAAGACTTGAGGCAGTAATAGCAGAACTCCGCAACGGTATCGCTCTTGAGGTCACCAACGCTTTCTTGACAGTTGAGAGTGCAAAGGAAAGGGTTAAGGTTGCAGAGAAAGCAGTTGAAACGGCTTTGGAGGGTCTCAGGCTCGTCAGGCTCGGTTACCAAAACGGGGTTAACACAATCACCGATTTCTTAACAGCACAGTCAGAATTGACACAGGCTCAAGTTGCTCTTGTGGTCGCTTTGTTTGACTTAAGAGTTGCAGAAGCACAACTTTGGTTCGCTTTGGGGCGAGACCCAGAATCTCTGTTGACGAAAATCGGCTCGCGTTGAAGCGGCGCCAGAAAAATCGGTGAATTCAAAGGGAGCGTGATGTCAAGATGGAACAACTGAAATTTGCTCCAAAGCAAATTTTGGCTCCAGTTGACTTCGGCGAACTTTCCCTTCTCGCCCTCAAATACGCTGCAGTTGGGGCAATCCAATTCGGTGCCGGACTAATTGTCCTCCACGCCGAACGTTTTGAAGCCCCACCCTATGTTCTCGCCGATGAATACGACCGAATATTGGATAAGTTGAAGAAGCAGCGTCAAAACGCTGAAGCTTACCTCGCCGAACATGTCAAGAAGACTCTGGGTTCTGTCGCTGATCACTTGACAATTAGATACATCATCGTTGATGCCCATCCTGTTGAGGGGATACTGCAAACTGCCGAAACCAAAGGGGTTGACTTGATCGTCATGGGCACCCACGGGAGAGCGGGATTTCAAAGGCTTTACCTGGGCTCCGTCACCGAGCGTGTGTTGAGAGGAGCGAAAACACCCGTCTTTATCGTCAAGCAGAAAGAAAGGGAATTCATTGATGTCAACGACCCAAGAGAGAGACCAAGGCTCAAAAAGATTCTGTGTCCAGTGAACTTCACCCCGACTGCTCAACTTGCTTTGATGCACGCTGCCTCTATAGCCTCTCGTTTCAATTCCCAACTCACAGCCCTTTACATTGATGAAAGAAAGGAGTTAAGCGAGGAGCAAGCGAAGGAGAAAATTTGCCGGTGGATCCCAGAAGAAGTTTCGGCTCTTTGTTCCGTTGAACCGATGGTCAAGTCGGGCAATGCAGCCGAGCAGATTGTCGCCATGGCACAAGAAGGCAATTACGACCTATTGGTCTTTGGAGCAGACCCTCGTCCTTTTCCGAAAGCAATTCTCTTCGGAACGACCACAGAGGCGCTGCTTCGCTCATCCCCCATTCCCATGCTTGTTGTCCCAAATGAAAAGTAATCGCTTTGTTGCCCTCACTAGTAAAAGGTCACAAAATAACTTTGCTGCGAATAGTTTTGTTGCAAGCGAGGTCCAATGGGAGTGACCAAGATGGAGGACAAAACACCCGTAGCAGGTGGTGAGTTGCAGGAAACGCTAAAGGAACTGGACGGGTGGGTCATAAGCATAACGAAACGGTTTCGGTTTGAAAAGTGGAGCGACATGGCGAGTTTCATGCAACACCTCGCTAAAACTATTGCAGAAACCAATCACCATCCTGATGTCACCCTTGACACTGGCAGTAAATCGGTCATCGTCACAGTAAGCACCCACAGTGAACGGACAATTACAATAGCAGATATAGATTTTGCGCGCCGGTTGAAGGAGTTCAAAGCAAGTGATTGAACTGACTTGACAAAAATGCTAAACTTTTCTGTTCGGAGGTGGTTGTTGATGATGAAAGCCACATTCCTTGGCCACGCTTGCCTTTTGGTGTCAACGGAAGAGCATTCCGTCGTTATTGACCCATTCTTGACAGGCAACCCTAAAGCGACAGCAAAACCTGAAGACATCAAAGTTGACGCTGTCATCGTAACCCACGGTCACGGCGACCATCTCGGTGACGCCATTGACATTGCCAACCGAAACGATTGCCTTGTTATCGGCGTTTACGAATTGGTGACTTATTGTCAACGCAAAGGGGCAAAGAAAGTTCATCCACTTCACATTGGTGGCAGTTACAATTTTCCTTTCGGTCGTGTGAAGTTCGTTCCAGCATGGCACGGCTCCGCTTTCGTTGAAGAAGACGGTTCAATCGTTTACACTGGCAACCCTGCAGGGGTGCTGTTGTTTATGGATGGCAAAACAATATACCACGCTGGCGACACAGGTTTGTTCGGTGACATGAAACTTTTCGCCGACCTTCACCCTATTGACTTAGCGTTTTTGCCGATAGGTGGTAACTTCACGATGGACATAAATGACGCTGTGGAAGCAACGAAATTGTCAAGACCCAAAATCGTTGTGCCAATGCATTACGGGACTTTCCCTGTCATTGAGGCTGACCCGAGTGAGTTTGCGCGAAAAGTCCAAGAGGTTTGTCCTACAACAACGGTGAAAATTCTCCAACCTGGGGAATCAGTGACTTTGTAGCGTTACCTTCTGGCTTTTGAGTGAAAGGCGAATTCGCTTACAAAAGCGAAAAGGGCACGCCCGTTGGCGTGCCCTTTAAGTTCAATTTCCTCTTGACAGTTTAACTACTTCTTCTTGCCGCCTTTTTTGGCGGGCGCTTTCTTTGCTGCTTTCTTCTGCGCCATTACTGGCACCCCCTTCACTTTTCCCTTGCTTTTTCAACCGCTGCAGGGAACCCCCGATACCCCACAGCGGTTTCTTTCATCACCGTTTACACTTATAACACGCCAAACCAAAAAAATCAACCCTTTTTGCCATCATGCAGTGTAGATGATTCGCTTGACAACATCAATGACAGCACCTTGGTCGCCACTCAGACGCGCTTTTTCAAGTTCTTCCTTGTGAGCATAAATGAGCAGTGCTTTCTTCATCGCGTTGCCGAAGAGTTCTTTGCTTAGCCGCATCGCCTTGACTTGTTCCATGCGGTAAGTGAATTGGTCTTCGCCGAACCAACCATCATAACCTGTGTCAATAGCAGCGTAGCAAAAGTCAACTAACTTCCAGACATCGCCAGTACCAGTAACTCGGTCTTCGTCATTGCTGTGGTATTTTGCGGTATTGACATGGAAGTTAGTGATGGGGACGCCGAACCTCTTGAGCATGTAAAGTTGTGCTGCAGGCTCGTCGCCATACATCTGTTCGTGCCCGTAGTCAATAGTGACGCCCATGTTGTTTCCGCCGCAAATGGCGTTGACTTCTTTAGCGACCAAAGCAGCCTTTGCCGTCGTGGCGATGACCATATTACCTTCTCGTGGTTCCTTAAGTTTTGCCTCCGTCCCTAACTTCAACCCAGCAGCCATTGCCTTCTTGTTGATTTCAACGCAACCCTCAATGAACCAGTCAAGCTGGACGCCGTAGTTGACTTCAAAGTTGTAATCCCAACCGTCCGAACCTGGCCAAAGGGAAACGCTTTGGCAACCAACACGCTTAGCAATTTCAACTGCCTGCAAGCATTGCTCTAGCGCACGCTTGCGAATTGCAGGGTCAGGGTTAGTGATTCCGCCCATGCGGTAGATGGAGTTGGTCCAAACATTGATGTTCATGTTGGTGGGCTTGACATTGTAGTGAGCAAGGGCATCTTTAACTTCAGCAATTTTGGCATCGTCAATTTGCCCCTTGTCGTCCATGAACAAGACATCGTGAAATTCAATGCCCTCAATTCCCGCCTGTGAAACGCGAACAATTTGGTCTACAACAGTATCGCGGAAATCTGGGCGATGGACATTGTATCCTATGGGGTTGAATCGGTCTGCAAATTCACCTGCTGCCCAATGTCCTGCTGCGAACTTGATGCCGAACTCTTGGAAGAAAGCATCCAACTTGTCCCCTTCCAAGTAGCCCACATACTCTGTCGTCAACTTCGCTAACTTCTCAGCCATCGCTTGCATCGGTTACCACCTCCGTGCAAAATTTTTGTCTCGTTCATATGATAGCGAGAGAACTCAGAATTGTCAACCAAAGTTCGTAGCGATATTTGCTCGCTTCTCTCTGAAACGAATGGGTGATCCCGAGTTTAGCAAAATGACGTTAAACTTTGTCTCGGTTGACCGAGATAAGGCGAAGGGAAAGGAGGAATGGTGGATGTCAAAAACTGTTGCTGTTTTGTTGGACACGGATATCGGTGACGACATTGACGACGCTTGGGCGCTGGCAGTTTGCCTGACTCATCCCCAGATAACTCTCATCGGCGTTTCTACTGTCTATGCCGATACAACTGCCCGCGCTGTGATTGCTCGTTGGTTGATAGAGGCAGCAGCCAAGGGAGTTGAAGTTGCGGCGGGAGAGCAACATCCCCTTGACCGTTCTGTTTCCCTTTACCGTCCAAACCAGATGAAGGCTATCCCCCCAGAAGACGAACAGAGATTGAAATTAGGGCGTAGCGATGGCGTCGCTTTTTTGGCGGAAAAGATAGAAGCCTTTCAAGGTGACGAGTTAGTGCTCTTGACAGTTGGACCGTTAACTAATGCGGCAAAGTTGCTGACCGAGCACCCCAAAGCCGCTGAAAAGATAACTCGCATTGTGTCAATGGTTGGGACCTTGTTGCCCAATCACCCGAACCCAGAATACAATGCGGCTGTTGACCCGAAGGCAACAAAGATTTTATTTGAGTGCGGCAAACCGTTGACAATGGTTGGTTTGGATGTGACCTTGCGTTGCAGGTTTAGCGAAACCGATTTAGAAGAACTGTCAAGAAGCGGAAAAGTATTGACGAAACGGTTGCTTGCATTGACAAAAGCGTGGCAAGATGCTCACCGACGCCCAGACGGCTCAGTTCCGATGCCGATCCTCCATGACCCATTAGCGGCTTTGGTGGTTGTTGAACCCAACTTGGTTACACTGGCACCGATGAGGATCTTAGTTGATGATGAAGGGCGCACCGTGAAAACAGAAGGAGCCTCTAACTGTTTGGTTGCTACCGATGTCCATTCATCTGCCGTTGTCAATCGTGTCAAAAGTCTACTGATGTGAGCATTAGATGTTACGGTTCTCTTTCGGAAGCGCTAAAATAACAGCAGCAACTTAGAAAAAGCGGATTGAAGCGGAGGGATGGCCGAGAGGCCCAAGGCGACGGCCTGCTAAGCCGTGGCGGGGTTGAAAGCCCTGCCCCCGGGTTCGAATCCCGGTCCCTCCGCCATCAAGCGCGCCCGTAGCTCAGTCCGGATAGAGCGCTGGCCTGCGGAGCCAGAGGTCCTGGGTTCAAGTCCCAGCGGGCGCGCCACTCCCAAAGCAAATCTAATTTTTGTCAAGTCCTACATAAGCGCCCGTAGCTCAGCCCGGAAAGAGCACTGGCCTCCGGAGCCAGGGGTCGCAGGTTCAAATCCTGCCGGGCGCACTTTCCTTCCCAACATTCA
>FMJZ01001163.1_pt1 | contig 11080 bp, 10 predicted proteins | sample 1987881 | NCBI WGS metagenome assembly FMJZ01 (sample SAMEA4378227, study PRJEB15110) | soil metagenome | biome: soil; feature: Field; material: Soil | place: India | collected 2015-03-11 | depth 0 m | reverse complement strand
TGAACCCGGTCAAGGGATCGGGCGGAAGAGTAGCATCTTCCGGGAAAATGAGCAGATACCTGCCGCGTAAGAGCAAATCCAGACTGATTTGCCAGGTCTTTTGCATGTTCTCGTAGCCCTTATAGACCGGAATGCACCCCAGGCTACGCAACAGCGGCACCGTGATTCGGGAAAGCGCCTGCGAAAGGGATACGCTGGCCGGCGGCTTCAAGCCCAGGCGCGGTTCGACGAAATCCTTGCGCAGGTACTCGCCGGCTAAGGCCGCATCAAGCATATCCCTGATAATCCACGGGTAGAGACGACGAGGGATAGAACAGACCGCGCCGATTGGGCCGCGCGGTCCCAAATGGTTGGCGACGAACACCGCCGGCCCTTTCGCCGGCAGATTCGCATAGCCTTCCAGAACGCCACCCCAATACAAAGCGTCCAGCATTCCCACCGCGAACCAGTAGAAGATATCCATGTTCCCCTCACAACATTCGACGCGGACGATACTGGAGCGCTTCGGCAAGATGCGGCGGCGCGATGGACTCGCTGCCGGCCAGATCGGCGATGGTGCGCGCCAGTTTCAAGACGCGATGGTAGGCGCGCGCCGAAAGTTGCAATTGGTTCATCGCCGCCTTCATCAGCGCCTGACAGGTCTCATCCAAGGCGCAGAACTTGCGCACCTCGGCCGGACGCATATCGGCGTTGCAGGTCAGGGGATAGGGTGCGGCAATGTCGGCGAAGCGTTCGCGCTGCCGCTGCCGAGCGGCCTCGACGCGCGCCCGCACCGCCGCCGATGTCTCCCCTGAAGAAGTTGCGGCCAGTTTCTCGTACTCCACGCGCGGCACTTCCATATGGATATCGATCCGATCCAGTAAGGGACCGGAGACGCGCTTCTGGTACTTCGTCACAACGGCGGAGGAGCAGGCACAAGGCCGGACGGGATCGCCGTAGTAGCCGCACGGACAAGGGTTCATGGCAGCCACCAACTGGAAATTGGCCGGGAAGGTCAGCGCGCCTTGCGCCCGGCTGATGGTCACAACCTTATCCTCAAGCGGTTGGCGCAGCACTTCCAGCACGCGCATCCCGAATTCCGGCAGTTCATCCAGGAAGAGAACGCCGCGATGGGCGAGGGAGATTTCGCCGGGATGAGGCCAGTTTCCACCGCCGACCAGGCCGGCGTGACTGATGGTGTGATGGGGAGCGCGGTAGGGGCGATAACGGATGAGCGGCGTGTTGGGCGGCAATTGATCGGTTACCGAATAGATGCGGCTCACATCCAGCGCCTCGTCAATTGTCATCTCCGGCAAGATGCCCGGCAAAGCGCGCGCCAACAACGTCTTGCCGGCGCCGGGCGGCCCGATCATCAAGACGTTGTGGCCGCCAGCCGCGGCCACTTCCAGCGCCCGTTTGACATGCTCCTGCCCTTTAATTTCGCTAAAGTCCACCAGCACCGGCGGAGGCGCTCCGGCAACCTCGACCAGCGGTTGCGGCGGGATGTCCTCCTGACCGCTGAGATAGCGGTAGAGTTGCGCGAGCGAGACGACGGGGATGACTTCGATACCGGGAATCAACGCCGCTTCGGCGGCATCTACCGCCGGAACGACAATGCGTCGGAAACCGGCCGCGCGCGCGGTAGCCGCCATCGGGAGCACACCGCGCGTGTGCCGCACGCTACCGTCCAGAGAGAGTTCGCCAACGACCATCAACCCCTCCGCGACCTGCTGCGGCAACATGCCGGCGTAGATCAACACCCCCAAGGCAATAGGCAAGTCGTAGGCAGGGCCTTCTTTGCGCACCGAGGCCGGCGCTAGGTTCACGACCAATCGTTTGCGCGGGAAAGGAACGCCAATGTTGCGAACTGCCGCCTGCACGCGCTCGCGACTTTCTTGCACAGCAGCATCGGGCAGCCCGACCACCGTCATGCCGGGCATGCCCTGGGTGTAGTCCACCTCCACTTCGACAACCACGCCGTCCAGGCCGATTACCGCACAGGAATACACACGCGCCAGCATAGGAAAAGTGTAGTAGAAGTAGAGACAGAAGTCAACTTCAAACCAGATGCCGATGGCAACGGCCGGCCGGCATCCCTCCTACCGCTCCCCATTCCAGACGCTGCATACCGCTCGGATCCACCGTCTCCAGCAGAGCGCGGATGGTTTTGCCCAAGCAAGGATGAACAAGGTCGGCAGCAATCTCGGCCAGGGGGACAAGGACGAACGCCCGCTCGTGCAAACGTGGGTGTGGTATGGTCAATTCGGGAGAAACGAGCACCAGGTCATCGTAGAACAGAATGTCAATATCGATCAGGCGCGGGCCATAGCGGATGGATGGGACACGCCCAAGACGGCTTTCCAACTGCTTCAGCGTTTGGAGCAACTCCTCCGGGGAAAGACTCGTCTCGCCGCGCAGAACCATATTCAAGAACGCCGGCTGATCCGTCATTCCCCAGGGAGGCGTTTCATAAATCGAGGATTCGACGAGAACGCGCACAGCAGGGAGTAAGGCCACTACCGCCGCGCGCAGGTTAGCAAAGCGAGAACCAAGATTGGAACCAAGGCCAAGGTAAACGGCAGCCATACGCACGCTCATGGACAGATCCCCATTTTTCCGGGGAAACATTGTGTTCGATTAGAAAGAGCCGTGCGGAACGCCCGAATGAATCGCCCCGCACGTTGGAGATGAGCAACGCAAGGGGAAGGAAAAGCGGGAACACACGATTTTTCAGAGGACAGAGGGCATGAGCCGCGCATCGCCGCTCACGCCCTCGAACGTTTACATCGAAAGACGGTTACAGGCCGGCAGCGCGGCGGAGCACCTCGGCACGATCGGTGCGTTCCCAGGGCAATTCAACATCCTCTCGGCCAAAGTGACCGTAGGCAGCCGTTTTGCGGTAGATGGGACGTCGCAGGTCGAGATCGCGAATAATGGCGCCGGGACGCAGATCGAAATGCTCTAGGACGAGTTGTGCGATCTTCGCATCTGGAATTTTCCCCGTGCCAAAGGTCTCGACGTGCACCGAAAGCGGACGAGCCACGCCAATAGCATAGGAAACTTGAATCTCGCAACGGTCGGCCAGGCCGGCAGCGACAACGTTCTTCGCCGCCCAGCGCGCCGCGTAGGCAGCGGATCGGTCCACTTTGGTTGGATCCTTACCGGAAAAGCAACCGCCGCCATGCCGCCCCATGCCCCCATAGGTATCCACAATGATCTTCCGCCCGGTGACGCCCGAATCGCCCAGCGGCCCGCCAATAACGAAGCGACCGGTCGGGTTGACGTAAATCTTCGGGCCGGTATCCCAAAGTTCGGGCGGGATGACCGGTTGAATGACGTGCTCGATGACGGCCTCGCGCAGATCGGCGTGGCTGATTTCCGGCGCGTGTTGCGTGCTGATCAGCACGGTATCCACGCGCTTGGGCTTGCCACAGGCATACTCAACCGTGACCTGACTCTTGCCATCCGGGCGGAGCCAGGGCAGGGCGCCGTTCTTGCGTAACTCAGCCAGCCGGCGCGTCAACTTGTGCGCCAAGTAGATGGGCATGGGCATCAATTGCGGAGTTTCGTTGCAGGCATAACCGAACATCATCCCCTGGTCGCCGGCGCCAACGGCCTCGACCTCAGCCTCACCCATCTCGCCGCTTTTCGCCTCCAATGCCCTATCCACGCCCATCGCGATATCTCCCGACTGCTTGGCGATAGCGACCAGCACGCCACAGGTATTGCCGTCGAACCCCTTTTCGCTGCTGTCGTAGCCGATTTCGAGCAAGACCTTGCGGGCAACTTCGTCGAAGTTGACATGCGCCTGCGTAGTAATCTCACCCATCAGCATCACGAAGCCGGTCTTGGTAGCTGTCTCACAGGCGACGCGCGAACGCGGGTCCTGCTCGAGGCAAGCGTCGAGCACGGCGTCGGAAATCTGGTCGCAAATCTTGTCCGGGTGACCTTCCGTAACCGATTCCGAAGTGAACATCAGGCTGGGCGAGGTCATGAAAGTTGTACTCATGGATACACCTCTCAAAACGAAAATGCCCCTTCTGGCAGGAAAGGGCAATTAGCTCGTGGATACACGGCTGCCCTCTCATCTTCCAGATGCATATCTGCCGGAATTGGCACCTTCCACCGTCGGTGGGGTTGCCGAGGCTTCCTCGGGCCGGTCCCTCCGCCTCTCTGGATAAGAGCGCCGTTGGGGCTATGCGGTTGTTGCTACGCATGATACCATAGGCAGAAGCAGACGTCAACTGCCGTTCGCTTTCGCGCAACGCTGCGTTTACCCCAGGCACTGGAAAAAGGCGTTGTTGAGCGAATAGTCGGCCGCGACGAGTTGAAACCGCAGGCCGCTTTCTCGCACGAACTCCTCCAACGCGCGCGGCTCATGATCCGGCCGCGACATATCACCGAAGTAAAGGAAATCGCCCGCCTTGAGGAACGGCCGCAGGCGTTGCAACACACAGCGCGTCGAAGAGTACAAGTCGGCGTCAATCACCACCACCAGGACTTCGTGTTCAGGTAAGCGATAACTCGGCAAGACCTCTTCGAACCATCCCTTGAAGAACGTTACGCGCGGATCATTCACTTGCGGAATCCGTCCTTGGACGTCAAACACGCCTTTCACATAGGGGCCATCCATATCGAGATCTTCCGGCAGGCCCTCGAAACTGTCGAAGCCATGTAAGCGCGCTTCGGGATGCTTCAGCGCGTTGGCCCAGTAGCGCATACTAGCGCCCTGAAAAACCCCAAACTCAAGGTAGAGAACGCGCTTCTCGCGTACCTGTTCGACCACCACATCGAACACGGCGTAGCGATCCGGCAAGCGTCGTTTGACCAGGTACTTGTTTCGCGCCATCCAGTGCCCAAGCCGTATATAATTAACCACCATTTGCAACTGGTGCACTCCGCGCGCGGAAAGCCGCGCCCCCACAAGGGTCAAGAACTGCTTGAAGCGTTGAAGGAGTTTTAACTTCATTCTCGCCTAGTCGCCAACTTATACCGAAAGGAGAGCATATCCTTAGAGGGCTCTCCTGCCCCCTGCCTTTTTCGATCTCGGGCTGCCCTTTTCCCCGACAGCCGGGGCTGTTTTTTTCTCGACCGCGACTTTCTTGGGTTCAGCTGCCATCAACCACCAACCCAACGCCAATCCACCCAGAATGACCACAAGTAACACTAGCGCAAAGAGAACGACGCCGCCTGTATCTGCACTTTGCGCAACCAGAGGTGTTGGGGTGACGTTGGGCGTCACCTCGGTCGCCGTGACCGCGATCGGCTCCGTTGGAGAGGTTTGGGCGGCGAAAGCGTTCCAGACACCCGTTATCAAAAGAACCGCCACCAGAAAGGTTGTGGCAAACAGGAAATATCGCCAGAAAGCAAACGATTTCATCAATGCGCGAGCGCCTTATCAAAGAGGGGTTGTTTTTCGAACATCAATCTCGACCGCATGGCGCCACGACCGGGACAAATCAGAGATTCGTCCTACATCAAAAAAGGCCCTACCAGCCGGCTTCCCCGGTCTATTCGAAAGACAGAAACCTCCAAACAAAGCATTAGTATAACACAACGTTTTGATCTTGCGCCGATTCGATGCGCGGGATTGCCGGCCCCGCGCTTGACGTTCCGCCTCGCCCTCGCTATAATCAAAGCAAAGTTTCCGGGAGGAGTAGGCGGAGTGGCGCGCTGATAGAGAAGGAGCGGCCAATGGCTGGAAGCCCCCGCAGTCGTCTCGCCGCCGAAGTCGCCCGGAGGAACGCCGAAGAAATCCCCGACTTGGGGAGAGTAGAACGGCGCGGGAGCGCCCGTTAGCGCGCAGGCCGATGATGGTCGGCTAGAGCGCATTTTCTCACCGCGACAGGCGCAACGTGAAACGCGCAGGGTGAGAAAATGAATTGAGGTGGTACCGCGGAAGGTTTGCCTTTCGTCCTCAACAGACGAGAGGCGTTTTGCTTTCTTTTGGGAGTACGGATGCGCGCTTACTCCTTCCTGCAGGTTGACGCCTTCACCGAACGTCCCCTGGCGGGCAATCCCTGCGCGATTCTCCGCGTGCGCGTGGGCGGCATGGCGGTCACCGTCCTGACCGGCGCGTTGACGATTCTCTAGCAATCCACCCCTTCAGGAGAAAGGTATGGCCGAATACACCTTGCCCAAAACCTACGATTTCAAAGCCAGCGAACCGCGCCTCTATGCGATGTGGGAGAAAGGCGGTTATTTTCAGCCCACCAACGACCCGCGCAAGCCGGGCTTCGATCCATCCAAAAAGCCCTTTGTCATCTCCATTCCGCCGCCAAACGTAACCGGCGAGTTGCATCTGGGTCATGTCATGTTCGTGGCGATGGAAGATTTGATGATTCGTTACCACCGCATGAAAGGGTATCCTACGCTGTGGGTGCCGGGCACCGATCACGCCGGCATCGCCACGCAACTCCAGGTGGAAAAGGCGCTGGCCAAGGAAGGCCTAACCCGCGAACAACTTGGCCGTGAGGCTTTTCTGCAACGCATGTGGGCATGGAAAGAAAAGTATGGCAGCATCATCACCACGCAAATTCGCCGCATCGGCGCCTCGTGCGATTGGACGCGCGAACGCTTCACCCTCGACGAGGGTCTCTCGCGCGCCGTGCGCGAGGCTTTCGTGCGCCTGTACGAGAAAGGCCTCATTTATCGCGGCCTGCGGCTGGTCAACTGGTCGCCGGGGTTGAAGACCGCCGTCTCCGACCTGGAAGTAGAATACGCGGAAGAGCCCGGCGCGCTGTACTACTTCAAATACATGCTGGCTGATGAAAGCGGCGAGTACATCCCGGTCGCCACCACCCGCCCGGAAACGATCCTAGGGGATACCGCCGTCGCCGTCCACCCCGAAGACTCGCGCTATCAGAAATACATCGGGCGCAAGGTGCGCGTCCCCATCCTAGGGCGTGAGATTCCGGTCATTGCCGACTCGTACGTGGACCGCGAGTTCGGTACCGGCGCGCTCAAGATCACACCCGGCCATGACCCGAATGACTACGAAATCGGCCGGCGGCACGGCCTGCCCATCCTCTCGATGCTCGACCGTGAGGCCAAAGTCACCGAGGTCGGTGGACCGTATGCAGGTCTCGACCGCTTCGAGTGCCGCAAGAGGCTGTGGGAGGATATGCGCGCCGCCGGCCTAGCGATCCAAGAAGAGCCGTATACGCTGAACGTACCGCGTTCCCAGCGCGGCGGCGAAATCATCGAGCCGCTTATCTCCGAGCAGTGGTTCGTCAGGATGCAACCGCTGGCCGAAGCCGCGCTGGCCGCCGTGCGCGATAGGCGCATCCGCATCGTGCCGGAACACTTCGAGAAAGTCTACTTCAACTGGTTAGATAACATCAAGGATTGGTGCATCAGTCGTCAACTGTGGTGGGGGCATCGCATCCCAGTCTGGTATTGTGCCGATTGCGGCGGCCAAACTTGCGCCCGCCAGGACCCGACGCAATGCGCTCATTGCGGCAGCCCTCGCATCCAGCAAGACCCAGACGTGCTCGATACCTGGTTCTCCTCGGCGCTCTGGCCCTTCTCTACGCTCGGCTGGCCCGAGGAAACCCCCGACTTGTGCTACTTCTACCCCACAACCATCATGGAGACCGGCTACGACATCCTTTTCTTCTGGGTGGCGCGGATGATCATGATGGGACTGGAAATGACTGGCCAGATTCCCTTCCATGTCGTCTATCTGCACGGCCTGATTCGCGATGAGCACGGGCACAAGATGAGCAAGTCCTTTGGCAATGTGATCGATCCGCTGCCGGTCATGGAAGCCTACGGCACCGACGCGCTGCGCTTCACCTTGCTGGTCGGCTCCACGCCGGGCAACGATACGAACCTGAGCCTGAAGAAAGTGGAAGCCAATCGCAACTTTGCCAATAAGATTTGGAACGCGGGGCGGTTCGTGATTTCGGCCATCGCCGCGCTGGGTGATAGCAGACAGCAGACGGAGGACAACGGCGCAGTCGGCGGCCGACCTTCTGATGTCCACTGGACTCTCGCCGACAGTTGGATTTGGGCGCGCCTGCAACAACTCATCCGCGATGTCGAACGCCTCTTCCAATCTTATCAGTATGGAGAAGCGGGGCGGCAAATTTACGAGTTCTTCTGGGGCGAGTTCGCCGACTGGTACGTGGAGATCGCCAAACTGCAATTGCAGGAGGAGAAAACGAAGCACCAGACGGTCGAGACTCTCGCGCGTGTCCTCGATCTGTGCCTGCGTTTGCTGCACCCCTTCACTCCCTACGTGACCGAAGAGCTATGGGGACACTTGCGGAAGGCGCTGCTCGCCTCGCCGCTTGCCTATGTGGCGCGCGATTGGCCCAAGGCGCTCATCATCGCTCCCTGGCCTACCCCGCGCGCAGTTGAACCCTGGGAGGAGGACAAAGTCGCCGATTTCGCCCTCCTACAGGAGATCGTCCGCGCCATCCGCAACCTGCGCGCCGAGAAAAAGATTGCCCCTGCCACGCGCCTGCCGGCGACACTGGTCGGCGGAGAAAAGACCACTTTGCTACAGGAGCAACGCCGGGTCCTCGCGGCGCTGGCTGGGCTGGACGGCGCGCGCCTGGCGATTCATGAATCACTGCGCGAAAAACCGCCCGAGAGCGCTGTGTTGGTCCTCGGGCCGGTGGAGATTCACTTGTCCCTGGCCAGCATGGTGAGTCTGGAGGAGGCGCGCGCGCGTCTGCAAAAGGAACTGACCGACGCTCAGGCGCACATCGCCCGTCTCGAACAACTGCTCGCGAGCGATTTCGCCCGCAAAGCCCCGGCAGCCATAGTACAAAAGGAGCGCGCGAAACTGACATCCTACCAAACCAGCGCCGAGAAACTACGCGCCCGTCTGCAAGAACTCGGCAGTTAGACCACATCTGCTTCGGTCCGCTCTTCCCTCCCCACGCCAGAAAAAGGGGAACGCCGGCGCGGCTTTTCCCCAGCGCGCGAAACTTGTTCATCGCGCCTCCCCCACGAAATCTGTCGCGGCAGCAGCAACGCGATCCTTATCGAGCGGTTTACACCGTACGATGCTGTTGGCAATCGCTTGAGCCAGACCGTCGCGGTCTACCCTCCACTACACGTGGGACGAAGTCTCCTCCTACGGCAATGTTACCTGAAGACGAGCAGGAGCAGCCTCGCGAGTTATCTACTAGCCGGCGCCCAACTCCGAGCGCAAAATCGCGAGGGCGTAATCCCCTACTACCTGCGCGATGGGCAAGGCAGCACGCGCACCTTAAAAGACAAGCGGTGGCAACATCGCCGATAGAATTACCCCTAAACCACCTTCGGCGAGTCGCCGGCGCGCAGCGGCGCCACCCCGAATACCTACCTCGAAACCGGCCAATACACGTTTACCGGACTGAACTCCCTTCCGCGCCCGCTCCTATATCAACAAAGGACACGCTCTCCTTGCCTTCGTGTAGAACAGGCCCTCCTTGTACCGCGCCTCCTTATATGGCCCACTCACTTCTTGGGCAAAATCGCCGAAAGAGCTTGCGTCAGTTTCTTCAGGTCGCCGGCGTGAGTCTGTAGCTTGCTTACATCCCCTGTACGTAGGCCGGTTTGCACATCCATGATCGTCTTTCCCACAGAGGCCTGCGTGTCAATAATCTTCTGGGTAATACTCTCTAGATTCGTCAGTAAATTCATCACATTTTTCGGCACTACTGGCAAGCCGCGCAAAATAGGCAAGAGCGTATCCAGAACGCCGTTGGCCACGCCCACATACTTGACAACCAAAGCATGCAACGCGCTGATAGAGTTGGTCAACTCCAATGCCACATCTTGAATCGCATCAATTGTCTTGGCGTTCTCCTCGATCGCCTTGCTCACCTGATTGAGCGAAGACGTTAGTTTGGAGGAGAAACGCGTATACGAGCCAGATGCAGCAGTTGTGGGGGGCATATGTCAACTCCTTTCACTTGAAAACTCAGAAAAGTTACCGTGGGAAAACCCAGACTCCCCTAGGTCGCGCCGAAGCGCTCAGCACACAACCATCGTTCTTTCGCTAGGCGATTCGCAAGCAAAACGATCCCCGCCCTCCAGAATAGGGCGTGGGCAAGAGTATCTGCTTTATCCGTCGTGCCTGTTACTCACAACAAGCCGGTCTCTCCGGTTCAGTACTGTACCACGCGCGGCAATGCCTCGGCCTGACTCACCCAATCCTGCACCTGGGCCAAACTGGGCATCCTCCTGACCAGTTTCTTCTCCTGATTCACCTTGAGCAAGGCCTTATAGAGATTCTCCGGCCTGCGTTGGGCCAATTCTACCACAGTATCTACGCCTGCCGCCTCCAGCAAATCAGCATATTCCGAACCAACGCCCCGGATGCGATACAGGTCCACATGATTGACCCACTGGAGAATCAGGGATTCGGAAATACCCGATTGTGCGGCAATCGCCTTGCGCCCCTGTGGGGTGGAGCCTTTGTCCAGCAATGCCTGCGTGCTGGCAACGCCTGCCTTTTCGAGTTTCGCGGCATAGGCCGGACCAATGCCTTCTACATCTGCAAGTTTCGCCATTGTTCCTTTACTCCTTTCCCGCAACAAAGGAATTTGGTATGGTGCAAAAACCTCAATCCTTGCCACTCCTTTCTCGGCCAGGGAACGAAACCGTCCCCAATCTTGCTCCGTGGCGCAGCCAGCGCGAACATCGCTCGTGTTTACTACTTAGTTGCGCGCAGAAGACAACTCGCCAACTTGATTCCATCCCTGTCAATCGTTCGAACCAAAACAAGGTATCATTAAAAGATTGAATTGATTTAACCTTTTTACGAAAAAGTGATCGTGCATCATAATTGGGTTGCTGAGTTAAAGAAAGGATACCCAACATGAGCACTATCCCAACAAGTTTAACCGAAGAACAGTTCAACGTACATATCAATCCTTACCTGAGCAAGGCCAAGCGTGGTTATGTGTGCCGCATTCCGCTCTACAAGGTCTTCAACTATACTCTCTATATATACTATACTCTCTATCATCTGCACACGGGCTGCCAATGGGAGCGGATCCCCATTGACGCAGACCCACAGGACCTTCAAAAAAAGAAATCGGTTGGCAGGCGGTATACTACCACTTTCGCAAGTGGAGCCGGGATGGCAGCCTGAAACGAG
>FMJZ01026194.1_pt1 | contig 11095 bp, 9 predicted proteins | sample 1987881 | NCBI WGS metagenome assembly FMJZ01 (sample SAMEA4378227, study PRJEB15110) | soil metagenome | biome: soil; feature: Field; material: Soil | place: India | collected 2015-03-11 | depth 0 m | reverse complement strand
GTGGTGGTCCTCTTACTGGTTTTGGGTGTTGTTCTGGGAATGGCAGTGCAGGGCCTGGCCCAGGTTCTCCCCCCAGAAATTCCCCGTGAAAAAACCCTCATCATCCATTACCTCTTCTCCCCCCAGCCGGTCCCGGGAAACTGGAATCTGTGGGCAGGATGGCGAGCACAGAATGGTGGCTTGCACCAGTTCGTCACCGAAGCCCTGTGGACCCTGAACCCCAACGTGGTGGAGGGAGGTATCCTCAACGGCCTCGCCGCTGAACCCCCCATCTACAACGAAGATTTCACCGAATTCACCATAAAGCTTCGGGAAGGCATTTACTGGAGCGATGGGGTGCAGTTCACCGCTCAGGACGTGGCCTTCACCATTCTCGCTGTTCGGGATAATCCGGGACTCGAATTCCACGGCCTCCTGCAGGACGTAGAAGAGGTCAAAACCCCCGATGATTTCACCGTGGTGGTAAAGCTCAAAAAACCCAACAGCCGCTTCCACACCTACTTTGTGGAGCGGTGGAATGCCATTCGACCGATGCCCAAACACATTTTCGAGAAGGCCGAAGACATCACCGCTTTCCCCTTCCATCCCCCGGTGAGCATAGGACCATACGTGTACCTGGACCACGACCCTGCAGGGTACTGGGTACTCTGGAAAAAGCGAGATGACTGGCAGAGAACGGTAGCGGGAAAGCTCTTTGGAGAGCCAAAGCCGGAGTATGTGCTCTTCATCAACTATGGTCCTCCGGAGAAACAGGTCATGGCCATGCTCAGGCATGAGCTCGACATCGTCCAGGGGACGGCAGAACAGATGATCACCCTCCTTGAACAGGGGAAGACCACCCGGAGTTACCGGAAAACCTGGCCTTACATCGACCCACGTGACATCTCCACCCGGGGACCTGGCTTTAACCACCTCGTCTACCCCTACAACATTAAAGATGTCCGCTGGGCTCTCGCACTCTGCATCGACATCGTGGAACTCCTCGTCTCCACCTACAACGGCATGGCGGCAATGACTCCCGGACTTCCGCTTGTGGTCAGTCCCACCTTCTACGAGTGGTACTTCAAACCTCTGAGACCGTGGCTTGAGGAATTGACACTCGATCTGGGCAACGGTCAAACCTTCAAGCCCTGGGACCCTAACGCTCCATTCCGCCTCCTTGAGTGGGCCAAGGCTCAAGGGTATGAAGTGAACATCGACCCTGGTGATGAAAAGGCAGTGCGCCTGGCTCTGGGGTACGGGTGGTGGAAGTATGCCCCTGATGCGGCCGAAGCGCTGCTCAAAAAGCACGGTTTCTCCCGAGGTTCCGACGGAAAGTGGCGTCTTCCCGATGGTACTCCCTGGAAGATTACCATTCTCTCCGGTCCCGATCCCACAGACATGGGCTACATCACCGCCCTGGGAGTGATCGAGCAGTGGAAGAAATTCGGTATCGATGTAGAACTCTTCCCCACCGCCGCCGTCGCTACCTTAGCCCAGAATGGGGAGTATCAGGTCCTTGCTATAAGCCATGGTGGCTGGGCCGGAGAGCCATGGGGACTCCATCCCGATCTCTACCGCTGTCTCAACGCCTTCCGCAGCGACTTCGTGAGACCAGTAGGAGAACCTGCCCTGGGGTGGTCGGGACGCTTTAGCGATCCTCGCATAGACCAGCTTGTAGCCGAACTTGAAGCCACTCCCTGGGGAAAGGAGGACCGTATCATCGAACTCGGCCTTGAAGGCCTCAAAATCACCATCGAGGAAATGGTGGCCATTCCCCTTATGAACTGCCCTATCACCATCGTTTTTGATGAGTACTACTGGACGAACTGGTCAAGCCCCGAGAACGACTATGCCCGCTGCGATGTCTACACCACCTGGCCGGAGTTCAAGTACATTCTCCACAGAATTGAGCCTGCCGGAAAGAAGTGAATCACAACAACCCCCGAAGTGTTCACTTCGGGGGTTGGGAGAATACATATGAGTTTTGCGCGGAACTATCTTTTGCCAAGAGTAGTACAGTATTGTCTTGTCACTTTTTTGGGACTCACCGCAGCCTTTATTTTGCCACGCCTTATGCCCATCGACCCTGTGGAGCAAAGGATCGCCCAGGCTCAGGCGTTTGGGGTGTACGTTGCTCCTGAAGAGCGGGAGAAAATCGTGAAGACCCTGCGAGAACTCTACGGCCTTGAGGGAACCCTCTTTGAGCAGTACGTCGCCTTCTGGAGACGGCTCCTGCGAGGCGATTTTGGTCCTTCTCTTGCTCAGTACCCCACACCGGTTGTGGAACTCGTCATGCGCCACCTCCCCTGGACGGTGGGACTCCTCTTTGTCACCACCCTCCTAAGCTGGGTTTTGGGAACTGTTGTGGGAGGCATTGCAGGGTACTACCACCGCAGCACGTGGACGAAGATTGTTGATGGTATCGTGATGCTTGTGCGGCCCATTCCCTACTATATCATGGCGCTCCTTTTTCTGCTCCTTTTGGCCTATGTGTTCCCCCTCTTCCCTCTGGGAGGAGGAGCAGGGGTGGGCGTGAAGCTCACCTTCAACCTCAAAACTCTGGGGAACATCGTTCGCCACGCTACACTCCCTGCCCTCACCCTCATCGTGGCTGGGGGCGTGACACATTTCCAGGCGATGAAGCTCATCGTGCAGAGCGTTCGCTCTGAAGACTATGTGAACTTCGCCAAAGCAGCCGGGGTGGAGGAACGGCGCATCACCTTCCGGTATGTCATCCGCAATGCCATGCTCCCCACGATCACACAGCTTGCCTTAAGCTTCGGCTTCATCTTCTCGGGGGCGCTCATCACCGAAATGGTCTTTGCCTACCCGGGGATCGGCTGGGTACTCTACCGCGCCGTGTCAAGCGGAGACTACAACCTCATCATGGCCATCGCCTGCATCTCGGTTGTGGCCATCACCACTTCTGTGCTGGTCCTTGACCTTCTCTACCCCTTCATCGATCCCCGAGTTCGATACCGGTGAGGAGGTACGATATGGGCGTTTTCCGCGATCTCACGCGAGACTACCGGTTCACCATCGCCTTCGCCATATTCTGTTTTTTCCTCCTCCTTGTAGTACTCTCGACCTTCTCTCCCTACGACCCCGAGCGGATGTACCAGGTTCCTCGAGGCCGCCCCCCTTCCTTGAAACACCTCCTGGGAACGAGCTGGCTGGGACAGGATGTCTTCTGGCAGCTCACCTTCGCCATACGAAACTCTCTCATTATCGCCCTGGTGGCCTCTTTGACCTCCCGGGCCATCGCTACCCTGGTTGGAACGGTAGCAGGATACAAGGGAGGCATAGTAGACAGAACCCTCATGTCCCTGGGGGACACAACGCTCGTTTTGCCCTCTCTGGTGGTCTTCATCCTCTTCTCCATTGTCCTCCGTGATTGGGTACGATACCTCACCAACCTGGGGCTTCTTCTGGCCTTTTTTGCCTGGGCCTGGGATGCCCGGGTCATTCGCTCCCAAGTTTTGAGCCTCAGGGAGCGAGAGTTCACCTCGGTGGCACAGCTCTGTGGAGTGCGAACATTCGGTCTGGTGAAAAAAGAGTATCTCCCTTTTCTCTTACCCATCATCTTCACCACCTTCATCAACAACATGCACTGGGCTATAGGCATGGAAATCTTTCTCGCCTACCTTGGCTTGGGCATTGACCCCACCACCCCCACCATCGGCACCATGCTGCAGGCGGCAATCTACCGTCAGGCCTTCTTTCTGGGGCTTTGGTGGTGGCTCATTACCCCGATTGTCACTGCTCTCCTTCTCTTTGTGGCCCTGTATTGGCTTTCGGTAAGCCTCAGTGAGTATCTTGATCCAAGAGCTCGAATCCAGAGAATTGGACTGGAATAGAGAGGAGGAAAAACAATGCTTGGAGTCTGCTACTACCCTGAACAATGGGGGAGAGAAAAGGTCAAGGGGGACCTCCAGCAAATGCAGGAGCTGGGCATTCGCTTCGTACGGGTAGGGGAATTCGCCTGGAGTCGCATTGAACCAAATCCTGGAGAATTCCACTGGGGATGGCTTGATGAGGTTCTGGAGCTTGCAGAAAAATATGGACTCTCTATCGTTCTTGGAACCCCCACCGCCACCCCACCCAAGTGGCTCATCGATAGATACCCTGACATTCTCCCAGTGGACTGGGAGGGAAGGACGAGGAAATTTGGCTCTCGAAGACATTACTGCTTCTCAAGTCCCACGTATCGTGCCGAGGCGGAGCGCATAGTCCATGCTGTGGCCGAGCGGTACGGAGAGCACCCGGCAGTACGGGGGTGGCAGACAGACAACGAATACGGCTGTCACAACACTGCCCGGTGCTTCTGTCTACGATGCCAAGAGGCCTTCAGACAATGGCTCAAAAACCGCTATGGAACCATAGAAGCCCTGAATGCCGCCTGGGGGACGGTTTTCTGGAGCCAGGAGTACCGGTCTTTTGAGGAAATAGAACTTCCCAACCTTACTGTGGCCGATCCTAATCCCTCACACCTTCTCGACTACTTTCGCTTCTCCTCGGACCAGATTCGCTCCTTCAACCGCCTCCAGGTCGATATCCTCCGTCGGCTCTCTCCAGGCCGTTTCATTACCCACAACTTCATGGGATTTTTCACCCACTTCGACCACTTTATCCTCAGTGAGGACCTCGATCTCATAAGCTGGGATAGCTACCCTCTGGGCTTCGCCGAGTGGTCCCTGCGAAAGCTCAAAATTCGGGAATTCTTTGATCGTTCCGGCCATCCCGATGTCGCTGCCCTGAACCACGACCTCTACCGCGGTGTGGGTAAGGGACGCTTTTGGGTTATGGAGCAGCAGGCCGGGCCGGTCAACTGGGCCCCTCGCAACCTCTCCCCGGCCCCCGGAATGATACGGCTCTGGACGTGGGAAGCTCTGGCACATGGTGCCGAGGTAGTTTCGTACTTCCGCTTTAGGCAGGCTCCCTTTGCCCAGGAAGAGATGCACACAGGGCTTCTCTGCCCCGACTCTACCCCCGACGTGGGATTTTTCGAGGTCCAGAAAGTGGCCGAAGAACTCAAAAGCATAACTCTCCCTCCCTCCCAAGGGGCCGAGGTAGCCCTGGTCTTCGATTATGAAGCCAGTTGGGTCTATGAAATTCAGCCTCATGGAGAAGGCATACACTACATGGACCTTGTCTTTCGATTTTACACTGCCCTGCGACGCTTGGGGCTTGATGTTGACTTTGTCTCCCCCACAATGCCTCTCTCCCAATATCCCCTTGTTGTCGTACCTACCCTCCCCATTCTCTCAGAAGAAACAGTGGGCAACTTTGCCTCCTGCAAGGGAGTGGTAGTCTTTGGGCCCCGCACCGGAAGCAAAACTCCTTCTTTCCAGATTCCCCAAAGCCTCCCCCCCGGACCCCTCCAAAAGATTCTTCCTCTCCGGGTAGTGCGGGTAGAAACCTTAGGACATGAGGTCGTCGAGAAAATCCTCTGGAAAGGGAAGGAATACACCGTGGACCTCTGGAAAGAATGGATCGAGACCTCCATTCCTCCCGAGGGGAGGTGGAAAGACGGAAAAGGAGCAGTTATTCGAAAGGAAAATCTCTACTACCTCGCCTTCTGGCCTGGGGAAGAGTTTCTTTACGATTTCTTCACGGTCGTTGCCCAGGATGCAGGGCTCAAGACCCTAAGGCTTCCCGAGGGCATACGCGTAAGGCGAAGAGGAGACCTGGCCTTTGCCTTCAACTACTCTCCCCAGGACAAGGAGATTCCCGTTCCTCAAAAGGTGCAATTTCTCCTGGGAGGAAGGACCCTAAAGCCCTACGATGTGGCCATCTGGAGGGAAGGGCCGCAGTGACTCCCAGATCCATACTGAGAGCAGAAAGCCTCAGGGCCTTTTACGTCCTTGACATCTTTGGGGAAAAGCGCACCATAAAAGCGGTCAACGGGGTAGACCTTGAAGTCCTTGAAGACGAAGTGTACGGCATTGCCGGGGAGAGCGGCTGTGGAAAGACCACCCTCCTCCGAGCCCTCTTTGCGAGCGTAGAACCTCCCCTGAGGGTTTTCGAGGGACGAGTACTGTACCAGATGGGGGAAGAAGAGGTAGAGGCTCTTTCTCTTCCTCCGGAGGAGAAAAGGAAGCTTCGTTTTGAATACATTGCCTATATCCCCCAGGGTTCGATGAGCGTCTTCAACCCGGTAAAGACTGTTCGAGTGACGTTTCTTGACGTTCTTGAAAGTCACATAAGGGGCAAGGCCAGAGAAGAGCTTCTCTCCTCAGCCTATGAGCATCTTGAGCGATTGGGTATCCCCGGGCGAGTGCTCAACGCCTACCCGCACCAGCTCTCCGGAGGCATGCGCCAGCGAATGGCAATCGCCCTGGCAACGCTGCTTAAACCTCGCATCATTCTGGCCGATGAGCCCACCACCGCCTTGGATGTGGTAGCCCAGCGAGCAGTCCTCGACCTCCTTGAAGAGGTTCAGGCCCACCTCAAGAACACCATCGTTCTTGTCACCCACGACATGGGGGTCCACGCAAGCATCACCAAGCGTATGGCCATCATGTATGCTGGAAAGGTCGTGGAGGAGGGCAAGACCGAGGATATCTTCGACTCCCCCCTGCACCCCTATACCCGGTATCTCATCCGTTCTCTTCCCCGCATAGGAGACAAAACCACCCGAGAAAGTGTCCCGGGAGCCCCTCCCTTGCTTTCCCGACTCCCCGAAGGGTGCGCCTTTCACCCCCGTTGCCCTCTGGCCTTCGAACGTTGTAAAAAGGAGGAACCACCCTTGATCTCCCGCAATTACCATCGTCGGGTAGCCTGCTTTTTGGAGGGGGAATAAAGGTGGAAACGGTACTTCAGGTACACAATCTCACCAAAGTCTTCGCCTTAGGAAGTCTCTTCTCCCGCATGCGCATCACCGCCGTAGACCACGTTTCGTTCGCCGTGAAAGAGGCGGAAATCTTCACCCTCGCCGGAGAAAGTGGCTGCGGAAAGACCACCACTGCCCGTATGATTCTGGGCTTTGAGTATCCCACGGAAGGAGAAATCGTCTACCGGGGGAAGAGTCTCCAGGAACAAAAAGACCGATGGTCCTGGTTCCGGGAAGTCCAGGCCGTTTTCCAAAATCCCTTTGAAACCTTCAATCCCCTGCGTAAGGTAGAGGAGTACTTCTTCGACGCCATACTGAACTATCGCTTAGTACAGGACAGGAAAAGGGCTGAAGAGTACGCCGATGCGAAGCTCAAAACGGTGGGCCTTTCCCTGGAGGAAATCTCGGGGAAGTACCCGGCCGAGTTTTCCGGAGGCCAGCTCCAGAGAATCTCCATCGCCCGGGCCCTTCTCACCAACCCCTCTCTCCTCATAGCCGATGAGCCGGTGTCGATGGTAGATGCCTCTTTACGGATGTCCATTGTGAACCTTTTTCGCAAACTCTGCGATTCCCAGAGGGTGAGTGTCATATACATCACCCATGATCTTGCCACCGCCTACTACGTCAGCGACCGTATTGCCATAATGTTCAGGGGGAACATTGTGGAAATGGGCAGGGTGGAGGAAGTCCTTCAAAACCCCAGGCACCCTTATACGAAGCTCCTTTTGGCCTCTATTCTTGAGCCAGACCCTCACAAGAGGCGCGTTGAAAAGGTCACACTCCTTGAAGAGAGCGAGGAGTACCTTCGAAAGGGATGCAAGTTCGCCGGAAGATGTAAAGAGACCGAGGATGTGTGTCGGGAGAAGATGCCCGAGGAGATAGAGGTTCACGGGGTTCTGGTGCGCTGCCACAAATATGGAAAATCGTGAAAGGAAGTGAGGTGTGCTCTTCTCCCCAGCCCCCTGTCTTTGCCACCCCTTGATACCGGATTGAGGAAGCCCTGAAGAACCCATGGCGGGCTACTTTTCTTGAAGGGACCACTTTGGGGGTACCCCTCCTTCTTTTCTGAGTTCTACAGGCTATAATAGAGGGAACAAGGGAGGAGAAAAGTGGCCACGTTTCTTGAAGCTGCTCGAGGAATTCTTGTTGTTCTCGTCCTCTTAGGTCTGGGGTACGCTCTGGCGCGAGGGAAGTGGATTAGGAAGGAAGAATCAGAATTCCTGGCCCGTCTCGTGGTCTACGTGGCTCTCCCCCCTTACATGGTGGTGAACATCACCACAAACTTCACCCGGGAAAGCCTCTTGCGCCTCTCCGGGGGGCTTCCGGTACCCCTTTCGTCTATGCTCCTTACCTATGCCCTGGGGCTCTTTCTGGGGCATGTCCTTCGCATCCCTCACCATCAGCGGGGCATATTCGTTGTGGCTTTTTCCCTCTCCAACACCATTTTCGTGGGACTTCCGGTGTGTCAGACCCTTTTCGGCGAAAAGGCCATCCCTTACGTTCTCCTCTACTACATGGTGAACACTACCCTTTTCTGGACTTTTGGGGCTCTGGGGATAGCCGCCTCAGGAGAAAAAGGGAGAATCTCTCTCGCCGAGACGGCCAAAAGAATCTTCAACCCTCCCTTCGTGGCCTTCTTTGTAGGAGTTCTTCTCGTTCTCCGGGGCATTTCACTTCCTCCGATAGTTTTCGAAAGTAGCCGTCTCATCGGCAGTCTCACCACCCCCCTTTCTCTTCTGTGTGTGGGGACCACGATGGATATAAGGGGTTTGCGCCCGGGCAAAGACCTCTTCTTCGTGCTTTTGGGACGCTTTTTCTTTTCCCCCCTTTTCGTCCTGCTTGTTGCTCGGGTCTTTCCCCTTTCAGAACTCATGCAAGAGGTCTTCGTGGTGATGTCGGCAATGCCCGTTATGATGCAATCTTCAATCCTTGCCCGCCTTTACCATGCCGATTACGAGTACGCCACGGGCATGATTGCGGCAACCACCGCCGCAAGCGCTCTCGTTATACCCCTTTTGAAGGTGGGGATAACATATTTTTAGGGAAAGTGCTATAATCCACAGAGGTTTTTGCCATGGGTGTGGAACTTCTTCTTCTTGCCTTTGGACTTGGGCTTGACGCTTTTTCGGTGGCCATGGCCTTCGGGATGTGCCAGAGAGCGTGTCCTCTGGGGGCAAAGCTGCGCCTCTCTCTATCTTTTGGGGGATTTCAGTTTTTTATGCCCCTTTTGGGCTTCTTCGCTGGAGAACGGGTGGCCCGGCTCGTACACTCTTTCGACCACTTCATCGTCCCGGGAATCCTCTCTCTGGTGGGGGCGAAAATGATTCTTGAGGGTTTCACCCGGAAGAATTCCGAGACCCTCATCGATCTCAGCCGGGGTCTACCCCTTTTTGTGGCCTCTTTAGCCACAAGTCTCGATGCCCTGGCCGTGGGTTTTTCTTTTGCTCTCTGGCGGGGAGGGGTGTTTTTTGAGGCCCTGATTATCGGAATATTTGCCTTCTCCATGACGTACTTTGGGGTTTCCTTCGGGCACCGGATGAGAGAGAAAAGGATATTCTCAAAACCTGAGGTCATTGGGGGAATAGTCATCACCCTCATAGGTTTAAAAATCTTTCTCGAACACCTCTAAGGGAAAGAAGGAAAGACCTTGCGCAAACAGTGTGTTTTTGGACCGATTCTCTCCAGAAGACTGGGATGGTCTTTGGGAATTAACCTCGTTCCTTACAAGACCTGTAACCTCGACTGCATCTACTGTGAGTGTGGAGCCACCACAAACCCTGTCCAAGAGAGAAAGGAATACCTCTCAACCGACGTAGTCATCGAGACCCTCAAAGAGGCGGCACTGCGTCTTCGGGGGAACCCTCCGTCCTGTGTCACCTTTGCCGGATGGGGTGAACCGACGCTGCATCTTTGTTTCGGAGAGATTGCTCGCGCTGCGAAAAAGATATTTCCAGAGGAACGCATAGTTCTCATAACCAACGGTACGCTCTTTGCCCAGGATGAGAGGCTGCTCTCTGAAGTTCAGGGAATCGACATTGTCATTCCCTCCCTTGATGCCGGGCACGAGGAAACCTTTGCGTACATTAACCGGCCCTTCCCTTCCCTCACCCTTCAGGAACACCTCAGGGGCCTTTCTCTATTGCGAAAAAATTTCCCCAGGGAGATCTGGCTGGAAGTGTTCATCGTCGAGGGGGTCAACGACAACCAAAGAGAGCTCCAGGCCCTCAAAGAGCACATCGTTCGCCTTTCTCCCGACAAGGTCCACATCAATACCGTGGATCGTCGACCGGCCTGTGAGTGGGTGCGTGCTCCCTCCCCAGAAAAGCTCCAGGAAATTGCCCGATTCTTAGGAGGAGAGGTCATTCATCCTCTTCATCGGGAAAGGGTTACCCCATGAAGCCATCCACAACCCGACGCAGGGCAGCTATGTGGCCCTCGTGAGTTCCACAACAGCCTCCTATAAGGCGTACTCCCATCTCCAAGAGTCGGGGGGCCAAGGCCGAAAAGTCTTCCGGTGTCTCATCGTAGACCACCTGCTCTCCTTCCAGGCGAGGCATCCCGGCATTGGGCTTCGCCGAGAAGGGACCGGGGTGTTCCTTTCGGTACCCTTCAAAGATGCACAGGGCTTCTTTGATACCCGTACCACAGTTGGCCCCCAAAACCACTTTTTTATCCCGGAAAAGCCGCGCCACCGCCTGAGGTTCCTCCCCCATGAGGGTGACACAGCGCCCATCGCCCCTCGCCTCGAAGGTGAAACTCACCACGGCTTCTCCACCGACCCTCTCCACTACCTCCAGGGCCAGAAGAGCTTCCCCGGTGAAGCCGAAGGTCTCCAGGTGGAAAATACGGATCCCCGCTTCATAGAGAATGCCTATCTGCTCCTCAAAGGCCTCTTCGACCTCGTGTCTTGAGAGCTCTCCGAAGGGCTCAAGAAATTCTCCCAAAGGGCCGACAGAGGCAGCAAGAAGTACACCTGGCCGTGCAGCCTGCCTGGCAAGAAAAACGGCGGCTTCATTGATCTCCTTTATGCGCTCTTTAAGTCCATAACGTCTGAGGCGATAGCGATTCCCCCCAAAGGTATTCGTCTGGACCATGTCGGAACCACTCTGTACGTAGCTTTTGTGAACGGCCAAAACCTCCTCAGGGTGAGAAAGGTTCCACTCTTCCGGAGGATGGCCGGGGGGGAGACCACGCTTTTGCAATTGCGTCCCCATAGCTCCATCAAAGACCACAATCTTTTCCTGAAGAAGTTCGTAAAGCACCTGCTTTCTCTCCTTTTTT
>FMJZ01075837.1_pt1 | contig 11097 bp, 10 predicted proteins | sample 1987881 | NCBI WGS metagenome assembly FMJZ01 (sample SAMEA4378227, study PRJEB15110) | soil metagenome | biome: soil; feature: Field; material: Soil | place: India | collected 2015-03-11 | depth 0 m | reverse complement strand
AGAGGAGTTAAAAGCACAAACTTAATAAGGAGGATAGTCATGGCTTACGGTAAAATGAAAGAGTTTCTTCAAAATGAACTGAATTCAGTTCGGGCGCAGGGGCTATATAAGGAGGAGCGTTACATCCACGGACCCCAGGGCGCCGGGATCAGGGTGGAGTTTCCCAGCGGGGCACCGCCGCGGGAGGTTTTGAATTTCTGCGCCAATAATTATCTGGGGCTGTCAAGCCATCCCGAGGTGATCAAGGCGGCGCACGAGGCGCTGGAAAAATGGGGCTACGGGATGTCTTCGGTGCGGTTTATCTGCGGGACCCAGGACCTGCACCGGCAACTGGAGAAAAAGATCGCCGAGTTTCTGGGCACCGAGGATGCGATTCTTTACTCTTCCTGCTTTGATGCGAATGGCGGGCTGTTTGAGGTGTTGCTGGGCGCCGAGGATGCGATTGTTACCGACCAGTTGAACCACGCCTCAATAATTGACGGCATCCGGTTGTGCAAGGTGCCCAAGGAGCGCCGGTTGATTTATAAGCACGCCGATATGGTGGACCTGGAGGCAAAGTTGCGGGAGGCGCGGGACAAGGGGGCGCGGTTTGTGATGGTTGCCACCGACGGCGCCTTTTCAATGGACGGCGATGTGGCAAAACTGGATGAGATTGTTGCGCTGGCCGAGAAGTACGACGCGCTGGTGATGATTGACGATTCCCACGCCACCGGTTTTATGGGGAAGACCGGCCGGGGAACCCATGAGCATTGCGGGGTGATGGGAAAGGTTGATATCATTACCACCACATTTGGCAAGGCGATGGGCGGGGCCTCGGGCGGGGTTACCGCAGCCCGGAAGGAGATTGTGGAAATCCTCCGTCAGCGGTCCCGACCGTATCTGTTTTCCAATTCGCTTTGTCCGGTGGTGGCGGCGGCAACCCTGCGGGTGATTGAGATTCTTTCTGAGACCACCGATCGCCGGGATAAACTGGAGAGAAATACCCGCTACTTCCGGCAGCAGATGACCGCGGCGGGGTTTGACATCAAGCCGGGCGAGCATCCGATTGTGCCGATTATGCTCTATAACGCCAAACTGTCCCAGGATTTTGCCCGCGACCTGTACCACGAAGGCATTTATGTAATTGGCTTTTTCTATCCGGTGGTGCCGAAGGGGCAGGCGCGTATCCGGGTGCAACTTTCTGCCGGCCATGAGCAGGAGCATCTGGACAAGGCGATTGCCGCCTTTGTCAAAGTGGGGAAGAAGTACGATATTCTGGGCAAGAAGCGGGAAGAGATAATCGCCCGTTACGGGGAGTAATATCGGATGAAGATGAGATTTGACAGCAGATTTCGGGGTTGATATGTAACTCCTTGTTAAGTCGTCTGTTATATGACGACAAAGCGATCAGGGGGGTGACCCCGGGGGTCACCCCCTGAATTGTTTAGATTGGCGGTGATTTTATTATTGAATTATCAGTTTTGCGGTTGCCCGGGCAAATCCGGATTGGGTTTTTGCCGTGATGAGATATACGCCCCGGCGGAGTTTCTGTAAGTTGAGCGATAGGCGATAGGCGTCGGTGATAAAACTCTGGCAGAGTCTGCCCGAGCGGTCGTAGATGTTGAGGAGGGTTTTTTCTCGGCGCGGGGCAGAGATTTCCAGCAGGACCCGGTTTCTTGCCGGGTTGGGGTAGAGGTGTAAACTCATCGGTCTGACCGGGGCCAGGGGGTGGGAAGGTTCGGTTACACCCGGACCGGATTCCGGGCTTTTGTAGCACCAGAATTCGTTGGTTTTGTTGCCCTTGAGGGCAAAGAAGATGCCGTTGCCCAGGGAGACGATGGCACCACCCGCCTTGATTCTTTTCTTCTTTTCGGTTGAGCCATAGGCGGGGATGGTGTCCAGTTCCTCCCAGCGGTTTTCTGCCGGGAAGAAACGCCAGAATTCGCAGGTATTGCCCCCTTTCAGGCAGTACATCGCCCGGTGCCACCAGTCACCACCAGCGCCGTCTTTGACCTTTTTCTGTTTTCCCGAGCGCCCGGCAAGGGGGAATTTCTGGAAGGTGATGTTGAGCCACTGGTTGAGGTTGACGTCGTAGGCGAACACCTCGTTGTATTTTGCCTTGACCGCGTAGATGGTCTGGTTGCCATCAAAGACAATGAATGAGCCCTCGCCGTATTTGTTTTTGCCCGATGGGCCGGCTGGTGCCGACGGCAGGGAGTCCCAGCGGTTGGCGACGGTGTTGTAGCGCCAGAATTCGTCTTTGTAGCCCTTGAGGAGGTAGACATAGCCGGTGTCATTGTGGACGATATAGACCATCCGGGTGCCGCCTTTGATTGGTTTGTTGGTCGGGCCCGGGGGTACCGGTTCCAGCGCTTGCCAGGTGTCAAGGGCAGCGTCAAAGCGGTACCAACTTGCCTGGGAGTTGCCAACCGTGGCATAGATATAGCGGTAGCGGTCGCTGGTCAGGGCGCCGCCTTTGTAAACCGGTTTGCCCTTTTCCCCGGGCGGGACCGGGTCAAGGACCGCCCAGGAGTCCTGGTCAATGTCATAGCGAAGGAAATCGCTGGTTTTGTTGCCGCGCAGGGCATAGATGTGGTTGCCGAGATGGGCAAGGGCACCGCCTGCTTTTACCTCTTCCGCGCCGACGGGCAGGGAAGTCATCTCCTGCCAGCCGGGCTGGAGCGGTCGGCGGATAAGCACCGTTTTCTGGGCCCGGTCGTTGGTTGGGTCGTTGTCTTCAGCAAGGGCGGTGGAGCAGGAGACAAGGTAGGTGCCTTTCGCGGCGTTCCAGGCACGGAAGCTGAGGGCGATGGTTTCACCGGGAGAGATGGCGGTGACGGTTACCGAGTCCGAAAACTGGGGTACCCCGGCGCGATAGGCGGTGAAGTAGGTTTTGAAGTTGGCCTCGGCGAAGGTGCCGTAATTGACAATTGTTACCTGCGGGATTATCGGTCCCGGCGGTGTTGTGTCAAGGGGCGAGAGGAATTGGCCGGCACCAATGTCGTGGACCGGGGAACGGACGAGACAGGTGATGCTGACCGAGTTGTTTTCCGGGTTCAGGTCGCCGGCGATGTTCACCCGGAGGAAGACGGTGTAGGTGCCCGGTGGGGTGGCAATCCAGGAGGTAAAACTGACGGTGTCGGTCTGGTTGACCAGCAGGTGGTGGGTGATGGAGTCGGAGTAAATCGGGCTGCCGAGGATGGTAATTTCCAGGTAAGCTTTGAGCGTTGCCGGCTGGTTGCCGTAGTTGGCGATAACGCCGCGGGGGATGACCAGAGAGTTTTCAATTACCTCGCCGCGCGGGGCAAGGATCTCCCGGGCGGCGACGTCGTGATAGAGTGGCGGTTTGACAAACACCCGGCGGGAGACGGTATCGTTTTCCGGGTTCAGGTCGCCGGGCAGTTGGGTGGCACAGAAGGCGCTGACGATGCCCGCGGTATCGGCAATCCAGGTGCGGAAGTTGATGGTGGTGGTTTCGCCCGGGGCAAGGTTGGCGGTCCAGACGCTATCCTGGTAATCGGCGATGGTGAGAACCGTCCAGAATTCGGCAATTCCAATCCGGGAAAGGTTAGTAACCCGGCAACTGGGGGTGATCTGGGCGTTGGAGTCAACCGTGTCGCGCGGGGCGACGAGTTGGAGGAGCCCGACATCGGTAGCCCGGCGTTTGGCGGTGATGCTGAAGTTGTCAATAACCCAGTGGGCGATGCCATCCGCCTGGGTGAGGAGAGAAAAGGCAAAGCGCACCCCGCGCTGATTTGTCGCCCAGGGCAGGTGATAGGTGATAAGCCCGGGTGCGATTGTCTGGCCCGAGAAGTTGGCAATTTCAATTGTGAATGGTCCCGAGTCCACCGCGGCGAGGATTTTTGCTTCGGCGTAGCCGGTGCCGGGGGTGAATCCGAGCGAGCAGCGCAGGACAACGCTGTCACAACCGATGAGGTTCAGATAGGGGGTGATGAGCCAGTCTTCGCCCTCTTCGCCCGGACCGACCACGGCGTAGGGGGTGGGGTTTTCGGACCAGGGGTTGAACCCCAGGTCGGGTGCCCGGTGCCAGTCGTTAGTACTGGTGTCGTCGGTAAATATTATCTCCCAGCCCGCGGGCGGGTTGGCAGTTGACCAGGTGCCGTTGAAGTTTTCGGAGAGGATAACTGCCTGACCGTTGGTTTTTACCGGTGCCAGCAGGAATCCGATACTCAAAATAAATATTAGCCCAGGACATAATCTTTTCATAAGGACCTCCTTTTAAATTCACCGGGCCGAAATCTCCACGCCGTTAGCTGTTTTGGACGCAGTTAATAATAACTCGGTTTTTCCCTGCTGTCAACAGCCATTGCTGCCCGGCGGGTGAAAGGTCAAACCCCGGCGTTGGTGCCAGTCGGCGGGGTTCTGAAAGTAGGTGCAGACCTCCTGGTATTCGGCATCGGTGAGGAAGCTGATCTCCCGGGGGATTTTTTCTGAGAGGGCGGCTTCCCGGTTGGTCAGGGAGTGGAGTTTGACCCCAAGTCGTGCCAGTTCGGTTTCCCCACCCTGCTGACGGTCAAAGAGTACAAAGCAGTGGTCAATCCTGCCCCCCCAGGAGCGGATTTTTTCAATTACCTGGGTTTTGGTCCAGCCGTGGACCATGGTGTCGTCAACCAGGAGCACCCGTTTGCGAAACAGTTCGTGCGCCCGTACCCCTTCAAACGGACTGGCTTCCGGGTAGCGCCGCTGACGCCGGGCGAAAAACATCGGTCGGGCGAGTTTCTGCGCCAGTTGGGCGGCGATGGCGATGCTGCCCGCTTCAATGCCGCAGATGGCATCAAAGCCGAGATTGCGGATCAGGAGGGCGCTGGTGCTCAGGACAAAGTCGTTCACCACCGGGTAGTAGGAGAGCCCTTTAACATCAATGTAAATCGGGCTGTAGTTGCGGTTTTCGTCAACCTTGAACAGCGGGCGGAGGTCGCCGAGGCTGACTTTGATGGCACCAATCTGCCAGAAAATAGCCGCCACCGTCTCGGCAAGGTTGCCCGCCATCTTTTCCCGGATGACGCCGAGGTCCGGGGTGATGATGCGCTGTTCCCGTAAGAGGCGATAGACCTGCAGCGCCTGCGGTTCGGGTAGTTCCAGCGCGATGCGGGTTTCGTCAATGTCGTAGATGAAGTGGAGCCGGCCGATTTCGCCGGTTGGCCCGCGCAGGGGGTAGCTCTCGGCATTTTCCACCCGGACGCCGGGTCCCAGTTTCTCCGCTTCGGGGTTGATCAGTTCCCGGTAAACGGCAAAGAAGTCCTGGGCCAGGGCGGCGACTTCCGAGTATTCCAGAATGTAGGGGGTTGACGCCCACACCACCCTGCCGGTGGTTTCCAGTTCGCGCAGGGGAACTTGACTCAGTTTCACGCGCCGGCCTTTTTCGCCTTGAGTTGTTCCAGCCGGTTACTGTAAAGGTAGTTCCAGAGCGCCCGGGTTTTCCGTTTCAGTTCTGCGAGCGATCCGTTGTTTTCCAGGACAAAGTCGGCGCGGGACCAGAACCGGGCGTCTGAACCCTGAAGTTTCAGGCGCTGCGCCACCTCCTCTTCACCTAAACCGAGTTTGACCATCCGTTTGATCCGGATTTTGTCCGGGGCGGTAACAAGGACGGCGATGTCCACCTTCTTGTCCAACCCCCAGGCGAAGAGCAGTGCCGCATCCACCACGACCAGCCCTTCTTTTATCCGGGCGATTTCCTCATCCAGTCGTTGCAGCAGCGGCGGGTGCATAATTGCATTCAGTTTCTTCAGGCTGGCCGCCGATTTGAACGCCAAGCGGGCGAGCGCCGGGCGGTCAATTTCCCCCTTTTTAGTAAGGATCTCCCGGCCGAAGGTGGCAACCAGTTTTTTGAACTGTTGAGTGCCGGGCTGGAGCAGGGTTTTGCCAATCTGGTCGGCGTCAATGACCTTTGCCCCGTAGCGCCGCAATTCGTTGGCAACGGTGGTTTTGCCCGAACCGATGTTGCCGCCGATGCCGATGACCAGTTTCGCCTGGGCGAGTTTGCGGTCAAACATTTCAGATTACCTTGGCCTCTTCGCGCAGGAGCCGGACCAGTTCCGGGACCACCTGGTGTAATTCGCCTTCCAGAACCCGACCCGCCTTGCGTTCGGGCGGCAGACGGTGGCCTACCTGGATAACTCGGCGGCTAAGCGTTGCCGGGTCAACTTGCAGTTCGGCGGCGTTCCAGACCGGGATTGCTTTTTTCTTTGCCGCCATCATCAGTTTCAAGGTCGGATAGCGGGGCTGGTATTTGCCCTTCTGGATGGTGAACAGGCAAGGGAGTTGGGCGTTGACAATCTCGGTGGCGCCTTCCACCTCACGGTGGGCGATTACCTCCCGGGCGTCCGGTGCCGGGACCTCAATTTCGGGCACCACCGCGACATGGGGAATGCCGAGGTAATGGGCGATCGCCTGCGGAACCCAGGCCATGTCGTCGTCAATCGCCTGCTTGCCGCAGAGGACGATTTTGAAGTCCAGCCGGCTGACCGCCGCGGCGAGGGCCCGACCCAGTCCGAGGCCATCCAGGCCTTCAAAAGCGGGGTCCATTAGATGGATTGCGTCGTCCACCCCCATGGCCAGGGCGGTGCGCAGCGCCATCTTCACCCGTTCTGGTCCAAGGCTGACCGCGGTAACCTTGCCCTGCCCCAGTTTTTCTTTGATGCGCAGGGCGGTCTCAATTGCATATTCATCGTAGGGGTTGATGACCCATTCCACTTCACCCGTGTCAACGAATCCGGTCTGGGAGTTAATCCGGATTTTTGTTTCGGTTGATGGGACCTGTTTTATACAACAAACGATATGCATTGGCTACTCCTCAAATTTTTTCACACATAACGAGCAGTTATGCCCGCCGAATCCAAACGAGTTGGAAAGGGCGTTGCGGATTTCCATCGCCCGGGGGCCCGTTGGAACAAAGTCCAGATTGACCCCTTCATCTGGCTGGACAAAGTTGAGCGTCTGGTGGATCCGTCCCTCTTTTACGCTCAGGACCATAGCGATAAACTCCATCGCACCGGCGGCACCCAGGCCGTGGCCGATCATTGATTTGGTGGAGTTGATCGCCAGGCGCCGGGCATGGTCACCGAATACGTCAATAATTGCCTTTACCTCGGCCGCATCGTTGAGCGGAGTGGAGGTACCGTGGGCGTTGATGTAGTCAACCTCTTCTGGCGTCAGTCCGGCATCCTGGAGCGCCAGTTGCATCGCCATTGCCGCGCCTTTGGCTTCCGGGTCCGGGGCGGTGATGTGGTAACCGTCAGCGGTGGCACCGTAGCCGGCGATTTCGCAGTAAATCTTTGCCCCGCGCCGCCGGGCATGCTCAAGTTCTTCCAGAACATAGATACCGCAACCTTCGGCAATCACAAAGCCGTCCCGTTCCCGGTCAAATGGTCTTGAGGCCTGTTCCGGCTGGTCATTCCGTTTCGACAGGGCGCCCATATTGGCAAAGGCGGCGACGGTAAATTTGGTTATCGGCGCTTCGGTGCCACCGGTGATTATAATGTCGGCGTCGCCGTGCTGGATGTGGCGCAGGGCAACACCGGTGGCGTGGGCACCGGAGGCGCAGGCAGATACCGAGCAGTAGTTCGGTCCGCGTAGACCGTAAAGGATGGCAATCTGACCGGATGCCATGTCTGGAATCATCATCGGGATGAGCAGGGGGGAGACCGGTCGGGGACCCCGGGAGATGAAGATACTGTGCTGTTGTTCCCAGGTGGCGATACCACCCATACCGGAGCCAACTACAACGCCCACCCGGTCTTTGTTTTCTTTTTCCAGGTCCAGTCCGGCGTCCTTAATGGCTTCAATTGCCGCGTAGAGGGCAAACTGGGTGAACCGGTCGGCACGCTTTGCCAGTTTGGCATCCAGTCGCGTCAAGGGGTCAAACCCTTTTATCTCGGCACCAATCTGGACCGCGAGGTCGGAGGTGTCAAAGGCACTGATTTTGGCGACACCGCTTTTGCCCGTTAGAAGGTTCTGCCAGTAGGTGGGGACGTCGTTTCCCAGTGGGGTAACCGCGCCCAGTCCGGTTACCACCACCCGGCGTTTATTGCCATTCATAGCCGAATTATCGGTCGGGTTTTGGGCTCGTTACTGAACCGATTCGCCGGCCGCGGCTTTCTTTTCCGCCAGTTTTCTTTCCAGGTATTCAACCGCCTTGCCGACGGTGGTTAATTGCTGGGAGTCCTCGTCCGGGATTTTGATGCCGAACTTGTCCTCAAAAGCCAGGACCAGTTCCACAATGTCCAGCGAATCGGCGCCCAGGTCTTCCTGGAAACGGGCGTCAGGGGTTAGTTTTCCTGCCGCGTCGGGCAGCTTTTCCGTGATAATCGCCTTCACTTCATCAATTAACGCCATAAAAGCCTCCTTGGGGTTAAAATATACAAATAATTTTAACCGTTCTTCTGAGAATGTCAAGAATACCATATGGTTTTAAGGTTTAACTTGACAGAAAGCGATTAAGGTTTAAGTTTATTTGATGGCTCTGGCATTGGTTTTATCGCTGGTTGTCTTTTATCCGGGTGCGGGCACCGCCGGATTTGATTTCCTCCGGATTACCCCCACCGCCCGGGAGGCGGCTCTCGGCGGCGCGCCGGCAGTGGGCGCGGGAAACGGTTTCAACTTTTATTATAACCCGGCTGGTATCGCCACCGGTAGCGCGGCGCATATCGGTTATATCAATTATCCGGCGGGAATTCATGCCGGGTCAGCCGGTTATAGCCAGCCGGTGACAGACAACTACGGCGTGGGGGTGGGTGTTTTTTATCTCAACTCCGGCCGGATGAAACGGACAAACGAACAGGGTGAAGAGTTGGGGACATTTGGGGTCTCCTATGCCAATCTGAACCTTTCCGGCGGCATCCGGCTTCCCTATGACCTGGCGTTCGGGCTTGGGCTCAACGGCCTTTACGGCGGAATTGATTCCTTTTTCTCGCTGGCGGTTGCGGCCAATATCGGGATCAGCTATCAGCCATCGGTCCTGCCGTTGAAACTGGGGTTTGTGGTCCAGAATCTGGGGGGTGAGTTAAAGCCATTTGGCAGTACCCGGGACCCGCTGCCCCTGGAGTTTCGGCTCGGCGGCTACTGGGAGCCGATCCCGGCGCTGAATCTGAATCTGGCACTGGCAAAGCCGATTGATAACCGGTTCAATTTCCGCGCCGGTATCGAGGGCTGGGTGACCAAAGAGCTGGCGTTACGCGCCGGGTACAGTTCGCTGGGTGCGGACCTGACCGGCGGCACCGGCTGGGACCCGCTGGCCGGGTTCAGCATCGGGCTGGGCATTCGGTACCAGCGGTATCAACTTGATTACTGTTTTGTGCCGATGGTTGTGCTCGGTTCTGCCCACCGGATATCCCTGGGTTTTGCCCTCTGAAGCAAAGTTTTCCAATGAAGCGGCAGTTTGTTAAGGACCTGAAGCCGGGTACCCTGGTTAACGATGTGTTCTTCTGTTCCCACCGGGATATTAAGGAGCGCCGGGATGGTAGCCAGTTTCTGACTTTTGAGATGTGCGACCGCACCGGTTCCATAGCGGCGATAATGTGGGACAACATTGAGGATGGCATTAACTACATTGCCGAAGGTTCATTCTGTCACATTCAGGGTCGGGTTACCGATTATCAGGGGCGGCCGCAGGTGACGGTCAATGCGGTTTTCCCAGTTGAACCGGTCCAGGTGTCCCGGACCGATTTTCTGGCGGTGAGTCCGTTTGACCGGGGTGAACTGCTCGCCGAGCTACAGGGATATATCAAACAGGTCGGCAACCGATTTCTGCGCGGTCTCCTGGACAGTTTTTTCGGTGACCCGGGGTTTGCCGAGCAGTTTGCCCTGGCGCCGGCAGCGGTGCGGGTTCACCACGCCTATATCGGTGGACTCTTGGAGCATACGGTGATGATGTGCCGGCAGGTCCGGCAGGTCGCCGAGGTCTATCCTAACCTGGACCGGGACTTACTCCTTACCGGCGTCATCCTCCACGACATCGGTAAGGTCCAGGAGTACGCCTTTAAGACCGCGATTGACCACACCGACGACGGCAAACTAATCGGTCATATTGTCCTCGGTTATGAGATGGTGCGCGAGCGGATTGCCCGGATTGAGGGTTTTCCGTCCGATCTCGCCCGGATGGTTTTGCACATCATCCTTGCCCATCATGGCGAAAATCGGTTTGGCTCGCCCAAGACACCAAAATTTCCCGAGGCGTTTGTGGTGTTTTTCCTTGATTATCTGGACTCCCGGCTGGCGATTTTCCGGACCGCGATGGAGAAAAATAAAGGGGTCAGGTGGACCGAGTTCAACGACTATCTGGAGACCGACGTTTACATAAAGGAACCAGCCGACAGGGACCAAACTGATACCTGATTTTTCCACCGTTGCCGCCAGCGGCACCGCGCTGGGTATTACCATCAGCACAACCCATTATCAACAGCTCTGCCAGTACGCCGGGCTGGTTCAGGAATGGAACAAAAAAATCAATCTGATTTCCCGCCGGGATATTGCCCGCATTTTCACCTATCACATTATTGATGCCCTTGCCGTGGCACGGTTCATTCCCGAAAATGCCCGCTGCTGTGATATCGGGACCGGTGCGGGTCTGCCGGGAATTCCCCTGGCGATTGTCCGCTCCGACCTGACGATGAACCTGGTGGAGGCAACAAAGAAAAAGTGCCGTTTTCTCAACCACGCGGTTCAGGAACTGGGGTTGACTAACTGTTTTGTGTTCGGGGAGCGGTCGGAGGCGCTCTTGCCCTTAAATTGCGATGTGGTTCTGAGCCGGTTGACCGGTCCGGTGGCAAAGGTTTTGCCGGAGTTTGTTCATCATCTTAAGACCGATGGGGTGGTGGTGCTTTATAAAAGTCCTGCCGGAAAAGAGGGGCTTCCGGCCAGTTTATTAAAGCGATTGCACCTGGTAGTGAGCGGGACCGCGGACCTGGCTTTGCCCATTTCCGGAGTCCCCCGGCGGTTTGTTTTTCTGCGCCGGGGATAAAACCAAAAAAATAAGAAGGCCTACACCCCGAGGCCTTCCTAATTTAACCACTGATTGAGGATGTAACACTTTAAAGCGTGCCCGGGTCGTGCAAAACTCGTAGAAAGGAGGTGATCCAGCCGCACGTTCCCGTACGGCTA
>FMJZ01062392.1_pt1 | contig 11100 bp, 7 predicted proteins | sample 1987881 | NCBI WGS metagenome assembly FMJZ01 (sample SAMEA4378227, study PRJEB15110) | soil metagenome | biome: soil; feature: Field; material: Soil | place: India | collected 2015-03-11 | depth 0 m | reverse complement strand
ATATAACTTTCGTTATAATGGAGTTTAAGGTGTTAGAGAAAGAAAAAGAAAAAGGGAAAGCGTTAAAACAGATAAAAGAGAAAGAGTATCATAGAAAATATTTGAATTACCAAAAGATATATTTAGTAGGGATAGAGTTTGATAAATTAAATAAAAATGTAATTAATTTTGAGTATGAAGTAATAAAGAGTTAATAAAGGAGGGGTAATGAATAAACTCCCAAAATTTTAACATTAATGTTTTAACAATAAATAATGCGGTTTGGAAAGTTAATCAGTTGTGGTTAGAAGCAAGAGTTAAGTTTAGAAAAAATAAAAAAATTAACTAATAAAGAATAAGGACATAATTAAAAGAGTAATTTACTCACTTTTTATTATAATTCTTTGTTTACTGTTAAGGGATACCCTGATTTAACAAAAATATATAAAACTCTAAACTTTTAGCAAACCTATTTTATTCCGCCAATTTATTTTATATCAGCTTAGCCCTACGCTTTGCAGGGCGGTTTAGACTAACTATAGGCTTTGCATCAAAGCACAAAACCTAAATTAAACTTTTTTAACAACTATCTAAAGAGTATCTTAAATACTCTTTTCTTACAAGTTCTTTCTACTAGTTGTCTTGATTAATAGTTGTCTTGATGTTGGGACTTTGGTTTGATATTAATATTTTGTATCTTAAATCTTATTTTATATATCTCTTTTAATTTTTTTATAGTTAATAGTTTTCTTTTTATTAATATACTCTTTTTGAGAGTTTTTTTGCTAATCCCCCTTTTGTTAAAATATATTTTTTAAAGATATTAATTTCAGAGTTTTAATTTATATCAATTAAAAAAAACAATTATTTTTTTATGTTTAACAGTGTTATTTTTTTTAGTTTTTATTATTTAAGTATATTTTTATGTTTGTTTTACTATGATTTACTTTATAGTTAAAGTAGTTAAACAAAGGAGATAATTAAGATTTTTGGGTAAATATTTTATTGATAATAAGGGCAACGGAGATATCTCCTAAGACGTTTAATGTTGTTCTAAACATATCTAGTATTCTATCTACTATGAATATAATTGAAATACCTTCTAAGGGGATCCCTACTGCTGTAAATACAATTGACATAGTAACTAATCCAGCAGATGGTATAGCTGCGGCTCCTGCAGCCGCTAAAACTGAAGTAATCGATATCATTAAAATATCATACCCTGATAAGCTCATTCCATATAAATTAGCTACAAATATAGCAGCAACTGCTTCATATAATGCAGTTCCATTCATATTGATTGTTGCTCCTAAGGGTAAAACAAATTCTGCTACTTCTTTCTTTATTTTGGCTTTATCTATTGATAACTCTATAGTTGTAGGTAATGTAGCTGCACTTGATGAAGTAGAAAACGCTATTAATAACGCTAATTTCATATCATTCATTGTTTTATATAAATTATTTTTAGATAATAAATAAACTAACAAAGGTAATACTATAAATGCATGTGTAAGTATGCTTAATATTACTGTTAAAACATATTTAAATAAACTAAAAATAGTACTAAACCCATATATTGCTATTACATTATATATTAAAGCGAATATACCTACTGGTGCTAATCTTATTATAAATCTTACTAATAATATTAGCGTTTCATTTATAAAATTCATTATGTTTAAAATATCATTAAACACTTTTTCATTATTGTATGATAAATATAGCATTCCTAAGCTAATAAAAATAACAAAAATTATAATTTGCAAAATATCATTATTAACAAAACTTTTAAAAATATTCGGTGAAAATAAGTTAGTAATGAAATCAAAAAGATTTTGCTGATTTATGTTAATATTTTCAGTTTTAATATTGGTTATTTTTTCATTAACCCCTGGCTTAATTAGATAAACAAAAATAAAAGATACAAAAACTGCTAAAAACATTGTAAGAAAATACAAAAAAATAGAATATATTCCCATAAGCTTTATTTTATTTATATCTTTTAGATTTAGTATAGAAGTTGAAATACTAAATATAACTATAGGGATTACTAACATTTTTAATAAATTTAGGAATATATCTCCTAAGAATTTCACATTTTTAGAAAAATTAGGGAAATAATAACCTAAAATTAAAGCTAATAAAATTGAAATAAATATCTGGATTTCTGTTTTTGATAAAATTCCTTTTAAATTCATATTAAATGTTTTATAGATTAGAAATGATTTTTGTTTTTAAATTAAGATTTTGAGTATTTAGGGGTTCGTTTATTATTTTATTAATTATTGCAATAGTTAACCAGTTAATTATCATAGAAGTTCCTCCATAGCTTATAAATGGTAATGTTATTCCAGTAGCTGGTAGTAACGATAAAGTTACACTTATATTAACAGCTGCTTGAAAAAATATCATAAAACTTAATGAAAATAAAACTAATTTTCTAAATGTATTCTTTTGATTTAAAGCATTATGAATCCCTACTGAAAATAAAATAAAAAATAGAATCAGTATAGTTAATGTACCTATTAATCCGAATTCTTCTCCTATTATAGAATATATGAAGTCAGTATGTTTTTCTGGAAGATAATATTGTTTTTGTAAGCTATTCCCGAATCCTACTCCTAAGATTCCTCCTTTAGCGTGTGCTATTAAACTTTGGATTATATTGTATCCATATCCTAACGGATCTTTGAAGGGATCAATAAAGGCTAAAAACCTTTTTATTCTATAACTTTTGGTTAAAACTAATAAAATAAAAGCAATAAAAGAGAAAGTAATTAAAGGGATAAAATGCCATAATGGAGTACCTCCAACAAACATGGTAACTAAAAATAGGAATGCGACTATCGTAGCGTTTCCTAAATCAGGCTCTATCTCTATTAAAAATGCTAGAACTAACATAATAATAAATGGAGCTACAAAACCTTTCTTAAAATCCTTTAAAATATCTACTTTATTTTCTATAAAATATGCAGTATATAAAATGATAACTATTTTAGATAATTCAGATGGTTGAAATGTTATAAATCCAAGATTAATCCACCCCCTTGCTCCATTTACCTCTACCCCTAAAGGTGTAAATACTAATATTAGTAATATAATATTAACTAACACTAATAATGGTACGCTTTGTTTTATTAAATCTACAGTTAGTTTTTTATTTAATGTTATAAAAAAATATATAAATATTCCTATTAAAAAAGCTAATACTTGTTTAATAACAAAATTTATATTGAAAGTTGAAGAATATACCATTAATATGCCAAATAATGATAAGAACAAAGAGGTATAAAATATAACTTTTGAGCTTATACTGTAATTTATATTTTCTTTCATTTTAGCTTAACTACCTTTTAGGTTTATAGTGTTTTTAGCATGAGGTTCATTTTATATTGAGTAAAAAATCATTTTATTAACATTATTTCTGATAACAGATAAAATCCACCACTTTATGGAATTATTCTCATTATAATTGATGTTTTATTTTAAATAGCTTATACCATATAATGTATTATTCATTTGTTTTGTAATGCTTGTTTGGATAATTTTTTATACCTAACTAGCACTATGAAAACTACTTGTTGCTTTTTATTAAAACAGAATAGAATATTTTTCTTCAAAATAATTGTATAAGTAATTGGAATCTATATTGTTATTTGTTATTTTTTGTATGAGTTCTTTAGTTGTGTAAGTCATTCCATGTTTGTGGATATTTTCTTTTAAGTATTCTATTATTTTTGAAAAATCTCCTTTTGATATTAATTCATTTAGATTTAGTTCAGATTTAATTTTGTAATATATTTGAGCGGCTATAATGTTTCCTAATGTGTAAGTCGGGAAATATCCGAATAAGCTTTCTGCCCAATGTACATCTTGTAGAAATCCTTCTGAATAGTTGCTTAATTTATAATCAAAATATTTATAAAATAAATCATTCCATAATTCAGGGATTTCTTTAACTTTAAGGTTCTCATTAAAGATTTTCCTTTCTATATTGAATCTAAGGATTATGTGTAAGTTATAAGTTAATTCATCTGATTCTATTCTAATTGGTTGTAAATCTATTTTATTAGCTGCTTTTACAAAATCGGTAATATCGTAATTTTTAAATATATCGAAGTAAATTGATAAATGTGGATAAAAATAGTTCCAGAAGCTAATGCTCCTTCCTATTATGTTTTCCCAGAATCTTGATTGTGATTCATGGACACTTAAAGATATGGCATCTCCTTTAGGTTGTCCAAAGTGCTCTTCAGGTAAATTATAATCATAAATTGCATGTCCTAATTCATGTAAAGTCCCAAAAATAGAATTACCTATATCATTTTGTACATATTTTGTAGTTATTCTTATGTCTTTGGGAGAAATAGAAATGGCAAAGGGATGTGATGTTGGATCTAATCTTGAGAAATCTTCAGTAAACCCTATTGATTTTACTAAGAATTTACAAAATTCCTCTTGTTTTTTTATATCAAAATCTCCTTTTAGTATATCTTTTACTTTTTGTGATTTATCGTAATATTTTTTTATTAACTCTTTTGTTTTAATTAATAGATTATTAAATATACTTTCTATTTCAGATGGTATAAAACTATATTCATAATTTTCAAGTAAAGCTTGATAAGGTTCGGATTTATAGCCCCATAAGCTTATAAACTCTTTGTTAATTTCTATTATTTTTTCTAAGTAATTCATGTATTCTTTTAAGTAAGGGTCTTTTAAGGAAGTTGGTTTATGTTCTTTGGCTTTTTCCCAACGATTTATTGAGATTGGGATTAAATTTGAGAGTTTTGACATTAATTTAGGGGGAATTTTAGATGATCTTTCATAAGAATATTTCCACCACTTAATATTTACCCACTCTTCACTATATTTTTCGTAATCGTTTTCATCTAATAAATTTATGAGGTTTTTATATTTTTTAGATGTTTTTAATTTATGGATGTATTCTGTTAAGATTGCTATTTGTTTTCCGCGGTATTCATTTGCTAATTTTGGCATTGTAACTATATCATCCCAATATAATAAGCTTAGTATTCCTTCTAAATATGCAATATGAATATTATACTTTTTAACTCTATTGTAAATCTGTTGTTTGTTGATAGATTTTTTTATTAACATACTTGATACCCCTTTTTATTTTTATTTTTTACAATAATATAATTTAATTTAATATAGTTGTTTCCTTTGATAAAAACTCTAATTATTTTTTAATATTTTTTAGTAATTTGAGGGAATAAAATTAGGATTATTGTTAAGTATTTTCTTGAAAAACTATCTTGATTTTGAATATATTTTTAATGATTTCTTCATGGATATTGATTATCATTTCATTGAATAATTGATTAGATTCATCTCTAAAGGCTGTTAAAGGATCAATATTTCCCCAACCTCTTAATTTTATGCCTTCTCTTAGGTATTCTATATTTTGTAAATGCTCTATCCAATAGTTATCTACGATTTGAAGCATTATAAATTTTATTATATCTAAGAATATTTCTTCAGGTATATTATTTTGAATCATTAATCTTTGTTTTAATTCTATTAGAAGTATATTACTTAAAGAATCTATTACTTTATTTAAATCCTTACCTAAATTTTCGTTAGAATATATATCTATTTTTAAATTATCATTATAGGTTTTTAGTATAATATTTAAGATATCTGGTGGTAAGAAAGCTTTATAAAATTCAAGTAATCTATTTATGATTGATTCTTTTTCTATTTTTATTATGTTATTTTCAATGAAATAAGATAAAACATAGTTATTAGCTCTTTCAATAAATTCTTTAAAAACGGATAGGAGGTTTTCTAGTAATTCTTCTTTATGAAGGATTCTATCTCTTTCTTTGTAAATAGCTTCTCTTTGCCTATTGATTACATCATCATAAGCTAATAAAGTTTTCCTTATTTGGAAGTGAGTAGCTTCTATTTTTTCTTGGATTTTATCTAATTGTTTAGCTATAAATGAAGCGGAGATATGCTCCTTTTCATCTAATTGATTAAAAGATAGTTTCATTAGGTTATTCAGATTAGAACCTCCAAAGATTTGGAATAATTCATCTTCTATAGAAACGAAAAATACTGTATCTCCTGGGTCTCCTAGTCTTCCTGCACGGCCTCTTAGCTGATTGTCTATTCTTCGTGATTCATGTCTTTCTGTACCTATGACATATAGTCCTCCTAATTCTGCTACTTTGTGGTATTCTGGGGTATGTTTAAATTCTATTTTACAATCAGGGAGATTACAGAGTTCGGAGTCATCAAGTGGTTTTCCTCCTAAGATTATATCTACCCCTCTACCGGCCATGTTTGTTGCGACTGTAACAGCTCCTAATTTTCCTGCTTGTGCTATTATTTCTGCTTCTTTTTCGTGGTTTTTTGCATTTAATACGAAATGTTTAATTCCTTTTTCTGTTAGCATTTTTGAGATTATTTCATTTTTGTATATATTTCTTGTACCTATTAATACTGGTCTTCCTTGCTTATTTAATTCTTCAACGAAATCTATTAGGTATTTAAATTTCCCTTGTTCACTACCGAAGATAAGATCAGGATGATCTTTACGTTTAGTAGGTTTATAAGTAGGGATAATAACTACATCCATTCCATAGATTTGTTTAAATTCTTCTTCTTCGGTGGCAGCTGTTCCTGTCATCCCTGCTAATTTCTTATATAATTTGAAGAAATTTTGGTAAGTAATAGTTGCAAGGGTTTTACTTGCTTGTTTGATTTCTACTCCTTCTTTAGCTTCTATTGCTTGATGAATTCCTCCTGAGAATCTTCTACCGTACATTTTTCTACCAGTAAACTCATCTACTATGACAATTTCTCCATTTTCTACAATATATTCTCTATCCTTTTTAAATAGTTCTTTAGCTTTTAATGCTGCGTTTATATGGAATGCGAACATAAAATTGGAGTATAGATTATCTGTATTTAATTTTTTTTCGACTTCTTTAATCCCTTCTTCTGTTAGGGTAACGGAGTGTGTTTTTTCTTCGACAGTATAATGGATATCTTTTGTTAATTCACTAGCTATTTTAGCGAAGAGTTTAAATAATTTAGGGTCATCATCTGCTGGCCCTGAAATTATTAATGGGGTTCTCGCTTCATCTATTAATATTGAATCTACTTCATCTATTATTGCATATTCTAAGCCTCTTAAAACTCTATCTTTTAAATCATATACCATGTTATCTCTTAAATAATCAAAGCCTATTTCATAGTTAGTTACATAAGTTATATCGCATTTATACATTTTTTGGCGTTCTGTTTTATCCATTAACTGCTCTACGTATCCTACTGATAAGTTAAGGAAGTTGTATAATGGTCCCATCCAGGAAGCATCTCTTTTAGCTAAATAATCATTAACCGTTACTATATGAACGGGTTTTGAAGATAACGCGTTAAGGTAAGCAGGTAATGTTGCTACTAAAGTTTTACCTTCTCCTGTTTTCATTTCTGCTATTCTTCCTTGATGTAAAACAATTCCTCCTATTATTTGTACATCAAAATGCCTCATTTTTAAAACCCTTTTAGCTGCTTCTCTTACTACTGCAAATGCTTCAGGTAGTATATTATCTAAGTTTTCTCCTTTTGAAATCCTTCCCTTAAATTCTGTTGTTTTTTGTTTTAATTCTTCATCAGTTAATTTGGATACTATATTTTCCAATTCGTTTATTTTATTTAAAATCGGTTTTAATTTATTTAATTCTTTTTCATTAGGATCAAAAATCTTTACTATATTTTTTATTAAACCTTTTATCATACTAATATAAAATTCTATTAAAAATTAAAAAATCCTTAAGGAATTTTTTATAAAAATTACAACTTAAATTAGTTGTATTTTATTGTGAATTTAGTTTTTATAGAATTTATTAAGAAAAATACTATTAAAGAAACTAAAGCTTAAAAAAATTCAAACTTTAGAAAAACTTAAAACTAATAGAAAATCTAAAACTAAGAAAGAAATCTAAACTCAAAGAAAATCTAAAATTTGAATGAAAATCTAAAGCTGTGAAACATCAAAAGCTATTAAAAAATTAAACCCAAGAGAAAAAATTAAAAACGCTAAAAAACTAAATTAAAGGTTAAATCAAATAGAAAAAGTAAAACATAAAAAAAATATACCTAATAAAAATGAACTCAATAGAGAAATGTTAAATCCGATAAGAAATAAACTCAATAAAAAAATAAAGCCGAAAAAAATAACTTTAAAGAAAAATTGAAACAGATAAAGGGAAGCTAAAAGTAATAAAAAAAACTTAATCAATATAGAAAAAGCAAGACTTTTATAAAAAATCTAAAACTAAATTCAAAATGAATAAAACAAAAAATAAAATCTATTTCAAATTTTAAAAAGTAAAGAAATCTAATTCAAAAATAAAAAAACTAATCCAAATGGAATATAGTCTAATTGAAAAATTAATTCCAAAAAATCAATAAAAGATCACTATAAAAAAGATATAAAAAAATAAAATAGCATAAATAAAAAACAGCTTATTTTGTAAAATAGCAAATTTAATTAAAAGATTGATGTTTTTACTATACTTTTTAAATAGGAGAAGAAATATTTAAAATTTGTAAATTATTTTCTGGGTCTACAGGAAAATATGGATTACTTTGGAAATTATTATTAACTGTTATATTTATTTGATCTGTGATTATTAGGTATTTATTATTGTGTTTAGGTGTTTTGTATTGGATAGTTGATTTTAATCCTACTAAAAAAATTTTTTTATTATCATCTATGGATATATTTTTTACATTTTTTATTTCAAAATTTATATCTCTTATATTTATATTTTTTTGTATTAATTCTTGGTCTTGTCTAATTGTAGATAATATTTGAAATTTTTTTGAATTTAATAAGTTTAATAATTCTTGGGGGTCTTTAGGGATATCATTAGATTTTAATTCTTTTATATTGTTAGTTATACTGGCGTTTAATTTTTGTTTAATTAATTGATTATATTCGAAACTTGAGTTAAGGACATTTGTATAATAGAAAGTGTTTATAACAGCTAATATGATAATAGTTATTATGGCGATACTTACCATAACTTCTACTAAATTTAATCCTTTTTGGTTTTTATTATTAGCTTTATTAACGCAATTTATATATTTTTTTATTGAATTTATATTTATTAAATTCATTTTCCTCCCTCCCTTTATTTTTAGTTTTTATACTATTTTTTAGTGTTTTCATTTTTTAGGTAATAGAATTAAGTAAGCTATTTTTCTATTATTGTGATTATTATTTTCAAAATTATTTTGATATACGTAGTATATTATTTCATAGAAGTTTCTAGTTGAATTTATTTGAAATTGTATGTATTTAGGGATTTTATATTTGACAGTTCTTTGGTTATTATATTTTACATAATAAAATGTGTCAGTATTATTAGCTTTATATAAATGGAATTCTATGTTTTTATTATTATCGAAGCTAATTGCTTTAAGGATATATTTTTTATTTATGTCATCATAGGAGATGGATATATCACGAGTTATTGATGCAGCTTTTATTTTGTTTCCTATTATGCTCGCTATCATCAGGTTTTCTACTAAATGTTTATTTTTTATATTTTCTTGGTTTAATTTTATTACTATATAAACTAAAATGGATAATATTAACCCAAATATTGCCATCGATATCATCAATTCTACTAATGTTAATCCTTTTCTACTCATTTTATTTTCTATTCATTATCATTTATTCATTATCATTAGGATTAAGAGATATTCCTATTAATTTTAAAACAGGGTATCCCTTTACCGTTATGTCTAAAAAAATTTGATTTCCAATTTTTCTTTTAAACTGTGATTGAAATAAAGTTATGTATTCTAATTTATAGACAGCAGCTATTCCGAAAGGCACTTCTAATTCCCTTTTTTCTCCACATATTATCTTTATTTCTCCTTCCATAACGTTCTTAAACGTATCTGGTTCTACTATCCCATCTTGGTTTATATCTACTCCTTCTTCCCATTTATTTGTTTCTATTATTATTTCTTTTATTCTCTCTCTTTCTTCAAACACACCTTTTATTACTCTTTTTAAATACTCCTCACTTGTTCCCTTCACTCCTTCCATCCCTTCATTTTTTATTCCCTCTATTATCTCTCTTCCATTCTCCTTAATCCTTCCTATCTCTCTTTCTAATTCCCCCCATTTTTCCACCTGATCCTGGTTATTACTATCCCTACCCCTACGCTCCACATTCACCACTACTCCCTGATCGTTCCTACCTATTATCAATTCTTTATCGTTTCCAAATTCATCTTTCCCATTTACTCTTATTCTTAATTTCCCTTCTATATACTCCACCCTCCTTACCTTGTTTCTTATTGGGTTTAATTCAAAAATTAAGTTATTACTATCTATTGAAAATGATTCCGAAGCACTATTTATTGAAGATCCTTCTATTTTGATGTATATTAGATCTAATAATTGATTATCATTAGGTGGGATTTTTAATTTTCCTTTTGCTAATTGGTCTATTACATATATATCTCTTTTTATTCCGTTTCCTATTGGTTGGGCATATGTTATTAAGTCATCTGCTTCTTTTTGTAGTTTCCAATACGCCATGTAGTACTTTATCTGTATAAGCATTATTAAGGCAAAAAATGCTAATAAAAACAGTGTTAATACTATTAATATTCCTCCCTTTTTATTTTTATTCATTTTTAAAACCCCCCTCTTATTTTTTATTTTTAACTTCTTTTATTTTTTTATGGTAATCTTACTGGTGAAACTTCCCATTCTGGTTGTATATTAGATTCTACTACTACTACCCCATCATATATATAATTCCCTCCTACTACTTTTATTTTTTTTATTGCTAATCCATTTCCATTATCATTAGAGCCTCTAAAGAATATTATACTTCCATCATTTGACCATTGTGGCTCAAATAGAGCTTCCCCTGTTGTTCCTGCCATACCATCTATATTTGTTCGTTGGTTATTCCCTATATCGTATATATATCTTGCACCGGCATATTCAAATATTATTTTTGTTCCATCTGGGGAGAAATCATAACTAGGATACCAATTTACTAATGTTAAACCATTTGTCAGGTTTATTAATTGATTTGTATTTAAATTATATAA